>Ga0315309_1001479_pt1 | contig 14000 bp, 14 predicted proteins | sample TDP4_MG_FD_203080 | JGI IMG/M metagenome (GOLD analysis project Ga0315309, IMG submission 203080) | Freshwater sediment microbial communities from Lake Towuti, South Sulawesi, Indonesia - TDP4 | ecosystem: Environmental > Aquatic > Freshwater > Lake > Sediment | place: Indonesia: South Sulawesi...
TCAGTTACGCATAAACCTTCAAGCGATAAAAATTATCAGAGAAGCAGTTGGAGACGGTATCCCAATCTTTACCTACGTACCCGGCCCGCTGACACTTTCTGGCTTACTCCACAAGACAGATGTTCTTATGTTAGATCTTATTCGGAACCCTAAATTCGTTCATAGCTTGAACAAGGTTGCAACAGAGGCTTCGAAGACCTTCGCACTAGCAAAGATCGAGAGCGGCGCGAACATAATAGTCGTCGCAGACCCGTCTGCCTCAACAACAATGATTTCCCCGAAAATGTTTGAGCAATTCGCGTTGCCGTACATCAAAGATGTTCTCAACACAGTTATGAAGACTGAAGCGATCCCTTCGCTACATATTTGTGGGCAGACCACGGCAATCTTGGAGAAAATGGTTGAGACTGGCGCGAGGATCCTTGAGGTCGACTACCATGTGAATCTGAAGGAAGCTAAGCGGAAAGTGGGATCCAAGGTCTGCATTCAGGGAAACGTGAGACCCACAGGTGCACTATTGCAGGGGAGCGCCAAAGAAGTTCTAGCTGAAGCGAGAAAATGTCTTGAAGACGCTGCGACTGGGGGTGGCTACATACTCAGCACAGGGTGCGAAGTACCATATGAGACAAGAATGGAAAACGTAAAGGCACTCGTTGAGGCAGCTACGAAGTACGGAAAGTACACCAGATAGAATTAGTATGCACCACTCGAACCTTGAATCAAGACAAAACAGCCAGAGAACTTGGAGAACTTTCGGAGACGCAAACCTTTTTCCCACGTGATCAAGAAAATAATAGAAGCACAAAACTTTCATGCTGTGAGGTGAGTACATGTGCTGATTAAGGTTAGAATAACTCGAATAAGCAGCTTCAAGTCGCCTGATGGGCGAATTGGGAGACAGATAGAATTTACTGAGGAACAGAGGATCCGACAGCCCGTATTTGCTTCAACTGAAGCTGACCAAGCTCAAATGGCGGGGGATATTGCTGCGCTCATGGGACCATTGCTAAAAGGATTCCAAGGAATGTTCCCAATAGTGATGCCGAGGATGAGCATCTGGCTGCTTGAAGAAGAGATAGAAGAACTAGGAATACCACTCGAGGTCAACAAAACTTACAACATGGACATCACAGGAGGAAGAATAACCCTCCAACCGATAGAAAAGGAAGAATAATATCACCGATCGAAGACGAGGAGTATTTCAGCAGGTCGCAGCAGCCAGAAGCAAAGCTATTTCACAACAGGTTTATAGATTTCTGAGTGACTAATGATTATGCATGCACTCATGTATGATTTGACTTGAACCGAGTCTTCCATGACCTACTTGTATTAAGAGAATGGTTGTGTAATCCGCATGAGGGTTCTGGGCGTGGTCTTTGAGAAGTTTGAGGCTGAGCGGAATATAGGCTTTGAAGAGCAGTTTCCACCTGTCAAGAGTGTTGGGAACAATGTCAGAGTGAAATCTATTCAAGAAACTTCTCTCCCGACTCCAACAGGTAATTTCCGAGCTCTGAAAATCGGCTTCACATTTCAATGCGTCTATGACCCCAACGTTGCATCGATTCGCATCGAAGGATATGTTCTCTTCGAAGCTTCAAAAGACGAAGAAGAGAAAATGATGTCTTCCTGGAGAAACCGGGGAGATTTGCCACCAGAATTAGCCACACCCGTAATTGGTCCGATCATAATGAAGTGCCTCGTAAAAGCCGCAGGGTTATCTGATGATCTTCAGGTTCCACCACCGATCCCTCCACCTCCAATACCCAAACCACAAACCAAAGGTAAAGACCAGAAGGAAGGAGAAAGCTACATAGCTTAGCGCGCCTGCAAGGGCGAGAATTGCATTCTGCGCTTCATATACTTTTCTGGTCTTTCGCTTTGATCTGCTGCTGGTGGCTAGGTAGCCAAGTCAGCCTCGAATCCGGCTTTCTCTGACTCTCCGTCCATGTCCACCACTTCTCCAGTAAGCTATCTTCAGTGTGTGCGAGGGGGAGTTGGATTCTGGCGGCTACTTGAATGGGTGATACCGTTTTGTCCGCAGAGAGCCTCCACTCTCTAGCCGCTTTATTTCAGTATACAGTCAGCTTGAAATCCTCTTCTCTTCCCGTTCTCTCTACCCCCACCACTTCCCATTTCCGCTTAGATGTATCCTATCACCCTTATCTTCTCTCCAAATATCAGTGTGTTACCATAATCGCCTAAATACTACATTCTTCTATCGACAGCATTTTTTCGGTTACAGATGAGAGCGGACCAAGGAAGTGCCAAGAGTCGGGAAAACACTCTCAACACCAGAGAGGAATATGCCCTTGCACGGGTGTTGTGTGTCAATCAACTTTGTTGTTGACCTTATAAGGGATGAACCGCTGACGCAACTTGTAAGAAACATCCTATAAATCGCCACATGACTGCCGTGAGGGCACATTGGCATCTTAGCAGATCATTTAGTGCTATGCAGACATGAAGAACGTAGAGCAAGTGGAGAGACGGAGAAGAGCATGAGAGACTTTGAAGGTGTGAGAACTGAAAACAAAGAAGGAAGGAGGGGGTGATGAAAGAGAAAGAGAAGAGGTCAGGGAGGAAAAAGGTTGCCGAGGGAGAAAAGGGATGAGCCTTTGACCAAATCATCCGGCTACCAATCAGCAGAGAGATTTATTCAATACATCGCTGCTGGGTGAACTATCAAAGGTGATGTAGACGAAAGTGAGAGTGAGCGAGAGGAGAGAGAGCAGAGCAGTTAGCACCGTATTTGAGATAATGCATGTGCTACATGTTGTGTTTTATCATATGTATGTGCTAATTGGCGGCGTTTGCCCGCCATTGGGGAAACCGCATGGGGGAACGCCGAATAGATGGCCGGATGAAACCGGCTGCCCCAGCGGACGAGTGATCAAGTGCGCGAGTGTGTTGTGGTGAGCCAGCCACCACAGCAACAGCGACAAGAGCAGCCACAGTGATAACGACAGCCAAAGGCAACTTACTGCCGTACTAATACCTTCTCCCTTTTTCTGTTGCTGCCCTGTATGTGTGTTTCCGCTACCCACATGCATATTCTCTCTCACACCCTACTTCACCATAACCCTCGTTTCTGGTCTCGTAGGCTCATGTGAGTGGGTTTGTGTTGAGTAGAGGGGTGTTGGAGAGAGAAGAGAGAGGCACCCAAGCGACAGTGAGGAGAGAGGTGTCCGCATACATGCATACGGTGGTTGCAACTGCTCCAGCCGGCAGGTTGAGCGGGGCACCACACAAACACGTGTGCATGCGTGTGAGTAGGTGGGTTTGGTTCCTCTTCAGCCGGCAGGTTGGTGAAGACATCCACCACAGCAAGCAGAAGCCTACAGCCGCGATATGACTACTGTGTTGGCGATACGTCTTTGTCTTTGTTGAAAAGTTGGACAAACCTGGTATTAGCGTTCTTTGACACATGTACCACGTCGTCCTTGGATTCATTGTCGTAGTGTTTCGCACTTTTCACTCTTTTCTTCTCTCCCTACGAGTGAGGGAGCCTCGCTCTCCGCACCGTGGTCTTCAAAGGAAGGCTTCTACGAACAGAGTTAAAGGAGGTTCATAAATGGCGAAGAAACATAGATGGGGATCAGAAGGCGAGAAAAGGACGATAGCAGTGAAGTACAGGCCGTCGCAACGTATCCTGAAGTACCTTGTAGATATGAGGGGTGCCTTGGTGATGGCTTTGTCTCAAGGATACATCTTGGCGAAGAACGGCGACAACAGGTTGCCAAGCCCAATAGTGTTAAGGGGGAAGGTTAAGCCTTGGTTCTACTCAGCGTACGGTGCCTACGCCAAGCATCACGTTAACCCTGTCTGCAGGGCTGCCGTGGCGCTGCTTAGGGCGTACAAGAAGCGTGATAAGAGGCTCGGTTTACCTCAGGTCAGGAAGCTGGCTATGAGGATCGACTCCGAGCTATTCAGACTCACGGAAAACGACGACGGGACGGTAAGCATCAGAGTAACGCTGGAGCCCTTCAACTACGAGTACATTACATTCACCCCATGTCACAAGAAGTGGAGTGAATACAGTGCTGCGAGAGTATCTGAGATCCTGTTGACCGAAACGAGGCTATTCTTTACCTTCACTATGGGGGTTGACGATCGCCATAAGCCCCTTGGTAAGAGATTCATGGGTTCAGACCTCAACTTCCAAACAGTAGACTCTTCAGTGTTCAGTGATGCTAGGCTGGAGTCGCCCGGGATCGAGACGCTCAGGAGGATAGATCAGGTCCAGAACGACTTCTCGAGGAGGCGGAGGAGGCTCCAGCTGCACATCAGAAACCCTAAGAAGAGATACAGGATGCTCACCGAGACAAGAGGCAGACAGAAAAACAGGGTCAAGGATGCACTGCAGCAACTATCGACTAGGATCGTCAGAGAGAACCCGGACACGACGTTCATATTCGAGAACCTGAAAGGCATTAGAAACCGAGTGGAGAAACGGGAAACAAGGAGCAAGAAGCTGAGGACTTATCTTAACCGCTGGCCCTACAGAATGTTCCAGAGAATGGTGGAGTACAAGGACCGTTGCAGGACTCTGCACGTTAACCCGAGAGGGACCTCTTCGGAGTGTCCCGTTTGTGGTGGAAAACTTGTGCACCCAGCTTGGGCTGTGAGTCACTGCAAGACCTGCGGCGTAGACTACGACAGGAACAGGCTCGCCAGCTTGGCGATACTCCTGCAGGGTCTGCGCCTATGCGGCCAACCGTTTGCCGTGAGTGCGGGCGCCTCTTGGCAGTCAGTGAAGCATGAGTACCTGTACGCTCTCAGAGGGCCTGAGGCTGGGAGAGCAGGTCGAACGGAGATTGTCAACGCACCGAATAGAAGTGTATAGAAGAATACACTTTCTAGAAACGGAAAGCTACATCGCCTAAAAGTGCCCACTATTTCCCCTAGACAATATTAGCCTTAGATGTAATTACTTTGAAGAAATAGTGGACCTGACCCACCCGCTTGAACTCAAAGTTCCTTAACATGCCTCTGAATGCCGAGTGCAGATCAGCGTCTATTGCCACGTAGTCACAGTTCTTTGTTTTGGCAAGACGAATTGCGTTGGCGACCAAGACTTCCGCGATCTCTATTCTATCACTCTGACTTGGTAGTACGCCTAGCTTCTCCAAATAGGCGATATTTCTACAGGTTGAGTAGCCTATTGTGCCAACCATGTGCTCCCCATCATACGCGATTAGCCTTGTAAGGTCATCTTCTTCTATTGTTCCATAGGGTGTTTCAGAGTGAACCAGCCTCCTGGTTTCCTCAAGATTTTGACCTGTTGTTGATGAGAGATAAAGCGCCCGCCAATCAAGAAGAGAACTCGCATTCTTGACTATTATTCTCCTATCTGGCAAGCGGGTCTTTTTCATTTGCGAAACTTCTAAGAACATTCTGTCTTTGATTGTCTCGCCGAAACTGTTCTCAAGGAGGATTGCCTTGAACAATGGAGAATGAGCGCTATCGACGTATCTAGCCTCTATATCCGGCGTTCTCTTGGACCTAAGAATAGAGAGGATCTCATTGAGCAAAACGCTCAAAGCTTCTTTCTCACTGCGAAGAGCGTGAACGAACAATATCTCCGTTCTCAGTGGTTCAGGAGATATTGCCAATATACAACAGCCAGTTGCGCCTTTTTCGTCCACCGCTAGGAAGAACTTAGTATCTCGTTCCACGATGCATGATAACTTCTCCTCAGGAAAAAAGACGTCGGCAAACGGGATATTCAGTTCCCTTGATCCAGCCTTGCGAAACCGCTCAATCACACCGGAACAAGAATGCAGATTAGATTGTATTACGCGCACAACGCAACCCGCCTAGCCTATCAGCCTACAAGCATACCTATATGAAGAGCTACAAGCACTATAGAGTGGAAAGCCTGAGGACGAGAGGGATAACTTCATATTACATTCTGTAGACTATAAAATGTACTCTAGTACTTCATGCTCGAGAGAATAAGGGATGTTTGTAGGGCGCCGCCCCTATAGGGGTCCTCAAGCGTAGACTATTGTTTGGAAACATGTTCCGAGGCTGAAGCCGTAATGTCGCGTCCGCCAAAATCTGAAAAGTGGGAGATTGTTAAGCAGACGCCACCTGGCGACAAGAAGATTGCGGTGCTAGTTGATGGCCCAAACATGCTTCGCAAGGAGTTCAATGTCAAACTGGAGTACATTAGGGAGCCCATCGAGAGACTTGGAAACGTGGCTATCGCCAAGGTTTTTCTGAACACATTTGCAACCGATCGACTGCTTGAGGCGATAGCTAACAGCGGGTTTACGCCGATAGTCACAGCGACTGACATATACACAACGATGGCTGTTGAAGCGATAGATGTAGTAGCAAGCCATAAGGTCAACGTTCTGGCTATAGCAAGTCGACACGCAAGATGCGCCCCAATTCTGCGTAAGGCAAAAGAGAAAGGAGTAGAAAGCATCTCGATAGGCTTTGAACCAGGTTTCAGCACAGCCTTGCAGAACGCCTCAGACTATGTAATAAAGATTGTTACAGGCGCTGGACAGGGGAGGTGAACACCGCTTTTTGGTTTTCAGCTCGGGTTCTCGGGTCATCGACCAAAGCTGAATGATGGATAACGATGGCCCCAACTGGGAAGAAAGCAACTGGCTTAGGCAAAAGATGGACAGTAGTTGACTAGAAGTAGTCTTTTCACTTCTTGGCTTTGTCAGCGTACCTCTTTATTTCGTCTTTCTCCAACTTCACTTGCTTCTTGTCCTCAGCTGAGACGTACGATATTTCCATTTTTTCTGGTGGTAACGTTTCTCTAATGCCCGCAGTCAATCCCTTTAAGCCTAGCACTATAGCGTCGTCTCTTGAGAGGTCCGGAATGTAATTTTTCTCAAAGTACTCTCTTGCCGCGTCTGCCCCTCTACCTATCGCTGAAGCCTTCCAGTTCCAATAACTCCCACTCGGAAAAGTTGTCAATAACTGTGGACCTAAATCGTCGACTCCTGCAAGCATGAGCGCCACACCGAAGGGTCTAACGCCCGCCTGCTGGGTATACACCTGCATCAAATCGCATAGGCGTCTAGTCAGAGCTTCAACCGATATTGGTTCGTCGTACGTTAGCCTATTGACTTGAGCCTGAACTCTCGAGTAATCGATCAATCGCCTAGCATCTGCTTGGAGACCTGCGATTGTAGCTACTACGTGAGTATCAATCGCAAATATCTTCGTGTTCTCTCCAACCTCCATTAGCTGCTCAAGCTTGTTCTCGGCAATTATAATAACGTCGCCCTTAGCTTTGACCCCGACAGCTATCATTCCCCTGCGAATAGCTTCAACAGCGTACTCCACTTGGAAAAGTCTTCCGTCAGGACTGAACACGGTTATCGCACTATCGTAGCCGACGCCTGGAGGTCCAAACATCATCAAACACCTTGGTTAGAAATCCGCTTTCCAGAATTCAAACGGAACATGGTCCTTCCGTTAGAGACTGGTTGATTTTGACATTTTGTTCTAAGCGACAGCAACCATTTAAATCTAGTGGTTTCGTGTCGACTGAGACAGGAAGGTGGCACCATCGACCCCCTAGTGAAAATCTTAAATTCCATGAACGTGATACTGCTATTCAGGCGGATCAATATGAAATACCAGCTTCTTACCTGGGATGAATGTTACGAGCAGTGCAAGGATGTTGCCATGAAAATCAGGAGGAGCAGTTTTTCCCCCGACGTCATAGTGGCACTGGCTAGAAGTGGTTTTGTTCCAGGCAGAATCCTTTCGGACCTCCTCTGTGTAGATGAGCTACTTGGTCTGCGGGTACATCATGTGATGGAGGCTGAAACTCCTGAGCTCGGAGATGTCGATGTGGAAAACGAGTACGAAGCAGTGATCCCGTACAAGGTGCCTCTCGAAATAAAAGGCAAAAGAACACTTGTTGTGGATGACATCGTTGGCACCGGTAAGAGTATGACTTCAGCAGTCCAGTTCTTGGAAAGCTTGCGTCCGAGAGAGTTGAGGACTGCCACACTGGGCTTCTCGACGGAATCAATAATAAGACCAGACTTCTTCGCCAGCACGGTTAGCGAACATGATTGGTTGCTGTACCCGTGGAACTATTTTGAGGACTTCTCAGAACTAATAGCCAAAGTTGCAAAGAAACTCAAGCTACGGGACGCCACCCCCGAATTGCTGGCAAAGGCAATAAACGAAAGCTTCGGTGTAAACATTCCGATAGAGGATCTGAAATACGTTCTCGAAGCGACACAAGAACCACCCCCGGACAGAAGGCAAAAGTGAAACCTTGATTGCAACGCCCTCCATCCAGATGCTGAGAGGTCGCAGACTCCCCCCATTCTAATGCACGCGTAGGTAGGGTGCTCGTATTGGATCTTAAAGAACTAGTGAAGGACTTGCCCAAGACGGAACTCATCTACTGGAGAGACTCCTACGTAAAAGAATTCGAGTCTGAGGTCATAAGAGTCGCGCGCGATAAGAGAAATGCGTATCTTGTCACTCAAGCATCAGCGTTCCACCCAAAAAGTGGCGGGCAGCCATCCGATACTGGAACCTTGACAGATGGTTCAGGACACATCCTAGCAGTCAAGAAAGTGATGATGGTGGGAGGAGTAGTGGTTCATTACGGCAGTGTTGTTGAAGGAAATCTCGACGAGCTTGAGCCAGGGACAAAAATAAAAGGCGAGATCAACTGGGATGAAAGGTTCCTAGCGATGAGAAGGCACACAGCTGGGCACCTTCTTGATCACTGCCTCGAGGTTGCAACCGGATTGGCTTCTAGAACAGTTGACTCGTGGCTTGGGCACCCATGTTATGTCACATACGCCGGGGAGCCTCCTAGCCAGAGCGCCTCGGACAAAGCTGTTGAACTTGAGGTTGAGGGAATTAGGAAGGGGTTGCCCGTGCGATTGGAATTTGTGTCTTACAAGAAGATGCTGCAAATCGCGAGCGACGCTCCAAACATAGCGAGATTGCCTGAATCTGACTTGATGAGAATCATCACGATCGAAGGATGCAAGCCCATACCTTGCGGAGGAACACACGTAAGAAACACAGCGGAGATCGGCAAGTTCAAGTTAGACAAAGTTGAGAAAGTTAGCGGCGAAAGTGCGTTTAGGGTCTACTTTGACGTGAAGTGAAAGAACCACATCCCGATAGGGGGGATCAACAAAGGACAACTCTCTCAACTCAACCCGGGACATTATAGATGGAGAATGATCCAAAATTGAGGAGAACAGTAGACGCCTCTTTTATTGCGATTTTTGGCGCGCTAATCGCCCTTTCCTCCCTGATTCCGTTAAGTATCGTTGTTGGCGGAAGTGGAGTATTCAGCCTGACATGGGTAATACAGACATTGACTGGAGTACTGCTCGGTCCATATGTAGGCGGAGGAGCAGCTATCATAGGCGGATTAACCGGAAACCTGATTTATCCCTCAGGATTTGGTCCAATCGCTTTCATCCTTCCTGTCTTAGCCGCAGTTCAAGCGGGCTTAATAGTCTGGAGACGGTGGCGCATCGCCGCACTCTTACTTGGCTCCCTGATCATTCTGTGGTTCCTGGTACCAGTTGGTCTCGTTGCATGGCCCATGGCTTTGTTCCATCTCCTAGGCTTGATCATCATAATTGCCCTAGGAAGAAGACTCCCCGTCATGATAAGAGACGTAGAATACCCTAGGCGTGTCTTCACTGGCTGGTTTCTAACCGCGTACTGTGCCGATGTTTCAAGACACATGCTTGGAAACATTTTCTCTGCTGTGATACTCTCTTTTCCGCCAGAAGTTTTCTTGCTTGCTCTACCTTTTACAGCGATTGAACAGACAGTGTTTGCAGCGTCGTCAGCACTGATCGGTGTCTCAATACTACTGATTATCACCAGTGCCAAACTTGATATTCCACTTATGCGCCCAGAAGGACAGGAAGGACTAACCGACAGAAATAAGCTCCGCTAGTATTGTGGTTTGCCAAGCTCTCCAAATAGTCTTCGTCCATAAATCCTGCGAGTTTGGTTCCAAATGCGGAGCACAACTTTTAAGCCCCTCTGAACCATCCTCTTCTATCTCAAACAAGCATAGCTGACCTTGGAGAAACAGGAATCAGGGTGTTCTCTTTTGCCGCGGAAGCCTCAGGAATCATTCGGGAAGTTAAGTCACGGAAAACCTGCTTCGAAAATGATTAGAATCTGCCCTATGTGCAAGAAGCCAACATTGCGGCCAGCAGACAGTATATCGGGATGGATGACGGCACCAATACTCTCATGCAGCAACTGTGGTTACCGAGGAATCGTTTACCTTGAAGTTGATGCGGACGAGTTCGAGAAATTCCAAAGCGAAGAATCACGCGAATCAAGAAACAAGGAGAGTAGCAAAGAATAGCTTAGACAATTTCAAAGGTAGATCCGTCTGTCGACGCAGACCTCATCTTGTTAACACTGGGCGCTGTCAGGTACTTAATCGAGAGCTTCACCTGCTCTTTTTCTTCAGCCGGAAGCCACTTGAAAGGCTTACCCAGCAAGTGGAGCGCGAAGAAATCCAGCGTGACATTAGTCCGACCCAGCTCCTTGAGTCTCTGAATACACCTCTCGGCTTCAGCTCTCCCACCAGCAGGAAGATCACGGCGTAGTTCTTCCCCGCCAATTTTAATGGGTGACGATTCCCTCTCCCCTTTGACCCACATGGAATTCCTTACTTTGTCAAACGTCAGTTCGACAGTCCTGATTGCGCTAATCAAGTGATCAACTGTCTGCCTCAAGGTTATCCCATCATACTTCTGGTCAGCAATGAAAGTCAACTTGTCCATGATAGTGTCTATGTCCATCTTCCAACGGTCAGCCATCTCGCTTATGGTGTCGAGAACACAACTCATACAAGTTGGGCAATCTTCTTCTAGGACCCACCTTGCACGCTTGATGCAGTATTTTTTCCTGTCGATACTCAAGTCGAGTCCCCCAACTGCCATAGAGCGCTCTACAAAACGATCTGTGATCAGTCTCTTCTTTAATCTTTCTTCTATCGAAACACGGATAAACTGATTTTGTTGCGAGAACCGCAAGGACTGCGAACCTTATATCCCGCCTGTGTGTCCCAGTCACATAGAAACATGATCATGGAGATGCGTTGGCAGTTAACGATCAAATCCATCTTTCAGTTCTCGACGCACGTTGAAGCCACTTAAGGGAAAGAAAGAGAATAACTAGAATAACTGCCAACATGCAGTAAATAGATAAGAGAAAGAACAGACTGATTGACCGGATGTGACCGAGCTAGACTCGGAGATTCTCAAGAATGAAGTCACCTGTCGTCACTGTCCTATTGGGATGTGTAATGTGTTGACTAAACTCATAGCTGGAATAGATGAGGCAGGCAGAGGACCGGTGATAGGTCCACTCGTCCTAGCAGGAGTGCTACTCGACGAAAAACAAATTGACATCCTCGTGAAAATAGGCGTGAAAGATTCAAAAAGACTTACCCCCAAGAAAAGAATGGAACTCTCACAACTGATTGAGAAAATCGCAGTGAAGCTTATCCATGTGGAAGTACAACCTGAGGAAATTGATAAGAGGGTCAAGAGACGAATAACGCTAAACCAGCTCGAAGCTAGGAAGATTGCCTCGATGATCAATAAGCTTCGCCCGGACCGAGTCTATGTAGACTGCCCTGACGTAAACCCGACCAGATTCGCTGAACAGTTAAGGAACAACGTGAAATTCAAGGAAGTCGAGATAATCACAATGCACTATGCCGACCAAAACGTACCAGTCGTTTCAGCCGCCTCCATAATGGCAAAAGTCAGAAGAGACCAGCGGGTAAAAGAACTAGCTCAAGAGCTAGGAGAAATAGGAAGCGGGTACACAAGTGACCCGCGAACCCAACTCTACGTTCAAAACATCTTCAAGAAGAACAGCTCTTCAGGTCACACGAAGTATATACGGTCGTCTTGGAAAACCGTGAAACGGCTTAAGAAGTAGCGGAAGTTGCGGTTTCTCGTCTTATTTTCCTCTTTCGGCATTTTGTAGGGTTTTTCTGATCTCGTAAACCGTCAGGTTTCATAGCTTGTATATAAAGTTCCTGTAGTGCGGTTTTTCGTCGAGGTTTCTGTTAGGTAATCCGCGTTCAGCAGTAGATTCACGCAGCTTCTGTTTGGCATTTCGCCCATTTTTTTTCCTTGATTTCGATACTCGTTCCCCCCCTTTTTTGTCTTGCTCTTGATGTTTCTGCAATATTCATTCTTACTTTCCGTTTTTGGAGTTCTATTGACTCCCTGCGAAATTGATTTTCTGTTTGCTATCAGGTGGACTATGTAGGTAGGATGGCTTGTCTTTGTCGAATAGACTTATTAGGGAGCCGTCATAGGGAGGTTTATGGGGTGTGTGGGGTGCGTCTAAGCGAGGATTACGTATTTTTGGTCTCCTTTATGACTGGAGAGATCCAAGGTTTTGTTTCTGTCGGCGCACTATGGTGTCTCGCATATAGCTACTTTGTTCCTCAACCGGATCCTAACCCGATGGGTACGCTAGCCATTGGTTTGGGAGTCATTATTATAGGCGGTTTTTTTGTGGGATTGGCTTTCCTACTTCTTTACCTATACTTGAAACGTGAATTTAAGAGGATTGCCTACGCCAGGCTTCTTATGATCGAGTTTTTACTGACCTTTTTTGCGGGAACAGTCCTCGTGAAGCTGGGACCGTCATTTGCAGCCTCTGTTCTGTTTTGGATTGCGTTATGGTCTGCTACCGCCTTACTAGCACCGATCAGAGCCTTCGGTGTCACTGGTAAGAGATTCATGGAAATCGGGGGTTTCGTGGCGTACTTGGCAATCGTGATAGTCATGGGCTTCCCAGAAATCGTCTACGCTGTGCTCACTGGGCCACAGTCGGCTATGGCGAGCCTGCTTCAGGTGGGTGGCGCGTTGTCAGGAGGTGCTTCGGTCTTCGGATCGGGGGCAAGATGAAAGACCAATAGATGTGAGAGCTGAAACCAACTTTCATGTCGCCTGGTTCTGGGGCATTTTGTTGGTTCGAATTTGCCTCCCCTTTTTCCCCCGGACTTTTCCCGCCACGTGGTCACTGCATTTTTCCATATCTTATCTGAAGTCCACGTGGGACAGTTTCCTATCTGGGTTTCCCACGCGTGATCTTTTGTTCATTGTTTGTGCGTGGTCTGGTTTTCAATTGCTCGCCTATTTTTGGCTTCTTTTTCTTCGCTGACTTGGTCTTCGTTTTCGTTCGTATGGGTTAGGAGGAGTAGCCTCCTATCGAGGATTCTGTAAGTCTGGTGTGGCTTTGGCTTTGATACTATATGTTACCGAGTGCAAAATTGAATCTACTGAAGGATTTAAGAGGATTGCTGAGGTCGATGCGAAACAGATTAATCTCCTAGCGAGTATGTTCTGTTGATGGATATGAAGTCTAGGAAGTTTTCGTCACCCAGAGATGAGGCACTGGAAATCGCCTACAGGACGAGAGAAGCTATACTTGACGGCAAGTCGGATGTAGTTTCGGTACTTAGATCGTGTTCAGTTATAGCAAGTAACTTGAAGAAAACTGAGGTTCAGACTTGGATAAATTCTGAGTTATCTGGGTATTCTGATCGTTCAAAAGTCCCTTCGTACAGGGTAGAGAATTGCCGCTATGAAGACCATCATGTACTTCAAGATCGATTCCGGGAATTTGAGACAGGCATCGAGGTTCACGTGTTAGCTAGCAAGATTAAGGCAAATGAGGACTTACGTCTCGTGATCGATGACAGGACAACTGCTGTGTTTGATGTTGCGAGGTTGGAAAAGATTGTGGCCTCAATCATAGATAGGTGCCTCTTTTTCCTGAATGACGTCATATCAGAATTGCAGTACGGTGGCGTTGTGGAGTATTTGATGGAGGAAATAAGAAGAAATGTGGATGAGAAGCTTGTCAAGTTGGATAAGAGTGTCTCTGAGGAAGCGAGTTCGATCTACACGAATCTCCCAAGCACTAATCCGGTAGACTGGAGCAAAGTTGCTCATTCATGTAGAAGGATTCTCAAGTTTATT
>Ga0315309_1001483_pt1 | contig 13993 bp, 15 predicted proteins | sample TDP4_MG_FD_203080 | JGI IMG/M metagenome (GOLD analysis project Ga0315309, IMG submission 203080) | Freshwater sediment microbial communities from Lake Towuti, South Sulawesi, Indonesia - TDP4 | ecosystem: Environmental > Aquatic > Freshwater > Lake > Sediment | place: Indonesia: South Sulawesi...
TGGACCGTGTCTATCAGCGCTGTCTTCTCTTTTCCGACGACTAGGTAGGCATTGTATGACGTTCCTAGCGGCAGTGGGATTAATGCGTCGAATATCCTTCGGTTCCAATCTTCAACGCCGACCCAGTGAACGCCTGGCGCTATTTCGCTGTCGGTTTTAGCGGTGTTCATGTTCCGTTTCGCCCACGGTTATATTTAATTCCTTTTCAAGTTCACTAATCACGTGCAGATAGTACTTGTGCTTTCCTTCACCGATTATCTCTTTCTCGATCTTTTCAAACTTCTCCGAGAGCTCTTGATTATCAGAGGAGGATAAGACTCTGTCGCCCATGGGGTACAAGATGTTGTCCTCCTTGTAGATGTGCTGCTCCAAAAGCTTCGAGTATCCTCGAGCATTCTCTACAATGGCGTTCTTTGCGTCTTTGTCGCGAAGTTCACACTTTTTCACTGCGTCAGACAAGCCTTTCACGTAGCGTCGTCCCTGCTCATGTTCCATTAGCATGACAGCGATTGGACCACCTGCAGGGATGCCTCTTTGACTTAAAAGTGGAAACAACGTGTCCTGTTCCTTTCCATGGTGACAACGATCTGCGAAAGTCTGAATGAAGTCCACTGCCTTCTTGAAAACGTCTAGAGAAACGTCCTCACCGCCATCAAGTCTATCAGATGCCACGGTCAAGATCCTGATCATTCGCAGGATGACCTGGTGTTCCTCTCTGAGATTGTCTGTCGCTGACATGATTATTATCACCTTTTTAATAGAAATTCTAGAAGCGTATTATTTCCTATTTGCTTTAAAATACCCTTCGGTTTCAGAGAGTAATTTTTCGAGATCCGCCTTTGTGTGTGCAGCGCATAGTGCTCCAGTTTTTGTGGGAGGTTGATAGATTCCGTTCTCGATCAGGTGCATGTGGTATTTGGTCAACTGTTCTCGATCTGCTCTCGCTATATCATTTGAGTCTTTGACATGTTCCTTCGTGAAGTGAGTGTTCCATAATGAACCTACACCGGTTACTTGAACATCTCGGTCCGCTCGCTCGAAAATGTCATTCAGTTGCTGTCGCAAATTGTCGCCTGTACTATTCAGCTCATTGATGATTTCTCCATCAGCCAATTGTTTCAGCGTGGTCAGGCCGGCTGTCATCGTTATGGGGTTGGCGCAGAAGGTGCCACCGTGAAATGAAAACTTTGGACGTTGGTAAAGCGTGGGGTCCATGTGTTCCATTGTTTCCCTTGAAGCCACGATAGCGCCGATTGGAAAGCCCCCGCCCAGTATCTTGCCTAAAACCGTGATGTCTGGCTTGATGCCGAAGAGTTGTTGGGCCCCACCCGGCGCCAACCTGAAGCCTGTAATGACCTCATCAAACACTAATAGAGTATCGTTCTCAGTGCAGAGTTCTCTCAGTTCTTTCAGAAAGGCTTTTTCGGCAGGGATGCATCCTCCTGAGCCAAGCACGGGTTCAATAAACACCGCGGCTAACTTCTCTTTCTTCAAGGCTTTTCTAACAGGTTCAATCTTGTTGTATGGTAGTACCGTTGTGTCTTGAAGAGTGCCTTGTGTTAAACCATTGGACTCGGGCATGTTGAATGGTTGTTTTACTGCGATGTGCAGTGCATCGTAGCCGCCGTGCCATCCTCCTTCAAACTTGCCAATTCGATTTCGCTGAGTTATGGTTCTGGCTAGCCTTGTGGCGTACATCATTGCTTCGGTGCCTGAGTTAGTGAATCGAACCATATCAGCGCTTGGCACCATCTTCACAACCTGTTCAGCTAGGACAACTTCCAACTCATGAGCCGTGCCATAATGCGTTCCGCTATCCAATTGACGTTCAACTATTCGCATCACTTTAGGCGGGCTGTGTCCTAAAATGAGCGCATAGTGGCCAATCCAAAAGTCGACGTATTCATTTCCATCCAAGTCAAACAGTTTGCTGCCCTTTGCCCTTGACGTATAGAAAGGATAAGGTTCCATGAAACGCACAAAATAGGAGACACCAGCCGGCAGAACGCGCTTAGCACGCTCATATAGCTTCTTGGACTTTACTGTCATAGACAGATAACGCTCGCTCAATCGGATCACTCCCTAGTCATCTAAGCTTTAGACGGAGCGATTTTAAAGCCTAACGCACGAAGTTCTCCTGGAAAAGTAAGACCGGGAGCAGCAACCTATCGTGGTATATCTTGTTTGTTAACCTTCTGCAATCTCCATTTGCCGATTATGTCCTTCCTGTACGTGTGCAACATACCGCAGCGAGTGCACTTCATGACCTTGGAGCTCTTCCTAAAGTCAAGCTCATACAGCTCAAGTGGCGAACCGCAGCTTCTACACTTCCCGTGTTGCGACTTAGGAGGACCCATGATGGAATCGTAAAGTGACTTGCCAGTCTCGCTCACATGCCTCACCCGAGGAACGGAATCGGCTTCATTTCTTCTCTGCGATTAGTGAGTTTAAGCATTTATGATATTTTCACATATCCTCACATAATATTAAAGAACAGTTCGGCATTTTCATTTTGTCACGTACCTCAACCTTCAAAGCTGGACGAAGCATCGATTTGCGGTTTTTATGTAAAACTGTGCAGCCCTGCATAGGTTAAAATACTGTCCCTACTAGAAGAACAGCGGTTTCAAAATGGTTGTTGAGACGCAACTTCTTAACGCACTGCTCAAGCTTACTCAAAAGGGTCCAGTCAGCAAGCAATACCTGTCAAAGGTTACCAGGGTCTCAACAGCAATCATTGATAAGGTGTTGTTGAAGCTATCTGAGGCTGACCTAATCTGCGAATACCAGGGCTTGATTGAAGCCTCGCGGACACAACGCGTTAAAATCGCTGTGGCCACCCTTAGCTCTGGTGCAGATTTCGAACGGATCTGTGCTTTTCTCTCGTGGCACGAATTTGAGGGCATTGTGGCTCAAGCGTTTGAAGCAAACGACTACACAGTACTACGCAACTTCCGTTTCAAACAGGACTCGAGAAGACTGGAGATTGACGTTCTCGGCGTCAAGAAACCCTTAATCGTTTGCATAGACTGCAAGCAGTGGAAACGAGGCTGGAAAAGAGCGGCAATCGCAAAAGCTGTTGAGGCCCAAGCGCATAGAGCACAAGCATTGGCCAAGGCTTTAGCAGCATATCGTCAAAAGATGGGATTGGAACAGTGGGGAACCGCTAGGCTGATCCCTGTAGTTATGTCGCTCACGCCTGGACCCTTTAAGTTCTATGATGATGTGCCAATCGTGCCAGTACTACAAGTTCAGGACTTTATAAATGAACTACCTGCCCAAGCCCATTTGTTGAAGAGTTTTAGGCAAAATAGCATTCTAGATAGAGGAAATTTGCTGGAATTCACTCAATGATAGCCAGGAACAAGGAAACAGGGGAGAAAATTGGCACATATCTTTCAAAAACTCAAAGATCATTGAAATTTTACTCCATTGATTTTGCATCTCAACTTTAAATTCTTTCGCTGATCTTTTTAGTGCTGGCTATTGTTAGGATTTTGATGGGTTTTTTGGCCAGTGCGATCATCCTAGAAGCCTCTAGGTCAAACTTCTCATTATCGTATCCCCCATACACTTCTCTAATGGCCAACCCAGCTTTGCTGAGTAGTAGGTGTAATTGGTTAAGCGTGTATAGACGCACCTCATGCACAATTGACCTTGTTTCGCCTGTGCCTTTTCGGATGATTGTCCAGTGACTTATCAGCTTGGAGTTTTCCATGTCAAGTAAGCGCTTTTCAAGAAGGTAATATGGTTCGAACTCCGCCCAGTCTCTTTCTCGAAAACCTCTTACAATGTGATCTCGGCTGGCGAGGTCTAGCAGAAACTTCCCGTTGTTTTTGAGCGTTCGGTTGATCTCTAACAAACATTTCAAGTCCTCAGTTTCTGAGGGTAGGTAGCCAAAGCTTGTGAACATGTTGATGATTGCAGCGAAGACCCTATCTCTAAATGGGAAGTAGCGCATGTCCGCTCTCACAAGAGGAAACTTTACCTTAGCCTCGTCCACTCTCATCTTGGCAATGGAGAGCAGCTTTTTTGACAGATCCATTCCAACAACCTTCCAGCCTCTTCTGCACAGACCTATCGAGTGGCGCCCTGTACCGCAACAGAGATCCAAAACAAGCCCTCTTTGTGACAGAATGGCCCCGATGAAGTCAGTTTCTCTTTCTGTGTCCCTCATGTTGACTATTGCTTCCCAGTCTTTACCCATGTCGTCAAAAATGTTCACGTACCATTGGTTCTTCTCATACTTTCTTCGGCTCGACAACTCTAGATCACACATCTTTCAAAAGTGGTGCGAGTATATGTTGTTTTCACTCATTCTAGACAGGGTAAAACGACAGGATCTTGTTAGAAGTCGTCAGGCCGGAAACTGCTTTCTTCTTCCTTATAAACAACGAAGTCGTCAGGTTTCTCAACAACTTTGAGAACCCATTTTCGAGGAAACTTGGCGCCCAACACGGCTAGTCTCTTGGCGAACGGTTCGAAAAAGCTCAGGAAAAAGAACAGTTTCTCCACCTGGTCCCTACGAAAGTAGGCTCTCTCAGCCTTCGGAGCCTTCACCTCAAAGGCTACTATGCAGTTTCCTTTAGTTGCGAATACGTCTGGCAAAGGTTCTCCACTGGGTGCGCTGACCGGAACCCGGACGGACCTGAAGCCGTTCAGACGGAGCTTGTGAACCAACTCCCTTTCGGCTTCATAACCTCGCTTCTTGATTCTGCGAATCTCTTTGAAAGTCAAAGGACGCCCATGTCGACCCTTGCCCATCTTTTGTTCGGCCTGCGAGGCTACTTCTCTAAGCGACATGCCATCCTCAGCTTCCTCTCTCCAGAGGTCGTACGGCGAGCCTAATCAAGTCGGTTAGCCAGCTGGAGAAGGTTTGGGCGTTTGCATATTTCTGATATTTTTTGCGATGTGGCACACGGGAAATCATGCGCAGGTCCACCATGCGATTGACATAGTACTTAGCTGTTGAACGAGAAATCTTGGCTTCTTTGCTCAGGTCTCCGCTTGTAAAAACTGTCTCTAAGCGTGAGTAAGCAGAGATCACTTCTGTCGGAAAGGGCATGGATAAGTCGACTATTCTTTTAAGCTCACCACTTGCCGCCGTCATTGCAGACGCTCCATTTCCTAGTTAGAGAGGTCGATTGCTTATAACGGTCTCTGAACTGCAGCTGAAAAGGAAACAGACTCTCTAAGAATTCGACCCAAGAGCTTTCGGTTTTGGCTCTTATTACTTTCTCTTGTTTTTGGATGCTCGAATCTGATCGATCAAGGCTGCTATTAGCTTCTGAATACTGTCAGCCTGCTCGTCGGTGAGCCTCACCCCTCTCTCCGAGTCGATCTGATTCATCAATCCCAGAAGGGTGGAGAAAGAGTCAGAAGTCTTTACTGGCGCTGAGTGGTGAACAAGAACGAGCCAATCCTTGTCCAAAATAGGGCACCTACGATAGAGATTCACAGTTTCTCTATAAGTATGATGCTTCACACGATGAAATATATCGAACCCCGACACATTTGATGTCTAATGAGCTAACAGGACGTTGAGTTGTTTGGCCTTTAAAGAGTGTCTTTTCAGCCTTAACATAGATTCCGGATTCATAAAGACTATTAGGAGCACTCTCAAGCCTAAGGTCTGAACAACCATGACCCAAAAATCAGTGCTCGGTGTAGAGGAGCCTGAAGCACACGTCTTTGACTACCTCAGCAAAGATTCAATCTCAAAGATTCTGGGAACAGTCGTGTACGACAGGGCTTTCTTCTTTTATGAGGACATTGGTAAGCCCACCGGAGAATTCTCCATAAGCCTAACAGACTTCTGTAACAAGATCAAAAAGGTGCCCCCAAAGTCCCTTGCCTTCCACATGAAACGTGGAGACTTCGAAAACTGGGTTCGAGAGGTTATAGGGGACCCAGAGCTTTCTCGTCGCATAGCAGGACTCAAAGAGAAGAAAAAGGCACGGACCAAGGAAGCAGCCATAAGAAGTAAACTGCAATCGACCATTAAGGACAGAATCGCTGAACTACAAGACATGTGGCATCAGGCATTAACGTGGCCAGAGAGCTAGTCACGTAGCCCATGGACTAAAGCCACGGTAAGCTTGTGGTCACTGTCTCGGGCGTTGTCTAGAGTTCTTCTTGCGCATATATCGAGAATCGTAATCTATCGGCTTTTGGAAGACGATATTTATAGAAAATAGTGCACACTAGTCTCAGTGGTTCAGCTTGCACTACATAGAGATTCCAAAGCTGCCCACGTGGCGGGGCGAAGAAGCTATAGAGGCTCTACAGGAAATCATCAAGGAGTTTGAACAGCAAAGAGGTAAGGAATTGACAGATAACCAGGCTAATGCCATGATCAAGCTCGCTAAAGGATTGATTTCCTCTATCGAAGCGGAAATTGCGTCAAGCAAGTCTAGACACACTCTGGGCTCAGGCTTTGTCTCCAGGTTGAAAGCATCCATCATGAAGCCTTCCCCAGACACAAGCCTAAACCACGCTGTTTGAGAGAAAAGTCTGATTCACTAAAACGCTCGGCTGTATGCTTTAGAATATTTCAGAAGCATTGGAAACATGGATAGTGCTTCTGTCCATAACTTCGACACTACTAGTTATATGAGGCACCCCGGAGACTTCTGCGCTTCTGGATCTTTGCTAGCGCAGTTTGTTGGCTTTTGGATAGTTTTTCCGTCCGAAAATACACGCCGACGCTGTCCTGTACTTTGGAAAGGACAATTTTTGTGTCCAAGTGAAAAATGATGTTAAACAACGTAGTAGTCGACTACTTTCCTCATTCTTTTCGGAGCTTGCTCTAGTGTGTGCATCTTCTTGAGCAACCTGATTATTTGAGGCTGGAAACGAGCTATGTCGGTGAGGGTGATCAAGCCGACCAGCTGACCGTTTGAGACAACGGGCAGTTTCTTGACCTTCATCTTGAACATGAGTTTAGCTGCATCCTCAAGGTCCATCTTCGGGTCTGCGACGATTAGTGGAGAACTCATAATGTCTAAGACCTGAGTTCGCTCTGGATTGCGTGACTCGGCCAACACTCGGGTCAACATGTCGCGTTCAGTCACTATGCCTATTGCCTTGCTCCGCTTTACAACTATGAGACAGCCAATCTCGTGTTCGTTCATGATGCCTGCCGCTTCCTTAACCGTGACATTGGTGTCGACAGTTACCACTTCTTCGACCATGACATCCTCAACCTTCAAAGACATAAGCTAAACCACCCAAACAGAGATAGTCTTCTAGCAGTTAAAAAACTAACCGACACCTCGTCTATGTTTTTGTACCCTAGGCATGAATCTGGTGCGCTTTGGTGACGAAATTATGGGAAGGTAATACCACTTCACCGAAATCACCAGACTTTGTCTCAACCACATACATATTGCCAGAAAATTGGCAGGTTTGCCTACCCTAAGAGGTTAAGAAGCAGTTTCGCGTGTCGAGGAAGCCATATTCTGGCTTCTTTTTTGTGGCGGTTTTCCATCGTCTTCCTGCCTCTGCTGGATACAAAAGCATGAACGGGGCTCAGGTCTCTGTGTTTCCTCTCAGCCACTTGACAATAGAATTCGTTTGGGTCCTTTCTAACTTGGCGTTAGGCAACGACTTCATAGTGTAAGACCCAGCGAACTTGTGGGCTTTCTCTGCCAAAGCGTCTGCTTCGCCGACATCGTGTTGATCCCAGCCTTTCCAGTGTCGGTAGCCGTCCACTCTGGTCCACTCTGGTATGAACTTGTCTATTTCATCAGGTGAGACGCAGACAGCAACTTTGTTCAGGCTCCTGTGCAGACTAAGAGGACAGGTAAATACTCTCTGAAGATCCATCTCATTCTCAATGTTTAGCTCTCTTGCCTCGAATGCCTTGGCAATTTCGGCGAACTTGGAGCTCAATTTCGTGTTGACGTATTCCACAATAGCGTACGCAGCGTCTAAGGGAGCGATCTTCTGGAGCAACTTAGATGAGAACGCTCTGGGGTGTAGGTGCACGTGGGCGCCCATGCCAGACCACTTGAACCACACTGACTTCGACACGCCTTCCCTGTCTAAGAAAGACATGATTTCTTTGGCCGCCTCGATTGTTGCCTTCCACTTCTCAGGAATGTTGTCGATGTCCCAGGTGGGAGCACAGTAGAGAATGTTGTCCATGGCTTTGACGTGATCTTGTCGGGTCAGCTCTTTGTAGACGTTAACGGACGCGTAGAAAGTTCTAGGCCTCAACCGAATGTACTGCTTCAGGAGAAAAGGGATCTCTTCAGGTTTGGTTATTGTGAGTGGCGCTTTGATTTTCCCGCTGCCTCGGCGATACCGCAGTAGCACGGGATAGCCCTGCTGATTGAGGACTTGGCACTGAACCGCAACCCATCGACCCTGACTGAACCTAACGATTTCCTCTTGAACCTCATGCTTATCGTAATGGGCCACGACGACACTGTCATAGTCGGACTCGCTCAACCCAGCCCCTCAACTCCAACCTAATTTGAAACATCTTTTATGTTTAAGGGCATCACATGTAGAGAAGAGGTAAGAGCGAAATGAAGGTTTATAATGAGAGCTTAAGGCTTTCTACCAAGGGTGAGATCGACTTCATTGACATCTCAGACGAGGTGCAAGGTGTTGTCGAAACGTCTGGAGTCAAGAACGGTGTGGCTCATGTCTTCGCGCCCCATGCTACTGGCGTACTTATTCTGACAGAATACGAGCCAAGTCTCCTAAGCGATGTCAAGGCTGTCTTGGAGAAGCTTGTTCCTAAGCGGGCATCTTACGAACATCCGTCCAATGCCCATTCGCATCTGAGGTCGGTTCTGCTCAGCCCAGATAAGACCTTGCCCGTGATTGATGGAAGGATAGTGCTGGGCACCTGGCAGTCTTTGGTATTCGTGGAAACTGATGTGTATCCGAGACAGAGAACTATAATTGTGCAGGTCTTAGGCGAATAATCAAGCCGCTTAAAGAATCTGCATTAGGCGCCACTCTCTGTAGTCAATTGCCACTTTGATGTATCCTCTTAACCTCTTGTCAACCCTTGCGTCGCCAGTGTCAACGCGCAAAACGCCGCCTTCAATACCTTGAATCTTATTTCTTGTGGCAGCAACGACAATGTGGTCTCTGCCAACTCTGCGCAGGACTTCAGGACTTATTTGCTGGTTTCCCCTTCCAAGTAGCATGCCTTGTCTTCCGATAGGTGAGAGCACAATCCACGTTTTGCTCCAGTCTTTGACCTCCTGCAAGATCCTTTGCTCGTTGACGTCTTTAATGACCTTCTTGTTTTGGTAGATGTCTACGCCTAGCAGAGTTTTCTCAACGCCTAGTAGATCAGCAATACACTTTACCGTTGTGCCAGGTCCAAGAATGTATGTAGCTTCTGGACCGACATCCTCAACCACAAATCTCGCAACTGCCATCTGATTGTCGTGCTCATCCAAGGATTCAGGCGTAATCTGTTTGCTGCCGAGCAGGCGCATGGGCACAAACGGACCTTTCAGAAGGCCATACAGCCTAGTTGAGAGGCAATCGTTTCTAATCGCTTCCTCATCGGCGTCAACGATCTCAAAGTCCATGATCTGCGCTTCTCCCTCTAGAAAAGCCTGCACCACATCTGCTGCATCAAGCGGGCTCGCTGCGAATATACCACTGTACATTTTGACACCCGAAGGAACACCCAAAACTGCTATAGTGGTCTTGCGGTTCAACGCGTCGAAAACGTCTCGAGCTGTGCCGTCGCCACCAACAAAAACTATCAAGTCCACATTGCCTTCAACAAGTAGTTTTATCCCCCGCTTCGTGTCTTCAGCAGTGGTTTCTGCGTTAATTGATATTGGTAATCTTTCAGCTCTCAAACCCGCGGCCTCGACTTCGTCTTGTCCCATTAATCCCGGACACGTTAACAATGTGATTCTGCCTAGAAGCTCCAGTTCCTTCATTCTTCTCAGGAACTCAATAGCCTTGACTGGTGAAACCGGTTCGGCTCCCATTTCAGCAGCTTTGTCTGACACATTATCTGTTCCCTTTAGCCCGACTCTTCCACCCATGCCAGCAATGGGATTGACTAGGAAGCCTATTCTCACTCGAGTCTACCGCCCTTTATGTGGCAACTACAGTGTAGACGTCTATATAGAAAAACCTAATCTGCATCCGTTTCTAAGTAGTGATTCCCTTAATCGGTGATACCGAGACCTTCAACAGTGGGTTAAGAGGGTGAAACAGCAACCATGCACGCGATAGTCAAGATGCATAGGCAACCTGGAGCCGAAATTGCGACGGTAAATGCTCCAAAAATCATGAGCAATGAGGTTTTGGTTGAGGTTGAAGCGGCATCGATCTGTGGCACTGACGTGCACATATGGGAGTGGAATGAGTGGGCTCAAAACCGCCTCAAAAAACTGCCAATAATCTTTGGACACGAAGTTGCGGGCAGAGTCATCGAGGTCGGCAAGGGCGTGTCCAATGTCCAAGTTGGCGACAGAGTCTCTGCTGAAACCCACATCGTGGACCGCACGTGTTACCAGTGCCGAACAAACCGGATGCATGTCTGCCAAAACATGGAGATCTTGGGCGTGGATCGAGATGGAGTGTTTGCCGAGCAGTTCGCGTTGCCTGAACGAAATGCTTGGGTAAACGACCCACAGCTTGATCCAGCTGTTGCTTCGATTCAGGAGCCTTTAGGAAATGCGGTTCAAGCTGTTCTGCCGAAAGACGACACAAGCGACATCAGTGGCAAAAACGTTGCAGTGTTGGGCACTGGTCCTATTGGGTTGATGGCTATCGCCGTGCTTAGACAGCTTGGCGCAGCCAAAGTGTTTGCTACAGCCGGCGGGTTCAACAAGGCTCGTATGGAACTCGCCAAGAAGATGGGCGCCGACATGATCTTAAGCGCAAGGGACGAAGGTGAGAACCTCGTGAAAATAATCCGCGAGGCAACAGATGGCAACGGCGTGGACGTTGCTTTGGAGATGTCTGGTGACCCGAATGCGGTCAGACAGGCTTTTGACATGTTGACTCCTGGTGGAAGAGTCTCTCTTTTAGGCATTTTTGAAAAGCCCACTGAACTTAATCTGAACGACCTCATAATCTTCAAGTCTGCTACAGTTTATGGCATTACTGGACGCAGGATGTTTGAGACTTGGAGGCAGGTTAGAGACCTGCTTAAACACGCTGAGCTCAGGGAAAAGATCGAAGCCGTGATCACACATAAGATTCCGATGCGCGACATAGCCAAAGGCATAGAGCTGATTAAGTCAAAGCAAGCGGGCAAGGTGTCGTTGGAACCCAAATGGTGAAGACAAAAAGATTAAGAGAAACACGCTGAAATGAAAACCTCTGGAAATTGAGGCGAAAAAGCGTTGAGAAATCCAACAGCGTTTCTGTCTGAAGAATATCAGGCACTTGTTAAGAGTGAACTTGACTGGAAACTTCGGATTTTGCAGGGGCCAAGCCAGCCTCGATGCGTCGTCGACGGCAAAAAAGTGCTCATGCTCTGTTCCAACAATTACCTAGGACTGAGCACGCATCCAAAAGTCATAGAGGCAGCAATAAAAGCCATTCAAACTCACGGTGCTGGTTCAGGCTCAGTCCGACCAATAGCAGGCACCATGGACATACACATTGAGCTGGAGAAACGATTGGCCAAGTTCAAGCACGCCGAAGCCTCGCTTGTGTATCAGACAGGCTTTGCCGCCAACGCAGGTTTGATTCCACAGCTTACAGGCAAAGAGGATCTTATCATAAGCGACGAGCTGAACCACGGCAGCATAATAGACGGGGTCAGGCTTTCACATGCTGAGAGAGGCATTTACAAGCACGGAGACATGGAAGACCTCGGGCGCGTATTAAACGAAGCCGAGAAGCACCAGCCACCCTATAGGCGCATTTTGATCATTACTGACGGCGTTTTCTCCATGGACGGCGACATCGCACCCTTAGACGGAATCGCTGGGTTGGCCGAAGAACACGGCGCTATGGTCTTTGTTGATGACGCCCACGGTGAGGGTGTGCTAGGTGACGGCGGCAGAGGCATAGTCTCACACTTCAAACTGGACAGAAGCAAAGTACATGTGGAAATGGGCACATTCTCTAAGGCGTTTGGCGTGGTAGGCGGTCACATTTCAGGAAGCCAAGACTTGGTCAGCTTTGCCTACAACCGCTCGCGAACTTGGCTTTTGAGCGGCTCACATCCGCCACCCGTCGTAGCTGCATGCATTGCAGCGATCGACGTGCTAGAGAAAGAACCTCAGCATGTCAGGAACTTGTGGGATAACACGCGCTACTTCAAAAAGACGATGAAGGACATGGGCTTCGACGTGGGCAACAGTCAGACGCCGATTACGCCGGTTATTGTGGGAGAGAGCGGAGTGGCAAAGAAGCTAAGCTCCAGACTGTTTGAAGAACGAGTTTTCGCGCTGCCTATCGTGTTTCCAATGGTGGCTAGAGACAAGGCTCGCATCCGAACGATGATGAACGCCCAATTGACCAAAGAAGACCTGGACTCTGCCATAAACGCATTCGAAAAAATCGGCAAAGAACTCCACATCCTATAACCCTGCCCTCTGCCACTTTCCCCTCGACTTCATACGTCTACTCACTGATAGATCGTATTTTGGACACAATGCTGTCGAAATCTCAGTACGATCATTTCTTTAACTTGCAGAAAAGGCCATATGACTCTTTCATTCCAACTTCCCACATAAAGAATTTGTCCTGGATGGAATTTTTGACAAAATATGCTAAATTTAATCATGTTCGCATGGATTCGACGCCATCGAAGGGGCTAAAACCTTTTGCAGCCGACTCAAAGGATGCCGTAACACTGTAATTCATAAGAAGGGTGATGTCTTCGGTGTGACAGCGGTGGTCTGGACTCTAGAACGCTCTTCTTACCTGAAGGTTATTTAAGCTTCGCAATTTTTCGTTCGGCAACTGAGTCCTGTCGTAGTGTCAATGAAAATGCTTATGTTCGTTTGCATGGCTAGGTGAAAATGAAAAGGAAAGCCTTGCTATGCAGACAGCGTTTCGTGAACTCTGTGAACTCTGTGAAAAGTTAGAGGCCACCACTAAACGGTTGGTTATGGTTGATTTAGCCGCCAGCTTCTTGAAAAATCTGCAGCCCGAGGAGGTTGAGCCCGCAGTTTCAATGGTTTTAGGTCGACCTTTTCCTAGGTGGGATCAACGCGTGCTGGAGGTGAGCTGGGCTACAATGAGCGGCTTGATCAGACAAGTAACGAACGCAGACTGGAGCGAATTTCGAAAGGCTTTCAGCGAAACTGGCGATGTTGGTTCTGCTACCAAAGCTATGTTTGAGGCAAGCAGGGTTCGCAGGCAGGCGACGCTTTTTGAGAGGCCCCTAAGCATTCTCGAGGTTAGACGCACGCTTGAAAGCATAGCTGAAACAACTGGTTTTGGTTCTAGAGAGCGCAAGGAACGCTTGCTTGAAACACTCCTTGGTCAGGTTTCGCCTTTAGAAGCCAAATACATTGTTAAGATAGTGATAGGTGAGATGAGAACTGGTTTTCACGAGGGTCTCATGGAATTGGCGGTTTCAAAGGCCTCTGACCTCCCTGTCGAAAAGGTTCAGACCGCGAGCATGTTAACAGGGGACATCGGTGAAGTCGCCTCATTGATTAGGGTAAAGGGCAGATCTGCAATAGATCAGCTTGCGTTCCGAGTTTTTCGACCGATAAAACCTATGATGGCTCAGATGGCAACCGACGTGAACGAGGTGCTGAAGGAAGCAGGTGGAGCAATAGCTTTTGAATACAAGCTTGACGGCGCCCGCATCCAGATTCACAAGTTTGGCGACGAGGTTCGGGTCTACAGTAGGCGGCTTACAGATGTTACTGAAAGCCTTCCAGAGGTTGTAGAGTTGGTGCGAAGCAGTGTGAAGGCGAGTCGAGCGATTCTTGAGGGAGAGGTTATTGCGGTGGGCAAGGATCGAGCCAGCCCGCTTCTGTTTCAGCATCTCATGCGCAGGTTTCGAAGGGTGCACGAGATCGAGAGG
>Ga0315309_1001485_pt1 | contig 13988 bp, 9 predicted proteins | sample TDP4_MG_FD_203080 | JGI IMG/M metagenome (GOLD analysis project Ga0315309, IMG submission 203080) | Freshwater sediment microbial communities from Lake Towuti, South Sulawesi, Indonesia - TDP4 | ecosystem: Environmental > Aquatic > Freshwater > Lake > Sediment | place: Indonesia: South Sulawesi...
TAGGCCATTGTTACCGTTGCGTCGCCTGTAGCTCTTCAATATCTGGAGAGCCTTGTCACGACACATCTGCACGTATGGTTTGTTAAGCCCGGTCTTCTCAGCGATCTTGTCCCTGAACCTCTCCGCCTCTTTCTCGGAGAGGTTTGGCAATGTCTGTAGCTCTTCGAGATGAGTTGTTATCCCGAAAGTCCATCGACCTGTCGTATTTAGGAGAAAGTCGAAGCGTCTCTTGTCTTCAACGCTATCCTCTGGGTTAAGGTTCACCGGCAGGATCAAGGTTTTCTTCAGAACATTGTGCACTCGTTGCCTTGCTCTTCCAACCAACACCCCATCCTCCCCAGAGCCAACTCTTCTCCTCATTTATTCACCCCCAGGATTTTTCGGCCCCGTCTCGATGTTTTTGGGGGGCCGCCGGCATCTCTCAGCCGGGACAGGAGGTGAAGCCATGGGAGGGAAGAAGGCGGGAAAGTGGAGTTGGTTGTGTGAAGGGTTCTCGGGGTATGCGCATCTACGCAATCAATGCAGCGCCCGAGCTCCTCCATTCACAAGCCTCGTGGCTCTGTATACGAGACGTCTCACCGTCTCATCTCCCAGGGGACCTGGATTATTCACCCACCTCCTCCTTTACGCCCCGTATGATGTGGTCGGGGCGCCAGCATCTCTCTCAGCTGAGACACGAGGAGCAGTGGTGAAGCCTCCGCGTTGTCCATGATGATCGGGAGTCCCTTGACCGAGGGGCATGCAGGGCTGCGGGGTTTGGGAGCGACGAGAGGGCTGCACGCGCCCATGAGGGCAGCTCATCGCTGAGCCGCCCCGAAGTCCATGGAAAACAGCGTAGTGATTATCCTCGTCCGCGAAGGCGTTTCAATCAATTGTGACGTAGCAGCGAGTTGTCCTCGTTTCATCGGACACGCCCATCGAACATCCATCGATCGATCGATCGCTGGTCAAGCTTTTTATATCTAGGGCCTTTCGGAGCTCTCGCGAAGGGAAAAAACGTGCAACATCTCTCCCGCACAGATTCTCTCTGTCCAGAGTGTCTGAAGCTGATCTCGGCGGAGATAGTTGAGGATGGCGGCAGGGTCCTCATGAGAAAGACTTGCCCTGAGCACGGGTATTACGAAGACGTCTACTGGAGCAACTTTGAGCAGTACGAGAAGGCCAGGGGATGGATGAAGATCGGGGGAGGCTTGGAGAACCCTCAAACGAAGAGGACCGAGAAGGGGTGTCCCTATGATTGTGGGATCTGCAACGAGCACAGGAGCCACACCATCCTGGGAATAATAGATGTAACGAACAGATGCAACCTGAGGTGCCCCATATGCTTCGCCAACGCCGCTGCTGCAGGCTACGTCTACGAACCGACCAAGGAAGAGATCTTCAAGATGCTGGATCTCATGGCCGCCAACAGGCCCGTTTCGGTGAAGGGGCTGCAGTTCTCTGGTGGAGAGCCGACCCTGAGGGACGATCTGCCGGACCTGGTGAGGTACGCGCATGAAGTTGGGATTGACCACGTGGAGGTCAACACCAACGGGGTAAGGATAGCGAACAGCATCGAGTATCTTCAGAAGCTTGAGAACGCCGGTGTCAGCAGCTTCTACCTTCAGTTCGACGGTGTCACTCCCGCGCCGTACCTGACCACGAGGGGGACAGATCTTTGGCCCGCGAAGCAGAAGGCTATCGAGAACTTGAGGAGGGTCGGACACGATTCGACAGTTCTCGTCGTGACGCTCGTCAAGGGGGTGAACGACCACCAGATAGGCGACATACTGAGGTTCGCAACGAAGAACTCCGACATCGTGAGATGCGTCAATGTGCAGCCCGTATCCATAACGGGAAGGATCGACCGCGAGAGGCTGAAGGAGTACAGGATCACGATACCTGATTTCATGCAGCTCGTGGAGGAGCAGACGGGGGGCGAGATCAAGGTGAGCGATTTCTATCCTGTGCCGACCGTGGTTCCTTTCGCGAGAGCCGTCGGCGCTCTGAAGGGCAAGAGGTACCCTGAGTTCACGATGCATGAACACTGCGGGATGGCTACCTTCGCTTTCGTGGAGAACGGGAAGCTAGTGCCGATAACGAAGTACGCGAGTGTAGATCAGTTCATGGCTGAGATGGACCGCGTCGCTGAACTCGTAGAGCAGGGGAAGAAGCGCAGAGCTCAGCTGAAGATGCTGTCTAGCCTCAGACACCTCAACCTGAAGGTGCTCGGCCCCCTGGTCAGCGGAGTGGTTACAAGGGGGAGCTACGAGGCGCTCGGAAAGCTGATGAGGAAAGTCATCATGGTCGGGGCGATGCACTTCATGGACAGCTACAACTTTGATCTGCAGCGGGTTCAGCGCTGCGGGATTCACTACGCCGTCCCTGACGGGCGGCTGATTCCCTTCTGCACGATGAACACCCTTCATCGAGCCGAGATCGAAAGGAAGTTCGCGAAGAGAGAGGAAACCGTTCTGGCATAGATCACCCTCCCCGATGGGATCGTTCGTTCGATCGAACGAGCGATGAACTGATGGTGAGCGCCGGGGGTCGAATCTAGGAGTCTCTTTGGAATAACCTTTTCATTCCCAAAGGAGGAATCGGCCATGCGTTGTGCCATGGTGGAGGGCGGGGAGGAATCCGCTGAGGCTGCGGAGGAGGATCGGCTGGCTCGATCAGATAGAAGAAAGAAACAGAGGAAGAGATCCAGAGGTCCGTACAGGAAGGCCTGGCAGATGGTTCGATCACAAAAGTAGCCGGCTCCGCTGAGAACCGTTTCCAGTCTCAAGATATTTCTGAAGAGGTGTGGTTCGTGGGGGGGGGAATCTGGGCTCATGGGCCGACGACGCCCCTGCCAAGCCTATATTTCCCCTCTTGGCGGGAGTGGGGTGAACGAGAGTTGCTGCGGAAGATAAGAGACTTCTTCACCCCGGGTGAGAAGAAGCTATTTGGGGATCTGGCGCGGCACCTCGGTTTGACGGAGAATGCGGTTGACCAGTTGCTGAGGATGTTCAGCGAGGGTTTGAGAGATCCGGCGCTGGCAGAGCGATACACCGCCGATATAACTCGGTTGGAGAGGGAAGGAGATGAGATTGTTCGGCGACTTGACGAAGAGATTTCTGGGGGAGCCCTCACGGCTCCACTGACAGCGGACTTCGCCAACCTAGTTGAGACCATCGATTCGGTTCTAGACGGGGTGCACAGCATAAGCAGGGAGATCCAGAGACACTGCAAGTACTACTTCCCCGGAAAGAGCGAGGTCGAAATGGACATCTACAAGAAAGTCGGCAAGCTAGTCCTTCTCGGAAGGGAAGGGGTGAGGAAGCTGAACCGGTTGATCTCTGCTGGCGCGAACCTAGTGGGAGCTCCCTCACTCGCTAGGCAGATTGAAGACATCGAGGAACAGGCGGACGACGTCAAGGACAACATTCTTGACGATGTCTACAGACAGGCGAAGGACCTTGAACACTGGACCTTCCACCATCTAATCGAAATCACGCTTGAGGCCGATGACATGGTGGACAACTGCGAGGACGCCTCGGACCTGGTTGTGGCGATCTTGACATCTCTAGGGATCTGAGCGCCTTGGAGATCGCAGAAGCTGGTATCCTCGTTCTGACAGGGATAGCTTCGCTGCTTGTGGGCGGCAACAATCTCTCCGCCTGCTCAGGTACGCTGATCGGGGCACGAGTCGTCAGCAAGGCCGCCGGAGTTGGTCTGGCGGCCTTGGGCTATGTTCTCGGCTTGATTTTGGAGGGTAAAAAACTCGAGCTGCTCCGGCGCGAAATCCTTCCGGGCTCAAGCGCAGCCGGCGTTTCTCTGATCCTGCTTGTCATCGTTGTCATTCTGGTCCTGGGACAGATGGCGAGGATCCCAATCTCTCTCTCACAGGCGCTGGTGGGATCAACCATAGCGCTGGCATTGCATCAAGGCATAGCCATCAGAGGAAGCTACCTCTTCCTCATCTTGGCCGCGTGGACGGTCGGCCCGATGGCTGCTGCAGCGCTCGCCGGAACCGGAGTTGTCTTGCACGACCGCGTCGCCGTCGAATCTCTCTGGCGTCGACTTGGCATCTCCAAGCTCTTGTTGATCCTCGTTGCGTTCTTCACAGCTTACAGTCTTGGAGCCAATACCTTGGGGTCGATTGCAGCGATCTCTCCAATTGATTTCAATCTGACGTTGTCGGTGGCTGGTGTGAGTGCGATGGTAGGGGCCTTCATCCTGGGGTCGGGTGTGGCACGTAGGATCGGTGAGGGTATGTACAGCTTAACGTACTCGACGGCGCTCTCCTCGCAGCTCGCGGGCTCGATGATCGTGGAAGCTGCAACTCAACTCGGGATCCCGATCTCCGTCACCCAGACGGTAGCTTCGGGAATCATCGGCGCTGCGTATTCAAGGAAATACAGGGTACTAAACAGGAGGAGCGTGCTCCTCGTGGTGTCTTCTTGGGTGATTGCACCTCTCCTTGGATTTGCAGCGACGATCCTGGCGCTATCGGCAATGCCTGTATGACCGGGCTGTTGGGCAATCGATTTTTGAGATGTGAACGAATCGATCGATTGGCCGTGTATTGGACGGATAGCGCAAGCCCTCAGCATCAACTGCCAAGCAAGTCTCCGGCTCTTGATTGATCGAGCAGGGGTTTACCGAGACTTGGGCGGGGTCTCGGACTGCGAGAAAACTTATGAAGGGCGGCGGATGATCCGGGAACCAGACAGCAACGTTCAACGAACTGCGTGGGTGACCTTGGTTGGTGACGGAGATTCGCAAGAGAGATGGCCGTGTGGTGGGCTTTGATCCCCAGAAGATAACGACAGCCATCATGAAGGCGATCGACGCGGTTGGAGGGGCTGATGGGAAGATGGCGAAGAAACTCTCTGACCAAGTTGTTGAGATGATTCACTCCAAGTTTGGTGGTCAGGTGCCTGGCGTCGAAGATGTCCAAGACGTGGTAGAGGCGGTTCTCATACAGAGCGGGTACGAGGACGTGGCAAAGGCCTACATCCTCTACAGGCAGAAGAGAACGGAGCTGCGGGAAGCCAAGAAGTTTTTCGTCCCGCAAGACGAGTTGAAGCTGTCATTGAACGCAACAAGCGTTCTCACCAGACGCTATCTTCTGAGAGATATCGAGGGCAATATTATCGAGACCCCCAGCCAGATGTTCAGAAGAGTCGCGAGACACGTAGCCGCAGCTGAACTTCAGCACGGTCCCTCGACTCAAGCGTTGAAGGCTGAAGCAGGGTTCTACGAAGTAATGGCTCGGCTTCAATTTGTTCCCAATTCGCCCACGCTCATGAACGCCGGAACCCCGGCTGGGCAATTGTCGGCGTGCTTCGTTCTTCCAGTGGAGGACTCCATCAGGAGTATATTCGACCAGGTGAAGAATATGGCCCTAATACATCAGTCTGGAGGAGGAACTGGTTTCTCCTTCTCAAGGATCAGGCCAAGGGGCTCGATAATAGAGTCGACCAAGGGAATTGCATCAGGGCCCGTGTCCTTCATGATGATCTACGACACCGCCACCGACGTCATGAAACGCGGCGGCAAGAGGAGGGGAGCCAACATGGGTATCCTCCGAGTAGATCACCCGGACATACTCGACTTCATAACAGCCAAGGAGAAGGAAGGGGTCCTGACAAACTTCAACATGTCGGTGGCCGTCACAGACGACTTCATGGAGGCCGTCAAGAAAAACGACTCATACCCCCTCGTTGACCCACACACCGGAACAACCTCCCGGAAGCTGAACGCTTCGGACGTCTTCAATCTCATTGTCGCCGCGGCCTGGAGAACAGGGGACCCGGGGCTCATCTTCATAGACGAGGTAAACAGACACAACGTTACCCCTCGGCTCGGCTCGATGGAGGCAACAAACCCGTGCGGTGAGATGCCGCTCCTGCCCTACGAGTCCTGCAACCTCGGCTCCATCAATCTCTCTAGAATCGTCGATGAAGGCGACATCAACTGGCAAAAGCTAGAGGGGGTTGTCCGAAGCTCCGTTCACTTCTTGGACAACGCTATAGACGTAAACAAGTTCCCCCTCCCAGAGATAGAAAGGGCGACGAAGGCCACACGGAAAATAGGCTTGGGAGTCATGGGGTTCGCCGAAGCCTTGATCAAAATGAGCATCCCCTACGACTCCGACCAAGCCTTGGACAAGGCGGAGCAGATATCCGCGTTCATCAGCGAGGAAGCGAGGGAGAAGTCCGCTGAGCTAGCAGAAGAACGCGGATCCTTTCCAGCTTTCGCAGAAAGCCTCTGGGAGAGCCAAGGCTACCGAGCCATGAGAAACGCGACGCTCACCACGATCGCCCCAACGGGATCAATCAGCATCGTGGCGGGCACCACTAGCGGCATCGAGCCCTTGTTCGCCGTCGCTTTCGTACGCAGCGTCATGGGAGGAACACAGCTCGTTGAGGTAAACCCGGTCTTTGAAACCATCGCCAGGGAGAGGGGGTTTCACAGCGATGAGTTGACAAGGAAGATAGCCAAGACCGGTTCTGTCAAAGGCCTTGAGGAAGTTCCCTCTGACCTGCAAGGGCTCTTCCTGACGGCTTTAGAAATACCCCCCGAGAGGCATGTCCGGATGCAGGCTGCGTTCCAGAAAAACGTGGACAACGCCGTGAGCAAGACCGTAAACCTTCCCAGCGATGCCTCGATCGGAGACGTCGAGAAGGTGTTCATGCTCGCCTATGAGCTGAAATGCAAGGGGATCACGGTCTACCGCTACGGAAGCAAGAAGGAGCAGGTCCTATACATGGGCTCCATCATAGGCAGGGAGACGGGAGAGACCCTGCAGTATGTTAGTGCTGATCCCGAGTATGCGGGGGGCTGCCTGAGGACCGAGTGTCCAACCGCTTGACCGTGGCTCGATCGCTCGATCGAACGACTTCATCAGCGCCCTCGACCACAGAGGCACCCTCCATCACGAAGATCATGCCAATCGTGGGGGCAATCGTTGTGGTGATGGTCGTAGTGGCAGCAGCGCTGCTGATCAGAAGGAGATCGTTCCGTCCCGGAAAGCCCTCGTAATCATCTGAGAGAAGCCTCGCAGATTGATCGCCCGCGCTTTCGGATGACTTCCCAAGCCTTAAATAAATCACGAATGTGGCCAGCCCGTTCTTGATCACTTAATGGAGCGGTGACGAAATTGTTTGAAGGTGGTTGGACTGGCAGGATTCTAAGGGTTGACCTCTCAAGAAAGAAGCACACGGTGGAGAAACTGAATCCTGAGGTGGCTTCGGGCTACCTGGGGGGCAGAGGCTTAGCTGCATGGGTGCTTTGGAATGAGCTGAGCCCTGGAACGGATCCCCTTGCACCCCAGAACAAGCTCGTTCTGGCCACAGGTCCATTGACCGGTTTCCTCCTACCGAGCAGCGGAAAAATGCTCGTCGCCGCGAAATCTCCTCTCACCAACGGCTATGGAGACGGCAACATGGGCACCCGTGCCTCTGTGCAGATGAAGAAGGCGGGCTACGACATGGTTGTCATAGAAGGAAAGGCCAACAAGCCATCACTGATTCACATCAGCGATGACGATCTGCAGTACCTGAGTGCGGAAAACCTCTGGGGAAAGGACACTTACAAGGCGGAAGAAGTGTTGGAGGAGGAGTACGGAACCAAGTCAGGAATTCTGCTGATCGGCCCGGGCGGCGAGAAGATGGTCAAGTTCGCTGTGATAGTCTCGGAGCGAGGAAGATCTGGGGGAAGACCGGGCATGGGGGCTGTGATGGGGTCGAAGAACCTCAAAGCCATCATCGTAGAGGGTGGCGGGGAGATACCCGCGAAGAACCCCGACAGGCTCAGGGAGATTGGACGGGCTGGCTACCAAGAGGTGAAAGATGCGTCCCAGTACGGCTTTTGGATAAGACAGGGAACCATGGCTACCATAGAGTGGTCGAACGGAAATAGTGTCCTGCCGACCTGCAACTTCAGCGAAGGCATCTTCGAAGGATGGAATGGGATAAGCGGAGAGACTATGGAGAAGGCATACAAGGTCAGGAGGAAGGGCTGCCCCAACTGCAACATGCAGTGCGGCAACATCTGTGAGATCAAGGAGGGGCCTTACAAGGGGCAGACTACAGAGGTGGATTACGAGAACATCGCCATGCTCGGATCGAATCTAGGGATGGACTCCATGGATTGGGTGCTCAACCTCAACCTGCTCGCCGACAAGATGGGTGTGGACACGATCTCCCTGGGAAGCACTCTCGGGTTCGCCACAGAGGCCTACTCAAAGGACATGGTATCCAAGGAGAAGCTCGGCGTTGACATCAAGTGGGGAGACGGCACCTCGATGTTCGAGCTGGCGAGGAAAATCTCTCTGAGAGATGGGTTCGGGGACCACCTCGCGGAGGGCGTCAGAGAAGTCGCATCCCGGCTCGGAGGTGGAGCCGAGAACTTCGCCATGCACGTGAAGGGCTTGGAGATCTCCGCGTACGACTGCCACGCGGCTCCAGGAATGGCCCTCGCCTTCGCGACCTCTTCCATAGGTGCGCATCATAAGGACGCCTGGTTCATAGTGTGGGAGTTGAAGATGGGCAGGGACCTAGTAACTAGGGAGAAGGTGGAGAGGCTGATAGAGATGCAGCAGATCAGGGCGGGTTTCTTCGAGTCCTTGACGACCTGCCGGCTTCCCTGGATAGAGCTGGGTTTCTCCCTCGACTGGTACCCCAAATACCTCGAGGCCGCCACGGGATTGAAGCTGTCACTGCTGGACTTGTACCGCATGAGCGACAGGATCTTCAATCTTGCGAGAGCGTTCTGGATCAGGGAGAACCCCGGTTGGACCAGACAAATGGACTATCCCCCAACTAGGTGGTTCAGAGAACCGCTGACGAAGGGGCCTCTACAAGAGACCAAGCTCAGTGAGGAAGGGTATGACAGCCTGCTCAACTGGTACTATGAGATCAGAGGATGGGATCAACGAGGGATACCACGTGTGTCTACCCTTCGGCAACACAATCTAGGATTCGTCGCAGATCAATTGCAGGCCCTGAATGTGAACCTTGCATACTGAAAGACTCTGACGACCGCGTGATCGAGGTCTCGTTTGGTCGGGGTGTCATCGCTTCTTGATGTGCTAGGCCGCGGTTTATCGGAAACAACAAGTTTTAAATACCCTGTCTTGGAATCGATCAAAAAGGAGAGATTAGAGAAAGTTGAAAAACAGAAGTGCCGTTTCGAACACAATCGCTTCGGCTCTCGTAGTGGTCATGATCATAGCCGGCGTTGGCGGCTACTACCTGGGCAGCCAGGGAGTGGCCCCCGCAGCCACGACCGTTACTCAGGTAGCGGCCACGACTCTCTTTCAAACGGTCACGATCACAACCCAAATGCCTACAGTAACGACGGTCACAACCAAGACGGCGGTGACGACTGCTCCCACCGTGACAATCACAACCACCACAGGGCCAAAGCTCAAGGACACCTTGGTCATGGGGACAACGGACTCGGTTGAAACGAACCTTGACCCAGCTGAGGCCTACGACTTCTTCGGGTGGGAGATCATCCTGAACACAGGCGCAACCCTCGTAGACATTGCCCCAGGAACACCGTACGGTGCGGGTCTGAAAGACATCAAGCCCGCACTCGCCACTGACTGGACCACAAGCGCTGATGGCAAGACCTACACCTTCAACCTACGGCAAGGCGTGAAGTTCTACAACGGAAGGGAGTTCACGGCAGACGACGTGAAGTACAGCATCGACAGAGGTATCACCCTTGCCATGGAGGACGGTGCCTATGTCGGCATAGGGTACTCGGATATCATTGACAGCGTAGAAGTCACGGGCAAGTATCAGGTTGTATTTCACTTGAAAATCCCGTTCTCACCGTTCCTCAACCTGATGGCTTGCCAAGCCTCCTACATCGTAAACAAGGATATCGCCACGATGGCGGGCACCGTCAACTACACTGCAGGCGACGCCCGAATAAGCAACCCGAACGATCTCGGTCCCTACGTACTGACAAGTTGGAGCCGGGTGGCGGGCAAGGACGACGAGATGAGGCTGGACGCCAACCCCAACTACTGGGCCAAAGGGGCAGGGTTCCCGCTGACACCTCACGTAATCATCAAGTTCTACGCCGACGCGACATCGCTTGGCCTTGCGGTGAGGGCTGGTGACGTGGACATAGCGTTCAGGCAGCTCCTAGCGAGCGACATCGAGAGCATGAAGACAGATCCGAGCGTCAAAGTCTGGGTGGGCACGGGAGCATTCATTCAATACATGCTGTTCCAAGAGAACATCCCGCCCTTTGACAACCCCAAAGTGAGGCAAGCCATCTCGTCTGCGCTCGACAGGCAGGAAATGGTTGACACAGTCTTCATGGGACAGGCTCAGCCCCTCTACAGCATCATTCCAAAAGGGATGCTAGGTCATACGGACAAGTTCAAGGAAGTGGACAAAAACCCAACCAAGGCGATCAGCCTGCTGAAGGAGGCCGGCTACGACCAAACCAACAAGCTCAAGATTGAGATGTGGTACGAATCCAGCGGACACTACCCGCAGAGCCCGGACCAAGCCGCTGTCTGGAAGGCGCAGCTCGAGAGGACAGGCGTCATCGAGGTGACCCTGAAGGGAGCGGACTGGCCGAGCTACAAGAAGAACAGGGACACCGAGATCATGCCTGTCTACTCCTACGGCTGGTACCCTGACTACGTCGACCCAGACGACTACGTATTCCTATACTGGGCCACATGGATTCACCACAACTACGAAAACCCTGAGGCAGTTGCACTGTACAACGAAGCACGCGCCACATCGGATACAGCCAAGAGGACCCAACTGTATGCTCAGGTCGACGATATGATGGTGAGAGACTGCCCCAACGTTCCACTATACCAAGCCGGGGCCTTTGCTGTGACTTCCCCGAAGGTTGACGGCGTAGTTCTCGACATAGCCCAGCTCTGGAGAATTTGGCTGCTCTACGCCGTTGAGAGCTAAAGCTTTAATTTCGCAGCCAATCCCCCCCTTTTTATGAGCCTCCGGTCCTACATAGTAGCAAGAGTCCTACTCACAATTCCGATGATTCTTCTACTGCTCACCATGGTCTTCCTCATCATAAGGGTCATGCCAGGCGACCCCGCTGACTTGCACTTCGAGAAGCGAGTTGATCCAGAGATACTGGCAGAATTCAAACATCGGCTAGGGCTGGACAAACCTCTGCCAGTCCAGTATGTCGACTATCTAGCGGGCCTCTTATCGGGTAACCTCGGAAGCTCCATGCAGGATTTCTCACCTGTCGGTCAGCAAATCTTCTCCGCGTTTCCAGCTACCTTGGAGCTGGCGATCTACTCGGCGGCCTTCGCCATCATCGTTGGAGTGCTGCTGGGTGTCCGCGCCTCACGCTCGTACAACTCAATTCCAGACCACTCCATACGGATGTTCGGGATAGTCTCCTATGCAATTCCCGTCTTTTTCTTGGGGGAGGTGCTCATAATCGTCTTCGGCATCTACTTGGGATGGTTTCCGACGGGGCTTCGCTTCAATCCGAGGATCGAGGCTCCGCAGGGGCTACAGCTTGGCGGTTGGCGCCTGGCAACCGGGCTGTACACCGTCGACAGCCTGCTGGAGGGCAGCTTGACCAAGTTCGCCGAGTCGCTGAGGTATCTCTCCTTGCCGGTGCTTGCGCTCGGAACCGTGCTCTGCGGGATATTCATCCGAATGACCAGAAGCAACATGCTTGAAACCCTCCGCCTGGACTTCGTGACGTCTGCGAGAGCGCGAGGCATCAAGGAGAGGGCTGTTGTCTATGCCTATGCACTTCGGAACGCCTTTCTCCCCATCCTGACCATGATGGGGCTTCAGTTCGCTGCTCTCCTGGCTGGGGCTGTTCTGACGGAGACCACCTTCTCCTGGCCGGGCCTCGGAAGGTACCTCGTCACTCGCATCACTTTCAGAGACTACACTGCGATCCAGGGTGCAGTCGTCTTCTACGGGGTGATCGTTGCCCTCGTCAGCCTCGTCGTCGACATTCTCTACGCGTACCTGGATCCCAGGATAAGGTTCTAGGAGGGATTGAAGTGGCAGGTGGTGAACATCGGGGACGAATCGTGGTACAGGTGCTTCCCAGGATTGCCTCCCTGAGAAAGAGAGGGTTGGCCGGCTGGACGACGCTTGCAGGCTCTGTAATCGTGGCTTCGATATTCGTTATGACGCTGGCTGCGCCCTGGATATCTCCACACGACCCGACCGCGATAGGTCTTGGAAAGCCTCCGCATCCATCACCTCCAAGCGCAGATTTTCCGATGGGAACCAACCACCTCGGCATGGATATGCTGAGCAGGATCTTCTGGGGTGGGTCGACCATGCTTCAGGTTGCGGTCATATCCGTGATCGTCTGCTTGGTCGTGGGGGTGCCTATTGCTCTGCTCGCTTCCTACTCAGGGGGTATACTCGACAAGGCAACGTCACTTGTCATGGATAGTATCTACGCTTTTCCCGGCCTCGTCCTCGCAATTGCGATCGCGGCGATGCTGGGACCGGGAGTTGTGAACATGGCTCTCTCCATCGGCGTGGTGTACATTCCATCGTATTTCAGGGTGGTCCGAAGTCAAGTGCTCTCCATTAAGGAGCTGCCCTATGTCGAGGCCGCCCGCACCATCGGTGCCAGGGACCGCTCAATCTTGTTCAGGTACATACTGCCTAACGTGGTACCTTCGGTCGTCGTCATCGCGACAATAAACTTCGCCGACGCCATCCTCACAGCTGCCGGCTTGACCTTCGTTGGGCTGGGCATCTCCGTTGGAACGCCTGACTGGGGGTGGGACCTCACCTGGGGCAGGCAGTATCTGACGACCGGCTCTTGGTGGATCATCGCGTTCCCCGGCCTCATGATAGTGTTACTGGCGTTGGGGTTCACTTTGCTTGGAGAGGGGCTGAGCGAGCTGCTCAACCCCAGGCTGGAGGAGTGAGGGGGCTGACTTGTCCGTTGTAGATGTTGAGTCGCTGAGCATCCACTACCTCATGAGAAGGGGGAACATCCGGGCAGTTGACGACGTGACTCTGTCCGTTCGAAAGGGCGAAACGCTCGGGGTTGTGGGAGAGTCTGGCTGCGGCAAGTCCACGCTGGGGCTCGCCTTGATTCGTCTAATTCCCTACCCTGGATCGATCGTGGGAGGCAGAGTTCTGCTCGACGGAACAGATCTGAGGAGTCTCCCGGAGAAGGAGATGAGGCAGATCAGAGGCAAGAGGATCGGCTTCATCTTCCAGGATCCGATGACGTCGCTAAACCCGGTCAAGAAGATAGGTGACCACTTCATCGAGCTCATACGCACGCACGAGAAGCGTGTTGATAAGGCGGAGGCGCTGGATCGAGCTTCAAGGATGCTTGAAACGCTCGGTATCCTTCCTGAGCGAGTCAACGACTACCCTCACCAGTTCAGCGGCGGGATGAGACAGAGAGTCATGATAGGGCTGGCTCTCACCCTCAACCCGGAGTTCGTTATAGCAGATGAGCCCACAACCTCGCTCGACGTGATCGTAGAGGCACAGATCCTCGAGCTGCTCAAACGTCTGAAGGAGGCGTTCAACATAACTTTGATGCTGATCACTCACAATATCGGAATCATCGCCCAGACGGCTGATCGCGTCGCCGTTATGTATGCTGGAAGGCTTGCGGAAGTCGGTCCCTCCCTCCGCCTCTTCGCTGATCCTCTACACCCCTACACCCAGGCCCTTCTCAGCGCTGTTCCAAATGTTGCGAAGCCAGGGCGAGTTCTGTCGTGGATACCTGGCGCGCCGCCTGACCTGGCGTCTCCGCCGCCCGGCTGTCTCTACAACCCCCGTTGCCCTCACGCGTTTGACCGCTGCCCCCGTGAAGCTCCACGGTTGATGGATGTTGGTGGGGGCCGCTCGGTAGCATGCTTTCTCTATTACAGGGGGTAGGTGGCTCGTCGATGCTTCTCGAGGTCAACGATCTGAAGAAGTACTTCCCCGTCCAGAAGAGTTTCTTGGATAGGTTGCTCACGGCCAAGGAGGAGTTCGTGCGTGCAGTGGACGGTGTGA
>Ga0315309_1001487_pt1 | contig 13985 bp, 12 predicted proteins | sample TDP4_MG_FD_203080 | JGI IMG/M metagenome (GOLD analysis project Ga0315309, IMG submission 203080) | Freshwater sediment microbial communities from Lake Towuti, South Sulawesi, Indonesia - TDP4 | ecosystem: Environmental > Aquatic > Freshwater > Lake > Sediment | place: Indonesia: South Sulawesi...
CCTTGATTATGTTATGTCCGACCCTCGATTTGGTATGTCATTCAAACAGGCATATTACCGTGCTTCTTGGGCGGAAGGTTGGCCTGTTTGTCCTTGAGCAATTCCAGGGCGGCGATGAGCCGGGGGAGTAGACCGAGCCCCCTGCGCAGGGGCCCAGCATGACCGAAATTTGGGGGGATGACCCCGTCGCCCAAATACTTCTGCTCAGCCATGCCGAAATCGGTGGTGCGGTGGGTGATGAAAGGATCAATTGAGGTGTCAAAAAAGGAGAAGTGTGGTAAAATAGGCCCAGAAAAGGGAGGGGAATTGCATCTGTGTTATCAACCGCAATACATGTGCGAAGGGAGCACCTATGACAACCCAGAGCCTAATCAAGTGGGAACGAACCGATTGATGGTCAAAAATCGAATCCGGCTGGCCATGCTTTTGCTTGTGCTTGTGGCTTTTGCCCTGCGGGTGTACCGTCTGGACTACCAGGCCCTGCGAGGTGATGAGGCCTTTGCCTATCTCTTCGCCCAGCAGCCACTGAGGGAGATGCTGCCCTCACTGGCTACCATTGAGCCTCATCCCCCTCTCTACTATGTTATTTTGCATCTCTGGACCTATCTGCTGGGCCAGGGAGAGTTCGCGGCCCGCTTCCTGTCCGTGCTGGTGAGCATCCTGATGATCCCCATGATCTATCGGCTCGGCTCGGCGCTCGGCGGTGTGAAAGTCGGATGGTTGGCGGCCCTTCTTGGGTCCATCAACCCTTTTCTGATCTGGCACGGCCAGGACGTGCGAATGTACTCCATGCTGGCCTGCCTGGGATTGGGCTCGGTCTTACTCTTCAGCCTGGCCCTGGAGCGCGGGAGCAAAAGCGGTGAGAAGGGCCTCTGGGGTGGCTACGTCATTCTCACTATTGGGGCCCTCTACGTCCACTACTTCAGTCTTTTCATCCTGGCCATAGAGAATTTGACTTTTCTCTGCCTGTATCTCTTCTCCAGTCGAAGGAGAAGAGAAGAAACGAACGACAGCCCCGCAGCACTGGACATGGAGCCTGGCTCAAAGCAGTGTCCTGAGCCCTTCGGGCTGAGCCTCAGGACGAAGCCTGTCGAAGGGAGACAGAGGCATCTGCTGGGACGCTGGTTCGTGACTCAAGCTGTCATCGCTGTTCTGTATGTGCCCTGGCTCCTCTATGTGGGCCAATTCATGCTGGGCCACACCAAAGACTGGATCGAACCCGTGGGCCTCTTCTACTTTTTGAGAAGATTCTTCGTCGTCTACAGCCTGGGCACGACCATTCCCCAGGATCGCGCCATCCTGCTGGTGTGGGCCTTCATGATCGCCTTCGTGCTGGGTTGCTATGGCCTCGTCCGTCTGCCCAGCGAGAGAGCCGTCACTTTGGGTACGTATCTGGTTCTGCCCACCGCGGGCATCTGGTTGATTTCATTGTTCCGGCCCATCTTTGACGAAAGGTACCTCATCATTGTCGCCCCGGCCTATGGCATTTTCCTGGCTCTGGGTCTGGGTATGTTGTTTCAGCGGCGATGCCCTGAGCCCTTCGGGCTGAGCCTCAGGACGAAGCCTGTCGAAGGGATGATCAAGTTGCCCAGGAGCATGGCCCTGAGCTTGGCCTCTGTGGTAGCGGGGGGATTGCTTCTGGCGCTCATACTCGCTTCTTCTGGCTACTCGCTGTTCAACTATTTCTACGTCCCGGCTTATGCCAAGAGCCCCGACTGGCGTGCCCTCGTGGCTACCCTTCGCCAGCAAAGTGCACCCGGTGATCTGATCATCCATAATTATCCCGACCCTGCTCTGCAGTATTACCTTCGGGACGATTTGCCCCTGGTCGTCCTGCCCGCCAGCACGCCGGTTGATCCCCTGGCTACGGCTGAGGCGTTGGATAAGCTGGCTGCAGAGCGTCAACGGCTTTGGCTGTTGCCCCAGCCCTCCGCGCTGTGGGACGCCGCCGGCTTTGTCGAGAGCTGGCTCGACCGACACTGTGACAAGGTTCACCAGGAGACGGTCGGATCGCTGTCATTGAGCCTTTACCTCACGCCCCCGGCTTTCCTGAGCCGGATGACACCCATCAACGCCCACTTTGGTAACAAGGTGGAACTGGCAGGCTACAAGCTGATTACCGATGTCGCAAGCCCCCAATCTGGCATCCTGACCACAGCGCCAAACACCGCCTTGCGCCTGACCCTGTACTGGCGCGTCCTGGCTCCCATGGAGACAAGTTATACTGTCTTCACCCATCTGCTCGATGCCAACGGCCAGTTGTGGTCGCAGAAGGACAACCCTCCTGTGCGGGGTTCCTACCCGACCACCGAGTGGAGGGTTGGCGAAACGATTGTTGACAAGTATGATATCGTTATCCCCCCCGATGCGCCCGCAGGCCAGTATGAATTGGAGGTGGGGCTGTATGATGCGACGACGGGCCAGCGCTTGCTGCTGCTGGACAGGACAGGGCAAAGGCAAGATGAGCGGGTTTTGCTATCCGACAGAATAGTGGTAAAATAGGCTTTGATAGGAAACAAAGAAGGACGATAGACAACGTGATAGATTACCGAACAGAGTTCGTGGGGAGAAACGTTTTGATTACCGGTGGCCTTGGCTTTATCGGTAGCAACTTGGCCATCAAACTGGTTGAACTGGGCGCGCACGTCACCCTGGTGGATGCCATGATCCCTGACTATGGCGGCAATCTGTTCAATATCGAGCCAATCAAGGACGAAGTAGTCGTCAATTTCTGTGACATCAGGGATGCTAATGCCATGAACTATCTGGTGAAGGGCAAGGACTACATCTTCCATCTGGCTGGTCAGGTGTGCCATGTCATGAGCCTGACGAATCCCTTCCCTGACATTGACATCAACATCAAGGGGACGGCCATCGTAATGGAAGCCTGCAAGACACACAGCCCTGAGGCAAAAGTCATCTACACCGGGACCAGGGGGCAATATGGCTCAAGTGTGAAGTTACCGGTCAGTGAGGACGCACCAACCAATCCCAAGGGCATTTACGAGATTTCGAACCTTACAGCAGAAAAGATCATCAAGGTGTATTGCGACGTCCATGGCATTGACTGTGTTCTTTTGCGTTTGACCAACACTTACGGTCCCAGAGCTCAGATGAGACACTCCCGGTACGGGGTCGTGAATTGGTTTGTGCGGCTGGCAATTGACGATGAAACCATCAAGGTTTTCGGGGATGGGCAAATCCTACGCGACTTCTTGTACGTGGATGATTGCGTTGAGGCGCTGCTAATGAGCGCTGTCTGCCAGCCAGCCGTGGGCGAGATTTTCAACGTGGGTGTTGATAAACCGACCAAGATGGTCGAATTGGCTGAGACGATTGTCCGGGTGGCAGGAAGCGGTCGCTGGGAATTCGCTCCCTTCACCCCGGAGAGGAAGGCACAAGAGCCGGGTGATTTTTACTCTGATATATCCAAAATCAGAGGCATCGTGGGCTGGGAGCCAAAGATCTCCCTGGAAGAGGGGTTGCGCCGAACCATTGAATATTATCGGCGTTACAAGGACAAATACTGGTAAGAGGCAGGCGTACTGTGGAAGACGGACGGAAAGTAAACCTCCAGACAATCTTTGTCACAAATGAGCGCTGGTTGATCATCCTGGCCATAGTGGGCCTCTGTCTCATGGTAGGGCTGATTGGGGGGGCTTACATCGCTTTTCTCACCCCCCTGCTGGCCGCACTGGTACTGATAGCCCTGGTGGGCGGTCTCCTGATGCTGCGTAGCATCCAGTGGGGACTATTCGCTCTGGTGGGCGTTATCTACCTGTTGCCCTTCGCCGCTTTGCCGGTCAACATCGGCTTCTCCCCCACCTTTCTCGACCTGGTGCTGATCGTCATTTTCCTCGTCTGGATAACAGCTCTGGCCACACGCAAGCAGGAAGAGTTCTTGGCTTCCCCCCTAGCTGTGCCCATTTTGATTTTTATCCTGCTGGCTTTCGCCTCCTTCGTCGCTGGCCTGGCCCACGCCCGCCTCTCCGCCAACGTGCTGCGCCACTTTGCCGAGGTCATCATGTGCATTGCTCTTTTCTTCGTGGTCGTCAACTGCGTGCGAACCCCAAAACAACTCGAGCGGGTGGTGACGCTCCTCATCCTGGCGGGCTTTGTAGCGGCTCTTATTGGTGTGGTGTTGAACCTATTGCCCGAAGCATGGACCATCCGCCTGCTGTCCGTTTTGGGACGAGTCCGCTATCCGACAGGTTGGGGGGTTTTGCGGTTCATCGAGGACGACCCCACTCTGCCCCGCCGGGCCACTTCTACCTCAGTTGATCCCAATGTCCTGGGGGGGATGCTGGTTTTTGTGGGAGCCCTGATAGCCTCTCAACTGTTCGCCCGGAAGCCATTGCTGCGACGTGCTTTCATAGCGCCCATGCTGGCGGTCATGGCCCTCTGCCTGTACATGACTTATTCTCGGAGTTCCCTCCTGGGTTTGGTTGTAGCCCTGTTCCTTCTGGGAGCAGCCAGGTACCGCCGACTCCTCCTGGTGATGCTGGTTGTGGGGGTAATCGCCCTCCTGATACCCCAAACCCAGGCTTATGTCACCCGCTTCCAGGAGGGGTTGCGCGTGGAGGACCGGGCCACCCAAATGCGCTTGGGGGAATACAAGGACGCCTTGATCCTTATCTCCCGCTACCCCTGGTTGGGTGTAGGCTTTGCCGGCACCCCGGACATTGACATCTACATTGGAGTCTCTAACGTCTATCTCCTCATAGCGGAGCAGATGGGCCTGGTAGGTCTATTCGTCTTTCTGGTCATCATGGCCATCTTCTTCGCTCACACCGGGCGGGCCTGGTGGAGAATGAGCAGGGATACCCGTTTGGAAGCTATTCTGCTGGGGCTTGTGGCTGCCCTGGCCGGGGTGATGGTGGCGGGCGTCCTGGACCACTATCTGTTTAATTTGAATTTCCCGCACGCCGTTGCTTTGTTCTGGCTGTATCTGGGGCTGGCGGTGGCAGCGACAGCGGTGACGGATGGAAATAGGGAACACCACCTTGATTACGTGTCAGGCGAAACGGCCTTGTCCCGTTGAAAGGACATCCTGACAATGTCTACCCAGCCGCAAAGGGAATCCCTAAAACGGCGCGGGGCGTTTTACACCCCCGTAAAGATCGCTTCCTTCCTGGTTAACTGGGCAGTACGATCTCGCGATGACGTTGTCCTTGACCCCGGTTGCGAGGAGGCTATTTTTCTCTTAGAAGCTTACCGGAGGCTCCTTGAACTGGGAGCCAAGCCGTCATCCGCCCTGGAGAAGATTTACGGTGTGGAGCTAGATCCTCAAGCTTTCCGACGGACGTTGGAACTTTTGGAGGAAAAGACAGGACTCAAGCCTTCTCACATTTTTAACATGAACTTTTTCGAAGTCGGAACGCTTTTCTCTCCTCCTCTTCCACAGTTCGATGTCGTCATGGGAAATCCGCCCTATGTGCGATACCACCATTTCGAAGGTAACATGCGGGCCCAGGCTTTACAAGCTGCGAGCCGGTTAGAGGTTTCGCTGCCTCAATTAACCAGCGCCTGGGCACCCTATATCGTACATGCAAGTGCTTTCCTGAAGGAAGGCGGTTGCTTGGCCATGGTGCTCCCGGCGGAACTCCTTTACGTAGACTACGCTCATGCAGTTCGGCGGTTTCTCTTACAGCAATTTAAGCGAGTGACTGTCGTGACCTTTGAGCAGCGAGTGTTTCCGGGTGTCTTAGAGGAGGTCATCCTGCTTCAGGCTGAGGGTAAGGAAGGCACCCCCCGCTCCCTCCTCTCCCCTCTCCTACGAACGGTGCGATTGCAGAAGTTGGAGGATTTACCCCATCTTGAGGAGGGTCTCTCTCGTTATGAAACCATTGCTGTCGTGGAACCAGCAGCCAAGTGGGTTCATTACCTTCTACCCACGGATCAGGCCCGACTTTATAATGAACTGGTTGAACGAGAGGAGGTCATACCCTTTGGAGAGGTCGCTAAAGTTGACATAGGTGTGGTCACCGGCAGCAACGACTTTTTCCTTCTGTCAAGAGAGGCTATTGAACAATGGGAGATAGAGCCAGAGTTCGTCACCAAAGCCATTCGTAAAGCTGCGGATATTCCAGGAGCTTTGTTCACTGAAGCAGACTGGGAAGCACTTCGAAGAGGAGGAGAGAAATGCTATCTCTTGCACATAGACCTCCCGCCAGATATACTGCGAGCCTACCGGCTCTGGAACTATATCCTCTATGGTCAAGAGAGGAGGGTAAATTCTGGCTTCAAATGCAGAACGAGGGTGCCGTGGTATGCAGTGCCTTATATCCGAATCCCGAATGTTTTTTTGACCTACATGGCTAACCAAACACCACGCTTGGTGCTTAACGAGGCCGGGGTGGTAAGCACAAACACCATTCATGGTGTGTATTTGCTTTCGCCTGAGCAGGTAAATGAGCGAGCGCTTGTCGCCTCCTTCTACAATAGCTTAACCCTTCTATCCGCTGAGCTCGTCGGGCGAAGTTACGGTGGTGGCGTGCTGAAATTGGAAACCCAGGAGGCAGAGAAAGTAAAGCTGGTCATCCCGAAGGATAGCAGTATAGTTCAGGAACTGGCCTGGGTTGCCCCGCAAATTGATGGTTTGTTGCGGCAAAAACGTGCAGGCGAAGCCATCGCCCTAGTGGATCGGATTCTACTTAGGGACTATCTGAAGCTAGATGACCGAGCCCTGAGTCTGCTCTGTGAAGCTCACGGGTCTCTCCAGTCCAAGCGGATGGCCCGAACCAGAACTTGTTAAGGAAGATGTGATTATGACAGGTTGGGACACCCTTATCCAGAAAGTCCGAGCTACTTCGGGAATACGATTCCAGGAAATCGAAGATACTTTTTGCAGGCGATGGAAGCCCTCAACAGCCAATGGAGAGCTGGCCAGATTGACGAGGGAGCGTATCGGCAGAAGGGAAATCGGTGGCGTGACCTTATTATCGAGTTGGTCAGGAGCCGATGCTCTGTCGTCCTGCGAGGTCGAAGGCTACAAGGTCTTACCGACCTCCACGTCGTCGATATGGCTTATCCGACCGAAGGTGATCCGGTCTTGGCTGTAGAGGCCAAGATGCTAGGAACCCCGGCTCATCTCTTAGCGAATGGCCGTCGTAAGCCAGAAAAAAGGGGAGGAGCCGTAGACCTGGACAAGCGCCTTAAGGAGGTCAAGTACACCCCTATTGACCTGAAGCTAAAATATGCGGGGGCGGATATCGGTCACTGGTCCATGTGGCTCAAAGGCGCGAGACCTAAATTCTATTCCCTTTGGGCGTGCTATCTGGGCGCCCAGGAGTTGGCTAACGCAGCAGCAATGATCGAGAAGTTTCGCAAGTTGAAGGAACACTATAACGATGGGGTAGGAGTGTTCTTCTATGCCCAACGGGAAGGTGAAGGATACGCTCCAGTACACATGCCGGAGCTAGACACTTTCCTTGTGGACGACATTGTGGATCAAATATGCAGAGTAGTTGGGCGGTAAAAAGGCTTGATGCCTGTAAGTCTACATTCCATATTGGCATTGCCTCACACAGTGGCAGCGACCATGGTAGAAGGAGAGACGGGAGATACTTCTAACTCCCTGCTTCGGGAGAACTTTGCCTGATTCACCACCCACAACTGACAAACGAATCCAACTGCGTGATGGACGGTCGTTGGGGTATGCCGAATGTGGCGACCCTGCGGGGAGGTCTGTCGTGTTTTTCCAGGGTACGCCCAGTTCGCGGCTGTTTCATCACCTTTTTCAATCACTGGAAAGAGCTTCTTGCCGTATTGGTCTCTTGATGTCGGATCGAGCAGGCTACTTTAACAGAGCGATTTCGAAAGAAGCGGAGAGGCGATTTCAATGACAAACCTTGTCAGCGAGGATTCGCTGGTGGCAGACAGCGTGAAGTTTGGGATCAACGTCGTTGTCATGGAGAAAGTGACCATCAAGGACGGAGCCTCGATTGGCAACAATGTGGTGATTTATCCCAACACGGTCATCGGTGAGAATGTCACCATTTATGACAACGCGGTCCTGGGCAGAAAGCCCCAGGGAGCAGGCAATCTGGTACGGCCATTGAAGGACACATACGGTCCCCTGATCATCGGTGACAACTGCGTTATAGGAGTGGGGGCCGTTCTCTACACAGGCACCACCATCGGCCGTAACACCCTCATCGCCGACCTGGCATCCATCCGAGAGGAGTGTGTCATTGGGGAATTCGTGGTCGTGGGGCGGATAGTTACTATCCTCTATAACACCAAGGTGGGAGACCGTTGCCGACTTATTGACGGATGCCACCTGACCGGCGATATGGTGGTTGAAGAGGACGTCTTCATCGGACCCAATGCCTGTACGGCCAATGACAACTATCTGGGGCGTCACAAAAGAAGCTCAATGGTCTGGAAAGGACCAACTATCCGCCGTGGCGCCTCCATCGGGGAGAACGCCACTCTGTTGCCAGGAGTCGAGATTGGCGAGCGGGCCGTAGTCGGAGCAGGCACAGTAGTGACCCGTAACGTGCCGCCAGGGAAAATCGTTATGGGCGTCCCGGCCAGAGTGGTCAAGGACGTGCCCTCTGATTGGGTGTGATCTTCAAGAATAGGAAAGCCAATGGAACAATCCATATCAGTAATCATCCCCGCCTACAACGATCAAGTAACTATCGAGGAAGTCGTCAGCGAGGCGATAGAGGTCGTCTCAGGCCTTGCCACCGATTATGAGATATTTGTGGTAAACGACGACAGCAGAGATGGCACGGGAGCGTTGCTGGATCAGTTGGCCCAGGCGGATAAAGCAATTCGAGTGGTACACCACGAGACCAATCGCGGCTATGGAGCTACTATCGCTGAACTGTATATGGGAGCTAAGGGGGACCTGGTATTTTCACTCCCAGGCGATGGACAATTGCGAGCCAGGGAGTTGCTCAAAATGCTGCCCGCCATTCAGGATCACGACATCGTGATCGGCCGCCGCAGGGAGAGGCAAGATCCTTTCATGAGAAAGGTCTATTCTTTCATTTACAATTCGCTGATCCGAATACTCTACGGTCTGAAAGTGTGGGATATCAACAGCATCAAGTTGATCAAAAGGGAGGTCCTTGAGCATATCCGCTTTGAGACGACCAGCGCCTTCACCGACGCCGAGTTGTGCATCAGGGCCGCCAAGCTGGGCTACAGCATCGGTGAAGTGGACATCGAGCACCTGGCTCGTCAATTTGGAGAAGCCCTGGGTGGTAACAAATTCGTCGGGTTCAAGATCATGTGGGATACCTTTGTTGATAGCATTCGGATGTGGAAAAGATTGCGGGATGTTAGTCGAGTCTAGGAACTCTTCTATGGCAATGCTTCTGGGCTGGGTGGAATAGACGATGCATACTCCAGCAGGGGTTGAGTGCCGGTTCTATCATGCTGATTATCATCGCGGCCGGTCGCGCCAGGAATGTCGCCTGATCTCCCGCAACCGGGCTTCAGAGCGTTGGACGCCGGGCCTCTGCCAGACCTGTCCCGTGCCGGCCATCCTGCGGGCCAACGCCTGCCCCAATATGGTCCTCGAAGCGCGGGTCAGACGGCGCTTCGGACTGCTCCGCCGTGTGGCGGTGGAGGCCTTCTGTACTCTGACGAAGGAAGAAGTCACCGAGCCGATGGTGGGCTGTGGCCATTGCCACGAACACCGCCCCGGCGCGGGTATCTTAGGTCTGAACTCTGATTAGAAAAGTCAGATTGACTACATATCCATACGCAAAGGAGGGCTTTCAATGGGCTGGCCCCAAAAAGATCAAATCAGACAAGGTGTACTCGACATGCTACAAGTCAACATGGGGCTGAAAGAGGGTGAGAAGCTCCTGGTGGTCACCGACTTGCTCACCCCTCTCCAGTGGAGCAGTCTGGAAGGCGCGGAGCTCATGTTGGCCTCAGAAAGGTCCATGTTGGCCAAGATGGTCGCTGAGATCGCCAGTGAAAGTTATCCTCAATGCAGTGTAGAGTTCTACCTCTATCCTGCGACAGGCCAACATGGGGCAGAGCCGGGGGAAGAGGTGGCCAGGAAGATGGCACAGGCTGATGTGGTCATCGCCATCACCACCTACTCTCTATCTCATACCGACGCCCGCCAGCAGGCCACTCAAGCTGGGGCACGGGTGGCCAGTATGCCTGGGTTCGAGCCCCAGATGTTCTACTCTGGCGGACCGATGGCGGTGGACTACCAGCAGGTGGCCAGAGATACCAAGGTCATAGCTGAGCTTCTCACCACAGCCCAGAAGGCGGTAATCCGGTCACGCGACGGAACAGATCTGAGTTTCAGCCTGGCCGGACGGCCAGGCCAGGTGGACGGTGGCATCTACACGACCAAAGGGGCTTGGGGCAATTTGCCCGCTGGTGAAGCTTTCATCGTTCCCGTGGAAGGCACGGCCGAGGGTCAGGTGGTGGTGCCCAAGGGCGGCAGTACGGACATCACAGAAGAGATGATTTTCACCTTTCAGGGAGGATGGGTTCGGGAGATTCGGGGCGGAGGCAAGGGGGGAGACAGGTTGCGTCAGTTGATGCAGTTCGACAGCGACGCCGAGGAGCACCGCCTTCGCCGCAATCTAGCCGAACTGGGCGTCGGCACCAACCCCAACGCCAGGTCGCCTGTCAACCTGCTGGAGGCCGAGAAGATCAAAGGGACAGTCCACATAGCAGTTGGTGACAACGCCCACATGGGCGGCCAGATTTCGTGCGACCTGCACGAAGATTTCGTCCTTCCCCAGCCGGACCTGATCCTGGATGACAAGCTGGTCATAGAGGCTGGCCGGTGGGTGTTCAAGTAGAAGATACGTCCACCCGGAACTGGTGCGGCTCTGCCGGGAGGTGGGGGCACCTGGCTACTGATGGAGAGACCAATGGAGGTCTTGGAAGCGATCTACAGCCGGCGAAGCGTGCGCAAATTCACTGCCGAGCCAATCCCCGATACTCTCTTGTCCAGGCTGGTTGAAGCAGCTCTACAAGCGCCCAGCGGTGGCAACATCCAGCCCTGGGCTTTTCTGGTGATACGGGAGCCCCCACGTCTGCGCCAACTGCGGGCCCTGGCTCCTGGCATCATTGGGAAGCCCACAGCGGTGGTAACTATATGTCTAGATAGAAGGCGAGCTACAACGAGCATTGAGCCAGTGCTCTTGGTAGCCCTCGGATATCCAGCCCGGTTACCTTCATCGCCGGGACGAAGGGATCTAAAAGGGGTTTGCTTCTTCGAAAGGTGGGGGGTTACAGAAGATGCGTGATGACCTCTTTTTGCTCCTCGGGTACCTCTTCACTAGCGCCCGGGGCTTGGCCGACGAGCCCAAAAGCTATGGCCCTTTCCGTTTACTAGATGCAGCAGGGAAGCTTTTAGAGATCATGGAGGAGCACGGGATGGGCGATGATTTCACGAAGCGGGCCCTGCAGCAGATAGACGAGGTGCGCTTCGGCCCCGACGATGACGAGAGGCTATTGGAGTTAGCGGACCAGTTGAGCCAGGAATTCGCAGAGTACCTCAAGGCGAAGGGCTCTGCAACTTAGCCGAAACGTTCTAACCCTCCCGCAGGTTCTGATCAGGCTATGCTCTCTCCAGGCTCCCGCGGGGTCCCGTGAAAACCCATTACATGCCATCGGCAACCTGCGGGAGGGTCTTTCGGTGGAAATTCTCAACTACTAATCCTCGCTGAAAAAGGCTTATCGTCCCCTCATCTGTTCCTCGATGGGCATATAGTCAATATCGAACCCGAAGTATCGCGGGCCAGCGGCGGCTAGCCCCCGCTCCGAACGAAAGGCTTCCAATCCCTTGATGCCCACTACCACTACCCGACGGCCAGCATCCATGAGGGTGTTGGTGATGCCTTCGCCCGTCTCACGCTCCGCGATGATAATCAGGTCGGGGCTGCAGACAAAGGGTTTGCTATCCAGCCAGGAGACGTGGTTCTCATTTTCGAACCAGACGTCGAGGGTATGGCCCTCATAGTCGCCCATCCCTTTGATGTGAGTGGTGCCGAGCATATAGCCTTCACGGTCTTCCCAGTCCTTGCCGGTTACCTCTCCCTCAAAGAGCAACCAGCCATCGGTGTACTCGATGGCGGCCTGCACCGGGTCGTCGCCTCGCTCCCGCACCTGGCGGATGGCCCGACCTAGCTCCAGGCATTTGGTCAAAGTGCCGCGGACGACGATTTCTTTCATCTCTCGTCCAATCAGCAGGGTAGCCGCCATTGAGGTCTTACCGTAAGCGGCCACGCTCAGCATCTTACCGATGCGCTCCAGCATGTAGGGGTTGCAGGTCTCTTTGACAATACAGACGTTGCCCCAGCGGTCCACGCTGCTGAAGGGCCAACTGTTCTTCTCGTAGAGATAGGGTGTGCCCTGCATCTCCTCGGGGATGGCGCGGCCGGCATAGTCGCCGTCCACCACGGGAATGCCCAGACGCACGCCGGTGATGAGCGGCGCTGGAGTGTTGCCCGCACCCAGCTCGGCCGGCACGATGGCACCGATCTCTACGCCGGCATATTTGCCCAACTCCTGCACAGCCACCTCCATCGCTCGCGCTCCTAGCTTATCCACCAGGCCCATACGCTTGATCTCCGCCTCGGTCTCGGGCGTGGTTGGGGCGATGGAGCCCATGCCGTAGGGGGTGCAGGTCCAGGCATCGTCCGGTATTTCTGACACGTCCACCCACTCGATGTTGAGACCTTCTTCCAAGGCCGCGTCGAGCATCCCCATGCCCCACTCGACGCCTCCGCCACCGCCGGTGCCCATGAAAAGGCACCCGCGCACAAAGTCCTCGCAGTCTTGTCTATTGCGTAACGCTCCTCGTGGCATCGTTTCTGTCTCCCTTCTTCAACAGTTTTGCGTAGACCTCCGAAGTTTTTGAAACCTCGGAGGTCTACGGCTCTATTTGTCTGTGACAGGCCACCAGGTGACCATCGCCGACATCTATCAACTCTGGCTCCACTTGAGAGCAGAGCGGCATGACTTTAGGACAGCGGGGGTGAAAGCGGCAACCTGGGGGCGGGTTGATGGGGCTGGGCACTCCCCCCTCCAGGATGATCTGCTTCTTTTTGGTGTCGGGATCAGGGATAGGGGTTGAGGAGAGGAGGGCTTCAGTGTACGGGTGGAGAGCCCCGCCAAAGATGGTCTCAGACGTGCTCAACTCGACCACCTGGCCCAGGTACATCACCGCGATGCGATCGCTGATGTGCTGCACCACGCTCAAGTCATGGGAGATGAAGAGATAAGTGAGACTGAACTCACGTTGCAGTTCCTGCAGCAAATTAAGGATCTGAGCTTGCACCGAGACGTCGAGAGCCGAGGTGGGCTCGTCCAGGACCAGCAGTTTGGGGTTGAGGGCCAGCGCCCGGGCCACGGCGATGCGCTGCAACTGTCCCCCGCTAAATTCGTGGGGGTAACGATAGAGGTGTCCTCTCTCCAGCCCCACCTGCTCCAAAAGCTCCACCACCCGCGCCGCCAGCGCCTCCCCTCTTAAGTCCGTGTGAGTGCGCAGCGGCTCAGACACCAGACTCAGCACGTTGAGGCGGGGATTGAGCGAGGAGAAGGGGTTCTGAAACACCATCTGCATATCGCGCCACTGGCGGCGCATCTCGGCAGGGCTCAGGGCCAGGATATTGACCCCCTCAAATACAACCTCCCCGCCCGTCGGCTCAATGAGACGCAGAATGCACCGCCCCAGGGTGGTTTTGCCACAGCCCGACTCGCCGACCACCCCCAGGGTCTCTTGTCGTTTCACCGCCAGGCTCACCCCATCCACAGCCCGCACTACGGGCTGGGCACGCAGACCGAAGAGTCCCCCGCGTTGGGCAAAGTATTTGGTTAATCCCCGCACTTCCACCAGAATGGCCAAACGATCCCTCCACTTATCGAAGCAAGTCAAAAGTGTCTAAAGTGGCGTCGGGTAGCCGGGGGCCATTGCTGGCCCCCGGCCCCCTAGGAACCGTGCGTGCGCCTTTCAACGCACACGGCTCGAGCCGCTCAAACGCCCTGTGGTA
>Ga0315309_1001488_pt1 | contig 13980 bp, 10 predicted proteins | sample TDP4_MG_FD_203080 | JGI IMG/M metagenome (GOLD analysis project Ga0315309, IMG submission 203080) | Freshwater sediment microbial communities from Lake Towuti, South Sulawesi, Indonesia - TDP4 | ecosystem: Environmental > Aquatic > Freshwater > Lake > Sediment | place: Indonesia: South Sulawesi...
TCGGCGCGGAGGTCAAACGGCGCATCATGTTGGGCACTTACGTTCTGAGTTCCGGCTACTACGACGCGTACTATCTGAAGGCCCAGAAAGTGCGGACGCTCATCGCCCGGGACTTCGTGGAAGCGTTCGACGACGTGGACGTGATTGTGACCCCGACCTCACCTATCCCCGCTTTCAAACTGGGTGAGCGCGTGGATGATCCCCTGCAAATGTATCTCGCCGATATTTACACCGTGACCGCCAGCCTCGCGGGCATCCCCGGCATTTCCGTCCCCTGCGGCAAGACCCGCGCCGAGCCGCATCTGCCTGTCGGGATGCAACTCCTCGCCAAGCACTTCGATGAGGCCCGTCTCCTGCAAGTCGCCCATGCCTTCGAGGGAGCTGGAGGATTCGATACTGCGTAGAGGCTTCCTTCCGGGCGGCACAGCCGCACGCACCTGAACGCGGTCGTTGCCGCATACCTGCAAGCCAAGGGGATGTTCTGCCTGCTAGGCCCGGTCCGTGGGCGAGCTAAATCTTGAACAGCGAATCGAACTTCTTCTTGGCATCGTCGGTTTTGGAGGCGGGGCGTTCGCCGCGCGCGTAGAGGGTGGGATTGGGAGAATAGTAATCACAGAGATTGGCAGCTTCTTTATCGCGGACCCATTCGGCCTGGTTTTCGGTGCACTGGTTATGTTTGCCGGGGTCGTAGAACTGGCAATTGCGGCAGGAGTGGAGGTCGGCGTCGCACTTGGGGCAGGCGTCGCGGTTGCCCACACGGCTGCCGCTGGGGTATTGAATCGTCGCGCCGCATTTCCAGCAGTTGAATTGCATGGCAGAGCCGTCAGCTATCAGCCGTCAGCAAGAGCGAATCGCGGCTGGGACTGATCGCTGACGGCTGACCGCTGAAAGCTTCGCTTACGTCCTTGCCTCGTCCTCGTCGGAGAGTTCGGCGGCCACGGCGGGCGCCGGAGCGCCAGGGATAGCCGCCTCGCCGGGGATTTCCTCGGCTGCCGCGACGGGCGAAGGCAGCTCGACTTCGGTCAAGAGCTTGAAGTTCCGATAGAAATCCAGTCCGGTGCCCGCGGGAATCAGCCGTCCCATGATGACGTTCTCTTTGAGGCCGCGCAGGTGGTCCACCGAGCCGCGGATGGCCGCTTCCGTCAAGACGCGCGTCGTCTCCTGGAAGGAGGCCGCGGAGATGAACGAATCGGTGGAAAGCGAAGCCTTCGTGATGCCCAGCAGCAAGGGCCGTCCCGTGGAGGGCCTGCCCTCGCGGTCGGTCACACGTTCGTTTTCCTCGCGGAACTTGAACTTATCCACCTGCTCCTCGAGGAGGAACTCCGTGTCGCCGACCTCTTCCACTTTTACCCAGCGCATCATCTGGCGGACGATAACCTCGATGTGCTTGTCGTTGATATTGACGCCCTGCAGCCGGTAGACCTCCTGGATTTCGTCCACCAGGTACTTTTCCAGTTCCTTTTCGCCCAGCACGGCCAGGATGTCGTGCGGGTTGCGCGGGCCATCCATGAGGGGCTCACCGGCCCGCACACGCTCACCTTCCTGGACCGAGACGTGGACGCCGCGCGGCAGGAGATACTCTTTCGGTTCCCCGTGATCGGGCACGACGATGATTTTGCGCTGGCCTTTGGAAATGTCGCCGTACCGGACGATCCCGTCGATTTCGGTAATGACCGCGGTCTCGTGCGGCTTCCGTGCCTCGAACAGCTCGACGACGCGGGGCAGACCGCCCGTGATGTCCTTCGTCTTGGTGGTCTCGCGCGGGATCTTGGCCAGCACGTCGCCCGGGCTGACCTCCTCGCCGTCTTGCACCATAAGGTGCGCGCGCGAGGGCATCAGGTACTTGCGGGTGGCCCGGCCCGGGGCTTTCTCGCTGCGAATCACGATGATGGGCTGATATTTCTCGTCAGGAGCTTCCGTTACCACCCACTGCGACAGTCCGGTGACCTCGTCCACCTGCTCGCGCAGCGTCACGCCCACCTCCAGATCCTTGAACTCGACTTTGCCTCCCACCTCGGTCAGGATCGAGAAGGTGTACGGATCCCATTCCACGATCACGTCGTTAATCTTGACGTTGGCGTTGTCCGGGAACTTGATCTTCGCGCCGTAAACCACCAAATGCCGCTCGCGCTCCCGGCCCTTCTCATCCGCGATGACCAAGGAGCCGTTGCGGTTCATCACCACAAAGTCGCCGTCGCGGTTGGTCACCGTCTGAAGGTTGTGGAACTTGAGTTGGCCATGGCTCCGCGCCTCCAGGGTGGACTGCTCGGAAATACGGCTGGCGGTGCCGCCGATGTGGAAGGTGCGCATGGTGAGCTGCGTGCCGGGCTCGCCGATCGACTGGGCGGCGATCACCCCCACCGCTTCGCCCCTCTCGACCAGTCGGCCTGTCGCCAGGTTGCGCCCGTAGCAGCGCACGCACACCCCGCGCCGGGACTCGCAGGTCAACACGGAACGGATCTTGACGCGCTCGATTCCGGCCGCTTGGATATTGGCCGCTAGGTCCTCGTTGATCTCCTGGTTGACGTCCACGATGACGTTCCCCTCGTAGTCCTTGATTTGCTCGAGGGAGACGCGGCCCACGATGCGGTCACGCAACGGCTCGACCACCTCGCCCGCCTCCACAAGGGGCTCGACGTAGATGCCGTCCAGAGTCCCGCAGTCAAACTCCGAGACGATAACGTCCTGGGCCACGTCCACCAGCCGGCGGGTGAGGTAACCAGAATCAGCGGTCTTAAGCGCGGTATCGGCCAGACCTTTGCGCGCGCCGTGGGTGGAGATGAAGTACTGCAACACGTTCAAGCCTTCACGGAAGTTGGCCGTGATAGGAGTCTCGATGATCTCGCCCGAGGGCTTGGCCATCAGGCCGCGCATGCCCGAGAGCTGGCGGATCTGCTGTTTGGAGCCGCGCGCGCCGGAGTCGGCCATGATGTAAATGGGATTGAGCTGGCCGGACTTGTCCTGGGATTCCATCACCTGGAACATCTCGTCGGCCACCCGGTCGGTGACGTTGGACCAGACGGCAATCACCTTGTTGTAGCGCTCGCCGTGGGTGATGGCGCCATCCTGATACTGCTTTTCCACCTCAATGACTTCCTTCTCGGCGGCGTTGACCAGATCGGCCTTGTTGACGGGGACGATGAGGTCATCGATGCCGATGGAGATGCCCGCCCGGGTGGCGTAAAGGAAGCCGAGCGCCTTGACCTCGTCCAGCATCTGCACCGTGGTCTCCAGGCCGAAACGCAGGTAGCAGTAGTTCACCAGCCCGCCGAGCCCTTTCTTCCGCAACAATCCGTTGACGAAAGGCATTTCCTTGGGCAGGTGGTCGTTGAAAATCACCCGGCCCGCCGTGGTGTTGATGAACTGATTCTTCACCGTGATGGGTTCGGTGTGGAGAACGTCCTGGTCGTCATAGGCGGTGTTCAGATCAACGACGCGGCCGGTGTAGCGCAGCCGGATGGGAGTGAGCGTCTCCACCTCACCCGCTTCCAAGGCCAGCAGCACATCTTCGGCGTTGGCGAAGGCGCGGCCTTCACCCTTGGTTCCGCGCTTTTCCTTGGTCAGGTAATAAATGCCGAGCACGATGTCCTGGCTGGGAATGGCCAGGGGCTGACCGTTGGCCGGGGAGAGAATGTTACGCGAAGAAAGCATCAGCACCGAGGCCTCAATCTGCGCCTCCGGCGAGAGCGGGATGTGGACCGCCATCTGGTCGCCGTCGAAATCCGCGTTGAACGCGGTGCAGACCAGGGGATGGATCTTGATCGCCTTGCCTTCCACCAGCACGGGTTCGAAAGCCTGGATGCCCAACCGGTGCAGCGTAGGCGCGCGGTTCAGGAGCACCGGATGGTCTTTGATCGCTTCCTCCAGGATGTCCCAGACTGCCGGCTCTTGACGCTCGACCATCTCCTTCGCGGCCTTGATCGTGGTGCACTGCCCCGCCTGCTCCAGCCGGTGGTAAATGAACGGCTTGAAGAGCTCCAGGGCCATTTTCTTGGGCAGGCCGCACTGGTGCAGCTTCAGCTCTGGGCCCACCACGATGACGGAACGGCCCGAGTAGTCCACGCGCTTGCCCAGTAGGTTCTGCCGGAAGCGTCCTTGTTTGCCTTTTAGGGTGTCGGAGAGCGACTTGAGCGGCCGGTTGTTGGCCCCGCGCAAAACGCGGCCGCGTCGGCCGTTGTCGAACAAGGCGTCCACCGCTTCCTGCAACATGCGCTTCTCGTTGCGCACGATGACGTCGGGAGCGTGGAGTTCGATGAGCTTCTTCAGCCGGTTGTTCCGGTTGATGACTCGCCGATACAAGTCGTTGAGGTCCGAGGTCGCAAAGCGCCCGCCATCCAGCGGCACCAGGGGCCGTAGCTCGGGAGGGATGACCGGCAGAACGTCCAGGATCATCCATTCCGGTTTGTTCCCCGACCTGCGGAAGGCCTCCACCACCTTCAAGCGCTTGGCATACTTGATCTTCTTCTGCTGCGACGGGTCGCTCTTCATCTTCTCGCGCAGCTCTTCCGCCAGCGTCTCGATGTCCACGTGCTTGAGGAGCTCTTTGATGGCCTCAGCCCCCATGCCGGCCCGGAACTTTCCCGGGAATTCCTGCTGGAGTTGCCGGTAGCGCTCCTCGCTGAGGAGTTCCTTTTCCTTGACGGCAGCCTCCCCGGGGTCGAGGACGACAAAGCTTTCGAAGTAGAGCACACGTTCCAGGTCGCGCAGCGAAATATCGAGCAGGTGCCCAATGCGGCTCGGCAGGCCTTTGAAGAACCAGACGTGCGAGCAGGGCGAGGCGAGCTCGATGTGGCCCAACCGTTCGCGCCGGACCTTCGAGAGCGTCACCTCCACGCCGCACTTGTCGCAGATAACGCCCCGGTGTTTCATGCGCTTGTACTTGCCGCACAAGCACTCCCAGTCAGTCACCGGGCCGAAAATCCTGGCGCAGAAGAGCCCGTCGCGTTCCGGTTTGAAGGTCCGGTAGTTGATCGTTTCGGGCTTGGTAACTTCGCCGTGCGACCAGGAGCGGATTTTCTCCGGTGAGGCCAAGCTGATGCGGATGGCGTCAAACTCGCCAATCAAGCTGACTCGGTCGTAAGGACTGCTACGAAACAAGGTGTTCCTCCTTTGAGGAAGCGGAGAATTTCCTCATCCTTTGCCGGCGCGCGGCCGATCCTCAACCGGCCCCAGGGCAGCACCGGCTCAGCCACTAATCGGCCGCGACTGCCACCGCCTGCTCCTTGGGCTTCTTGATCAACTCCACATCGAGGCACAGGCTTTGCAGTTCGCGTACCAGGACGTTGAATGACTCGGGGACGCCGGGTTCGATCGCAGCCTCCCCCTTCACGATAGCTTCATAGATCTTGGCGCGCCCGTACACATCGTCGGACTTCGCCGTCAGCAGTTCCTGCAAGATGTACGCGGCCCCGTAAGCTTCCAGGGCCCAGACTTCCATTTCCCCGAACCGCTGACCGCCAAACTGGGCCTTACCGCCCAGGGGCTGCTGGGTGATGAGCGAGTAAGGCCCGATGGAACGCGCGTGAATCTTGTCATCCACCAGGTGAGAAAGCTTCAGCATGTAGATGTAGCCCACCGTAACCGGCTGCTCGAACGCCTCTCCCGTCATTCCGTCGTAGAGCTTGACCTTGCCGGAGGTGGGTAGGCCGGCCTTCTCCAGGTATTCCTTGATCTCTTTCTCGGTGGCGCCGTCGAAAACCGGCGACGAGAAAACCAGGCCTTCTTGCAGGGACCGCGCGTGATCAAGGAGCTCCTCGTCGTCCAGAGCGTCCAGGGTCGGGGCAAGAGCACTATTCCGGTACAGGCCCCTCAGTTCCTTGCGCAGGAGTTCGGCCCGACTCTCGCTGGAGAACAGGAGTCGGATCTTGCTTCCCAGCTCGCGCGCCGCCCAACCCAGGTGAGTTTCCAGGATCTGGCCCACGTTCATGCGCGACGGGACACCGAGCGGGTTGAGCACTACCTCGACGGGCGTGCCGTCCGGCAGATACGGCATGTCCTCTTCCGGCAGGATGCGCGCGATCACGCCCTTGTTGCCGTGGCGTCCGGCCATCTTATCGCCCACCGAGAGCTTACGCTTCATGGCGATGTAGACCTTCACCAGCTTGATGACTCCCGGGGGCAGTTCATCGCCCTTCTTCAGCTTCTGAATCTTCTCCTCGGTAATCTTCCGCAGGATGTCGATCTGGCGCGAGGTCATCTCCTCGATCTCGTCCATCTTCTCGAGGAGGGTGGGATCCTTCTTGGCAACGCGGATACGCCTGAGGTTGCGGGTGGAAATCCGGGCCAGGACTTCGGCGTTCAATTCTGTTCCTTTAGTCAGCAGCCGCCGGTTGGTCTTCTCATCGTGCAAGTCAGCCAAAAGCCGCTCGCCTTCCAGGAGGGCACAGAGGCGCTTCAAGCGCTCGTCGTTGAGGATGCGGATTTCGTCGCTGAGGTTCTTTTCCAGGCGGGCGACCTGGGCGGCCTCGATGGCCTTGGCGCGTTCATCTTTCTCCTGTCCTTTGCGGGAAAAGATCTTCACGTCGACCACGATGCCCTCGATACCCGGCGGGCAGGTGAGGGAGGCATCGCGAACGTCGCCGGCCTTCTCACCAAAGATGGCGCGTAAGAGCTTTTCTTCCGGGGTGAGCTGGGTTTCGCCCTTGGGTGTCACTTTCCCCACCAGGATATCCCCGGGCTTAACGTAGGCGCCGATGCGCACCACGCCGCTTTCGTCCAGGTCTTTGAGCAAGGATTCCGAGACGTTGGGGATATCCCGCGTGACTTCTTCGGGCCCCAGCTTGGTATCGCGCGCCTCGATTTCGAATTCCTCAATGTGAATCGAGGTGTAAGAATCCTCCTTCACCAGCTTCTCGCTGACCAGAATGGCGTCCTCAAAGTTGTAGCCGCGCCAGGGCATGAAGCCCACCAGCACGTTCCGGCCCAGGGCCAGTTCCCCGCCGTCGGTGCAGGGGCCGTCGGCCAGAACCTGGCCCGCCGTCACGCGCTGGCCCTTCGCCACCACGGGCTTCTGATTTATGCAGGTGTTCTGGTTGGAGCGGCGGAACTTGGTCAACTGGTAGATGTCGGCGCCGACCTCGCGCGAAAGCTGGCCGCTGTGCCCGTCGCCTTCGACGCGCACGATGATGCGCTCGCTATCCACGCTATCGACTACGCCGTTCCGCTTGCAGATGACCACCGCCCCGGAATCGCGCGCCGTCACTTCCTCCATGCCGGTCCCCACCAGCGGCGCTTCGGCCCGCAGCAGCGGTACCGACTGGCGCTGCATGTTGGAACCCATCAAGGCGCGGTTGGCGTCGTCGTTTTCCAGGAAGGGGATCAGCGAGGCAGCAACGCTCACCAACTGTTTGGGGCTGACGTCGATGTAGTCAATCTCGTCGCGCCGCTTCAGCACGAAGTTCCCCGCCTGGCGCGCGTTGACCAGTTCGTGGGTGATGCGCCCTTTCTCGTCCACCTCGACGTTCGCCTGCGCGATGATGTGTTGATCCTCTTCCCAGGCGGAGAGGTAGAACGAGTGGGGTTCGTACTCCACCAGCTTGCGTTTCTTCTCGCGCAGCTCGTCATTGGCCTTTTCCACCTCGCTCAGCTCAACGTGCTCGCCCACCTTCCACGGACCGTCGCCGCCGTTGGTGATGGTGACGTAGTCCACGATTCTGCCGTTGCGGACCTTGCGGTAGGGGCTCTCGATGAACCCGTATTCATTGATGCGCGCGTAGCAGGACAGCGACGAGATGAGGCCGATGTTGGGACCTTCCGGCGTCTCAATGGGGCAGATGCGCCCGTAGTGGGTGGTGTGTACGTCGCGCACCTCAAACCCTGCCCGTTCCCGGGAGAGCCCACCGGGGCCCAAGGCTGACAAGCGTCGCTTGTGGGTGATTTCGGAGAGCGGGTTGGTCTGGTCCATGAACTGCGAAAGCTGCGAGGAGCCGAAGAACTCGCGGATCGCCGCCATGACCGGCTTGGCGTTGATGAGATCATGGGGCATGGCCGTGGACATTTCTTGGTAGACCGACATCTTCTCCTTGATGGCCCGCTCCATACGTACCAGGCCGATGCGGAACTGGTTCTCCAGGAGCTCGCCTACGGCGCGCACGCGGCGATTGCCCAGGTGGTCGATGTCGTCCACGGTGTAACCGGCGGGGCTCTTGCGCAGTTTCAGCAGATAGCGGATGGCCGCATAGAAATCCTCGGGCTCCAGCGTGCGCTTGTCGAGTGGCAGTTGGGCCACCGCATCTTCGGAGTGGTCCGTGGCCATCGTTCCTTCGCAGCCACGCACCACTTCGGAGCACCTGTTGCCTTCGCGTCTGCCGACGAATATCTTTTCCTGGTCCACGACCAAATAGAAGTTACCCGCCGGCAGATTCCGGGCATCCTCGAGTTCGAACTCCGTCGCCTTCTCGTCGGCCCGCGCTTTAAGTTTGGTGTAGTACCCCAGCTTGATGTTGAACTTCAGGCGGCCCACGCGGGAAAAATCGTACTTGCGCGGGTCGAAGAACATCCCGTTAAAGAGCGCGGTGGCTGTTTCCAGCGTGGGCGGGTCGCCGGGCCGCATCTTGCGATACATTTCGATCAGGGCTTCGTGCGGGGTCTTGAGCGGGTCGCGTTTCAATGTCTGGCTGATGATGGGGCCCACGTCGTCGCGCTCGGGGAAGAAGACGCGCAGCTCGGTGATGTCGGAGTCCAGAATCGAATTCAAGATGCTCGAAGTCAACTCGTTGTTGGCCTCCAGCAGGACTTCGCCCGTCGAGGTATCGACGATATCCGCGGCGCTGTAAGCTCCTTCCAGATCGTGCGGCGCAATCTCGACGTGCGTAATGCGTGCCTTCTGGATTTCCTTCAGCAGTAGCGGGGTGATCTTCTTGCCGGCGTGCACCAGGGTTTCGTGCGTACGCGCGTGCTCGATGCTCTTAGAGAGCTTGCACCCCACCAGGCCTTCCGAAACTTCCCAGTGCAGTTTCCGTTCGCGCAGCGCGATGTTCTCCACCTGGTAAAACGACTTGATGATGTCCGCGTTGGTCTTGAGGCCGAGGGCCCGCAGGAAGATGGTGCCCAGAAACTTCCGCTTGCGGTCGATGCGGACGTAGAGAATGTTCTTGGTGTCGTACTCGAACTCCACCCAGGAGCCCCGATAGGGAATAATCTTGCCCAGGAAGTAGGTCTTCTGGGGGTTCGACTCGAAGAAGACCCCTGGCGACCGATGGAGCTGGCTCACGATCACGCGCTCGGTGCCGTTGATGATGAAGGTGCCGTTGTCAGTCATCAAGGGGATTTCGCCGAAATAGACTTCCTGTTCCTTGATATCGCGGATGCTCTTGTGCCCGGTGTCGCTGTCCTTGTCGTAGATGGTCAGCCGGATGGTGACCTTCAAGGGGGCAGCGAAGGTCATGCCCCGTTCCTGGCATTCCGTCACATCGTATTTGAGCTGCAAAGCTACCGGGTCGCCGCACCTGTTGCAGAACGTCACCACGTTCTTGTTGAACCGGCCGCACTTCGTGCAGAGGACATCTCCCACCTTGAAGGGGTCCGTGACGACGGTATTACCGCAGGACTTACAGGTGCTGCGTCGGTGGTGGAGGCCGCGGAGGTTGCCACACTTGCATTCCCAGTTGCCGATGGAATAGTCCACGAAATCCAGTTGCGAGATGGCGCGGAAGTCGGTGATAGGGAAGACGGAGTTGAACACCGCCTGCAGGCCGGCATCCTCGCGTTCCGAAGGCAGCAGGTCCATCTGGAGGAAGCGCTCGTAGGAGCGCCGTTGGACCTCGATCAGGTTAGGAATCTTGATGACGGTTGGGATTTTGGAGAAGTTAATACGCTGACGAGCAGCGCCGTTCCCTCCCTTGGGCATTCCTTTTACTCCTTGCTTGAAATTTCGGATAAGTTGGAGGTCGTGGCGACACTAACATCCTTGGGATAACGATGCACGTCTTAAGGGTGAGGATGCAATGGTTGCGCGCACACAACCCACCAATTCCCCGGATAAGTAGGACCTCACGCTCGCGAGGAACATTCCCCTTTCCTCCCGCGCGGGAAGGAAACGCACCACCGGGCTGCCCCCCGGCAGTCCGGAAAGGCAGCAGGCTACTTTACTTCTACCGTCGCGCCGGCTTCCGTGAACTTCTTCCTGATGGCCTCCGCCTCTTCCTTGCTTACCCCTTCTTTGATCGGCTTGGGGGCACCATCCACTAGATCCTTCGCCTCTTTCAGGCCTAAGCTCGTGACCTCGCGGACCGCCTTGATGACGTTGATCTTGTTAGCGCCCACCGCCGTGAGCACGACTGTGAACTCCGTCTGCTCCTCGGCTGGGGCAGCGCCCGCCGGAGCTGCCCCCGGGACAGCGCCGCTGACTACCACAGGAGCGGCGGCCGCCGCCGAGACTCCCAGCGTCTCCTCAAGCCTCTTCACCAGGGTGGCAGCCTCCAGAAGAGTCAGCCCTTTGATTTCTTCCACGATTTTCTCTACCCGTTCGGACATCGTTGTGTTTTTCCCTCCTGAGAAATCCTGCCTAGCTTCCAGCCGGCGAAAAGGCACCCTTCGGCGCTAACCCCAGCCGCTGGCGGCTTCCTTGAACTTGTTATCCTTAACTCCCTGCTGAACGACAAACGCCAGATTGCGCGCCACACCCGTGAACGTCTTCGCCAAGCGCTGCCCTGGCGCGTTGATCAGATAGAGAACCTTGGCGAGCAGTTGCTCGCGCGGCGGCAGACTGGCGATCATCGCCAGTTCGTCCAAAGCCACGACCCGCCCTTCGACCACCCCCGCCTTGAACACTAGGGCGGGATTTTCCTTGGCATAGGCGGTGAGCGCCTTGGCCAGGGCCACGGGGTCGGTTTGCGTGTAGGCCAGGGAAGTCGTGCCGCGCAGTTTCTGCGCTACCGCCTCAACGGGCGTACCCTGGGCCGCGCGCTCAATCAGAGTGTTCTTTACCACCTTGTACTTGGCGCCCGTCTCCGCGATCTTGCGCCGCAGCTCCGTGTCCTGGGCGACCGTCAGCTTCTCGAAGCTGGAAAGGATCACTGACCGGGCCTCCGTCAACGCCTTGTGCAGGGCCTCGGCTTGCTTCTGTTTCTCTTCCCGTTTCATTCGCTCTCCCCTATGACGCCCGGTCAGGCCGCCTCCACGGAGGCCAGCTCGATCGAGACCCCCGGCCCCATGGTGGAGGAAATCACGATACTGCGGACGTAGCGCCCCTTGGCCGTCGCGGGTTTTGCCTTCAAGACGCTCTGGATCAGGGCCTGCGCGTTCTCGGCCAGCTTCTCGGCGGCGAATGACACTTTCCCCACCGGGCAGTGAATGATTCCCGTCTTGTCCACGCGGAATTCGACTTTCCCGGCCTTCACTTCTTTCACCGCGCGGGCCACATCCAGAGTAACCGTTCCCGTCTTGGGGTTGGGCATTAGTCCGCGTGGCCCCAGGATTTTCCCCAGCTTGCCGACCGACTTCATCATGTCGGGCGTGGCGATCACGGCCTCGAAGTCCATCCACCCGCCCTGGATCTTTTGCACTATTTCCTCACCGCCAACTTCGTCGGCGCCGGCGCCGCGGGCCTCGCGGACCTTGTCTCCAGAAGCCAGAACAACGACGCGCTTGCTCTTGCCCAGACCGTGCGGGAGGACCACCGTGCCGCGCACCATCTGATCCGCGTGCTTCGGATCCACGCCCAGCCGCATCGCCACCTCCACCGTCTCGTCGAATTTGGCAAACGCGGCCTTCTTGATGACCGGCATGGCCTCGCCCAGCGTGTAAGCGGGTTTGTCAACCAACTTGGCGGATGCCTGGTATTTCTTTCCTGCTTTCGCCATTCCCTTCACTCCGCGCGGAAACTGGAAAATGGATACTAGAAACTGGACGCGCCGAGCGAGTTTCCAATTTCCAGTTTCAAGTTTCCACTCACGGGACGATTTCAATGCCCATGCTGCGGGCCGTTCCTTTCACCGTGGCGATGGCCGCGGCCAGGTCACGCGCATTCAGGTCCGGCCGTTTCTGTCGGGCGATTTCTTCCACTTGCTTTTCCGTCACCTTGCCCACCTTGTTCTTGTTGGGCTCGCCGGACCCCTTCGCAATGTTCGCCGCGCGCTTCAAAAGCACCGAGGCCGGGGGCGTCTTGGTGACAAACGCAAAGCTCCGGTCGTGATAAACCGTAATGACCACCGGGATAATCAGCCCCTCCTGATCCTTTGCGGACGTCTTGGCATTGAAGGCTTTGCAGAACTCCATGATGTTGACGCCGTGCTGGCCGAGCGCTGGCCCCACGGGCGGGGCGGGGGTGGCCCTGCCCGCCGGAATCTGGAGTTTGACCATCGCCGTGACTCGCTTCGCCATGTGCCTTAATCCTTCAGAAAACTGGAAACTGGAAAATCGAAACTAGCGGCCTTTGACCAGTTTCCAGTTTCAGTCTCAGGTTTTTTCCACCTGGTAGAAATCCAGTTCCACGGGCGTCGAGCGCCCGAAGATCGTCACCATCACCCGCAGCGTGGACCGGTCGTCGTTGACTTCGTCCACCACGCCGGTGAAGTCCTTGAAGGGGCCGTCGGTGATCTTCACGTTCTCGCCCTTGTCAAACTTCAGCTTGGGCTTGGGGTGCTCCGCCGCCACTTCCACCCGGTGCAGGATCCGGTCCACCTCTTCGGGGGTGAGCGGCGCTGGCATCTGGCCCGATCCTACAAACCCTGTGACCCGCGGCGTGGAGCGCACCATGTGCCAGGTGTCGTTGTTCATTTCCATCTCCACCAGCACGTAGCCCGGGTAGAAGAGTCTGGGGGTCACCACCTTCTTGCCTGCCCGCATCTCGATCACATCCTCGGTGGGGATCATGACCTCGCCGAACTGCTCCTGGAGTCCGCCGGCTTCGATGCGGCTCTTGAGGGTCTCGGCGACTTTTTTCTCGAAGCCTGAATAAGTGTGAATGATGTACCAGTTTTTGGCCATGCCTGCCATTACTCTCGCCCGCTCTCCGCGGGGCGCGCCGCCCGCGCCTCCCCGCGCCGGCTAACGTCCGCGCAAGAAGTAGTCCAGGACGCTTTTCACCAGGTTTCTGAAGCTCCAGTCGCAAATGGCGAAGTAGAACGCGAAAATGAATGTGGTCAGGATCACCATCACTGTGGTGCCGTAGATTTCTTGCTTGCTTGGCCACGTGACCCGGCGCATCTCGCTGCGCACGTCGGCAAAATAGTCGCGCAATTGCCGGAACGGGTTTTTGGAGATCCCAACTTCATCCGCCATGAGTTCCGCCGTCCCCAATGTCAATCTGCCGCCGCGCCGTGCCCCACGTGAAAATCTTGCGCGCCACGGGTTATGGCAGGGGCGGAGGGATTCGAACCCCCACGTCCGGTTTTGGAGACCGGCAGTCTAGCCATTGAACTTACGCCCCTGTCCCAAGTCGAAAGTCAAAAGTTGAAAGAGCAGGATCAATATCAACGTGTCCCAGGTGCGGGGCGGGACTTTTGACTTTCAACTTTCGACTCCTACTTCACTTCCTTATGCACCGTATGGTGCCGGCAGGCCGGGCAGAACTTCTTCACTTCCAGCCGGTCCTGGTTCTTCTTCTTGTTCTTGGTTGTGGTGTAATTTCGATTCTTGCAGTCGCTGCATTGCAGCGTAATGATTTCGCGCATTCGTCACCTTGCTCGTCGCCAGCAGGTCAGTGCCTGAACGTCATCAAAATCCAAGTCCCAGTCAGGACAACTAGCACAACAGTCAGGCCAATAAGGGCCCATGGCCGTTTTTCTAAGCGCTTTGACGAGTCAGTGAGTTTAACAAGCCCTCGTCTGAGAAGCTCCCTCTGTACAAGCGGCTCTTCCTCATGTGATCCCCGGCTGATGTTGGCTCGATCTGCAAGGAACCTGAGCAATTCCTCGTCTTTCATGCCGAGAACATTCACCTAGGTTCTCCTCAGGTGCCCTACGCCAAAATTTCGGTGACGGTGCCGGCGCCCACGGTATGGCCGCCCTCGCGGATGGCGAAGCGCAGGCCTTTCTCCAT
>Ga0315309_1001490_pt1 | contig 13964 bp, 10 predicted proteins | sample TDP4_MG_FD_203080 | JGI IMG/M metagenome (GOLD analysis project Ga0315309, IMG submission 203080) | Freshwater sediment microbial communities from Lake Towuti, South Sulawesi, Indonesia - TDP4 | ecosystem: Environmental > Aquatic > Freshwater > Lake > Sediment | place: Indonesia: South Sulawesi...
TTCACCTGAATGGTGCCAGGCACGTCGCCGATTTCATCGAGGAAGATCGTCCCCTTGTCGGCCAGCTCGAACTTTCCCGGCTTTGAACTGACTGCGCCCGTGAACGCGCCCTTCTCGTAGCCGAACAACTCGCTTTCCAACAGATTTTCGGGGATGGCGGTGCAATTGATCTTCACAAACGGGCCTGACACCCGGCGCGAGTGCTGGTGAAGGGCGCGTGCGATCATATCTTTGCCCACGCCGCTCTCTCCGCCCAGCAGGACGGTCGAGTTGGTGGGTGCCACGCGCTCTACCGTGGCCAGCACTTCCTGCATTTTGGGGCTGCGGGCCACGATGTTCTTGAACTCGTAGCGACGGCCCAGCGCTTCGCGCAGCGAGCGGTTCTCCTCGCGGAGGCTGCGCACGTCGAGTTCCTTACGGACGATGAGCTTCATCTCCTCCAGCGAGAAAGGCTTCAGGACGTAATCGCTCGCGCCTGCCTTCATGGCCTCCACGGCCGTCTCCACTGTGCCGTAAGCCGTCATCACGATGACGGGAAGGCGCGCATCGGCGCGCTTCACCGCCTGCAAGAACTCCAGGCCATCCATCCCGGGCAACCTCAGGTCGGTCACCACCAAGTCGATTTTCTCCTGCCGCAACGTGTTGAGCCCCGCTTCGGCGTCCGCCGCCGTGAGGGTAGTGTAGCCTTCCTCGGTGAGGTTAAGCTCCAAGAGCCGCAGCATCTTGGGTTCATCTTCGACGATTAGAATGGTAGGCATGACGTTATTTATTCTGACAAAGCCTTTGGCCATCAGCCTTCAGCTCTCAGCAAGACCGGTCGCGCGCTTTCCTGGCTGAAAGCTGACAGCTCTGTCGTCGCTACTCCACCGGCAAGAATACCCGAAAGCACGCGCCTTTGCCCGGCTCGCTGGCCAAACGAATGCGGCCGCGATGGTCATCCACAATCTTGGAGACGATAGACAATCCCAGGCCGACGCCGGATGTCTTCGTGGTAAAGAAGGGATTGAAGATCTGCCCGCGCAGTTCAGGGGCGATGCCCGGGCCGCTGTCCTCAATTTCCACCTCCACGCCGGGCCGGCCGTCGGAGTGGGCTGCCGCAATCCTCACCTGGAGCTTACCCCCTTTGGCCTCCATGGCCTCGTAGGCGTTAAGGAAGAGATTGGTGAATACCTGCTCACACAAATCCCCATCCACGGGGACCAGCGGTAGATTCTCCGCGTAGTGCCGCTCGACCTGCACTTGCGCTTCGGGCCAGCGGTCGCGGACCGCCTTCAAGGCCCGATCGACGAGGCCGGGAATTTCCTGGGGACGGACGTCCAGCTCGTGCGGACGGGCAAAATCCAGAAAGCGGCTGACAATCGTGTTGAGCCGGTTGACCTCGCTGGAGATATAGCCCGCGAGCTCCGCTGTGACTGTGTCGGTCGTTTGCAGTTTCCTGTTGAGCGTCTCGGCCGAACCTTTGATGACGCCTAGCGGGTTACGGATTTCGTGTGCCAGGCCAGCGGAGAGCTGGCCCAAAGCTGCCAGACGCTCCGAGCGGCGCGCCTCTTCCTGAATCTGCGCGAGCCGCCGGTTGGTGTCGGCCAGTGTCTCCGCCAACTCCCGGTAGCGTTGCGCCTGGCGGCGGCTCTCGGTGACAAAGCGGTTGACCACGATGGCGGCCAAAAAGAAGAACAGGTTGCGAATCGCCAGTTCGGTGGCGTCTTCCACCGTCAGTTCGTACTTCCCGAAGACCCAAACCACGTCGAGGACCCAGATTAAGAACGAGCAGTAGACCGCCGAGGTCAGGGCCGTCCAAAGCAGCGTTGGCCAAGCTTCAAAGTACATCGCTGCCGTCACGACCGGCAGGTAGTAGATGAGGTAGTAGCTGGACTCAATGCCACCGGTACAGTTGACCACCACGGAGGCGAGCGCAATCTTCAGGATGACGCTGTAAGCGCGCCCACGCACCGGGACCAAGCTGATGAAGCGATGCTCAAAAATCTGGAAGACGCCGAGCGCGAGCAAGGTGAGTTGCTTGTGGATTTCGAAAAGAGGCTTCAGCAGGGCCAGACCGATCAGGAAGGCCAGCCACAGCAAGTCCATCCAAGCGAGCTTGCGGTGTTCGGGCTCAGCCATGGCGCTCCAGTTTCCTGCACCAATTTAGCACGGTTGCACTGCGGGAGGCGACCCGTGACCAATTTCTGTTTGATGACTTGAGATTGACGATTGCCAGCCAGTCGCAAATCCAAAATCATTTCGGCCAGCGTTCGATGACGATTTTCTTCTCCGTGTAGAACTCTACGGCGTCGTGGCCCTGCGCGTGCAGCGCGCCAAAGAAGCTGCCTTTCCAGCCACTGAAGGGGAAAAACGCCATGGGCGCCGCCACACCAATATTGATGCCCACGTTGCCGGCGGGAACCTCGTGTCGGAACTTGCGCGCAGCGGCCCCGCTCCCTGTAAAAATCGAGGCAGCATTGCCGTAGGGGCACTGTTTTAGAATGTCGAGGGCCGCCTCCAACGTCGGCGCGTGCATGAGGCTGAGTACGGGGCCGAAGATCTCGGTGGTCAGAAGCTCGCTGCTCGGCGGAAGGTTATCCAGGATAGTAGGGTTGACGAAGTTGCCCTGCGGGTAGCCGGGGATCGCTGCGCCTCTTCCATCCAGAAGCAGCGTTGCACATTCGCTCGCGCCCTTGCCGATCAGTGCTTCGATGCGGGCTTTGCTCCGGGGGGTGATTACGGGCCCCATCGCGACGCCTTCATCCAAGCCGTAGCCTACCTTGATTGAACGCGCGGCGGCGCGGATTGCCCCGGGAAACCACCGTTGCGCCTCACCTACCGCCACCGCTACCGCGACCGCCAGGCAGCGCTGCCCGGCGCAGCCAAAAGCACTCTCACTCACTACGGGCGCGGTCGTTTCCGGGTCAGCGTCGGGGAGGATGACGGCGTAATTCTTCGCTCCGGCTTGACACTGGACGCGTTTGCCGTTGGCGGCAGCGCGACTGTAGATGTACCCGGCCACCGGGCTCGAGCCCACAAAGCTGAGCGCACGGGCCGTCGGGTGGTCAAGCAGCACGTCCACCGCCGCCTTGACTCCGTGGACCAGGTTGACGACCCCGGGCGGCAGCTTCAGGCGTTCCATAAGCTGGAACACGCGCGCGATGGCGAGGGGGACCTTTTCTGAGGGCTTCAGAATGAAGGTGTTCCCGCAGGCCAGGGCATAGGGAAGGAACCACAGGGGTATCATCACCGGGAAATTGAACGGAGTGATGGCGGCAACCACTCCCAAGGGTTGACGGATCAGCGTCTCATCGATGCCGCGCGCCGCGTCCTCCAGATTGTAGCCTTGCATCAGGGTGGGAATGCCGCACGCCACCTCGACGTTTTCAATGGCCCGCCGCAGCTCGCCCCGTGATTCGGCGAGGGTCTTCCCGTTCTCCATGGTGAGAAGGCGCGCAATCTCTTCCCAATGCTCTTCCAGGAGTTGCTTCAGTTTGAAAAGGTATTGCACGCGTTCTTCGGGCGGAGTGCGACGCCATTCAGGAAAAGCCCTGGTCGCTGCTTCCACGGCTTGGCCCACGTCGGCGGCACCGGACAGTGGGACCTGTGCGAGTACTTCCGCTGTGGCCGGGTTGACGACAGCAATATACTCACTGGCAGCGGCAGGGCGCCACTGGCCGCCGATGTAGTTTGGCAATTGCGCAGCGGTCTGCATTGGCGATTCCTCCTGCGTAGCGGGAAACAAGGATGGTCAAGGCCGCCCGCTCCTGCTTGCGCGACCCGTCACGATTCGCGGAAGTCAATCATCACCGGGGCGGTGCGGAAGCCGCGGGTCTTGATGGCAGTATAAGTTAACCCGATGGCAAACCAGATTCCCCCGACCACTTTGGCGGGTGTCCGCAGGCCCCACCAGATCCAGAGGCAAAAGAGAAAACCAAACAGCGGCAGGCACAGGTCCGTCAACCAGCGGCGTTTGTGCCCGGGCACGCCGGCGAAATAGTACTGTTGGATAGCGGCCAGGTTCACACCCATGAAGGCAAGAAACGCGCCGAAATTTAGCAGTTCCGCGGACTGCTCATAGGTGATGAACAAGGAGGCCACATAGGCCAGCAGGCCGATCATCCAGATGTTGTAGCTCGGGGTGTTGCGCTTGGGATGAAGATAGCTGAAGAACTTCCGCGGCAGCACATTGTCACGCCCCATGCCAAAAAGCAGGCGCGCCGCGCCCAACGTACCGGTCAGGGCGCTGCCAAAACACGCCAGCAGCGTCACCGCCGTCATCCCGCCGAAAAGCGCCACACCGCCCACCCGCCGGCAAACATCCCAGAAAGCAGTTTCGAGATTCGAGAAGCCTCGGTAATCAGGCCAGACGCGCTGGCCCAGATAAACCTCCAGACCGCCGAACAGCCCCGTGAACAGGCAGACCAGCACCGCCGCCAGCAACACATTGCGCTTGGGATTCTCGACGTCTTCCGCCAGGGTGGTCACGCCATCGAAGCCGATGTAGGTGAGGGCAGCTAAGGAGGTCGCGGCGCCAACCACGGGAAAGCTAAACGTCCGGGGATTGTAGAAGGGCTCGGTCGAGAGGATTCCGCCCCAGCCTCCCGAGTGGAAGAGATAGCGAATTGCCAGGGCCATGAAAGTTCCGATGACGAGAAACATGAAACCCAGAAGTACCTGATTGGCGCGCGCCGTGGCCCGGATACCGATCAGGTTCAGCCAAACCACGATCCCGACAAACAACAACGCCCCGACCGCGTAGGGGACCTGGGGCAGTAGACGGTGAATGGCTACCGCGACCCAGACGGCATTCAAGATGGGCTGGAGCAGGTAGTCGAGAAACATGGCCCAGCCGGCCAGAAAGCCCAAATGGGGATTAAGACCCCGGCCGACATACGTGTAGGCTGAGCCGGCCGCCGGGTAGAGTGCGGCCATCCGCCCATAGCTGAAGGCCGTGATCATCATCGCCAGCATGGCGAGCAGGATCGTGTCCACAGTGTGGCCTTGTGAGCGGTCCTGCACGACCCCGAAAAGCGGTATGGGCGCGGTCGGCTGGATCAGGACAATGCCGTAGAAGATCAGGTCCCAAAGCGTGAGCACGCGCCGCAAACGCGGCACGGCAGCCGGCGCACTGGCTTGAACGTTGGTGGAAGCCTCGGTCATAGGGATGGCGCCAAAGGCTGCCTAGTATCGCACGGCGGCGGGGGAAAACTGAATGCCTAATGTCTTGGGGCGTAAAAAAAGCGCCAGCCTCGCAAGCCCGTTGTCGGTGGAACGATGCAAGTCTGCTGTGACGGGCGCGGTTGCCCTGCCGAGAGGCGCGGGGTAGAATGAACACTCAGCATGCACAAGCTTGTACAGATCGGGGCGTCGTCCGAGCCGGCGCGGCGGCCGGCGTGGCTGAAGGTGCGCCTGCCGGCGGGCGACGACTATTTCGCCCTGAAGCGATTGATGCGTGGGCAGGCGCTCCACACGGTATGCGAGAGCGCCCGCTGTCCCAATATCGGGGAGTGCTGGGCGCACCGCACCGCCACCTTCATGATTCTGGGAGACCTTTGTACGCGGCGCTGCGGTTTCTGCGCGGTGCCGAAAGGCCGTCCCGGCGGCAAGGTTGACCGGCGAGAGCCTGAGCGCGTGGCCGAAGCTGCTTTCCGCATGGGGCTGAAATACGCGGTGGTCACTTCTGTGGACCGTGATGACTTGAAAGACGGCGGGGCCACCATTTTTGCCCTCACCATCGAGGCTCTGCGGCGCCGGATTCCCGGCGGCAAGGTCGAAGTTCTGATCCCGGATTTTCGCGGCTCAGATGAAGCCTTGGAGATTGTTCTGCGCGCTCGGCCGGACGTGCTGAACCACAACGTCGAGACTGTGCCGCGACTCTACCGCGTCGCCCGGCGGGGCTCGCAATATGAACGGTCGCTCCGCCTGTTGCGGCGCTCGCGGGAGATTGCCCCCGCGGTTCCTACCAAGTCCGGGCTGATGGTCGGCCTGGGAGAGACGCTCAAGGAAGTCTGTGCGGTGCTGCGGGACCTGGCCGCAGCAGGTGTGTATATCGTGACGATGGGCCAGTACCTGCGCCCTTCGCGCGAACAGTTGCCCGTGGCGCGCTTCTACACCCCTGACGAGTTCGCCGCGCTCAAGGAAGAGGGCCTCCGCCTGGGCATCCGCCACGTCGAGTCGGGTCCTCTTGTCCGCAGCTCTTATCATGCTGACGAGCAGACTACATCCCTTGAGAACGGCCTGATCCGTCCCTGACGCACGGGGATGTTCAGACCAGGGCAATTTACGTTGGAACGCGGAGGACCGGAGGCATCATGCCCAAGAACAAATTGAACCGTCGGAGATTTCTCGCGGTCACGGGACTGGGGGCAGTCGGCTTGGCGCGAATGGAATCGCCCGCCGCGGCGCACGCGGCGCCCGACGTCCTGGAACGAAAGTTTTACACCATCCTGAGTTGCGGTCGAATTGGGGTGAAAGCCAATTTTCGGGAATCCGTGGACCTTGCCGGCAAGTACGGGTTCGAGGGGGTGGACCCCGATCCCGGCTACTTCACGCAGCTCTCCGAGGACGAATTGAAACGACTGCTCGACGAGCTGAAGTCTAAGAACTTGAAACTCGGATCAGCCGGTTTGCCGGTGGAATTTCGCAAAGATGAATTGACGTTCAGTGAGGGTCTGAAGAAACTGCCCGACGTCCTTAAGATTCTCGAGAAAGCCGGCGTCCAGAGAGTAAGCACCTGGATTCTTTCGTTCAGCAACGACGTGACTTACCTACAGAATTTTCGGATGCACGCCTATCGCCTCCGGGCTTGTGCGGAAGTTCTGAGGGACCATGGGCAGCGCCTGGGATTGGAGTACGTTGGCCCCAAGACCTCGTGGCGTAGCCAGAGGCACCCCTTCATCCACACGTTGAGCGAAACCAAGGAGCTCATTGTGGCAATCGGCACAGGGAATGTGGGAGTGCAGCTCGACAGCTATCACTGGTTCAACGCCGAGGAAGCCGAGCAGGATCTGCTGACGCTACGGAACGAAGACATCATCACCGTTGACCTGAACGACGCGCCGGCGGGAACGGCGCTGGACAAGCTGGTGGACCTCGCGCGCGAGTTGCCTGCGGCAACCGGGGTGATTCCCGTCAAGGTGTTCCTGGACGCCCTGCGGAAGATTGGCTACGACGGGCCCATTCAGGCCGAGCCTTTTAATGCCGCTCTCCGTGCCCTGCCCCGTGAGGAGGCCTGCGCAGCTACTGCCGTGGCTATGAAGAAAGCCTTGGCCCTGTAATCCGAGAGAAACAGGGATTCCGTCGGGCAACAGGGACAGCAAAAGTTTAGGGGCTTTCTCCCCACAATTCTTGAAAGACCCCTCTATTCCTCGAGCTTCTCTTCAGGATGGCGACGTTGGAGGGCCTCGCGCGCCGCGCGGCGAAGTGCTTCATTCACTTCCGTATTGCGTCCCCCGGTGATTCTGTAAACCTCCCGATACACGGTCTCACACTCCTGGATGTTGCCCATGCGGCAGTGCAGGCTTCCGATTAGCATCGGCCAGAGGGGGTTGTGCGGATATTCGCTGGCCAACTGCTGGAAGATCTCGAGGGAGCGAGCATACTGGCGTTCGTTGGCGCGGGAGTAATCTTTGGCCAAGTAGAACTTGGCCTCGGCACGCGCCAAGTCGCCCTTCTCCGCAGCCATCTGGAGCTGCTGCAGCCCCCGCACGCGGTTCCCCCCGGGGAGACCGATGAAAAAACTGAGAATCTTGACGATTGTTGAGAGGGTGTCCACAAAATAGTTATAAATCCCCACTCCCAGGTAGGCGTCGGTGAGATTCGGGTCCAATTCCAATGATTTGAGGAGGAGGGAGCGCATCTTTTTGCCCGCGCGCGCCGTAGGCAAATCCCTGTCCCGCAGGCCCTCGAGCCGCGCGCGTAGGGCATAGGCCATGCCCTGATAGAGGTAGTTTCGCGCTACGTCCTGCTGCGCGCGAATGCGCGTTTCGGATTTACTGATCGTGGCATTGATCAGGTCCCTAAAGTGGGCGTCATAGGGTGTACTGGGCAAGTCCGTGGCGGCAAACACGTCGGGATCGGTCAGGTTGGCCGTGGTGTAGTAGATCCTCCACCAGACGGCATCGGCTTCGAGAAGGTAGCCCAGAGGGGATTGCGGGTCTTTCCGCTGGATGTCCCGAAAAACCTCAATGGCACTGTCGAGATTGCCGTCCATTATTAAGTCGAGGCCGTGACGGCCGAGGGCGCGGGCTTCAGCGTCTCCCGGAGGCTGCGGTGCCACCTCCTGGGCCCATGCGCCCGCGCTGACTGCGGTCCACAGCGAGAGCAGTGCGAGGCCCTTCGTGAGTGACACCCCATTATTCCTCATGTTCCATCCTGGCAAATTCGGCTCGCTAGAGCAGACTGCCTCTGTCGGAATGGTCCCTAGGACGGGGAGCGTTTGAGCCAGCCGACGAGTACGTCGTTGCCCTCCACGCGGACTTCGTATGTGGATACAGAATGCCCGCCGGGGTGGTCCGGCTGTCCGGTGCGCACATCAAACGTCCAGTCGTGCCAAGGGCAGGCAAGCACGTGATCCTCGAGTCGGCCGTTTGCCAGCGGGCCGCCCATGTGCGGGCAGATGGCATTGACGGCGTAGAATTTCCCCTCGACGCGGCAAAGGACCATGGGCTTATCGTGGACGAGGATGTGTTTCACCGCGCCTTCGGGAATCTCCCCTACCTCGGCAACTTTCACAAACGGTGGCTGCTTACCCATAGACTGCTACTCCTTCTTTGTGTCTGACGAAGCGGACAGTTGTTATAGCAGATTTTTCTTTCTACGGAGCGTGGGAAAGGACGGTTTCCTTTTCGACGGTGTGAGTCAATAGTCCCAACTTCAGCCGCGCCTCGCCGAAACCATGAAAGACGCGGATCTTGGCGGATTGGGCGAGCGGCTTGCCGTCCAGGCTGCGCAGAGTAAAGAGCGGCGCCGAAGAATACGTGAGCCCGTTCCAGGTCAGCGCGTGAAACGCCACGAAGGTGGGCGACTCAACCAAGAAGCCGTAGGGAGGCAGCAACACTGTGCCACCCGTCTTGGACTGGAGCCGGAAATTCTTGCTGCCTCCGTTGACGATGACTTCCACCCGCGCCGCGCCTTCCCCAAAGACAGTGCGTTGCACTTTGCGGTCAGACGTCAAGAACTGGTGTTGGGTCAACTGCATCTGCGCCGTAAGTTCGTGGAGAGGCGAAAGAATCTCGTAGGTGTTCTTGACGAACCGGTCGAAGGGATGAAGCCCTTCCGCCCAGCCACGGTCGGCGCGGGTGAAAAGTGCCGGGTTGCCTGTCGGCTGGCCCGGGCCGCTCGCGGATGGTGCGGGCACTGCCTCTTTCCAATACAGGTGGGCGGGGACGTCGTGGTAGTTGAGTGGCCGCCCGATGCTGAGGTGGTACAGGACGTATTCCGCGGACTTGGAAATGTCGAAGCCGTATTTTCCGTAGAGCGCGATGCTATCTCGGTACACGATCTCAAAAAGAGGCACGGAAACTCCGCCTACCTTCTTCATCTCTTCCAAGTTGTGGAAGTAGGTCCCGTCCACTCCCGTGAGACCTTCGAAGAAATCGCTGTGCGGGATGGCCCACTCACGGCCGTCCTCGCTGCCGAAGATGCCGAAGACCTCGCGTGCGTAGTCGGAAAGGGCCTGCTTCCGCTTCATATCGTCGGCGCGGGTCAGGGGATGCCGGGGGTCGAAGCACTCCTGAAGCCCTGCGGCATAGGTGGTATCAATGAAGTAGGAGTTTGCCTCCGTCAGCTTCCTCACTGCCGGCAGATTCTGCGGCCGCTTCGCCAGCTCGAGGGCTTTCCGGGAACAGGTCAGATAGGCTCGTCCGCCCCACCACTTCCCACCCTTTACCAGACTGCCATCGGGGAGCTTCATGATGAGGCTTTCATCCCAGGAGGGCGAATCGCGGTAGATATCCTGATAGTTGTCGTGGAGGCACAAGAGGTAACCCAGCTGCATAACGCGCCGCACGCAGCGGGACAAGGCCTCATCGCCGCCACACTCCGGGGCAGCGGGGAGGATGTCAGGATGCTGGTTGTCATACCCGCGGTGAATCCATCCACCCATAACAAACAGAACCTTGTCCAATTTCAGATCGTTCTTCAGGTGTTCGGCCACCTGGGCCGCTTCGTCAAACGTCCAAACCACTTTGACGACTTCCTCCTTCGTGCTTTCCTCATTCATCTCCCGGTCCAGCAAGGCCCACAGCTTGAAGTTGATGGCCCCCAACAGCTTGGCGCGTTCCGAGTTCCCTTTCACCTTTTCCGCCCAAGGCACGAGCAATCCCCGCTGGCGAGCGATCTCGCGGTACGCCTTCGCGATAGTCACGTAATCGCCTCGGCCGGTGAGCCGTACTTGGACTGCTTGGGCGGATTTGCGCAATACCAGTGACGTGGAAAGTACCTGTTTCCCCTTGACCCGGGCCGCTTGGGGCATCTCACTTCTCACTTCGGCCGCCACATAGGGGTCATCCCAGGTAACGAGCGCCGTGGCTCCGCCTTTCACCACGCCCAGCATTTCCATGTGGTTGCCCTCATAGGCGTAAGTGTCGTAGGTCTCGGTGAACTTCAATCCGCTGCCGGCAGGGATGAGTAGGCCCATGCGCGGGGTCACAATCACATAACCTCTCTCCGTGTCGGTAGTCCAGAAAGCGTCATCCAGAATGCGGACGCTCTCTACCGAAAGAGCTTCCGCCGCAGCGTAGCTGAACTCCAGCGCCTTGCCGTCCGGAAGCGCGTGAATTCGGATGCGCAGCCACGCTTCCGGCTTCGCGGGAAGTGGATGAAAGGTGGCCTCGAGGCCGTCAAGCACGCGCTTCACCTCACAGCGATCGAGATTGGCTAACTGCTTCTTCCCCTCCATGATGACGGTCGCCTGTCCGAAGCGCCGCTCGTAGGGATTGGAACGCCAGATCACGTTTGTTTGCTTGTCCAGAATCCGGTAACTGCCGTCCTGCGGCGAGAGCTGAAAACGCAGCGCCGGCGTTTCAAGAGTAAGCACGTTTTCCGCGCGCGGGGAAGGCTTGGATTTTGCCTGCGTGGGCGCGGCGGAGGCTGTGACTCCCGCGGATAGCATGGCGAGCGTGCTACTTAGCATTATGGCGCTGACGATTTTCTGATTCCTTGGCATGGCATTCCCCCTTGCTTGATTACGGCCTATTCCGCGAGGCGCGGCAACTTGTGAAGCTGCCTTCTCATGGTTCGCAGGAATTCATACATCACGAAGCACTCCAGCGCAAAGGCGGGAAAGCCCAGGTAGCCCGGCAAAGGCATGGCGAAGATCTTCCCCTGCTGCATAATGGGAAACACATAGACCCATTTGGCGGTGGCCCAGTAGTTCCAGAACTCCCAGAGAATGCCACAGATTAGGCCCGACACCAGAAGGCTGTAACCAGTCGCCGTCTGACCAGTTTCCCAATCGCGCAGCAGGGAGCGTCCCTTTGCGTAGTAGTTGATGGGGTCGAGCAACAGGATGAAGCCTATCCAGACGGCGCCGAATAGGTAGCGGCCGAGTGATGCCGGAACAAGCAAGGGATTGGTCACCAGGACAAGTCCCAGGAAAAGAATGCTCAGGTGGGCCGATGGACACAGCTTTATGCGGCGCGCTGCATGGGAGCGAAACAAGCCGAGTGCTTCTATAAGGTCGGCGGTCTCGAAAATCGCTGGCCAGATGGTGGCGAAAGACCATACGGACCCAACGCAGCGCAACAGGACGCTTTCGGGCAACCCCACATACGTCCAGTTTTCCAGCCGGAGGTTGTAGGCTTCAAAGATCAGCCAAAGCGGGACTGACCAAAAAGCGAGCGAGAAGAAGTGTGCGGGGGTCTTACCCAGGCGGGAGTCGCCGCGGAGACTCCAGACCGCCGCGTCCGCCAGCAGCAGGTATCCCGTCCAGGCGGTAGGCGTGATGAAGATCGCCACCCAGCCGCTGCCCCCGAACAGCAGGCCTTCTGCGACCAGGATAATGCCAAGCCCGATCCAGCCCCAGAAGGGGAAACGCCCGCGCTTTGGGGTGCGAAAATACTTGAAGGCTAAGAGGACGATCGCAACAAGAAGCAGGAGGATTCCCGCTACGACGCTTGCCTTCGGCATAAGAGTCGCTGTCACGGCTGAGCCTGGCGGACCATACCCAACGCGGCCGAGAAAAGCAAACTGCGACCTGGGCGTGAGAAAGGCTGTGAGTTACACGTGCCTGCTCTTCCGCCAGCGTTCAGCGGACCGGGGCACACTCCAACCTTGGCGGACTCGGGGAACTCTCCAACCGCCGTGAGATCGAAGCCCTCACGTGTTCAGGGCCTCATACCGCCGCCTGGATCGAATGTGGCACCGCCGCATTTGACACTGTACTTGTAGACTTTGTATACCTTGTTTTGTGGCACTTTCGCTTCCGGCGGAGGGGGCGGCGCTTTGGTCGCCTCGTATGGTCCTCGTACTTCCCCGCTGGGGACTTTGATAGGCTCGACGTCAAAAGGCGATTGCTCGCCGAACGAGACCGTGCAAAGCACCCCGGTTTCGTTCTTCCATTGAACCGTGTCTCTTGCACCCACAGACAACTCGAACCACGGTTGGTTCACGCCGTCCGTTTGAAACTCGCCATTAATTATGATTGGGTTGTTGGTTGGTGGAGGCACGGCGAGCATTGCCGCCATCACCAAGCCGCAAAGCAGGATGCAGCCGATCACGATGCCGAATGCTTTACGCATGTTGTCCTCCTCTCAAGGTTGGTGGCGCTGAAGTAGCTCAAGATAGCGCGGATCCGCGCGGAGATTGTCCAGGAACGGGCTATCGTGCACGGTGGCGGGAGAAATTCCAGCCGCAAGCGCCTTTTCCAGCCACTCCAGTGCCTGGTTGATTTGACCCAGCTTATTGTGGGTCAGTGCCGCGTTGAATCGAAGTTCGGGATCGTTGGGGGCGAGTCTGAGCGCCTGCTGGATGGAGCTTAGTGCCGCTTGCTTATTCTCCAGCATGGCGTAGTAATAGGCCAGATAGCCGAGTGCCCTGGCATCTCGCGGATTGACTCGCAAGTCCTCTTTGGCCAGCGAGATTGCCTGCTGGTAGGCGTTCGTGGCGTTGGCGCGTTGTCCGGGGGCCCAATAGCGCGCGTCACCCAGGTTGCCCTGCCAAAGATACTCTTGCGGCTCCATTTTTATGGCTTTCTCGTAAGCCAAGCTTCCCTTGGCGAACTGTTTCAGATAAAAGTAGGCTGTGCCCAAGTTGGAGTAAGCGAGCGCCGTGGGCCGTATGGCTGCGGAATGCTGGCAGACCAGAATAGCCTCGGCGTAACGCCCCTGGGCATTGTATATTGCGCCCAGGTTGCTATACCCTCGGAAATTATCGGGGGCAAGCTTCACTACCTGATCGAACATTTCAACCGCCTCCGCATAGCGAGCGTGCCAGTAGTAGAATGCGCCCAGCCAGCTATATCCCGCCCAGTACTGCGGGCGCAACCTGATCGCGTGCAGGTACGTCTCCTCGGCCTCCTTTCCTCTGCCCAGGCTTTCGTAAGCGGAGGCCAAGCCGCGATGCGCAGCGTCACTGGTCGGCTCGAGTTCGACGGCTTGGCGAAATTGCTCTATGGCCAGTTCGTACTTGCCAGTTCCGTTGTACACGGCACCCAGGCAGGTGTGCCCGCCGGAAAGGTCGGCCCCTAACGTCACTGCCTGCTCGCAGGCTGCCAAAGCCTGCCCGACCCACTGGGGGTCTCTGGTTTGCTGGTACTTGTGCCAGTACGCCTCCCCCACCCCCGCGTGGGCCAGGGCAAATTGCGGATCTTTCTCGAGAGCGCGCTTGAAGGCAGCGATGGCGCTCTCGACATTCTCGGGCTTGGGATAGTCCTGGAGGTAACCGCGGCCGCGCAAGTAAGAATCGTAGGCGACAGGCTCGCTGGTGCCGTGCGCCGCCAGAACGGTGCGTTCGCGCGGCTGGAGAGTGATCTCCAACGCGTT
>Ga0315309_1001492_pt1 | contig 13961 bp, 10 predicted proteins | sample TDP4_MG_FD_203080 | JGI IMG/M metagenome (GOLD analysis project Ga0315309, IMG submission 203080) | Freshwater sediment microbial communities from Lake Towuti, South Sulawesi, Indonesia - TDP4 | ecosystem: Environmental > Aquatic > Freshwater > Lake > Sediment | place: Indonesia: South Sulawesi...
CTGATGAGGATCGCTCTTTTCGACAATCTAAGTCGAAGTGTTTATTATGAGCCTATCTACTACTTGCACGAAGCTTGTCTCATCCATGAGATAATTCCGTGGAGACCTGATCCATGAGCGAAGAGGAACCCTCCAAAGAAGAAAAGCCAGAGAAGACGGGCGGGATCGAGTATGAATGCGTCAGTTGCGGAGCAAGAGTAACAGCGGAGCAGTTGGCAGTGACCCCTGAAATAAAATGCCCAATCTGTGGATATCGCATCCTGAAAAAGGTCAGGCCGCCAATAGTTCGACACGTAAAGGCGCGATAGAAACCATTGAAAGTACTATTTGAGGTAGCTCTGTCGTCATCAACTTGAAATCACTGAAGGCAGCGACAATTCTCACCGAGAATGCCTGTTGTTAAACGTGTTTTGGTACACCGAAGAAGCAGAGAGGTGCACCTTGCAGACCTTGAGTACTAGGAAGACCAAGCGCCGACGAGGTCTGATCCGTTGGAGGAGGTTCCACCATCTTGGCATGACAGTGGAGTACCCGGAGAAGGCGCGCTGGAAATGCGTACTTTGCGCGATGTGTTGCCAAGACACCTCCATGCGTAAGCGTTGCATCAGACTCTTGGACGGGGAAGTTTCAAGGATCCGTGTCGAGACAGGTCTTAAGGCAGAGGATTTCTCGATTCCTTTCACTCATTCTCCTCCTTACACTCGCGAGATGCGAAAGTTGAATGGGAAGTGTGTCTTTCTCAAAGACGGACTCTGCTCAATCTACGGCGCTAGGCCAATAACGTGCGTATTCTACCCGTTTTTCCTAAGCCGGATAGATCAGGAACGTTACAGGTTCGAACTTACGCCCGAGAAGTGTATCGGACTAGGCACGGGTCACGAAGTATCAAAGAGGCAGTTTGTCCGCCTGTTCAATCTTGCTATTCAGCGACTGAAAGGCGAAGACGAGACTGAAGCGACTTAGTTTTATAGACTTGACGACCAAGTCATAGTCCAATCCGTGAACAGGTGATAGTGTTTGCCCAAGCCAGACAAGTATGAACTACTCGCTGAAACAGCGAGAAGGAGGGGATTCTTCTGGTCTTCGTTCGAGATTTACGGTGGAGTCAGTGGTTTCATAGATTACGGGCCTCTGGGTATCGGTCTGCGCCGAAAAATTGAGGAGAAATGGCGAGACTTTTTCATCAGACACGAGGGCCTTCTGGAGTTGGATACTCCGGTCATAGTTCCTGAAAAGATCTTTGAAGCTTCAGGTCATGTTGAACACTTCAAAGATCCAATCGTCGAATGCGTAGTCTGCAAGCGATCTTATCGGGCTGATCATCTCCTGAAGGAGAAAGCCAATATTGATGGGGAGCTTCTCTCACTTGACGAAATAGACAGGGAAATTAGGGCGAATTTTGTTAGATGCCCAGAATGCGGGGGGGAACTGTCAAAGCCCAGACAGCTAGGGACAATGTTCAAGACCACAATAGGGCCATATGCGGAATCCACGGGATATGGAAGACCGGAGACGGCTCAAGGGATCTTTATCGACTTTAGGCGCTTATACGAGATTGCGAGAGAGAGGTTGCCACTGGGAATTGCCCAGATAGGCCGCAGCCTGAGAAACGAGATCTCACCGAGGCAAGGGCCCATCAGACTGAGAGAACTGAACATGATGGAGTTCGAGTTCTTCTTTGACCCAGAAGATCATCAGTGCCCCAAGTTGGAGCAGGTAAAGGATGAAATCCTGAGGTTGGTTCCGGCAGAGAACAGAATGAGGGGACTGGAGGAACCGATCTCAGTGACAGTTACGGAAGCAGTCCAAGGCGGCTACATTCTGAACTCTTGGGCAGCATACTTCTTGGTTCAATCGAAGAGGTTCGTTACGGCTCTTGGTGTTCCTCCGGAAAGACAGAGGTTTCATGAAAAACTACCGAAGGAACGGGCCCATTATTCGGCTCAAACCTATGACCATGAGGTTCTGCTTGACAGATGGGGATGGATTGAGCTAGTTGGCCACGCCTACAGAACAGACTTTGATCTCAAGGCGCATATGGAAAGCTCAGGTGTCGACATGAGGGTCTTCAAGCCGTATGACCACCCTGTCAGAAAGAAGATCAGGAAGATTGTTCCGCAGCTCCACTCCTTAGGAAAGAAGCTCGGTACGGCGACCAAGGAGGTTGTAGACCTAATTGCAGTCCAGGATGTGAAGATGTTTGAGGATGCAATGACCTCTAAAGGCTACGTCGAGGTCAGGGGCTGCAGGATCGAGCCTGAGGACGTCAAGATAGTTGAGGAAACGGTTGAGGAGACAGGCCGGAGATTTCTTCCTCACGTGGTTGAGCCGAGCTTCGGTTCAGATCGACTCCTCTACGCCACGCTTGAGTACGCGTACTCCCGAGAGAATGATAGAGTCGTTCTTCGCATTCCAAGAGACTTGGCACCTGTGCAAACAGTAGTCCTACCTCTGATGGCCAAGGACGGCCTCGTAGAGAAGGCTCAGCGATTGTATCAAACGTTGTTGGATGAGAAGTTTGATGTTGAATATGATGAAGCAGGCTCCATAGGTCGGAGATACGCCAGAGCTGACGAGGCAGGTGTCCCGGTCGCCATTACTATTGATTACGAGACATTGACGGATGACTCGGTCACATTGAGGAATAGAGACACTTGGAAGCAGGTCAGGGCTGGGTCAGCGGAATTGCCGGAACTCCTGCGTGAATACATCAAGGGGAAAATGGAATTTGGTCAATTAGGGAGAGCGGTCACGTCGACGACTGAAAGCTAGGTGTGGCTTCACCTCAAGACAAGGCCGCGGCTCAGTCAAGTGTCGTAGAACGCCATCGTCACTTGGATAGTTTTTTAACGAGGTTTTGACAAGACTTCTCCATGAATCATTTGGTGCTTGTCCGTTGACGTTTCCGATCGAAACTGAGGCCACGATCAGACGAAGAATGCTCAGCATCTGTAATGACCATGGAAGAAGGGTTGTCGACATTACTCGTGAACTTGCTCTGATGTTGGACTCTCTAACTGAAGGACAAGAGAAGAAGGCACGAACACACTATGACCAGATGCTAAAGATGATTGAAGACACCGACAAACTCAAGTCCACTCTGTTGAGGGAGGTAGCCTCCGTGGGAAGCCTCCTGATTAATCGTGAAGACTTCCTTCGTCTCATATTCCAAGTCTCAGACATTGCTGATGACGCTGAGGCTGTGGCCTTCAGACTAGACGGAATTATGACCAAGAAGTTGAAGGTCGATAAGAGACAGTTGAAAGCAATCGCATCTCTCATGAGTTTGGTTTTGGAAGAAATGACGAAGATACGAGACACTGTCATGTCTCTAAACCTTAACCCAGACAAGGCATTGGAATTGTCAAAGTCAGTCGAAGCCGTTGAGAGGAAGATCGATTCCGAACATAGGAACCTAGATCTTGAGATTCTCGGCAGCAAGGCTCCTATTCAATCTATCCTGATTTTGAGGGACATTCTTCAGCATCTGGAGCGAATTGCAGACACAGGAGTTGATGTCGTAGACCTAGTAAGGGTCATAGCAGTCATAGCCTAGGAACCGAGAAGCATGTCTAAACTTGTGGAATCTGAGCTGGTAGGAGCCCGCCTTATTGTATGGAACCCGGAAAGCGGCACAGCCCTCTATAGGTCTGGGTTCTATGGAAAGCCAGTAGGCATGCCGAAGCCTAAGCCTGACCAAGACTTCGACGCTCCGCTTATGCTTGATTTGATGGAAGGCCTCTACCTGCTTGAGAAGAGAAGACTTCGCGTGATCGACTCAAGAACCCATGAAAAGGTCAACAAGACCCATCTCAAGAAGTTGGCAGACAGAGTGTATCAAGGCTTCAGCTTGGCCTATAGAGTTTACAGGCACCTGCGCGACAAAGGGTTTGTGGTCACACCGGGGATAAAGTTTGGCGCTGATTTTGCAGTCTACGAACACGGACCCGGAATCGATCATGCCCCCCTCCTAGTCTCTGTAAAGCAGAAGCGAGAGACTATGGGTACATTTGAAATCGTGAGAGCAGGTAGACTTGCCACCACGGTCAGGAAGCAGTTCACGATCGCCGTCCCTGATCCAAAAGGCGAGGACATCAACTATCTCGTATTCGGCTGGTTCCGAGCATAGGAACTTGATGTATGCTGGCTGTGGACACTTGGGGTACTCAGGGTAAGGCATCGTTTTCTAAATACTTGGGGATATGTTAATGAGCAAATCGACAATCTTGAAAATGCTTTTAAGTGATGAAGCCGTACGAGACGGAGATACAACGCTTCTGGCATACTCGAATCTGCATGCTCGTCTGGGTGGAAGAGCGTTTGGTAAATGAGAAGGTCGGAATACTAGGGTACGGTGTATACATTCCTTGGCAGAGAATCCAGACTGAAACGATCGTCAGAGCTAGGGAAAGAGGAAGAAAAGATCTCGGAGAATTCCTTGACAAGGTTAGGAACGGCCTTCTTCTCAGATACAAGTCGATTGCTGGCCACTATGAGGACACTATTACAATGGCAGCAGAGGCTGCTGAGAACGCTATCAAGATGTCTGGAGTCGACCCCGCCAAGATAGGAACAGTGGCCGCAGGCTCTGAATCTAAGCCCTACGCAGTCGGCCAAATTGCGAGGCATGTAGCCTCATTTGTAGGTGTCGGCGACCATGTCTTCACCTCAGACCTAGAGGGCGCATGCAACTCAGGTATGCAAGCCGTCAGCTTCGTTGAGTCCGACATAAAGGCAGGCAAGATCGAATACGGCCTAGCTATTGGATCAGATGTTGCCCAGGCCCCTAGAGGAGATCCCTTAGAGTATGCCGCGGGCGCAGGTGCAGGTGCATTTGTTCTTGGAAAAGAAGGAGACTTTGTCGCAACTATCGAGGATATAGCTCCCTACTCAAGCCTGACAATGGACTTTTGGAGGAGAGAAGAGGTTCTGGTCCCATCTCACCTCGGTAGAACAACGGTTGAAGCGTATATCCAGCACGTGATAGGCGCCGTGGCCGGGCTACTGCAGAGACACAGTGATCTGCGAATATCGGACTTCGATCACGTTACGTTTCATCAACCATCAGGCTATATGCCCTTGAAGGCGTGCAAGACCCTACTGCAGCCTCCCTCGAACCCGTCGAGCAATGACATCACGGAGAGGATGAAGCTTACCGAGGAAGACATTGAGCGGAAGGTAAAGCCCTGGCTACGCGTCTTGGATACAGGAAACACATATGCAGCGTCCACACCGATCGCCACAGCATCAATACTAGACAAATCCAAACCTGGCGACAACATTCTCGCAGTTTCCTATGGCTCAGGCGCATACGCCAACGCTACATGGCTCAAGGTCAAAGAAGGAATCAAGAAAAAAGTAGGCTTGGCCCCCACGGTTGAAGATTATGTGAATAGGAGAACGGAGATGCGGCTTCAGACATATCACGATCACCTGCTTGAAAGACTCAGAAGGATGAGAAAGTACTTCGAATCCTACAGATTGGTAGGCGACATCGAACCGCTCGGATCAGAGACGTTGGACGTCCTTCTTTGCGACGGATGTAAGAGGGTGTACTATCCTGTCCGAAGTAGATGCCTCTCCTACGACTGCAAGGGTAACCCTGAGAAGAAGACCTTGCCGAGATTTGGTAGGTTGAGATCATTCAAGCAACTCTCCCTTAGGGAGAGATGGGTAACCAACTACGATGTCATCAGGAATGGCCAGGCTCTTCTGGTGGACTGTGCGATGAACGATCTGAAACTTGGAATGCAGCTTGAGGCCGTCATAAGAAAACTGGATTATGAAGGAAAGGATGGGCTCATCATCTACGGGCCTGCCTACAGACCAATGTTCCGCAATAGGACAGCTCGCTTCAACTAGAGTCAGGACTCAAAAACTCTTATCAAGGATATGCTGCTGGGATCAGCTTAGATCATAAACTACTTTGGTAGGGTCCACATTGAGCGATATTTTCTTCACAGAAGATGAGAAACGGTTCAGGCAGCAGGTGAGAATGTTCGCGAAAGAGCACGTTGCTCCTTTCGCCGAAGGGATTGACACGAATCTTCTCTATCCCAGAGAAATAATCGCGAAGATGGGACGAGCAGGGTTCCTTGGCGTCCTTCATCCTCAAGAGTACGGCGGAGCTGGAAAAGGCCTCTCATACGAGATCATAGTGGCGGAGGAACTCTCCGCCGTAAGTGCCTCAACAGAGATGAGCCGCCTCGCATCTGCAACCCTATACGCCATGCCCATAAACAGGTTTGGAACGCACAATCAAAAGGAGAAATACCTAAGGCCGGTCGTGAAGGGAGAGAAGATCGGAGCGCTCTGCATAACCGAGCCGACAGTCGGCTCAGACACGGCAGGCATGAAGAGCACAGCTGTTCGGAAAGGGGACGGCTATGAGCTCAACGGTGAGAAACGCTTCATAACAAACGGGAGCGCAGCCGATTTTCTAGTTGTCTTTGCAATTACCAATCCTTCCGTGCATCCACACGAAGGAATGAGCGCCTTCATAATAGAGAGTTCAATGCGCGGTTTTGAAGTCTTCAAGGAGCATGATCTGCTCGGCATGCGAGGCGCCAAAGTAGCTCACTTGAAATTCAAAGGCCTTAACATACCTGCGGCGAATCTCCTTGGAAAGGAAAGTGAAGGGTTCATGGTCTTGATGGATGAGTTAGATAGTGAAAGGGTGGCGGTCGCCGCTGGAATGATAGGAACCGCCAGATCCGCATATGAAACAGCTGTGAAATACTCAACGGAAAGGGTCCAGTTCGACCAGCCAATCCGCAAGTTCGAAGGAGTCAGCTTCAAGATAGCCGACATGGCCGTGAAGCTGGAGGCCTCTAGGCTACTCGTTCTTCAGGCAGCGAGAATGATCGACAAAGGGCAGAGGGCCACGAAGGAAGCTGCAATAGCAAAGCTCCACTCGACGGAGACAGCGGTGGAAATCTCCAATGAAGCTCTGCAGGTACTTGGGGGAATAGGATATACGAAAGAGTATCCTGTCGAGAGATATCTCAGGGATACAAGGCTGATGACCATAGGCGCCGGAACCTCCGAGATCATGCGGTACCTAATCCAAAGAGAGATCTACAGAGAGTTCCGATAGTAGCTAAGCTGGCCTTACTGCAGCATATGCTTGGGCACTGTGCAAGCCCGTTGAGGGGATCCCCGGAACTCACTGACGATGCATTTGAGGCTCAGGATATTAATCGAGGCATCGATCTGTCTCTGATCAGTTCTTTGCGGGTCTCAGTGACCTGACTTTGCGGGACGGCAGCAAAGACGCTGCAGTCACTAAAAGAAAAATGAGTGACACTGCGTAGAAGCCAAGAAAAGATTCTTCAAAGGCTTGAACTCTTGAGCGAACCGACCGTATGAGAGCCTCATTGTAGATCAGGAGTGCTAGTGCGGTCGTTTCGGTGTTAGAGCTACCCATTGGCTTCCCTTCACTATTTGACAGAGAGGCTAGCCCCCCGTCACCTAGTTGCATACTCCAAAGGTGGCGTTCCATCTCAGTGTACGCGGCAAACTTTAGTCCGACAACCTCTGAAGTGTAGAGCAATAGAGCGAGCTTCTGATTGCTATAGAAACCATCAACAATTCTGAAGGACCAGTCATCCAATCCCCTTCCATTCCAGAGAGAGATGGCTTGACGGAGTGAACGATGAGCTTCATTGGTTCTACCTTGAATGAAGAGCTGAAGACTTCGATAGCAGATGAGATCCGTATAGAGACCATACGATATGACTGGGGAATCGTGTTTTCGCGCTACAATGACATAGTCCGAGGAGCTCTCAACTACGTAATCAACCGCATTCCTTATGATGGGTATCGGCTCACCGATCACAACTTCGAAGAGCCCGGACGAGGGAACCTGATACCTGTTCAGTGCATTTCTGATCCGGTTTGCTGCATCGGACCAAAAAGGTTCAAGTGCATAAGCTGCGAATAGGTTGTCTGAATAAAGCCAATATGTCTGATGATATCGCCAATTGAAACTACTAAACTCGCGCCTTAGCCAATGATCACCTGCCTCATCGCTCTCATAGATGAGATCAAGGGCTGGGTTGATGCGGTTGATAAGATAGTTAACGGCCTTTGTGATGTTGACTTTGAAAGGCGGTTCGGCATGAGCCTGTCGAGCTGTGACCAAAGGCAGTATCAAGATCGTGAAAAGCAACAAGATGACAACATGTCGCGACATCACAGACTCCCAGGCCTTCTCTACGTGTGAAGCACTATTTCTTTTTCACTAGGCTTCTTCTGATCGGGATGCTCGTCTGGCTTGCTTCAGCTAGTGAGATACTTTGAAGACGGTGCTATCTCGATTCCGTGCAGTCCGAAGGTAGCCCAAAACGAAGGCCCTATCGATCACATCCGAGTCTGACCCGGCCAAACATAGAGCAACAAGAGAATCTGCTCCTCAACCACATCCAAAAACGGTCGCCCAGACCCTCGCGGGGGGACGCCCCCAGCGATTCGCGGAAAAAGTAGCGGAGCCCCCAGAAGAGGAGCCGGAGAGAACGGTGAAATGCTCAACTCGTACAGGTTGGCGGGTTTTGGGTGAATACTCTTAAAGAACCAGAGGAGAGATAGAAGACAACTAGCGGGTTGAACTGGCGGGGTTGGTTGTCGTCTCTTGAGCACCTACAGAACGGTAGGTACGCCGTTCTGAAGAAGCTAGGTGAAGGCGGGAAGGGAATCGTATACAAAGCCAGAGACACTGCTCTGAACCGTGTCGTCGCCATCAAGATGCTCAAGAACCCCGTCACGACTGGAGAGGCATACTCACGCTTCATAACTGAGGCTCAGTCAGTAGCCAAACTCAACCATCCAAACATCGTTTCTATCCACGATATTGGAAAGGAAGACGAGAAACCGTTCTTTGTGCTTGAGTTCGTTGAAGGGCGCAGCCTCCGCGACCTGATTGAAACATATCCGGAGGGAAAGTGCGACATACCAACTGTTCTAAGAGTCGGCATAGATGTCTGTAATGCTCTTCAATATGCGCACTCTCAGGGCATCTTGCATCGCGATGTTAAACCTGAAAATATCATGATTACCGCAGAGGGCGCTGCTAAGCTGATGGATTTTGGTCTTGCGAAGATGCTCAGCCAGCCGCGCCAAACACAGGAAGGAGTCATAGTAGGCACAGTTGCCTACGTAGCTCCCGAGATATCGCTAGGGAAAGGTGCTGACGCTAGGTCCGACCTATACTCATTGGGCGCAGTTCTCTATGAAGCCGTCACAGGCAAGCCACCTTTCCTTGGAGAGGATCCTGTGAAGATTATCTTCAGCCACATTCACGACTACCCAGTCTCACCGGACAGGTTGAATCCCAAGGTTCCACGCGCCCTAGCTGAATGTATCATGAAGCTTCTCGAGAAAGACCCGGAGAAAAGGTATCGGTCCGCTATTGACCTGCTCAAAGTATTGAGAGATGTTGCTGAAGAGTCTTTGAGGGAAGCTGTTCTGCCAGTTCAGAAGCCTGTCTTGGTTGTTCCAAGCCCACGCCCTCTCGCCAGAAAGGAGATTCAACTCGTAGACAGGGTTGAGGAGATGAGCCTGCTCAGGGAAGCTGTTGACAGAGCGGTTCGAGGCGAGGGCGGCCTTCTCTTCCTGCGTGGAGAGGCTGGAATCGGCAAGACACGGTTGACTAGAGAGCTGGGAGCCTACGCGCGTCTGCGCGGAATGAATGTTCTCTACGGGAGATGCCCAGCTTTGTTAACAATGACAGGCATACCTCCTTACATTCTTTGGAGTGAAGTGATCAGAGACTACTTGCAGGCTTCTGCGCCTGAGCAATTGTATCGGGTGATGGGCTTCTATCCCTCGGAAGTCTCCAAGCTGGTCCCTGAGCTTAGACAGAGGCTCGGAGCAATCCCTCAGTCCATACAGATAGATCCGGAGCACGAACGCGACAGACTCTTTGAAGCAGTCTCACAGTTCATCACCAACGTCTCCAAGGAGACGCCGTTGCTGGTGGTGCTTGACGATTTGCAGTGGACTGATCAGAGTTCACTTCTGCTAATGCATTATTTGGCTCGCGGCGTCTCACGGGAGCGCCTACTCCTTGTTGGTGCTTATCGAGATAACGAGGTTGATGAGAAACATCCTCTCTCCCCGGTGCTAACCGAATTGAACAGGGAGCGCCTTCTTCAATCGGTTCTATTGAAGCGCATGTCGCTCAACGATGTTGCGGAGATGGTTAAGCAGATTCTGGAGCAAGACGACGTTCCAAAAGAGTTCTGCCAGCTAGTCTACCAGAAAATCGGAGGAAACCCGTTCTTCGTTGAAGAAGTGATAAAGTCTCTCATGGAGCAAGAGCTTATCTTCCGTGAGGGAAACCGATGGAAGATCAAAGACGTTTCAAGAATTGAGTTTCCAGAGACCGTCAAGGGTGTGGTGAAGGCCCGGATAGGCCGGTTGGATGACGAATGTCGTAACCTGCTGAGTATGGCTTCTTTTGTTGGATATGACTTCACCTTTGAGGCGCTACGCGGAGTCACCGGATTCGAGGAGAACAAGCTAGTCGAGTTACTGGAAAGGATGACCAAGACTGGGCAGATTAAAGCGAGGGTGGTTCGTGGAGAGGATGCGTGTTCTTTCGCTGACGCTATTGTGAGGGATGTTGTGCATGAGGAAGTCAGTCCATTGATGCACAGACGGCTTCACCACATCGTAGGAAGCGCATTGGAGAAGGCTTATGCTAACAAGATTGACGACCACTTGGCGGAGCTTGCCTATCAATTTCTGGAGGGCGGGGAAAAAGCAAAGGCGCTTGACTACTTCTTCAGGGCAGCGGAGAAGGCGGTGAAGGTCTACGCTCATGGCGAGGCTTCTACCTACTTCCAGACTGCCCTCGGCCTGCTCGAAGAGATGGAAAGTGAACCGCAGAAGAAAGGTTATGTTCTGGAAAAGCTTGGAGACGCCAAAGAGGCGCTGGGAGATCATGACGCCTCGATGAATCATTGGCACGAGGCGCTGCTACTCTGGAAGAAGCTTGATGAGAAAGAGAAGGTTGCAGGAATCCATCGGAAGATGGCGAATGTTCTCTTCTATGTGATGGATGACAAGGAGAAGGCGGAGGAGCATTGCCAAGAAGCTTTGAAAATCTTGGAAGCATTGCCTGAAAGTGTTGAGCTCGCTGGCCTCTACTCCGATAAGGCATGGATGCAATGGTATGTTGGAGGTTTGGACACAGCTCGTTCTTCCGCTGCGAAAGCGATTGAGCTGGCTGAGCAACTGAATGCCAAGGATATTGTTGCACATTCATACAGTAGACTCGGGGTAATCGTTCGCGCAACTGGCGATCTGAAGAAAGCCATAGAATATCAGGAGGAGGCGCTGAAAATAGCGCTCGATAACAACTGTCTAAAGGAGGCTGTAATGGCGTACAACGCTCTTGCGCTATCGCTTTTCCACACTCCAAAGGAATGGAGAAGAATCCAAGAATGTTTTGAGAAAGGATACGAGCTGGCAAGAAAGGTAGGTGACATCTGGTACCAATCCAGGATTGGCGGGAATCTGGCTTACAGAATGATGGCCGCTGGAAACATTGACAAATCGCTCTCACTTAGGGAAGAACATCTTGCGCTGGCTAGGAAGGCTGGCCAGTTGAGTAACATTTCCGCTGGATTGTGGATGTTTGCAATCGCCCATTTCTTCCTTGGAGAATGGGATAAGAGCGAGCGATACCTTGAGGAAATGTGGAGCATTGCCGAGAAGTCAAAGGATTTTCAACAAATGGAGGGTAGTATGACCCTCTTCGGATTGTTGTGTCTCGGCAGAGGAGAATACGCCAAGGCAGCAGAGTGGTTTGAAAAACTATGTGCGCACCTAGAGAAAGCCGGAGCAGAAAAGGACCTTAATGTGCTACGGGACGCTTCATGGATAATTTCGGCATACATAGAGCTTGGAGAAATTGAGGAAGCAGAGAATCAGATTGATATCCTCCGCAAGTCAGCTCTCGAAACGGCGGATGAACAGCTCATTGCCGTCTCGAATACGTTGAAAGCAATGGTGCTTCGCGCTCGGAAGAAATATGATGAATCCATTAAGCTTTTCGAGAAGAGCCTTCAGGAGTGGGATGCTCTGGATGTCCGGAAGTGGTTTCCATACATCTTGGCCAAGGATGTTCTTTTCGAATACGCTCGGGTCTACCTTGAGAGAGACCAGCAAGGGGACAGGGAGAGGGCGCATAGCCTCCTCAACCAAGCCTTGGAGATATTCCAGAAGATAGGTGCCAAGAAAGACGTAGAAAAAGTGATAGCGAAGAAGAAGCTACTCACAGCCTAAGTGCGACGTCCGCCACACTGGGATTCGGAACGGTAAGTCTAGGTAAATACGGGTCCGATTGAATACTTTCACCCAACGTACTGCACTATTCTTCTACGCCATACAGCCCGAGATACTCTAGTATCATTCTCATCGGTACCTTTTCTTCAAACTCTAGTTTTCCGGATCCGAATAGCCAACTGAGCCAACCCGTGTCGTAGACTATGTAGCCATTGAATGTCATTTGGGCATCCGCCGGATACCTCTTGGTAAGGACACTGAGCGGTTCGCTCAGGATCACGCGTATCTTGAGAGTTGCCTCGGCGCCGGGAGACATCTCAACTGACTCTTCGATGTCTGCATATGCGACACGAATTCCTTTGGGATCGATTATGTCCATATGCCCTGATGAGACTCGAACTGTCGTGAGATAGCCGTTCCTGAGCCAGTAGCTTGTCACGTAGGTTGTTTGATCCACCTTTCGGGTTCCTTGATACGTCATAGTCATACCCAGCAGAGACATGAGCACCAGAATCCTCCAGACCGGAGTTGTCATCCACAGCATACCTCCAACGGCTGCAGGCGGTCAACACCATGCATAAGGTATCATGGAAAGCGTGATAAGAGTTAGCTACTTCAAGGACGGTGAGGAGACAGGTTTACGAATGGTGTCCGCCCAGAGTACGTGGCTCTTCTGCGACAGGTGCAATAGAAGGCTTCCAATTGACAGTGATGTGTACAGATGCCCTAGTTGCTCAGGAATGCTCCAGATCGGCTATGACTATTCTAAGGCCTATGCGATAGTGAGTCGGAAGTTGTTTCAGAGCAGAAGTCAGTTTAGCATGTGGCGATATCAGGAACTGCTGCCAGTAGCTTCGAATAATGTCGTTTCGTTGGGCGAAGGGTTCACTCCGCTTATACCGGCAGATCGGCTCGGGGAGAGCTTGGGAATGAAACAACTCTTCTTCAAGCTGGAATACACCTGCCCTACCGGGTCATTCAAGGATAGGGGCTCCTCCCTTCTCCTGAGTAAGGCGAGGGAAGTCAAGGCGGCTACAGTTGCGATAGACTCATCAGGGAACGCGGCCGCATCCCTTGCCGCATACTCTGCTAAAGCTGGCATACCATGCTATGTTTTTGCTCCCGCGTATGCTAGCATCGGAAAGCTGACTCAGGCGATCGCAAATGGCGCTAGGGTGGTGAAGGTTGAGGGAACGCGAAGGGACACCTTTGAAGCAGCGAAGATGGCTATTGCTAAACATGGCTGGTACTACTGTGGATTTCAAGTGAACCCATTCGCTTCAGAGGGGTCTAAGACCATAGGTTATGAGGTGTGTGAGCAAAGCGAATGGCAGCCGCCTGATCATATAGTGTTCCCGGTGGGAACAGGTAGCGGTTTGATAGGTTGCTGGAAAGGCTTGAAGGAATCTCGTGAGCTGGGTCTTGTTGAGAGACTTCCCTCGATGGTGTGCGTACAGCCTGAAGGATGCTCACCGATCGCCAAAGCCTTCAAACAGGGAAAAGAGATCACGCCAGTCGAAAAGGCGCAAACAATAGCTGAAGGCCTCATGATCGCACAGCCCTTGAAGGGAAAGTCGGTCCTTTCTGCGTTGAAAGAGTCACACGGTCTTGCTGAAACGGTTTCCGATGAAGAGATCATGTCTGCGGCCAAGCTCCTTGCAAAGCTAGAGGGT
>Ga0315309_1001493_pt1 | contig 13955 bp, 13 predicted proteins | sample TDP4_MG_FD_203080 | JGI IMG/M metagenome (GOLD analysis project Ga0315309, IMG submission 203080) | Freshwater sediment microbial communities from Lake Towuti, South Sulawesi, Indonesia - TDP4 | ecosystem: Environmental > Aquatic > Freshwater > Lake > Sediment | place: Indonesia: South Sulawesi...
CATCTTCTATAAAGCGAATGTCATGCTGCCTGGGGTCTATATTAAGTTTCTTGAGGCTCTGGAGATAAATCTTCTGAATATCCCCGGGAGCAGGTTTAACTATCACTTGATATTGATAGTGTCTGCCTAGCCTATTTGGATTCTCTCCATAGCGGGCGTCTTTGGGTCTTCTGGAAGGTTCCACATACGCACAAGCCCAAGGTTTGGGTCCGAGACAGCGAAGAAAGGTAGCAGGATTGAATGTCCCGGCGCCTTTCTCCACATCATAGGGTTGCAATATCAAGCACCCCTGCTGAGACCAGAAATTCTCCAATTTCATTATAATCTCATCAAAAGTCATAACCTCCCCCATCAATACAACTTTCCATTCTGGTTACATTTTCAAACAACCAACTATTTTCTCCATAAATTCTTCTGTCTTTAACCTGCCCGGAAGGTAGTATGATAAATAGAAATTTACTATTTTTTTCAACTCATTCCTAATTGAGGGTTCCACTTCTATCCTTCCAATCTTGCTCAAGCGGACCATTTCAAATTCTTTAAGATACTTAAGAGACACCGAGGAGACATCTATTGCTTGGATATCCCGCGATTGGCATTGGGAACAGAGAAGGCCCCCCTGCTCGATGCTCAACTTTTTCTGCATAGCAAGGATGAGTGGTTTTTGACAAAGGACGCACTTCTCTAAATTGAGTTTATAACCAGCATTTGCCAGAAACTTCATAACGAAAATGAATATCAAAATATCGCTATCCTGTTTCGGTATTTCCTGAAAAGTCTCAAGAATTAACGAGAAGAGACTGAGATTTGGTTCTTCAGGTTCAGTTAATCTATCCACCAGTTCCGCAATATAGCTACCCGTGACAAACCAGTTGAGATTTCCTCTCAGTTCCTTATGTGTTCGAATTATGTTCGAACCAGTAACAATATATAGCTCTCTTTTCCTTTGCATATATAGCATCAGATGGCTGTGAGAAAAAAGCTCCATTGAAGAGCCAAATCTACTCTTTATCTTACGAACCCCTTTGGCCACTGCCTTGACTTTTCCAAATTGCTTGGTATATAGAGTAACAATCTTATCGGCTTCGCCAAAATCGTGCTGTCCCAGAACAATCGCTTCAGTCTTATTGTAGAGAGTCAAAAATTCCTCCCTGTGTGAATCGGCCTGTGTTCAATAGGAGAAACTCTTCGTTTCCCCTTATTGTGCTCGCTTCGCTCGCTGTCACCCCTTCCGCACAAGGTTTCAGTATCTTGAATCTGCTCCGAAGGAGTCCGACACCTCCCCCTCACCCCAACCCTCTCCCCTCTGGGGAGAGGGGAATCTCCTGCCAATTTGCGTCCTTCGCTTCTGGAGTCCTTGCGAAAGCAAGGTTCCGTTTTTGAACCATCCCCCGATTTCATCGGGGACTCCTGAACTTTATACTTTAAGAAATTCCTTCAGCGATAGAAAACTGTCTTTTGTGAATCACCTGACTGAAAAAATGTCGTTGTCCCTATTTTTAAAAAATTAGTCGCTTAGCAATTTCGAAATATATGATTATGCAAGTGGCGTCCACCACTGTGGTGATAAAAGGACTGGCTGCCACCGCTGGGTCGAAACCAAGCCGCTTAAATACAAGAGGTAGAAGGGCACCAGTGGTAGTGGCTACCGTTACCACTACGGCCAGGGAAAGACCCACAGAAAAAGCAAGCCTTAAATTGAAGCCCTGTAAGACAAAGACGCTCAGCATAGCAATGGTTCCCATTAATACTCCACTCATCACTCCTGCCAATATTTCTTTGCGAAAAATCTTCCAAAGCTCGCCGAGCCTGACTTCACCAGTTGCCAACCCTCGCACCACCATAACCAGTGATTGCTGTCCAGCATTACCTCCAGAATCCATCATCATGGGAATAAAGGTAGCCAGAGCAATTACTGACTGTAATACCCCAGCGTATCCTTTAAGTAATCTCCCCGATACGAAAGTCCCAATTAGCAACAGAACAAATAGCCAAACGACCCTATTCTTTACCAAGGTAAAGGGAGAAGCTTCACCATAATTGATTTCTGCCACCCTCTCTGCTCTGCTTATCTTTCCCACTCCATAAATGTCCTTAGTTGCCTGTTTCTGAATTACATCAACAATATCATCAATAGTGATTATGCCCAAAAGCCTGTTTTCATCGTTGACCACAGGTGCTGACAAAAGGTCATATCTGCTAAAGACTTTGGCAACCTCTTCCTGGTCGGTGTTCACATTAATCCTAATCATCTGTACAGGAGACATAATCTCCTTTACTAATATATCGGGAGGCGAAGCGATAAGCGTCTCCAAAGAAACCCCTCCAATCAGGTGATTTTCTTGATCGGTTACATAAACAGTCTGTATCGTTTCTCGATAATATGAGCGATAAGTCTCCTGTATTTTCAGTATGGCCTGGCGAGCAGTCATATCCTTCTTCAATTCCACAAACTCAGTAGTCATTAAACCGCCCGCCGTGTCCTCCCTATAGGAAAGGAGCCCTTTCACATCTTCAACTTCTTCCCTTTTCATCACGTTGAAAAGCTTCTTTACCATCTTTTCGGGCAACGCCTCAAAAAGGTCAGCTCTATCGTCAGCGGACATCCCATCCAGGACCTCGCCTATCTCCAGAGACTCCAAGCTATCGATTAATTGCTTCTGGTCCCCGAAACTCAAATCTTCAAAAACCTCAATAGCTCTCCTTCTCTCCAGTAGATGAAAAATAATGTTCCTGTCCACCCGAGAAAGCTGAAGCCATCCTTCTGCAAGATCAACAGGAGGAACCTCTTTCAACAATCTCTTTAACTCAGCGTAATTCTTCTCCACTAATAACTCTCTTATTTCTGGCAAAAAGAGCGCAAATCCCTTAATTCCTTTCTCCATAACCTTTCCCTTTCACAATTTTTAATTTGATTATCTTTTTTCTATCTGCTTCCTGTATTACAAACTTCAAATTACTAAAAATTATCTCTTCTCCCGCCCGGGGAACTCTTCCAAACAAATCGATAACTAAACCCCCAATGGAATCGAATTCTTCGGCTGGCAGTCCTAAACCCAGCTTTTCATTAATCCTGTCCAGATCCTCCTTGGCATAAACAATAGCTTCCCCGTCCGACAGTCTCACAATCGCCTCCTCTTCTATATCATATTCATCCATAATTTCTCCAGTGATTTCTTCTATTAAGTCTTCTATAGTCACCAATCCCGAAGTAACTCCATATTCATCAACAACTATACCCAGATGCATTTTACCTTTTCGAAACTCTTCCAATAGCTCGCTAACTTTTTTTGTCTCGGGGACAAAATATGCCTGACGCATAAGGTCTTGCATAATAATCAACTCCCTGTTACGCCATGCGGTCAACAAATCTTTCGCATATATAATTCCAATGATATTGTCAAGATTCGCCTTATAAACAGGAACGCGAGAATATTGCATCCTGGCTATCTTACTAAATATTTCCTCTGGCTCATCATCTATTTCCACACACTGCATATCAATGCGAGGAGTCATAACTTCCCGCACAACCGTCTCCCCAAACTCAAGGATACTTTGAATCATCTTCATTTCTTCATCATCAAGGGCCCCTTCCCTCGCTCCCACTTCAATCAATTTACCGATTTCTCTTGCTGTAAACAGCGGAGTGCCTTTCAAATTTCTCCCACCAAATGTGCGAATAATAAAATTTGCAGGAGCTACGATCAACTTAACTAAAGGGTCAAATAACTTCGCAATCCAGCGCAACGGCTCGATAGAAACCAAAGAAATCTTCTCCGCATTTACCCTGGCATAGGTTTTCGGCATCACTTCTCCAAAAAGTAAAATTAGAAAAGTTACAATTAAAGTGCCATAGCTTACAGTCAGTTTTTGATTCCATCCATAGGAAATAGAAAAGTCAAGCGCCATAGATGTTGCCAGAACAGAGGCAAAAATAACTGCCAGGGCATTTCCCACTACAATTGTAGTCAAAAGTCTATTGGGGTCCTGCAGCCAGAGAGAAAATCCTCGCGCTGCCCTGAAGCCTTCAGAGACAACTCTTTTCATTCTTATCTTCCGCATAGCGATAAGAGCTGTCTCGCTCCCAGCAAAAAATATGACAGCAATGAAAGAGACGAGAAAACCAAGAAACTTAATAGGAACCAACGCCATTTATGTTAATCGACCTCTCAATTCAACATCCAGAGATTTCTACTGGGCTCTAGCCAAGTCAAACTCGTCAACAATTTCTCCAAGAATTTCCTCTATCAAATCCTCCATAGTTACTAAGCCGACAATCTTCTCCTTCTCTCTAATTATAGCAGCATGAATTCTCTTCTCTCTAAATTCCTGGAAAAGTTCATTGCACCTTTTTTCCGGAGGAACATAATATACAGGTCGTAAGATGTCTTTTATTTCAAATTGAGTTCTCGACTGCCACGCACCGATGAGGTCCCTTGCATAAACCATTCCCACAATGTTATCTACATTCCCACTATAGACGGGAACCCTAGACCTGCCAGTCTCCACAATCAAATCTATAAACTTCTCTTTAGGATGATTTATATCAACCCAATCAATATCCACTCTTACGGTCATTACATTCCTTACAGGAATCTGGTCGAAACTGAGAACCTTCTTGACCATCTCTTCTGCCTTTTTCTCAATTACACCTTCTTCCCTTCCTTGTACCATAAGCCCTTCCAGTTCTTGCCTTGTAACTTCTGTTGTCCTTGCTACCAATTTTTTTCCCACGAATATTCCCGAAATATTTAAAAAGAGTTTCACCAATGGCGAAAGCAAGCGGAAGATGAACAAGAAGGGACGGTATGTCAATAGCGCAATCCTCTCGGGAAAGGTATGGGAAAATGTCTTCGGTATAACTTCACCAAAAATGAGAATCAGAAGCGAAACTATTATCAGAATCGCTATCTCTGAAAGTGGCCTTTCCAGACGGGAAAATAGGGGAGACTGCAAAGCCCAGTAAGTAAATAGAACACTGAAAACGATATTGACAATATTGTTCCCAATAAGAATTCCGCTGATTATTTCGGTAGGGTTATCAAGCCAGTTTTGCAGGATATGCAACTTCTTTTCCTCAATTATCTCTTTGGTCTTCAACTTCCCTAAAGAGACAAGAGCGGTCTCGGTTCCCGAAAAGAAAGCCGAGAACACAAGCAATATCACCAGAACTAACACCAATAGAAAGATTCTTTTTACCTCCTCATCCAAAAATTTGAAAGACCAGTATCGTGGCTATTACTCCAATTAAACCACCTGTAAATACTTCCCATTTTGTATGAATCCCCAATCTTATCCTGCTCTCCCCCACCATAATTGCCAACATCAATGTCAGGACACCCAAAATGACGCTCTGGGAAATAAAAGCACAGGCGGTAGAAAGAGCAAAGGCAAAAGCAGTATGCCCGCTGGGCATTCCTCCCATTAAAGGAGCTCCCTGTTTGGAGTAGACCTTAGCCCCGAACACTAAAACAAGGATCAGTGCAAGACAGATAGCGGTAATGTATTCAGGAGAATTCTGAATTTTAACAAACACGGAAGGAGCAAACTGGTGACCCAGATATCTTCCGAAGAAGATTAAGTAGCCGACCAAAATAGCATTCACCGAGGCGAATAGAACGGCCCCGGCAGCTATATCTTTAACCGTCATTGCCAGAGGATGAAATTTATCCGTAATCAGGTTGACTGCCACTTCAACTGCGGTGTTAAACATCTCGGTAATCAATACGAGAATAATGGTAAAGGAAAGAATGATTACTTCTTTTCTGTCCAAATCTAAGAACAGACTCACTCCCAGGACAAGGAATGCTATGATGAAATGTATGCGCATATTCCTCTGAGTCTTGAGAACATAGAAAACTCCTTTTAGCGCTCTATTGAAACTGGTATATAGACTATCGACTTTCTCAGATTTCATTTTTGGAAATCCCTAATTTGGCGAATATCTCTTCCTCTTTTTTCCTCATTAGCAAACGGCCATTCGTTTTCAAGTGGTCGTAACCCAATAGATGCAATATACCGTGGACGGTCAAAATGGCAATTTCCTCCCTTACAGTATGGCTGAAGTCCTTGGCTTGAGTCCTCGCCCTTTCCGCAGAAATAAAAACATCTCCCAAGAGGCAAGAAGCAAAAGGCACAGAGGGAGCAAATTTTTCATCTTCGCCCATAGGGAAAGCAATTACATCAGTTACATGATTGACTTTCCTATATTTTTTGTTCAATCTTCTAATGTAGTTATTGTCAACAAGAATTATCGCCGCCTCGCAATTCCCCTGAAAAAATTTCCTCTTATCTTTACTTCCCAGCATAATTGCTTGCTTCGCCACTTCCTGTATATAGCTTCTATCAACTTTTACTCTTTTCTGAAGATTAATCACACTGATTAATGGACTTTGACTCTCTTCTCTCAATTCTATCATTCGCTTTTTTCCCATTCTTTCTTTGGATACTCCACACGGGTATGGTAGATTCCAGTCAGAGTATGAGCGAAGCTTTCCGCTATTCGCTGGAGATCGACCAGGGTTATGTTACAATCGTTGAGCTGTCCATCAATAAATTTGTCATTAATTACTTTGTCCACCATATTTTTCAGTCGTTCATAAGAAGGCTCTTCCACAGTCCGGGAGGTAGCCTCCACGCCATCTGCCAGCATCACAATGGCTGCTTCTCTCGTCTTCGGTTTTGGACCCGGGTAGCGGTACTTTTCCTCTTCCACCTTAAATGTTTTATTCTCTTCCAGAGCCTTATGATAAAAATAGTGCAAGATACTTCTACCATGGTGTTGCTCAATGATATTAATAATAGGCCGCTGCAACTTGTATTGCATTGCCAAATCTACTCCTTCTTTTACATGGGAAATAAGAACCAAACTGCTCATGCTGGTAGTTAAATCATCGTGTTTGCTTAATAACGCCTCTTGGTTCTCGGAAAAGTACTCCGGATTTTTCAACTTCCCAATATCGTGGTAGTACGCGGCCACCCGCGCCAGAAGAGAATTGGCACCAATTATTTGTGACGCATTCTCCACCAAGTTGCCCACAATTATACTATGGTGATATGTTCCAGGCGCCTCTACCATAAGTCTCTTTAATAATGGCTGATTGAAATCGGACAATTCCAACAACTTGATATTGGTGGTAACAGAGAAGATTTCTTCCAGATAAGGCAACATTGCCAAAGTCAAGACAACCGACAAGAAACCATTCCCAATTCCCCAGAGAAAGCTCTCTCTCAATTCGCTAAACGGTTTCTGCTCCATAAGACCAATCATCAAGATAATCGCCATATTAGCACCGCTAATGTATAATCCAGCTCCTACCAGGTCTCTATAATGTCTAACATCACGAGTAGTGTAAATGCCAGCAATCCCTCCAACTAAGGTAAATATGAAAAGGTCAAAGTCGAATCTATTAATGAGCGCCACGAGAACGCTCAACTGGAGCACAACGACCATCGCCAGATGCGGGTTGACCAAAATTGTAATCAACATCCCTGCCGAGGCTACAGGAACTAGATAGATTGACAATTCTGGCCTCACCTGCACTATCCTAATAACCAAAGCCATAGCGATTGTTACTAAACTGATGATTGCCAGAGAATCGTGATTTTCCATATCCGGAATATATCTTTTCATATATATGGAGACCACTACTAAGATAATTCCGACAAATAAGAAGATTCCCAAAACATTCTTCCAGAAAAATCCGAACTCTCCCAGAAGAATCCAGAAGAGGACCACAAATATCGCCACTTCGGCAACCCAGGGCGAAACGAGGTATTCAGGAAAAGGAATTCTCCTTCCCTTTTCTCCTTCGCTGGCTTTCTCTTCAGTTAATTTTAGAAGGCGTAGCAAAAATTTTCGTAGAATGCGTTTCGATTTCCCCACAATAGCTTACCACCTTTTCATTCAATGTTTTCGCTTATTTCTACTTTCGTACTCTTCGTAAGCAGTAATTATTTTCTTGACCAACTGATGTCGAATGACATCCGCTTCGGAGAAATATATAAACCTTATTCCCTTAATATTTCTTAGAATACCCTGAACCTGAATGAGACCGGAGGACATTTTGTTCTCCAGGTCGACCTGAGTGATATCGCCCGTAACTACGGCCTGCGCGTTAAATCCCAGCCGAGTCAGAAGCATTTTCATCTGCTCTGGAGTTGTGTTTTGAGCTTCGTCCAGAATAATGAAAGCATCGTCCAGGGTACGGCCTCTCATATAGGCAAGGGGAATAATTTCAATAATCTCTTCCTTTCTATATCGCTGAAACCTTTCCGGGCCAATCATTGAATAGAAAGCATCGTAAAGTGGATGCAAGTAAGGATTAATCTTCTCGTAGAGATCGCCCGGCAAGAAGCCGAGTTTCTCTCCTGCTTCCACAACTGGCCTGGTCAACATTATCCGCTCGACTCTTTCCTCCTTCAATGCCTGAAGAGCACAGGCGCAAGCCAAATAGGTTTTTCCGGTTCCAGCAGGTCCAATACTGAAAACAATATCGTAATTCCGAATCGCATCCACATAGGCCTTCTGCTGAAGTGTTTTGGGTCTAATCTCCTTGCCCTTCTCCGTCAGATAGACTATATCCGAGAAAATCTCTTCCTGTTCTTTCCTGCCGGTGGAGCGAATTATGTCTATGGCAGATTCAACCTGCTGAGTCCTGAGACTTTCATCTCTCCGAACAATTTTTAATAATTCTTCTATTAGTCTTTCCACATCCTTGACATCTTTTAAGTTCCCTCTCAATGTCAAGGTAGTTCCCCTGGCAAAAAGCTCAACAGGAAAGCGGGTTTCCATAAGCCTAAGATTACTGTCATATTGCCCGAAAAGAATAACTGCTTCCTTACTATTTCTTAAAACAATCTTCTTGGTAATCAAGAGTAGCTCCTCTTACCTCCTAACCGCTAAATAATTGCCCATACAATTCTTATTCCCACTTCTGGCTAAGGTATGATTAACTTTTGTCCGGGATAGATTAGGTCAGGATTTGTAATTTTGTCTCTATTTGCCTCGTAAATTCTCTTCCACTTCCAGGGATCGCCATAAATCCTTCTTTTCTTGGCAATGTTCCAGAGACAATCTCTATCTTTTTCCCAAGTTCCTACAACATAGATATTTGGTGCCTCTTCCTCTTTTTTCACTTCCTCAACGACTTCCTCCTCTTCCCTTTCTCTTGCTTTTGCCAAAATTTCCTCTCGTGCTCTGTTTGCCGATATTTCAGCTTCCCGGGCTTTAGAAATGGCTGTTGGATAGTCGCTCTCGGCAAAGGCCCCTCGCGCTTCCTCAAGCAAAGATTCTGCTTCTCTTGTATCGGCACCAACCTCCTGGGCAGCGGTTATTGCTTTACTGGCAGAATTAATAGCGTTCTCTGCATCTATTCTCGCCTGGTCAACTGGCGCCACCAGTGGCCTTTTGGGACAGCCCATTAAGGTTACCAAGAAAAGAGAGAGAAGAAGTAACTCTATTAGTCTTTTCATTTCAGTAACACCACCTTTCTTTCCAAGTTAAACAAAGTCTTGGCTTCGCCACACTTATGGCAGGACGATGATACTTTCTGCTACCGGAATGTCAAACGGGTGTTCCACATAATGATAATGGCAAGCCAATTGCCCTTATCTACAAGAAATCTCCCGTTTTTTTCAATGTAGTTATTCTCTTAATTTTAGATGTAATTCTTTTAGCTGTCTCTCCGAAACTGGCGAAGGGGCATTGGTCAGAGGAGAGAAAGCTTTCTGGGTCATTGGAAAAGCAATAACATCCCTTATGGAGCTTGCCCCGGTTAAAATCATAACCAGTCTGTCCAGTCCAAAAGCGAACCCCCCATGAGGAGGAGCTCCATATGCCAGAGATTCAAGCAAGAATCCAAATTTTTCCTCAACTTCCTGAGGTGGAATTCTCAACAATTGAAATATCTTTTCCTGTAAATCTTTCTGATGAATTCTTATAGAGCCGCCACCTATCTCGTGGCCGTTCAATACAAGGTCATATGCCCGAGAAAGAATCTCGGGAATTCCTTCCATATCTTTGGAAAGCTCCGTTAGTTTCTTCAAAACAGGAAGAGCCGCTTCCTGGGGAGCAGTAAATGGATGATGCATAGACTCCCACCTCTTTTCTTCTTCATTATATTCGAAAAGAGGTGGGTCCACAATCCAGACAAGCGAAAAGTAATCGGGTTTAACAACAATTTTTGGCTCACTGGAAAAGTTATTACCCGAATCGAAGGAGACCTGTGGAATCAAATTCAACCGCTGGGCGAGGTGGACCCTGAGCCTGCCCAAAGCCTCATAAACAACCTTTGCTTTGTCAGCAACAAAAAGTATTAAATCGCCCTTCTCAGCATCAGTCATTTCAGCAATCGCCTCCAGTTCTTCCTTTTTAAAGAATTTTACTATAGGTGACTCGAATGCTTTATCTACCATCTTCATCCAGGCCAGACCCTTCGCTCCGCAATCACTGACCATTTCTTTAAGCTCATCAAGCTCCTTCCGGCTGGCTTCTGCAAAACGCTTAGCGTTTAAGGCACAAACGATACCATTCTTCTTCACTGCCTCTTCAAAAATCTTGAATCCACTCTTCTCTGCAATATCTGAAATGTCTTTCAATTCCATGCCAAATCTCATATCTGGCTTATCCGTGCCATATCTATGAAGCGCCTCCTTATAGGCGATTCGTGGGAACGGTACGGGGATATCAACCTTCGCCACTTCTCCAAGAACCCGCGCCACCAATTCTTCACTAAGGGAAATAATATCCCCTTCATCAACAAAAGACATCTCATAATCTATCTGGGTGAATTCAGGTTGACGGTCCTTTCGTAAGTCCTCATCCCGAAAACATTTCACAATCTGAAAATATTTCTCTATTCCGCCCACCATCAGCAATTGCTTGAATAGCTGGGGCGACTGCGGCAAGGCAAAGAAACTCCCAGGATTAAGCCTGCTGGGAACCAGATAGTCCCTGGCTCCTTCTGGTGTAGATTTCGTCAGAAAAGGGGTCTCCACTTCCACAAACCCATGCTCGTCAAAGAATTTCCGGGTAGCTTTATAGACCCTGTTTCTCAATAGAAGATTTCTCAGCATCCTCCTTCGTCTTAAATCTATGTATCTATACTTCAATCTCACCTCTTCCGAAACATCAACCTGGTCACCGATTTCAAAGGGAGGAGTCTTTGCTTTGTTTAGAATCTCGACTTCTTCTGGCAATACCTCAATTTCCCCTGTCGGCAACTGAGGATTGACGGTCCCTTCCGGTCTGGGAGCAACTCTTCCCGCCACACTAATAACATACTCAGTCCTCAATTTCCTGGCAATAGCCTCCAACTCTCTATTTTGGGGAGTAGCGCCTTCCTGACGACCGAAGACAATCTGGGTAACTCCTTCTCTGTCTCTCAGGTCAATAAATATAATTCCTCCGTGGTCTCTCCATCTATGTACCCATCCTGAGAGGACTACCTTATGCCCTATATCCTCTTTTCTTAATTCTCCGCATGTATGGGTTCTTTTCAATTTAGGCATCCCGGACTCCACATCTCAGTTTACAAGAATTGCAACATTAACTATTTCCTCAAGTGACATTGATACTAAATGAAGTACTAATCAAAAATCATCTACCGACCTGGAGAACGGGAACAGTTTCGTAATAAGAAGCTTTTCACTTCAGAAAACGGGACTAGCTCCTGTGCTCCGGTCTTCATATTTCTTAATATAGCTTTCCTCTTGGAAATCTCTTCCTGACCAATAATCAATGCAAACTTCACCTTCAACCTGTCTGCCTGCCTTAGCTGGGCTTTAAGACTTAAGCTGTTAAAGTCATTCAATACCCTCAAATTCTCATTCCGCAGCTCACGAACTAACTTGATCGATTCCCTTAATGCCTCCTCTCCCACTACAGCTACATACACATCTGAGCGAACATCGGCAGCCAGAGAAATTTTCTCTCTTTCCAACGCCACCAGAACCCTCTCCATACCTAAAGCGAAACCCACAGCAGGCAAATCGGGGCCACCCAAATCCTGAACTAAGCGGTCGTACCTTCCTCCAGCAGCGAGAGTGTCCTGAGCGCCAAGGCCCTCGTATTTTATCTCAAATGCGACCTTTGTATAATAATCCAGCCCTCTAACCATATAGGGGTCTAAGGAGTAAGCTATTTTCAGAAATTCGAGATACCCTTTGACTCTTTCAAACTGTTCCTGGCACTCCTGGCACAGGTAGTCAGTAATCTTGGGGGAATTCTTGATATATGTTCTATCTCTTTCTTCCTTACAGTCGAGAATCCTCATAGGATTTAGGGAAAACCTTCGCTGGCAATCCAGGCACATCATCCCAATCTTATCTTCAAAATATTTTTTCAGGCTCTCCCGATAGTTAGGTCGGCAGCGCTGGCAACCTACGCTATTCAAGTAGAGGACCAACTTCTTCAATCTAAGTGAGCTAAAAAAATCCCAAACGAGCGTAATAATCTCTATATCGCTCCAAGGACTATCCGGACCGACAAGCTCTGCCCCAATCTGATAGAATTCTCGTTGTCTTCCTTCTTGCGGCCGTTCGTAACGGTACATTGGGCCCATATAATATAACCTGGTAATCCTTCTCTGCCGATAGAGATTATTTTCAATAATTGCCCGGATGACTCCGGCAGTCCCCTCTGGCCTTAAGGTAAGGCTCCGTCCTTTCCTATCCGTAAATGTATACATCTCTTTAGATACAATATCTGTATCCTCTCCAATACTTCTCTGGAATAGCTCCGTTAACTCAAAAATGGGAGTGCGAACTTCTTCATAGCCGTATTTCTTGAATATTTCCCTGGCGACTCCTTCCAGATACTGCCATTTCTTTACTTCTTGCGGCAAAATATCGCGCGTTCCGCGAATGTGTTTGTACCTCAAGTGAGACTCCTATCCTTTAAGGCTAGGGAGTAGAGCAACGCTTCTAAAGGCTTCCTTCAAAACCTTTTTGCAATCCCACCCTTTACCCTGTTCCAGAAGCTCGAGCACAAAAACGCCTTTATAGTCAATCAATTTCAATGTACTGATAAAGAGCTTCCAGTTTATATTGCCCCTTCCGGGAATATTATGGTCGTCAGATTTTCCCAGATTATCGGAGACATGGAGAGCTATCACCCAATTCTTGAATTTCTTAACAACTTCAGAAACATTTTCTGCTAAATTCGCATGTGATGTATCGAAACAGATTCCCAGCTTGGGTGAGTTTATCTCCCAGATTAACTTCAAAAGGTCTACCGAATAGCCACAAAGAATGTGGGGAAGTGGATTCTCCAGGGCTAACCTCACCGGCTTTTCCTGACAGTATTTCACAAGCTCGGTTAGGCTCTTTCTGGCTTGAGAAAGGCGATACATCTTCTGAATCAAATTCTCAAAATGTGAGGAAACAGTACTCGGATGGAATACCAATATTTCTCCCTCAAGAAACTCCAAAACATCTATTGCTTTCTCAATTTCAGAAATGGCAAGATTTCTGCTATTTTCCTCAACATGGGAAATATCGAGTTCTTGAGAGAAGGGAACATGGAGAGAGACTACCTTTAAACCCAATCCCTTCAGCTTCTCTTTTAATCGCCTCGTATAATCCCAGTTGTGATAATCGTAGTGGACAAATCTCCCTTCCCGTCCCATCCATGCCCAAACTTCAATATTGGAAAATCCAGCTTCTTTTATCGGCTGTAAAGACTCAATCAAATCTGTCTTATAAAGAATCCCGGTAGAAATCGCAATTTCCATCCAATAACCTGCCTCCGAGAACTAAGCGTAATTCTAAGCTTGACTGAAACTGGCCTTATAGCTTTCTAAATTGAAACCACAGTCTCGCTTCCGGCAATACCCCTTTCTCCCATGGGACAGACAATTCAGTTCATTTCCGTCAATAGAGCCATCGCCAAGAAGTCCAGCAAAAGTTCTTATATAAAAGTTTGCCCTTGTAGCTGCATCGAATTTCAACCACAA
>Ga0315309_1001494_pt1 | contig 13937 bp, 14 predicted proteins | sample TDP4_MG_FD_203080 | JGI IMG/M metagenome (GOLD analysis project Ga0315309, IMG submission 203080) | Freshwater sediment microbial communities from Lake Towuti, South Sulawesi, Indonesia - TDP4 | ecosystem: Environmental > Aquatic > Freshwater > Lake > Sediment | place: Indonesia: South Sulawesi...
GTGCCAAATTGGTGCGCGATTGCATCCTCGACTTACGCCGCGAACGGCATACCATCATCATTTGCACTCACAACCTGGCCGAGGCGGAACTCCTGGCTGACCGCGTGGCCATTATCAGGCGGGGACAGATCGTCGCCCTGGGGACTTTGGCTGAGCTCAGAGCGCGCCTCCTGGGTGACCCTGTTCTGGAACTGCGTCTGGCCCAATCTCTAGATGGCTCCTTACCTCTTATCACCGATCTGATTGACGTTGAGGAACGTGGGGAAACCTGGCTGCGCTATCGTACGGCCCGGCCTGAGGTGATCAACCCCCTCTTGATTCAACGCCTGGCCCGGGAAGGGACAGAAGTCATCACTCTCAGCGAAGTGCCACGCAGTTTGGAAGACGTCTATTTGAAGATTGTGGAAGAGTGAGGTTGTCCGGTGTCTGTGATTTCAGAGAAACTGCGAAGAGGCAAAAGTTCCCTGGCTATGGCCCTGATCGTCACCAGGCGGGAGTTGCGCGACAGCCTGCGTGACTGGCGTATCGTCTGGCCTATCGTTATACTGACCCTGGTTTTCCCCTGGCTGATGAATTTCACAGCCAAGGTCAGCACCAGCTTTGTGGAGAAATATGGCGCTTCTCCCATTGGCCTCCGCCTGATCCCCTTCTTGCTGATGGTCGTGGGCTTCTTTCCCATTTCCATCTCGCTGGTCATTGCCCTGGAGACCTTTGTCGGGGAGAAGGAGCGCAACAGCATAGAGGCCCTCCTGACCACACCCATCTCCGATGGCGAGTTGTATCTAGGCAAGATGCTGGCGGCTATGATTTTGCCCCTTATGGGCAGCTATTTGGGTATCACGGTCTATCTCATCAGTTTGTACTGGTCAATGAGATATGTTCCCCCTCTTAATCTGTTTGTTCTGATTGTCGTGTTGACCACCATGCAGGCCCTGGTGATGGTCTCCGGGGCGGTGGTCGTGTCCAGCCAGACCACCAGCGTGCGGGCGGCCAACCTCCTGGCCAGTTTCATTCTCATCCCCATGGCCCTCCTGGTGCAGGCGGAGAGCGTCATCATGTTCTGGGCTCGCTACGAGGCGCTGTGGTGGATTGTGCTGGGCCTCGTGGTGGTTGACCTCATCCTGGTCCGCATGGGCGTGCGCATCTTCAATCGCGAGGAGATTTTGGCCCAGCAGATTGACGAGCCTAATTTGCAGTTCGCCTGGCGGACCTTTATGGGCTTTTTCCTGCGCCCGCCCGAATTGGCTTTTGCCTCTAATCATGGAGAAAGGGTGCGCTTCACTATTAGCCGTGTCTATGGGCATGATATACCGCATCTCCTGCGCCGTCAGTGGTTGCCCCTCACTGTGGTGCTCATTGTGCTGGTAGCCAGCCTGGCTCTGGGATGGTCCTATGCCTCTCGCTATCCCTTGCCTCCCGAGGCCATTCAGTTGCAGAACCTGTCTCACGATGTCTTCGAAAAGGCGCCAGCTATTGGCTTTTTGCCCACTTTCAGTACCTCCGGCATCTTTTTCAACAACGTGCGGGCGCTGCTTCTGGCCGTGTTGTTGGCGGTTCTATCCCTGGGAGTGTTGGCTTTCCTTCCGCTGATGGTCCCTATCGGTCTGATCGGCCTTCTGATGGGTGAGGGGCCCATTGTGGGCTATAACCCCTTCCTCTTCTTCGCAGCTTTTATCCTGCCCCACGGTATCGCTGAACTGCCTGCGGCTATCATTGCTACCGCTTTCGCCCTGCGTGTCGGGGCCTCGATGGTCTCTCCGCCCTCTGGCCTCACGGTGGGCGAGGGGCTGCTCCTGGCCCTGGCCGACTTTGCCAAGGTTTTCCTGTTCTTAGTGGTGCCATTGCTCCTCCTGGCCGCCTTCCTCGAAGTCAATCTCACCCCACACGTCGTCCTCTGGCTCAAAGGAGCCTTCTAAACTAGAACACGGGCGGAGAAGCATCAGTGGCAAGGCTGACCATCCTTGGCTCGGCGGCTGCGGTCCCCGATATGGATCACGAGAATGTTTACATACGGAACACTCCTTGCCCTCCATTGGCCTGCGAATAGTCTCCAAAGCGACGGGTGGAGTGGTGGCTTATTCATCGGATACTTCCCCTTGCGACGCCTTTGTTCGATTGGCGCAGGGGGCTGACATCCTCATCCACGAGAGTACCGGCGATTATGTAGGCCACTCGACTGGCGCTCAGGCGGGGGCTGTGGCCGGGCGTTGCGGAGCCAGAAAGCTGGTGTTGATCCATTATCCTATTGATGCCGACTTAAAGGCGCTGCGGTGGGAGGCTGAAAAGGAGTTCAGTGGCCCGGTGGAGCTGGCTGAGGATTTCGCCGTCTGTGTCTTTTAGTTTTCAGCTTTTAGCAATGAGTACGGGGGAGGGATGAACCATGCCTGGTATCGTTATTGTGGGCGCTCAATGGGGTGACGAAGGCAAGGGGAAGGTGACAGACCTGCTGGCTGAGCAGGCCCAGGTGGTGGTTCGCTATCAGGGCGGGAACAACGCTGGCCACACTGTGGTCGTCGGCCAGCACACGCTGAAGCTACACCTGATCCCCTCCGGCATCCATCGGCCAGGGGTTCTCTGCGTCATCGGCAACGGCTTGGTGGTAGACCCCCGGGCCCTGGTGGCGGAAATGGACGAACTGGAAGCCAATGGTCTGGACACTTCGAGCCTGCGCATCAGCGCCAGCGCCCACCTGGTGATGCCCTACCACCTGATGCTGGACGGGATCGAGGAGGAAAGGCGAGGGGGCAAGTCCCTGGGCACCACCCGCCGGGGCATCGGGCCAACCTACACCGATAAGGCAGCCCGCTATGGCCTGCGGGTGCAGGACCTTCTGGACATGGCCGTTTTTGAGGAGAAGTTGGGCCGGGTCTTGGGGCAGAAAAACGCCCTCTTGACGGCGGTCTACGGCAAGGAGCCCCTGGAGATGGGGCCCATCCTAGAGGAATACGGAGCCTGCGCTGAGCGGTTGCGGCCTCACATCGTTGACGCTTCCTTGCTGGTGTACGAAGCCCTGACCCAGAGCCAGAACGTGCTCTTCGAAGGAGCCCAGGGCACGCTGTTGGACATTGACCACGGCACCTATCCTTTCGTCACCTCCTCGTCGCCGGTGGCTGGGGGAGCCTGTACAGGTGTTGGGATAGGACCGCGCCAGATTGACGGGGTGATCGGGGTAAGCAAGGCCTACACCACCCGTGTAGGGGCTGGTCCCTTCCCCACGGAGTTGAGCGACGCTGTGGGTGATTATCTGCTGGAAGTGGGCCGCGAGTACGGTACCACTACCGGCCGCCCGCGGCGCTGCGGCTGGTTTGATGCGGTGATATTGCGCTACGCGGCACGGGTCAACGGCTTGACCAGCCTGGCCCTGACCAAGCTCGATGTCCTGACCGGTCTGCCCGGGTTGAAGATATGCGTGGGCTACGAGTACGACGGCCAGGTGCTGAAAGAGTTTCCCTATCAGGGGATGGTTCTGACTCGTTGTCAGCCTGTATATGAGGAAATGGATAGCTGGACTGAGGAGATCGGTGGGGCGCGTGCCTACGACGAGTTGCCATCCCAGGCACGGGCCTATGTGGCTCGCCTGGAGGAACTGGCGGGCGTGCCGGTTGACATCATTTCTGTGGGCCCAGAGCGGGAGCAGACCATCCTTCTGCGTTCCCCTTTCTCTCCTTGATAAAGTGCCTTCGCGAGACAGGGAGGCGTAACTTGACAGCCACCGCCGTTGATGAATATGTGTTTGAAAACATTGCTGAAGACAATCCGATCCATGCTGAGATTTTTCTCCCTTTCACCATCGCTCGGCTGCGAGAGGCAGAAGCAGTCCAGGAGGCGGTGCTGTCGGTGCAATTGAGAGACATCGGCGACGACGGTGAACGCCAGAGAAAGCTGCACTTGATGTGGTCAGAAGGGAGCGCTCCTGTGAAATCACTGCCAGTTCAGGAACGTGTGGTAACTGAATGGGCTGCCTCTGGCATTGCCTGCGTTTTAGTGCCCCTATACGCCAGAATGCGCGTTCTCCAGGTGGCACAGGCAGGGGACAGCTTTGATCACTGGGTTGGCGACGGCAAACAGGAATACGCTTTGGAAGTGAGTGGTACAATCAGGGAGAGTTTGATAGGTCGTCACTTGGCAAAGGTGCGGCAATTGCAGGAAAATCCGTATGGAATAGACGGCTTTGTGGCTGTCACCCGATTCGCTACAAGGGAAGCCATCTTTTCTTTTAACCGCTATGAGGAGACAGCATAATGAGTAGGCAAAAAAGACAGGCTATCAGTCGCAAAGGGTTAGACTCGGCTTTCGTTGGGGAAGAAACGCGCAAGTCAAACCTGATTCTTGAGGCCAATTTGCTGAAGGAGCAGGGACGCCACCAAGAAGCTGCAGACCGGTTCGCGGAGGCGGCTCAAATTGAAGAAGGTCTCAGTGAGATACTGGCAGAGAAGGGGTTGATGGACAAGTATTTCGTCCACCGGTTCAGTGCTGCCAGTTGTTGGGCCCAGGCTGGCAACATTTACCAGGCGATTGTGATGTGCGAGGAGCTACTGGCCCGCTCCGATTTGCCCGAAGGCTTGCGTCAGCGCATACAAGAGCACTTACAGGTTCTCCGCGCACGCCGTGAGCAATGGTTTATTAGCCTGATCCCAGCCGCGGTTACGCTGGAGGGCTGAAAGCCCCTTCGCTGCTCAATGAGGGTGCTCTCGTGATTGACATCAAAGCCGATCTGGAACGAGCGCTGGCAGGCTTCAAGTGGGAAGTGATCGGGTTGCTGCTGGAGGACCAACGGGTAATAGATGTGCCCTCCGACAGCCGAGCTATATCGGCTATTTTTGAGCAGTTGGTGATGGAGTGCATCAAGCCACTGGCTGAGAAGTATGACTGCATCCTGGAAGAGGGTGGAGGGCGGGAGTACCCAGATATCACTCTACGTGACGTCCCTGGCATGGAAGGCAAGATCGCTATTGATGTCAAGACCTCACGCAAGAAAAGCCCCAATACAATTGGGGGCTTCACCATTGGGACTTACCTGGGCTACTTCCGCACGCCAACTCAGAAGGTCGGCACTATCCGGTATCCGTATGGGGATTACGTCCAGCATTGGATTGTAGGACTGTGCTACAACTTTGAGATCTATGAGGAGCAGGTAGTTGACGTAGTGGAAAAGAAGTTCCGCATCACGGATATAGATGTCATCGTCCAAAAAAAGTGGCGGATAGCCTCTCGCCAGACGGGCAGTGGCACCACCAAGCACATGCGTTCCATCACCAATATCGAAGACTTGAAGATGGGACGAGGGGAGTTCGCTTCTCAGGAGTTTCTGGAATATTGGCGGAACTATTGAGCGATAAAGAGAAGCTCCCGGCCCTGTCCATTGCTTAGCACGTATTGGTAGTCCCTGCCGTTGATTTCTACTACGTCACCTTTGCGCCGACGGAGCATGGCCAGCAATTCCTCCGCTGTGGGAATGCCGGGGTCACGGTAGGAGACGACCAGAATGCTGTCGTGGAATTTTTCGAAGAGACGCTCAAAGGCGGCCTGAATACGGTTCTTGTCAGTCCAAGGAGATGAGCGGTGCTTGAGCTTGCGGTGCTTGCTGCGATAGTCAATGCGTTCTGCCCAATGGTCATAGTCCACCAGCCCCTCCAAAAAGTGGTAGAAAGCCAGATAGTCCACCCCCACGCCTTTGGGAGAGATGTAGGGGGTGTCAATGTAGACCAGATCATACTGGCCTGGGATCTCAAAAGCATCGCAGTTCAAGGCCCGATTACGACGACCGTTGGAGAAAACTGCGCCGTTAGCCTCGGCCACAAACTGACGGAACCAAAGCTCAAAAGGGGTGTCCCATGTAGTTTTGTTGCCAAAGCTGCGTTTCACGTCAGAGAGGCGGATGTACAAGTTCTTGCGGTGAAAAAGGTTGTAGGGGCGCTTGATAATACAGGCCTGGAACAGGGCAAAATAGGCAAGGGCTTGTTTGTAGGGGTTGGTCAACTGGCGGATGTTGGTCACCACCATATCCAGCCAGGCGTTCTCCTCGTCTGTGAAATAGATGTCGGCGAAGGTATCCTGGATAAAGGTGGGATATGGGATGCCATCATGGAGGGTCAGAAGCCATTCCACTTCTTCATCTGAGAGCCTGATTTTATCGTTTTCGATCAGCGCCAGGCCAATGTAGTAGTTAAAGCGGAGGGCATCGTTATAGGTGACCTCTTTGCCCAAGCCCTTCAGCATGTGGCTGATACAGCCTGTGCCACCGAAGACATCTAAAGCAGTGTCGAACTTCAGGTTTTGGATGTTGGCCTTGATCCAATTCACCAGCTTGAGTTTGCTGCCCTGATAGCGGGTGGTGGGGAACAGAGGAGTATCAAATAAATCCAGAGTTGGTTGGATCAGGAGGGCAGATCGAGTGCTCACGGCTAATCCCTCCCAGCAGACTGAGGCTCAATCGGTTCGCCCAAGGTGTAGGTAGGGCGACTCTCTCGGAGGATTTGCAAATAGGTTTGGCCGTTCGACTCACCGGTCAGCAAGGTTTCCAGGTCTTCCAGGGAAATGATGGCTGCCTTGGACGCACCGAACCGCTTGACGATGTAACGTGTCCCGTTAGCTGCCACATCGTCCAATAACCGGCCAAAGTGGTTTTGCGCTTCAGTGGAGATGATGAACTTGATCTCCCGTTCACCTTTCATGATCTCCCTCCCGACCTTATAAATTAGCTAACGTCTATATTTTAGCACAAGTCAGATTTTTTGTCAACAAATGGACACACCTTCACTCACTTGCTCTACCAACACGAGGGTAAGACGTCGCCAAGCATAATGATTTGGAGAGGCAGCGGGTATGCTCGACGGTAAGCTCTGGACCCAGCGCGACCGCTTTGGCAACGAGATCTACCTGACTCGTGAACGGTGGGCGCATATTACTGATCCCGATAACCACTCGGAAGTTGCACCCTTCTTCGACTACGTGGCTGAGACCATTCGGCTGGGCCGCCGCCGTCAAGACCCTTATGATCCCAACGGCTACCAGTATTACCGGGCTTTTCCGGACCTGCCCGACGATAACACACACCTGGTTGTCTGTGTCCGCTTTCGCTGGCGCACCGACCCAGACGGTACAGTGTGGGAAGAAAAGTTCGTGACGACAGCCTACTTTCAGTCTTTCAAGGAGTAAGAGATGAACGAGATAAAAATCAATTACGACGAAGAGGCTGATGTGCTCTATGTTTCTTTTGGCCGGAGCGAGCACGTCACCGGAGTAGAGTTGGCGGACAATATCTTGCTGCGGCTGGATACTGGCAAGGCCACCGGGACAGCACCCAGAGCAGTCGGTTTGACCTTCATCAGTTTTGAACGGATGATGGCCCATGATCGGGATAGACCGCTCAATGTGCCCCTGGCTAACCTACGTAGTCTGCCGGAAGACCTCTGGCAAGCAGTATTGGCAGTGATCACAACTCCGCCAGTGAGTGACTTTTTGGCTGTTGGGCTGTCTCTGTCGCCCCAGGCCCCCCCTTTGCCGGAGCGAGTGGCAGCATAGTGATCGCGGATTGGCGATTGCGGATTGCAACGGTCAATCCACAAGAGCAGTATCAAAGTCCGGGCTCAGGATGTTTTAGGAGATTGATGGTAAAGCGTATCAGTTGGAAGGTTTTTTTCATCCCCCAACGGCTGGCAATCTTGATCCTGCTGGCTCACCTGGCCCTGGGTGTGCTCTACAGCATTGCCGTTCCCATTTGGGAGGCCCACGACGAGTGGGGACATTATGCTTTCGTGCGCTACCTGGGTACCGAACGGGCCTTCCCCCCACCCGGCACAAAGCTGGTCGAGCGATACGACGAGTCGCACCAGCCGCCTCTCTATTACATCCTCGGCGCCCTGGCCACTTTCTGGATCAACACCGACGATGGGCTGGAACCGATCATGAACCCCTATGCCACCATCGGCGACGGCACGGGCGGGGTGAACTTTACTGTCCACCGTTGGGAGGCAGAATCTTTCCCCTACAAGGGCACCGTCCTGGGCATCCACGTGACACGCCTGGTGTCAGTGCTGCTCAGCACGCTGGTGGTCTGGACCACTTACCTCATCGGGCGCTCCCTGTTTCCGGCGAGGGAGGAACTCGCCCTGGGAGCCATGGCCATCAATGCCTTCTGGCCCCAGTTTCTGTTCATGGGCAGCGTGGTCAACAATGACATCATGGTGACCACTTTCGCCTGCCTGGTCCTCCTTCTCCTAATAAAGATTGTCGTCCACGGAGCAGGTTTCAAGGATTGGCTTGCCCTGGGGCTGTGCCTGGCGGGAGCGTTTGCCTCTAAAAGGAATGCCCTCTCCCTCTTCCCGTTAGCCATCGTGGGCTTGAGCATACCTGCCATCAGAAAGCTCAAAAAAATCCCCGCCCCTTTGCGCTGGGTCATCGTTGCTCTGTTAGTCCTGAGTTCTGCTCTCGCCTGGTGGCTCTTCCAGAACGTGATTCTGCGTCTGCCCTATTTCAGGGCCTATGCCAGGGCACTGTCCCAGGCTGGCGCCTTTCTCGATCCCTCTATCGTCGCTGAGCGGTTGAATTGGCACTCCTTCCTTGATTTCTCGCAATACGCTTTCATGACCTTCTGGGCCGTTTTCGGCTGGGGGAACATCGGCATTGAGACGTGGATATATGATCTGGTTGCTTTCGTCTGCCTCCTGGCCGGGCTGGGTCTGCTCTTCCTCCTCGGCAAGAAGTCTGGACCTCAAGTCAGGCTGGGCTTGGTGATGCTGATGGCGGATGTTTTTTTCGTGACAGCTATGCCTATGTACATCTCTCTGTATAAAGGGAGGATCTTCCTGATGCCGGGTAGATATGTCCTGCCCACTATCTCGGCCGTCAGCGTCCTGCTCAGCGTAGGGCTGGCCGGTCCGGTGCCTGCCAGGGTAGCTAGAACCTTGATGGCTGTCGTGGCGGCTGTCATGTTCGCCTTTGCTTTACTTGTCCCCTTCCGCTACATCCTGCCCGCCTACGCCGAGCCTCCCCTGCTCTCCCCAGCCGAGCTTCAGGCTATCCAGAACCCCTTGCAAGTCAACTTTGATAACAAAGCGGAGCTCCTGGGCTACGATGTGGGGAGGGGGCGGGTGAGAGCCGGTGAGGCTATTGCCATTACCCTCTACTGGCGCTGCCTGGGTCGCATGGAGCACAATTATACCCTGGCCGTGCAGGTGCTGGGGCCAGACTATAGAAGCTATGGGGGAGTGAACCTCTACCCTGGGCGGGGCAACCTTGCTACCTCTCTGTGGCAGGTGAGCGACGCATTCAGCGAAACCTATTGGATACCGGTCGCCCCCGACGTCCCGGCCCCTGTGATGGGGCGCATCAAGGTGGCCCTCTTTATAGACGACTCAACTCAGGAACACCTGCCTGTCCTTGACCCTCAGGGGCAAGTCGCTGACCGCAGCGCGGTCTTTGGTCAGATCAAGATCGTGCCCAGGGAGCGCCCCGAGTACGTCATCGAGAATCAGGTGCATTATGAACTGGATGGGAAGGTGGCTTTGATCGGCTATGAATTGACCTCCCCGGTTGACCAGGAAGCTGGCCTGTACCTCAGGCTCTACTGGCAGGCCCTGTCCGAAATGGATGAGGATTACACCGTTTTCGTGCACTGGCTTGATGAGGGGGGACAGATACTGACACAGCAGGATAATCAGCCCCGCAGCGGCACCTATCCGACGGGGCTCTGGGATAAAGGAGAAATCGTCGAGGACTTGTATCACCTGACCGTCCCTGCGGAGGTGTCGGCTGGCCAGCAGCCAGTTATCATTGCCGTGGGAATGTATCGTCTGGAAACGCTGGAGCGGCTTTCCATCTCTGATGAAAATGGCCAGCATTTGGCGGATGATCAGATCATCCTGAAGGGTGTGCTGTCGGTCCTAGAGGGGGACGGGCCAGGCCTATGCCGGCGATTGAAATTGGTCCCTCGGGGTGGAGAGCGCCATGAAGCTTGACGGGAAGGGAGGAGAATCTATCCCCATGGTCAGCGTGATCATTCCTATGTGCAACGAGGTGCGATACATCGAGCGCTGCCTGGCCTTGCTCCTGGCCCAGGACTACCCGCCCAATGACTATGAAATCCTGGTGGTGGAAGGCTTGTCCGATGACGACTCGGCCGACATCGTATGCAGGCTGGTGGGGGAGCACCCGGCTGATTGAATATCGGCTTGCGAGGGGCCAGTGGAGACATCATTTAGTGGAGACATGAGCCAAGATGGAGATGGTCACAGTAATCGTGCCAATGTACAACGAAGAGTGCTATATACTCGGCTGCCTCGACGCCATCCTCTCACAAGATTACCAAGGTTCAATGGAAGTTCTGGTCATAGATGGTGGCTCTACAGATGATTCGCGTCAAATCGTGCACCGTGTGATGGGTGAATCAAGAATTCCTGTCAGGTTGTTATACAACCCAAAGCGTATCATCCCCGCAGCCCTCAATATTGGGCTACATGCGGCTCGAGGTGATATCATCGTGCGGGTAGATGCACACGCAGTTATCGAGAAAGACTATGTCCGGAAATGTGTTGAGTACCTGCAGAGATCTGATGCAGACAATGTTGGCGGGCTTATGCGACCAGTACAGAATCAAACCAGAATAGGACACAGCATCGCACTTGCTATGAGCTGCCCATTTGGAGTAGGTACTGGAAAGTTTCACTACTCTGAGCGAGAAGAATTTGTAGACACTGTTTACCTTGGTGCATTCCGGAAGTCGACTCTACTGGCCTTGGGTGGCTATGATGAGACGTTTCTCAGAAACCAGGACTATGAACTAAACTACCGTATTCGCCGGGCTGGGGGCAAGATTCTCCTCACCCCAGCCATAAAATCTTACTACTACCCTAGGTCTTCTTTGAGGAAGCTCTGGAGCCAGTACTTTCAGTATGGGTTCTGGAAAGTACAGATGCTGCGGAAGCACCCACGCTCGGTCAGGGTCCGACAGTTGGCGGCACCTTTATTCGTCCTGGTCCTGTTGCTCAGCGGGGCTTTGAGCGCGATCAGCAGCGTTGCTGTCTGGGTGTTCGCCCTGGTAGTAGCAGGCTATCTGAGCTTGTCGCTGGCTTTTTCTTTCTCCATCGCCGCCCGCAGGGGTTGGCGGTACCTCCCCATCTTGCCTGTAATCTTTGCCTGTTTGCACCTGAGCTGGGGTCTGGGATTCCTGTACAGTTTGACCCGGTTCACATTTCAATGGCTGGTCCGCCGCTAGGGAGCACCATGCGCTCTTCCCGATTGCCTCTCCAGATATCGGAACGAAAAACGCTGCTGATCCTGATGGACGGGGTGTTGGTCAACGTTGCCACTCTGGCCGCCCTGTGGCTGGGCGCCCAACGCTCCGGTTGGCCTTTCTCCGGCCAGTTCCTGGCGGAGCGTTTCTACTGGTTCGCTGGCCTGACCATTCTCTACCTCATCCTCGCTTCAGTCAATGATGGGTACAATCTGAAAGTTGCGGCCGAGTTTTTTCCCAGCGCCTTCGCCATCCTGAAGGTAACGGTGGAGATTCTTTTGGTCTATCTTGTCGTTTACTTCCTCTCGCCCCCGGGCTCGCTGCCCCGCCACGTGATGGGATTCTTCTCACTGATCTGCCCATCCCTCCTTTTGCTCTGGCGTTGGCTTTACATTGTGGTCTTGACCGCTCCCCAATTCCGGCGCAGAGCGCTGATCGTCGGAGCAGGCTGGGCTGGTCGGACCATTGCCCAGGCCATCCACGACAACCTCTCGGTGGATTATGAAATCGTTGGTTTCATTGACGATGACCCCCATAAACAGAGTCAGGCTATTGAAGGTATCCCCGTTTTGGGGAACCACAGCAACCTGGTGCCCCTGGCGGAAGAGAGGGGCATCTCCGAAATCATCCTGTCCATCACCAAGGATCTGAGGGGCGATATGTTTCAGGCCATCATGGATTGCAACGAACGCGGCATCCAAATCACCCCGATGCCCATCCTTTACGAACAAATGACGGGCCGGGTGGCCGTGGAACACGTGGGCAACAACTGGTTCGTCGTGTTGCCCATAGACGGGGTTTCTACCTTCAGTCCGTTCATGCTCCTCAAACGCTTGATAGACATAATCATTTCCGTCCTCGGGCTCACCTTTCTGCTAGCGGTGCTGCCTTTTGTGGCCCTGGCCATCTACTTGGAATCCCCCGGCCCTATATTCTACTCTCAGGAGAGAGTGGGCCGGGCCGGGCGGACCTTCCAGTTGACCAAGCTACGGTCAATGGTCCCCGACGCTGAGCAGGGCGGGCAACCGAGGTGGGCAGAAGAGAATGATGAGCGGGTGACCCGGGTGGGGCGCTTCCTCCGTCGCACCCGGCTGGACGAGCTTCCCCAGTGCCTCAACGTACTCAGGGGCGAAATGAGCCTCATTGGCCCGCGCCCTGAGCGCCCCGAGTTCGTGGCCGAACTGCAAAAGCGTATCCCCTTCTATCGCTCTCGCCTGGCCGTCCGTCCTGGCCTGACGGGGTGGGCCCAGGTCAACTATCACTATGGCAGTTCAGTGGAGGATGCCCTGGTTAAGCTCCAATATGACCTCTATTACATCAAACATCCATCGCTTTATCTAGACATCCTGATTTTGCTCAAGACCATTGGCGTTGTCCTGTCTTTCCAGGGCACCTGACTTTCCCTTGAGCCGCTGTTCTCCGATGTGCTGCTCGGACCGCAAGCGCAAAACCTTAGCCCTGCTCCTGGCCCTCAGTCTCATCCGAGGCATTCTCTACAGCGCTGTCACTCCTCCCTGGCAGGCCCCTGATGAGCCGGGCCATTTCCAATACGCTGCTTTCTTGGTCCGTTATCATCGCTTTCCCAGCAGGCAGGACGCTGCCGCCGAAGAATGGCTCCAGACCCAGGTGTACGTCTCCATGCAAGAGTCTGGCTTCTGGACGCGACGCGCTCACACCCTCGCCCCTCCGGCTCTGGAAGAGAGGTACCGCGCGGCCGTCGGCCATCCGCCATTTTATTACCTCCTTGGCGCTCTCCTCCTGGCCCCTTTCTCCCGCTGCGATCTGGTCGCCCAGCTCCACGTCCTGCGTCTGGGGTCAGTGTTGCTAGGCACCCTGACCGTGCTGGTGGCCTATCTGACAGCCCAGGCCCTCTTTCCAGAAGAGACCTCCTGGCAGTTGGCCGTACCCGCCTTCGTCGCTTTCCTGCCCATGCACACCTTCATCACCAGTTCCATCAACAATGACAGCCTGGCAGAGTTGTTGGCCTCATTGGCGGTCTACTCACTGCTCAGGATTCTCAGGGCAGGCCCTTCGACTACGCTCAGGACGGGCCTCTCGTGGCGAGGGATCGTGAGCGTCGCCTGTCTGCTGGCTTCTGGCCTGCTCACCAAGCGGACCACGACCTTTGCCATCCCTCTGGCTGCTCTCACCATACCTCTTTACTGTCTCAGGGCAAAGTCACTGAAGTTAGCGCCCACGAGTGAGGCCCCCCGCTGCCCCCTTCGCTGGTTGGGGCAACGGTGTATCTGGCTCCTTATCGTAAGCGCCATCGGGCTGGGCCTCTGGACACTGACCAGATTGCCCTCCTATTATCTCCGTCTTTTGGAACCGCAGCGCTACGCCCCCGCTGCCCTCAGGGCCTATGCCCTGTTCTTTTTGCTTACCTTTGCCAGCTTCTGGGCCAACTTTGGCTGGATGAATGTGCCGCTGGATCTGGGTTGGTATGCAGCCCTGGCCGTCTTCAGCCTCCTGGCCCTATGTGGCCTGGGCTTTTTCGCTGTTCGAGTTGCGAGAGGGACAGAGCCCCTTGAGACCTGGCAGAGGAGGGCCTTGCTGATGCTCCTCCTGGCTGTTGTCCTCATCTTCGCCCAGACCTTCGGCCTGATGATCGTCCAGGGCATCCCACAGCAGGGCCGTTATCTCTTCCCTGCCCTTATCCCCCTGGCCGTGTTCTTCACCCTGGGACTGAGGGAATGGGTGCCCA
>Ga0315309_1001496_pt1 | contig 13932 bp, 14 predicted proteins | sample TDP4_MG_FD_203080 | JGI IMG/M metagenome (GOLD analysis project Ga0315309, IMG submission 203080) | Freshwater sediment microbial communities from Lake Towuti, South Sulawesi, Indonesia - TDP4 | ecosystem: Environmental > Aquatic > Freshwater > Lake > Sediment | place: Indonesia: South Sulawesi...
GATGGCTAAAGACGATCTGGGACTTGTGGATTTCAAATCTCCTGAAGAATACCTAGCCTTGGATGATTGCACCGTGTGGGCCATGCTCAAGAGATGTCACAGTTCTCAAGAGATAATAAAGAGACTGGAAAGGAGAAGACTGATAAAATGCGCCTATGATCCCCTGCCCTTCTATATAAAGGACAAGATCGTCTCTAGCATATTCAATGTTGAGGGCATAAGGAACAACATAAGGGACAAGATAGCTGAAGAAGCCGGAGTCAAGCCAGATTTGGTGATAATCGATGTCCCAACACTTCCATCTGTTCCATACCACTATTCGGTCCTCAGTGAGCCTATGGAGATAACGATGTTTCAAAGGACGCGCGACGGAAGGAAAACCTACAGAAAACTTAGCGAGATCTCCGGCATCTTCGACGTGCTGAAGGGATTCATGAACATCCTGAGAGTGTACACGGAGGAAGAATACCTCAAAGAAGTCCAGTTGGCAGCCGAGAAACTCTTCGGCGACCTACCATCATCCATGAAGATCTCCTATTAGCCGCTCACCTAGAAAGGGAAGAGATGATTTGAGCATCAAGATGAACGGGCGACCGATCGTTCCGGGATTCACGCAGGGAAGAGCTCTAGTTTCTGGAAAACCCATCAGTTTCTTAGGTGGTGTGGACCCGGACTCAGGGTTGATTACTGAGAAAGATCATGACTTGAAGGGGAAATGCATCAAGGGAAAAGTCTTTTGCTTCCCTCATGGTCATGGCTCAACCGTCGGCAGCTATGTCCTCTACTCACTTGTGAAAAATGGTGTAGGTCCAAAGGCGATAATCAATGTCACCGCTGATCCCGTTGTCGTCGTAGGCGCAGTGATTGCCAATATCCCGATGGTTGATCAGATCGATATTCAACGGATAAGGACCGGCGATCTCGTAGAGGTTAATGCCGAAAAAGGCGTAGTCAAAGTCATGAGGAGCAAAGGGTAAGCCATGTATCTTACGCCCGAAGAAGAAAGGATATACGACGGAGAATCAGGCTGGGCATACCAGGTCTCGATGAGAATCTTGACGCGTCTAGGTGAACTCTTTGGGGCGACGCGGCTGATACCTGTCAGCTCTGCACATATCTCGGGCGTATCGTACAAGACTATAGGTGACGCGCCCATAAGCTTTCTTGAGGCGCTTGTAGAGGCAGGAGGAAAGGTTAAGGTATCTTCCACAATTAATCCCTCTGTCCTCGATCTCAACCGCGCAAGAGAGATGGCGACTTCAGCCGAAGTTGTAGAGAAGCAGATGCGGATAATCAACCTCTACAAGGATATGGGAGTGAACCCAACTTTAACCTGCACGCCCTATTATCTATCAAAGCCAGAAACTGGTTCGCACCTCGCATGGGCAGAGTCCTCAGCCGTCATATACGCGAACTCAATCCTAGAGTCATGGACAAACCGTGAAGGCGGACCAAGTGCTCTTGCTGCTGCTCTCATAGGGAAGGTTCCCGATTACGGGATGCATCAACCTCAGAACAGAAGACCAAACGTCTTGGTTGAGGTCAAGCCGAAACTCAGAAATGAGAACGAATTCGGAGCTTTGGGAATACATCTAGGCAGGATGCTCGGAGACAAGGTTCCTGTTTTCTCAGGCTTGGATAGATTTAGCGAAACCGATCTGAAGCAGTTGGGCGCCGGATTAGCCTCAAGTGGCATGACATCCATCTTCTATCCATCTGTAAAAGAGGAAGTGCAAGAACTTGAGAAGATCACTGTTGAAGAGAAGGACTTAAAAAGCGCAATCGAGGAGCTTTCAACATCTTCCGATCGGCCTGACCTAGTTTTTCTTGGGTGTCCTCACTGCTCTCTGAACGAGATTAAGCAAGTGTCTAGGATGCTTAGAGGTAGAAAGGTTGACGAAGGCGTGAGACTCTGGGTTTGCACCTCGAGGTACATGAGAGTTAGAGCTCAAAGATACGTCAACATGATTGAATCAGCTGGCGGCAAGGTTCTATGTGATACTTGCGCTGTGGTCACGTGGCTCAACGATCTTGGAGTTGATGCGTTAATGACCAACTCAGCCAAGACTGCTTACTATTCTTCCACACTAAATGGTGTTAAAACTGTCCTCAAACCTATGGAGGATTGCATCGATGCTGCATGTGGGGACTAGGAGCCTTTAGCCTTCATCTTCATATCATTGATTATTTTCTTGATTCTTCTGCTAAGAGGGATCTTTGCCAGTTCAAACTTCTCACGGGCAATCTTCAGCGGACGAGTTGCATCCACGCCTAGTTTAGTCGTTGAACCAGTCTCCTGATCCGCTGAAGGATCAAGCGTCGAACCCCTAACATTACGGAGGATCACCATGTCCTCATCCGCCTGAAAACGTGTCGCTACAGCCCACTCAACCTCTTCAGAGTTGAACACATCGATATCCGCGTCTACAACTACAGCGTGCTTGAGGCTTGCGTGGCCAGAGAACGCGGCGAGCAGGGCATTCTTTGCGTCGCCATCCGTCTGCTTCTCGATTGAGATTACGGCGTGAAGCCATCCGCATCCACCAACAGTTAAGTTTACAGCCTTAACTGCTGGCACAACTCTCGATACAGCCTCGTAGATCATGGTTTCTCTGGGTAAACCCATTAGGAGTCTATGCTCTGGTCCTCCTGGTAGGAGGGCTTGGTAGATGTAGTCCTCACGGTGCATGACATTGACTATCTCGATTATGGGTTGAGACCTTTGTATGTCGTATGTTCCCGTGATGTCGACTAGAGGGCCCTCAATAACCTCTTTGTCCGAAGAGATCCTTCCTTCTAGGATGAGCTCCGCCTCAGCTGGCGCGTAAGCATCAACCTCCATGCATCTAATCAGTCTTAGATTATTGCCAAGAAGCGCGTTCGCTATCCAGAACTCACTTACACCGAAAGGCGGAGAGGAAGCGGCAGCTAATGAGACAGCTGGATGAACGCCAATGGCAATCGCTACATCTAGGTCTTTTTCCGCTTCTTTAGCCGTCTTCCACAAACGGTAGAGATGTCTCGGAACCAAGCGTATTGCAAGATGGTTTTGGTCCAGAATTAGGAGCCGATGCGTAGAAACGTTTTCGATACTTTCATCATGGCTTCGAGCCGATATGACAGCAGAGGTGATGTAGGCTCCAGCATCCTTTTCATAATGGGTTAGAACCGGGATTTTATGCAAGTTCGGCTTCTCAATCATCTCCTTTACCGGAGCATCCTCAACGATTTTCGGAGCTTTCGGAAACTTGAGAGCGTCAGTCATCTTCTGATACAGGCTTTTCTCGGAGACTTCCAATCCTGAGCATATTCTGGCGCGTGTTCCACAGACGTTTCCAACAACCTTCGTTTCGTAGCCTTCAACATCTTCAAAGTAGAGTACTGGACCTTCAGCAAAGCCTTTCATTATGGATGAAATTTCAAACCTAGTTGTAAGTCTGTCAGTTATGTGAACTACCTCTTTCTTAGACTCCATCTTTTCTACGAAGTCTCTCAGACTCATTCTGGTTTCTCCTCTTTCCTCATAACTCTCTCTAGGAGCCTTAAAAGTATGGGTCCAGCTCTCTTCTCGTCGACGGTCTTGATGTAGACGGAGAGAAGGGTCATCTTCCTGGCTTCATGAGCTACTCGTTCAGCTAACAGCCTTGTTACGAATATGTTTCGATCTCCAAACAGGATAGAGGATAGAGGCGGACCGACGAGGCCTTCTCTCTGAGGTATGGACACGGCTAAGGTGCCTAGATTATCCTCTCCTTCGCTCAAAAAAATTATGCAAGCATTCCTCATTTCGATGTAAACACCAGAGAAAGACGTTTCTTCCTCTTTAACCTCTTCTCGGACAATCTTTGCCTGCGCCACAAGGATTCCATCCTTTAGATATCTAATCAGTCCGCTTTTCGATATTTAATGATTCAGAGAGATGATGGACAAAAACATTAATAAATTGTTAAGGTTAACAAATAGTTTGGTCGCCTATGTGGATTCCAAAGTGGCTCGGTGAATGCTACTCAAAACTATTCACCCATTTCGGGCAGGAACTGTTCACCTTTCAGCAAGCAAAGGAACTGCTATCTATGAGTGAAACAAAGCTGGCGGTTGCATTCAGCAAACTCCACACTAAGAGAATCCTGTTAATCTTTAGTCCTGGGAAGCCAAGGCTTTACAGACTCTTGGATCCTGAGAACTTCATACTGCTTGCTTCTGAGACCATCAAAAACTTGGAAAAGATTCCTCAGGAGAGATATCTAAGGCTTATATGCGATTGCTTCCACCAAACCTCAGCGACACTAAACTTAGAGGCCTTTGTTATTTACGGATCGGTGGCAAGGGGAAATGCTACACCCAACAGCGACGTTGATGTATTGCTCATTTCCGAAGATCTGAGTGGAAGTTTGGGTTCGAGAATAGAAAAATTGTACCATATAGAGAAGACTCGTCATGCTGAATTGGAATGGCTTAGAAGACATAACATTCATACAGGCGTAAGTTTCTATCCCCTAAGAAAGGTTGAGGCCCAAAGGTTGCCAAATCTATTCCTGGATTTGACGGAGGAGGCCGTGATTCTTCATGACAAGAATCATTTTCTGGAGAGTACGCTGTTGGAGCTGAAGATGAAGCTGTTGAAGATGGGCGCAAAAAGGGTCTTTATAAACAAAGAACAGTGGTATTGGGATTTGAAGCCAGACTACAAGTTCGGTGAGACACTTGCAATTGCTTAAGGTCGCCAAATCCTACCTACGTCAAGCTAGAGCAAGATTGGAAGACGGTAAGGAAGCCTCATCTAAAGCCAATTACCCATATGCCGTACGGCTAAGCCAAGAATGCGTTGAGCTATCCCTGAAGGCGGTCTTGAAAGCCGTCGGAATAGACTACCCGAAGATACACGACGTTTCAGACATGTTCGTAGAAGTTAAGGAGAGATTCCCAGACTGGTTCAAAATTGAAATTGGCTTTCTATACGAATCGTCAAAAATCCTCGTCAAGAAGAGGGAGATAAGCCTTTACGGAGGCGAGGAAGCCTTTCTTTCCCCAGATGAAGTCATCGATAAGAACGACGCGGAAGACGCTGTTGTTAGAGCTGAGAAAGCTTACAGACTCTGTAAGAAGCTCTTAACCGAACTTGAGAAACAACGAGAGCTTAAGAACGATTAAGTCCTCGGGAGCTGAATATGGTGTGTTCAAAGGTTGATCTAACAGATGGGATTATGGATTATAGCCTTTGCTGGTTTGATGCCTTACATGTTGGATAGTATCCTCCTTAGTTCGGTTCCGTTCTTCTTCCACCAGTCATATAGGATTCTCACATCTGTATTGAGGCTGAAGTTGCGAACACCCAACTCAATATATCTTTTCGCATCCTCTGCACCACCTATTTCTGCCCTTGGAGCCACATCCATCTTTAGCGCTGTTCTTATGGTTGCAAGCTCCGCTTCCTTTACCTTAGGGTGACCAGTCTCACCTGGTAAACCGATACTTATAGAATAGTCAGCCGGACCGAACTGAACCATGTCTATACCTTCCACAGATAATATCTCTTCTAAGTTTTCAACTGCGGTCTTCTTTTCTATCATCAATGCAACCACGGCGTCGTCGCACATCTTGACAACATCGGCTGCAGAAGCTAAAGAGCCCACATATCCTACTCTTCTATCCATCCGGTATCCACTGATTCCCCTAGGTTCGGCTCTCACCGCTCGAACAGCCTCCTCAGCGTCCTTGACTGTCCTGATATCTGCAAAGAGGAAGTTCTCTATACCAGCAGCCATCGCTCTCTCAGCTATATACGATCTAGGTTCCTGATCAATCTTTATCATGGACGAGATGCCGACGAGCTCAGCTGCTCTTGCCAGATTGTCAAGGTCATGAAGGTCATAAGGCGCGTATTCACTCACGAACTCGACGTAGTCGTATACCCCAGTGTAACCAATCAGTTCAGTTACACCGGGCCACACGATGAGCACGCGCGTTCCGAGAGTCGGCTCACCCTTCCTCATCAGATCCCTAAGTCTGTTCTCCTTCAATTCCAATCCTCCTTAATGGGCATTTTCCGAATAGATACATATAAGTTTGCACCGATCAAAATTCGGGGAAAGTCTTTAGATTGTGGAGTGGAGACGTATTCATAGTTATGGGGCCGAATACCGGGCCCATAGAGAGGGGTGATGGAACTATCTTCCTCTGCGGAAATTGCGTAGTTCCTACCTTCTATGATCGACTGAAGGGAACTTTCATCAATGGCTGCCCGCCCGACCTTCGCGAGCTTTTGGACGGCCTCAGAAGATTGAACGCCAAGTTTGACCGCCACTAACTACCAGAGATAAAAGAACTCTAGGTCATTGGAGCATTTCTCTGCATACCACATGATCTAGTGGACGGATTTCGATATCGAATTCCCTTCTACTGCCTAAATGTATCAATCCAACCGCGGAAAACAAGGTTAATGCACTTTTGGTCCATAAAGGCAATATATGTTCTGATTGAGTTCTGTTGTCATGAAGCAAAAAAAAGAACCAACCAGAGATAGCGAAGTGTAAGCATTTATGGTTTCACTTAGGTTCCTCCTCTCTTAATGGGAAGATGTATAAGAGATGTGAGAAGTGTGGGCTCGTCGAAGAGGGTACGATCACGTACATAGTATGATTGGCTGAATGATGTTGTGGTACTCGTTCTTCAATTCTTTGATATATGATTCGTATTTTCATATCTTCGCTTTCCTGCTTTCCTGCTCAACGTGCTGTTTGGCCAGTCTTTGGAAGACTACTCGATCCTACAGTTCTTGGAATAGAATAAGGCATTTCCTTGGACACGTTTAAATATGTCTCCATGCTAACGTTTCATAATCCTCCAAGGGGAAAGATGACAATTGTTTGCGTATGCTGGGCGAATTTTGAGGATTCACTTATCAAGCGGAGCGCACAGAACTGAGCCTTTGAATGAGGAGATCGCCAAGAAGTATGTTGGCGGAATTGGTCTTGGGATGCGTTTGCTGATCGATAACTCCAAGCCCGATGTTGATCCCTTCAGTCCTGAAAACCCGCTTATACTTGCAACTGGACCCCTAAGTGGTACGATGGCGCCTACTGGGGGAAATGGGCACGCGTTTGTCTCCAAGTCTCCATTGACAGGCGGAGTGGGCGAAGCTAAGTCTCACGGATTCTTCGGCGCGGAGCTGAAGAGAGCTGGCTACGACGCGGTCGTCTTCGAGGGAAGATCTGAGAAACCGGTTTACGTTTGGATTGACGACGATAATATTCAGCTCTTGAATGCGAAGCACCTCTGGGGAAAATCACCGGCGGAAACAGAGGACACGATAAAGGATGAACTCGGCGACTATTACATTCGCGTCGCGGCAATAGGACCCGCTGGCGAAAAGCTATCCAGAGTCGCGTGCATTTTAAACGACCACACACGAGCCGCCGGAAGAACCGGCCTAGGCGCGGTGATGGGTTCTAAAAACTTGAAGGCGATCGCCGTTCGTGGAACAAAGGATGTGAACGTTGCAAAACCTGAGGAGTTCCTGGAGTTTGTGAAGGTCATTCATGAAAGGATGAAGGGACCAGCTACGTCCAAATACAGGACTTTGGGCACTCCGCAGAATGTTCTCGTTCACAACTCTTTGGGGGCTTTGCCGACAAGAAACTTTAGCAATGCTACCTTTGAGGGTGCAGAGAAAGTCAGTGGCGAGTATCTGAATGAAAGGTTCGTTGCGAAGATCATCGGATGCTCATCATGCGCCATGCGCTGCGAGCATATAGCTCTCGTTCCAGAGGGACCGTACAAGGGAACCTCCACCAGGGTTGAGTATGAGCCCCTTTGGGCCTTCGGTCCTCACTGCGGCGTAGACCGTCTGGACGCCATAATCAAGGCTATGGACCTATGTAATTATTATGGGCTTGACTCTTTGTCCACGGGCAACATCGTCGGCTTTGCTATGGATTGTTATGAGCATGGAATCTTGACCAAGGAAGACACTGGTGGCATTGATCTTCGCTTTGGCAACGCTGAGGCCATGGTGGAGATCGTTAAGAAGATTGGGAGCCGAGAAGGAGTAGGTGATATCCTAGCGGAAGGCGCCAAGAGGGCTGCTGAGAAGATAGGTAAGGGCGCTGAGAAGTATGCTAATCATATTAAAGGGCTCGAGATGACTGGCTACGACATTCGAGGCTTGAAGACGGCGGCTGTCGGCTACGCGGTTTCTTTCCGTGGAGCTGACCACAACCGACATGGAGCCTACGGATTAGACTTAGGCGGAAAGGTCAACCGTTTCAAGTATGAGAAAGGAAGGTCTAGAATGGTTACAGAGATCGAAGATCTGTATACATTGATTGACTCTTTGATTGTCTGCAAGTTCTCGAGAGGCGTATATTATGAGAACTTCAGTGACTTAGCAAAGTATTACACTCTAGCTACGGGAATAGAAGTTACTCCGCAAGAAATGAAGATTACTGGTGAAAGAATAAACACCTTAGGCAGATTATTTAATATCCGTGAAGGTTTGACTCGGAAGGATGATCATCTTCCAGCGAAAGTCATGAGCACACCTATTCCGGATGATACTGTTTCGAAGAGAAGCTTCATCACGCAGGAAGAACTAGACTTCATGTTGGACGATTACTATTCCTGCCGAGGATGGACGAGAGAGGGTGTTCCAACATTAGAGAAACTTAAGGAGATAGGACTTGAAGAGTTAGCCTCCATCGCGGAAGCGAAGATTAATAAGAAAGAGAAGGTCAGGTAACGAAAACAAGAGGTGGAATCTATATGGCTTCTATCCACGCTAAGAAGTTTGTTTCTGCTGATCCGGACAAGTGCGTAGGCTGCTCCGTCTGTGAGTATGTATGCTCGTACGAGAAGGAGAAGACCTTCAATCCCTTAAAGTCGAGGATACGAGTTGTACGTTTAGACTCGATCGTCAATCTGTCGGTAACTTGCAGGCTTTGCGAGGATGCTCCGTGCGTGACAGCGTGTCCAAGGGATGCCTTGACAAGATCTGAGGAATCGGGTCTCATCATTGTCGACGAGGATAAGTGTAACGGATGCGGATGGTGCATCGAGGCGTGCGACTTCGGAGCGATAATGTTACACCCGGAGAAGAAGGTTGTCTTTGTATGCGATTTATGTGAGGGTAAGCCGAAGTGCATAGAATGGTGTCCAGAAGAAGCCCTAGACCTAGTAACTGAGGATATTCTGGCGCAGAAAGCCCGTATTAAAACTGTAAGGAAGCTCTTCCAGGAGGCTCAGAAAACCCCGAGCTAATCTACGAGCATTTTTTGCTCACGTTTGTTTATCCTGACTTATTTGTTTAGAGTTGCCAGTTACGGTGGTGGCAAAAATTAATCTAGCAGTGATCGTGATAACACGTATTCAAGACAAGCATGTTTCAGGAGCATGACAGATATGCCCGCTGAGGTCTTCGATGTGGACGAGTTCATTAAGATTTCTGATCGAGCAGAATATTGCGCTGTAAAGAGATTGAAAAAGGTTGTGAAGCTGAAACTGCGAACACCTAGAAGGCTTTACACTTTGAAGGTTGACGCCCCGAAAGCCGATGAGATCATCAAGAAATTGAAATGCAACATAAACGAGATCTAACATTTCAGTTCAAAAGTTGCATACTTCTACGATTTCCTCGAATTTCTTTCTGGAATGATCTTTCTTGTAAATCCTTAGGGCTCCTATCAGATCCGCTTCTTTGACCTCGCCAAGGCTCTTTTTCACTGTTTCAGCTACCTCGCTTCGCATGAAGAGATATTGGCAGAGGCAGGTTACGTTTGAGACCCTTCTGTTAATGCTCGCCGTTTCAAAATCCAAGATATAGGCTTTGTCTTCCGGGTTTACTATGATGTGCCTAGACGCACGGCTCAGTTCCCCGTGATCTAGACCGAGCTTATCCAGTCTCCAGGATTGCTCTGTGACATCTCGTAGAACCTTGCCAACTCTGGTCGTAGCCCCCGTCCCTACGACGCTCTTTATCCATTCTGGAAGTAACATCCCGCCCACGTATTCCATCAAAAGAAAGTTTTCCGAAAATCCCTTCAGTCTAGGTCCCACGTTTACTGAGTTCGCCATCTGAAGCATCTTGGCTTCATGCGTCATTCCAGCCCGATCAGAATCGGTTCTTCTAATCTTTAAGGCAACCTTACCAGAATTTGTGCGGGCCAAGACGACCACGCCGACGTAGCCCTTTCCTAAGACTGGTAAACCGAGTATCGTGCTCTCGCCATTGGATTCTATAGCGTTTATGCCTAGAATCCTCATCTCTTCAAGTCTTCTCTCGATCTCCTCAAAACTATACTTAGGATAACAGACTATCCGCGCATATTTCCCTTCTCTAATCTTGTCCAGGGTAACTAATTCAACCATTTCCACTGCCTCCAACTCAGAGATTTAAGAGAAGAGACTATTAGACCGATTTTTTCCTCATCGAAGCCATCGCGGCCTCCCACTCAAATACTCTGTTAGGAATTCTGCAAATCCAGAATCAGCCTGATACAAATCTGCTATCTCCGTGTCTGTCAGAATCTCAAAGTGAACGGATAGAGCTTCGGAGATCAGATTGGCGACCCCCAGTTCACTTCCACTGTCTTTCAACTGATCCTTCAGAAGAGAGGCAACGTCAGTATAAAGTCTCCTTGTCTCTACGATCCAGCGGTCGCCCTCCACATAGGGACCTGAGATCGTCTTCTCTGACTCAAGATGCTTGTGCAGAAATCTCTCACAATCCTCATTCTTTTCCAGAGGTGGGCCCAAATGTCTTTTCACGGAAGGTAGAAAGCGCGAGTTTAACTCGAACAGGAAAACGTTGGTAGCTTCCTCGTCGCTCCAGACGCCGTCGCGGATGACGTCGAAATCGTACCGTTCGATCATGTTTCTAAGAGCTTTCTGAGACTTGTAGAGTTGTCCCCAAAGGATATCTGGTACAGCCTTGGCTGTGCGAAACTTGAGGAAGACGAGTGTTGAGCCTCTCTGGCTCATTATTCGGGATAGTTCCTCTACTGATAGTGGTCTAGCTTTATCGGGATAGAAGAAATTCAGGCGCGGATTCCTTAGAAACCATCTGGTAGCAGCGATGAATTCGTTAAGTTTGCATTCTCTTACGGCTGAAGCGACGTTGCGTCCTCTATCAACGGGGTCGACGACTATCAAGTTGTCTTGGAAAATCTTCTTAGCGTCGTCTTCTGCGCCTTTATAGTATTCATTGATGTCTACGATCTCTTTTCTTCGCCATTTTGACGCCGCAATCAGCGTCTCATAGAAGGAACCGTAATAGAGTGTCAGAATCTCGCATAGGTAGCCGCTGAAGCCTCCGATTTTTATCTCAGCACCATAGGTGCCTGTTCCATGCATGAACCGTTTTAGGAGTCTAACCTCGTCCTTGATTTTCTCATCGAGATGCCTCTGAACGTACTGCGTGTGAAGTGGTGTCCTATCAACTGAAGACTTCGCCTCTTCCGCCTTCGCTATCTTGAATGAGGGGACGAAATCAACCGTATAGCCGTCTATCTTCGCCTCTATGTAGGGGTGTTCAGCATACGCCTCTAGCCAGTTTTTTCCAGCCACGCTCTTGACGACGTCTAGAACTCTTGGGAAATCATCTCTCGTATGCGTCCTTGGGAGCAGTATGAATATGTCAATGTCTTTCTCGCCAGCCAGCCATGTGTCTTTGGCTATTGACCCTTGAACCTTGACATTGGCTTCGATGCCGGTTTGCCGCAGCTCTTTACGCAGTTTCTCCGTTATCTTTCTAGAGAAAATGGTTGTTTCCCGTCTCTCCTTTTGGCTAGGTATAGCTTTTACCAAAGCCTCCTTGCATACCGAATTGATCTTTTCTATGTCGCTCATTTTGCTCATCCCGTTTTCCCAGCCGGTACTATCAGGATATAATGCTGTCCATGTCACTGTACAGCGCTTTCAAACTTGAGTCATAAAAGAGCATATTCCATCAGTTAAAGTTTCATGGCACATGATCCGAATGAGATCTTATTAGCAGAAGGGAGTCTATCATCTGTCGTGTGGGACGATTCACATCTGTCTGCTCTTAGTGAGGAATGTCTTTGAACTGGGCAGGACTGCCTTCTTCGGTCGCGGTATCTTCCCTCATTTACTCCATGAAGGTTTTGAACATCTTTTTGAAAAAGCTCATTCTTAGTGGCGAACTCTTTCCTATGCCTGGACATTCACTTGTGTAGATGAAACCGTACCTGTCGTTTCCAAGGTTCTTGAGCTGGAAGGGGTAGAACCTGCAGATCAGTGGTCTTATCTCGTAGATGGAGCATGATCTGTCTCTTAAGAAGACGCATTTACCATCCTCAGTCTTCTTCATCACATAAATGTAAGGCTCAAAACCCTCGATTTTCTCGGTGAACTCGTCGATACTCTTCAAAGTTCTTTCTATTATGTTTTGGGCTTCAACCCTTAGCAGGAGAATTAGCCTCACCTTCTGTTCAGTATCTCCACAGCACAGGGCACACCTCTCACACTTGAAACAGACATGCTTAGGATATGTGAAACTCAAGTCCACCCCTCCGCATCTAATGGCATCTGTTGGATCTTCCCTCAGAACTCAATGCAACACTAGTGTCAATACACTTCGCCCTGTCCTAGTTTGGTACTCTAACAAGATTTACCGGCAAACCTCTTTCAGAACCGAATATACTGGTCCTCTAGGTGTTAAGACGCTTCTCTTAAGCCTTAGACACGTTGCTTTGATCGCGCCAAATTCATAGCTTGACAACTGTTCAATAAGCTTGGCAAGCTCATCCTTGTTTCGTCCAGTTCTAACCCTCGCAATTGTGAGGTGCGGACTGAACCCTCTCGGCTCAGGTTTGAAACCCAAGGTTCGAAGATTAGATTCAAGCTGATTATAGATATCCTTTAGCTGTTCTGCGCCCTCTTCGATGCCAGCCCACACAACCCTCATACGTCTCAGATTGGGAAAAGCACCTAAGCCTCTAATGCCTATGTTGAATGGTGCAAAAACCGCCTTCTTCATTCCTTCATGTATCATATCAACCATGCTGAACTGGATGTCTCCTAAGAATTTGAGCGTCACATGGATGTTTTCGGGTTTGACAATGTTCAGATCAGCTCGCGTTTCGATGAGCGCTTCCTGTACTTTGGATAAGTTTCCACGGACTTGTTCGTTATCCAGGTCGAACGCGATGAAACTTCGGATCATCTCCAAGAAGGAACAACCTCTCTAAGACCTGACCAACCCATAGATTATAGGGACACGTTATTAATAATAATATTATATCGATCAGTATCGTGTCGCATCTTGCCTATGGAGGAGTCGACGTAGATGAGCTGGCATCATACGATGAAGAATCATTGCGGAGATACGTAAGAAGGGTTCTAGACAAGCCTATGCCGGAAGGAATATACGCCCTTGGATGAAGGAACACGGTAATAAACTATGTTCCGCCAAACAACTACTTGCTCATGTTGGTGGAAGAGCTAAAATGGAAACCTAAGATTTAGCTTTTCATCGTTTTCTAGCTTTGGCTTTTTCAGAGCAAAGCATCTAGGCACAGAACTACATGAACGAAATGGGCTCGGCAAACATCTGAATTGGTAGAAAGAAACTAAGAATTAAAGAAAAGCTTATTCTATATTGGCAAGACATTATTTTGGGGAACAGTGGGGATGAGCGAGTCTTTCGAGTTTCAGAAGAAGCTGACAAAGATATCGGAAGTACTTCGTAAGAGGGAAGTGGATGTCAGAGACCGTTTGGCAGACATTGAGAAAAAGAGGGTTGAAGCGTTGAAAAAAGTGGAGGAAATGAAGCGCAATGCGCTGCACGACATTCAAAAGGTTGAGGAAGGAATCATGAAAGCGAAGCTGGACCCAGAGACGAAAACTAGACTTGCCTCAGAAATCCTGGAACTAAAGCAAAATACCGAAAAGGAGTACTCAGAACTTAGAATTGTTATC
>Ga0315309_1001498_pt1 | contig 13916 bp, 16 predicted proteins | sample TDP4_MG_FD_203080 | JGI IMG/M metagenome (GOLD analysis project Ga0315309, IMG submission 203080) | Freshwater sediment microbial communities from Lake Towuti, South Sulawesi, Indonesia - TDP4 | ecosystem: Environmental > Aquatic > Freshwater > Lake > Sediment | place: Indonesia: South Sulawesi...
GCGTTTATCGAAACGCCATCCTCTCTCTTCCCATGTCTTAACCTCATTCTGCGGAATAACTCTCACGGCAAGCCTAGGAAGCTTGAACTTGGCCAATGTGCATCTATAGAGTATGTACAGTAGATGAGCAGAAAATACTTTCGTAAGTTAAACGAGATTCTGAGAGTTCTTTCTGAGGATAATGGACGCCATACTCCTCTCTTCTAATTGAAGGCATGTTTTCACGAACTTTATTGCTGAAAGCCCATTAGGGATGCTTGCCCGAGGCCAAGATCCCTAAATTTGCGTTCGATAAGTTGTGCTAACTCTCTACCTGCTTCATCGAAAAGTTCAAGAAGCTCCTGGTAGGTCCCTTGCCCACCGATGAAGTCCCAAAAGTCTCTTCCAATGAGTAAATCGTCGCCCACTTTCAAGTAGTTCAATGGAATCGTCCATCTGTAGCTCTCCGGCTCGTAGGGATTGTAGTTCATGCAAACCAAGGTCTTGACTGGTCTGTTTCGAAGAGAAATGATCTTCAGCATTTGTCTCTTGGCTTCTTCAGATTCACCCTTGTTAGGTTTTGACGTTTTCATTTGCAAGTAGATTTCCTCTCCGTCAGCCTGCTGAAGAAAAAGGTCAGCGATCTGCTCCGTGGCTGTTCCCTCGCCTCCTGAAACCTCGAGGACCTCTCTCGCTTCTTCTACCATGTTCGGGTGGCGTTTTCTGGGATCTCCTGATCTCCTTCCGAGATCATCAATTATATCTTCGATAACCGCCTGTGCGCGAGCAGACAGAATGCCTTCTACTCTGTATTGAGGCCGCACCACTGGAAAATAGTCTTCGGCAACAAGCCTTGCTATAGTCTCAAAAAGAGACTTTCCAATAGCGCCGCTACATGAGTGAAAAAATGATGCCGTCCGAATTCTTTCTTGAGAAAACAATTTTTCGTGAAATGGTTTAGCAAATCCCTCCAGCTCTGTCCCTCGAAGTTTGTTGCGCATATTATCCACGATGAGTCTCTTCATCGCAGCCTTCGTCTCTGGAGGAAGTGGCATAGCCTAAACATAATAGAAGACTAACATATACAGTTTGATGAGGAGGATAATGTAGTGTGCATGTCAGAACCTAGCACACGATCCTGCGAAAACGAAATAGGTTCTAAAAGCTAAAGGTTCTAACGAGGGATCGGGTGGATAATCACTAACCACAAGTTCCAGTTATTCGGTGTATGCCATCTTAAATATGTTCTCAGAGTAAGGACGCTTGTCTCTTTCCGTGCGGTTCGAGACTGGCCGCTCATATACTTCTAGAATCTTGAGTCCGCTCTTCTCTGCAATCTCTGGATAAAGACTGAATTTATCGTTAGCGACTATGAAAATCAATGCAGAAGGTCTAAAGTACATCTTAAGATTTCTAAATACGCGACTGATGTCTCCTGCGTACTGCTTTTTTGCTTCCTCTGTCTTTCCTTTCGATTTCGGCCCTATCTCCAGCTCATCGCGCCTTGTTATGCCCAACAGTTCGTAAGCGTATCTGTGCTGTTCATGATAGTCGATCTGGCCTACGTATGGAGGAGACGTAAAAACCCCATCAGGCATGTGTTCGGACAACCAATGCTTGTCTATGTGATCCTCCAGTCGAATGTGCCTTGAATCGCTGAGTATGACCTCGACTCGACTATCGGTTCTCAGCTTCGAAAACTCTCTTATTCTCCTGATTGTGTCAGTGCTATAGAACTTCAGTTTGCCTATTGCTGTGCCAATGGGAGAACAGGTCCTCTTATGTTTGTAACACCAGTATGGCTCTCTCACTGGCTTTTCTGCACTTGCCAAATCATAATGAGGCACGAGACGGCAGGATCGAGCGGTTCTACTTAGAATTACCTTCAACACGTCTTGATATTGATACTGAGGAATAAGACTCCTATAGTAGAGCAATTCTTTCAACGTTCTCTCCGCAAACCATGTCTTCAAGTAGTCGCTTTCTGTATCTAACTCATGAAGGCTATCTGAGATCAGTGTCAGTTGACGATGTTTTGACGCAAGGTTTTCGCTAAATATACCTGTGCGATTGAATGCATCTTTTATTTCCCTCTCTAGGAGATTCAAGTCATACTTAGCTGTCTTAACTTTTGAAATGAGGTAGTTAAATTCTGAGATCTCTATACCGATTGAATTCATTCCCATCTCGTTTGCTTGGACAAGCGTAGTCCCGCTACCAACAAACGGGTCGATTATTGTGTCCCCTGCTTTGAAGTGGCGTTCAAGAAAATACTCGACAAGTTGCGGAATGAATTTTCCAAGGTATGGATGTAGCCTGTGCACATGCTTCGTGCGCTCTCTCTCTGGAACCCCAAAGAAGGCGAGCTCATCAGCTAGGGTTCTAATCTTCAAGGCCTTTTTTTGTAGCTCAAGCTTGTGATTCCATCTTTCCAGATATCCCAGTAGCTCAGTCCTCTTCACTCGAAGTCTTCCAGACTCTACCTTTTCGACACGTTCTCCTCTCTCATTATATTTGTGTACCCTCTTATACTGAATGAGATATGATATGTTGCTCACCGTTTTTCCCGTGAGCTCGGCCGCCTCCTTAAGCGTTAGGTACTCCTTCTCCGCAGATGTCATCAAAGTTCACTTGGTGACTAAGTTACTTAGTATTCCAAACTAATTAAACCTTTTCTTGTCCCTTTGATGTTCTGTTACAAGTAGCGATATTACATCATCAAAACTAAGCCTTTCATTCTTGTTCTTCTCGAGCTCGTGAAGAATCTTAAGGAGCATACGGTAGTTTTCATTCTGTATTTTGATTACCTTGACCATGTCCTCTTCACCAGAGTAACCTGGTATACCATCAATATTAGGGCAGTTAGTAACTGATTCATATCTCTTTCGAAAGCGCATATCAGCGAATGTAAAACAGGACGTCGGTATATCTATATTTGCTTCTGATTGGGATCGAAAGCGGCAGACATGAAAAGTGGATTTTATCTTCTCACTAGGTTAAGCAAGTCCGTTGTCCACTCAGAATTAGGAATTAGAAGTCGAAGAAAGCTTGCAACTTGGGATTCGGGTCTTCGCTGCAGGCCCCATAACTTTTCCTGATCGACGTAAACCAAAATGGTTTCATATGCCGGAGCTGCAAGCTATATACCGTGTTGTGAATTTATGGACATAATCCTTAAGGCCCTCCAAACTTCTGTTCGACATTTGCAGATCATCGACGAGATCTTTCGGAGTGAAGAATATCCTGACAAGAAGTTGTACATGGATTCCAGCGATAGGATACGTGAGTTAAATGACTCTGAAGGCTTCAAGAAATTCACAGACGAATTCTATGTCGGCGGGAAGAAGGGGAAGGGCGAAGAAGCATATGGGCGGCAAATGATCCTCAGCGACGTGTTCGAATACATTATCAATGGGCGCGGATACTATTACGCGCAGTGGAGCACGAAAAGAAAGGCTATCTTCATCGAACTCATACTGAATCTGTTGAACCAACTCATACTCTGGGACTCTCTGACCGCGAGTCCCGAAATTAGGTCCAAAGTCCTCAAACGGCTAAGAGAAGAAATAGGAACAGAGTTCTTCAAGGAAGAGGAAATGGAAAGGCGGCATTCAGGACTCCAACTTTACGCTGGCGACATAGGCTTCGAGACGGCTGACAAGAATCTTCCCAAAGAAGTAACAAGAGTGATGGGATATGAGGGTAACGATATTCCAGTGGAAAAGATACGATACTGGCTGGACGAGTATTTCGATTCTATTCTTCCCAAAACAGCGGGAGGACTGTGGGGCGAACTCATCGTGTACCTCTATCTTCTAAGGTTGAACCTAGGATATGTTTTGCCCTTGCTCCTTAATCAGCGCATCTTGGCTGGTGGAGATAGCCAACCCCTGAAGCCTCCCGACTTCCTGGTTATCAGAGAGGACGGCAGTTTGGTTGGTGTGGAGGTCGGAGGAGGCAAGGAGATACAGTCGGGAAGATTCTCTTCAAAAGTCCGGTGTCAAATGGTCACAGTGGAGAATCCAAGGGTACCTCCCAGATGCCCGATATGCGGCAAGAAAACTCTTTTCTGCCCGAAGATCATGAAGGACTACGCAGACATTGAGAACAACCCCTTACTCTTAGTCAAAGACGACATACTGTGCGCCCATGAATGCGATTTATACGAATACGGACAGGTGATCGAAGGAAAGTGTCCGTACACTCTATATCGCGGCAAGGTGAGCCAGAAAGTCCAAGCAAAACAGGAAATCAAGTATGGAAGCGACTACCACTATCACTACCGTTGTATTTTGAGCCTGAAAGACGAAGATGCACTCACGACTGTCGCAAAACGCAGGGAACGCTTTGAGCGAAAACGTGGGACCTCAGAGGAGGCAAGTGCTAGGATAAATGTACTTAAGATCAACTATCCATATGTCGATGGCCTTGAAACGTTTGATAAGAATATTCCTAAAGAAAACATCGTGTGCTATGGGAGATTCCCCAATGGGAAGAATTGCAACTTCTGCAATTACACAATCCAATGTGAGAAACTGACTAGGGTCAATGAGCTACTAAAAGATGTAGAAGGCCCAAGGAAAGAGGAGGCGGAAAAGGAAATCCGGAAGCTGTTACTGCAGTGAGATAGCATCTATTACCTGAGATTTTCTTCCCGCAACCATGTTCCTATTCTACTCTTTTGCTCTTCCTAATTGTAGTCGATGACGACTTTGGCTTCCCTGTGTTCCTCTGTTTCATGACGAGGTATTCTTCTGACTCGTAACCACATTTTCTGCACTTGGAAAGGGGTTCGATAAATGATCCACATCTAGGGCAAAAAGTGATGTGCCTGCCTCTAGACTTTGGAGTGCCCCTTTCGGCTCTGCCGTACACCGCTTCCGCATATTTCTTGTTTAGTTCCTTTGATCTAACTAGGCTCATTTTCCCTGTCAAAATTGAGTATGATCTCACAACATCTAAAGCTTGCTGAACAAAAGACGACACGACTCCAGGATTCGCGATAGAAATGCAGTGTAGCCCGTAATATCTAGGGCTAAATAACAAAAACCATAATAGCCCGGCCCCGCGGGAGGACTTCTCTACCGGGCAGGAATCGATTAAGCCACTTTAGAGGAGGAGGAAATATTCAGAAGCTTAAACGTCAAGAACTGGAAGAGATCTTCAACAACGCTTTGCTCCTTTAAAATGCTGTTGAATCCCTGCTCGTTGAATTGCTTCTTCGAGTCAACGGTCAAAGTCCAAGTGCTTTCTTCTATTCTTCTTGCTGACCTTAGAGTTTCCCTCCGCACACGGGACAAACTTCTCCGACAGCTTTCTTCAGATCCCTAGAGCCTTCTTCTCATCTTCAGATAAATACCGCATCTCAGCTAGATACTTCATCGCCGCTCTTCTGATGAAGACGGAGAGGTTCTCACGTCGAGACTCAGCGACCTTAGATAGCAGCTCTAGATCGCGTTTGGAGAATCTTACATTTACATTCTCCGTCAAGCCGTTTTCGTTCATCGAAGAGCTCACAACTCAATACATTCCTATACATTTCTTTGCTCACAATTAAAAGTTTGATTCTTCTTTTGATTCTCTAACGCTGTAGACGCGTATTGCGTAATGCCAGCGACATCATCCTGGCCCGGTCATCGGGAGGATCATCTCGACGGCTAAGAATCGGTCCCGCTACAGAGGGCGAATCTGGAGAGGAAGATCCAGGGTAGATAAAGAGCTTCGGAAACTGTTGAGTCAAGAGCTTGACGAGATCTTCGATAAAGCTCACCTGGACCGTGAGAGAGCTGAAGTTGTAAGCCTCACCGAATCAACGCTCCTAGATGTGGACCGCGGAGAGGTCCTCCGGAACAGCCGCTACATTCGCGCATTCGATTTATAGTAGCTTCCGGTGTGCCGATGAGGGTTCGTCCTGAGGCTTATTCTCGCAGCGTCTTCAGCGCCCAGAGAGGTTTTCTTAGTTGAGTGAAATAGTGAGAAAGATTCATGCAGATCTATTGGCAAAGATTCAGGCTGAGCCTGAGAAGAAATATCAGATTCTAGTTCGATTCCCGAAGGAATGGTATGAGAAGGTCGGGCAGTACACTTCAAAGGAATTTCTCTTCGATTCGATCAAGACGATCTTCGGGTTCTGGGATCGAGGGTTCGGCAACATCGTCTTCCTCGACTTCGTGAGAGCTGAAAACCTCGACCTATACTATGTGGTCCTAGAGATCAGGGGAAGGCTGATTCCTGCTCTAGAAAAGTTTCCAGACGTCGAATGGATCTCAGAGCAGCTTGTCTATCATGCGATTGACCGAGATCTTCCGGAAGAGGGAGTTCCAGGATCTCAAGCAACCGTTTTCCCTCTGATTCATGAGACAGTTCCCTACCTGGGATTCGATAAGATCCATAAGGATCAGAAGTTCATCGAGAAAGGTTTAGGCCGGGATGGTCCTCCTTTCGGCATAGCGGACACAGGTGTGTCAACTGGAACCGGGGAGAAATGGACATGGCTCTACGAGAATCCAGAAGGCCTTTCATCCGGTAAACAGGGAAAGTACCGAGTTCTGGAAGCCAAAGACTTCACCTATCCTCCTTTAAGTCCAACTGATGATGTGGGACATGGATCACACATAGCGAATCAAGTTGCATCCGCTGGAAAGAAGTACTATGGAGCAGTTCCGCAAGGAAGACTCTACGTAGCCAAAGTTCTAGCCCAAGGATCCGGGCTGACAAGTTGGATAATCAAAGGAATAGACTGGCTTGTCGGCAAAGGCTGCAAAGTCATCAATCTCTCCCTAGGAAGCAACCAGAATACGGACGGCACCGATGAGCTCTCAGTTGCCTGCGATAAAGCTTGGGACCTAGATGTCTACGTTTGCATCGCGATCGGCAACAACGGCAGTAAGAATCGACCCTACTGTGACGGGACAATCGGAACACCGGCATGCTCCAAGAAATGTGCGATCACAGGAGCCACGTCAGGAATCAAAAGCCGACCTGAGCAGACACAGTACTGGAGCTCGAGGCCGCCCACAAAAGACGGCCGGAAATTCGAGTTGAAGTATGTCGTCGCTCCCGGCTTGAAGATCGCAGGCTATGACAGTCGAATGAATGAGAAAAGCGGAAGTTCCTTTGCAGCGCCTTGGAATTCAGGAACCGCTTGGGCTATCAGAATAGTTCATCCAGACTGGACCAACGATCAGATCTGGGAGGCGATCAAGAACACAGCAGTGCCTCTCGGCTACAAAGACGCTTACGGCAAAGAAGAAGGATTCTGCCTCGAAGGCTACGGACGCATAGACGCTTGGGCAGCCTACAACTACAAAGCTGAACCTACGCCTCCTCCAACTCCTCCTCAACCTGAACCCGAAGAGGTCTTGATGAAGATAGTTGTCACAGTTGACGGAAAGTCGGAGACGTATGTGCATCAAGGTCGCAACATCAAGATCGAAGAACAAGTCTTTCCAGTGGAGAAATAATTGCAAGAGTTCATTCGTGAAGTTCGCAAGATAGCCTTCGTTGCTTCTCTTCTATCCTTCATTCTTCTAGCAGTTTATTACTATGCGCTGTGGCTGCCGCTTCAGAAGCCTCAGCAAGATTTCTTCGGAATATTTCTCAGCGATCTTCAACAGCACTGGTTTGAGGTTTGGGTTGTCAGCGCCGGCTCAACAATCATGAAGCCCTACGCACTCGCAGCCTTCTTCGCTCTACCCATCCTCTTTCTCATCCAGAAACTCTTTCTGACCAAACGGGGAATATTCCTAGTCTGGACCAATCACTGGTTTCTAATCTATACTGAAATCAGCATCATCCTCGCTCTACTCGTCGCCTTAGTGGGCCAGTATGAGAACTGGTATTGGGATCCTGTCCGAAACATCTCAGGGCAGTTTGATGACGCCAGCCACTTTCTCTCCGGCCATATGATCGCCGCCATCCTTCTGAACATTGACCTCAAGGATCTCTTTCGTTTGGGCGGTCGCTGGGGCAGGATCGCTGAGGTTCTTTTCATCTGGTCCATTATGGGTTTCGTAGCGATCTATTCGGAATGGAATGAGAGCGTTCACCCTGAGCGATATTGGTCTGAATATTGGGACAGCCTCAAAGACATGAGTGAAGACTTCAAAGGCGCCTTGATCGCAACCGCGAATTACAATCTCATAGTTCCATTCGAGGAATGAAAAGAGATGTTTGAGATATTGATTCAACTAGCTGCAGGAGCCTTCGGAGCCTTAGTCCGGCAGATCATCAGTAAAGCCGGAATCATCAAGCTGCCTCGAAGACTCGACCACGACTTAGATCTAGGCGTAGTCGGAGGCTGCATAGTCGGAGCTTTCTGCGGTACGCTCTGGGAACTGATCTTCCCAGGTCTAGCTGTTGCCGGATACATTGCAGCCGGCGTCTCCGGCTATGTTGGAGCCGACTTTCTTGAGAACCTGTATCAAAAGGCGAAGAGCTGATGGCTGAGAACATAAGCGACCATGATCGCCTCATTCGTCTAGATGAGAAGGTTGATCATCTCATTGAAGAAGTCAAGAAGGTCTGTGGAGTCGTTGAAGACTATCCGTTGACCAGGAACAAGCTGAAGCAGCATTTGGACAATCATAAGGCTCAACAGAGAAGACAGCTGACCTATCTCTCCGCTCTCGCCGGATCAATCTCAACCATCCTCTACATTGTATTTCGACTGGCATCCGGCTCATGACTCGAATCTGCATCATCTGCGTCGAACCATTCGAGACTAAACGTCCAAGATGGATCTGCGGACCCTGCAAAATGGAACTCTACGGCTACACATGAAATTCCAGACGGACGACTATACCCGACCAAGAGGAGGATCAAGAGGTGGAGACCTGTGGGAACGAGTCGGAAAGGCTATTTTACGCGGTTTGAAAATAAATCAAAAAATCAAAGGTCGGGGCGGGGTGGGAGGCGTGAGGGTGCTGGTAGGCCTCGTAAGAAGAAGCCGTCTCCGCCGAGAGATTCGTTGCTTCCTTTGAAGTCGAAGAGGGATTTCATTCGGGCTTTGGGGAAGATTATCGATATGGCTTATCGGGAGAAGATGAGTGCTCCTAAGGCTCGTCAAATTGCTGAGATGATTAAGATTCTCTTCGAGATTTGGGAGAATAAGACAGTCGCTCAGTTTAGGGAAGCCCTCAAGAAGATTGAGGAGACGATTGATGCTTCAGTCAACAAGACTGCTGGTCAAGCAGCTTCAGGAAGATCTGGAGCGGGTGGAGAGTCGTCTTCAACCGTTCGACCGGAATCTTCCCATTGACGATTCCTTAGTCAAGGAGATTAAAGATGATCCTTTAGCTCTGGCGAAGTGTCAGTTCCCTCAGATGGATTGGGAGAACTGGCATCTAAGACTGATGGCGGACACCATTCTAAAAGAGATGAGAGCTCTCCTCCTCCTTCCCAGATTCGGTGGTAAGTCCACACTCGGTGGCACAATCATTCCGGCTTGGCTTATCGGAAAAGATCCGGAGAACGAGTCGATCTCATTCATAACCCATACGCAGGGATACAGTGAAGCCTTCGTCCGCGCCACCAAAGACATCATCAACTATAATCCCTACTACCGTGCAGCCTTCGGGAAACTTGAGACCGTCAAATCCAGCCAGAATGAAGTCGTCTTAAAGCGGAAGATCGAGAAGAAGACTCCCAGCCTTTCAGGGCTCGGAGTCGGTTGCGCAACCCTTGGACCTCATCCTAGAAGATGGATCATCGACGACGTAATAGATCGAAGGAAAAGTATCAGCGACGCTCAGACAAGAGATATCAAAGACTGGTTCAAGTATGAGCTTCTCCCAGCAGTCGGAAGAGACCAGTATGTCACCGTCGTGGGAACTAGATGGAGATTCAACGACCTCTACGGCGACATCATCAAAGAAGGAAAGTTCAAAGTTATTCACGTCGAAGCAATAGGTTCCGAGAAGACTCTACTCGGGAAGAGATATCTAGGGCAGAGCTACTGGCGTAAAATCTGGCCTCTTGAAGCATTACTCGAGAAGAAGACTGAGGTCGGCATCCATGCTTGGATGAGCCAGTACATGAACGATCCTAGCCTAGAAGAGGGTGCAACCTTCAATCCGAAATGGCTGAAATACTATGGTCCGGGAGAGGAGGCTCAGCTTCCTCCTCGAGAGAAACTCCGAATCTTTCAAGGCGTAGATCCTGCTATCGGCAAGAAGTCAACCGCCCACTACTTCGTGATCGTAACGATCGGGGTCTCTGAAGAAGGCAACATCTATCTCCTCGACTATTATCGAGAACACTTGAATCCTGCAGCTCAGATCAAAGCGATTGAGAATCAAGCGACTGCTTGGAAACCTGAAGTCATCGGCATCGAGTCAGTCGCCTATCAGGAAGCCCTCGTTCAATTCGTTAAGCCTTTGATGCTTCCGACCATAGGGGTTCCTCAGAGTCAAGATAAGATTCTGCGGATCCAAGGACTCGCACCTTACTTTGAGTCAGGCCGCGTCTACATCTCGAGGAGCCATGAGCAGTTCATAATCGAGTACAGTCAGTTTCCAAGAGGAGAATCCGAGGTCGACGTACTGGATGCCTTCGAGATGGCTTTGCGATGCGCCACTTCCCATAAACGGGGCGGAGGAAGACTTCCCTCTGAACCTGTTTCAAGAGCGGTTCCATGGCAGCCTCCAGGAGAAGAGATTCTTCGAGTCGATTGGAGAGAATGGGTTGAACATCCTGAGAGGGATCCGGGTTTAAGATGAGCAAGCTTCCAGACAGGGTTCTCCGAAGATTTGGGCTTCAACGCTACCAGAAGCCTGAAGTCAAGAAGGTGAAGCCTGAAGAGATAGAGAAGGAACTCGGGCTCTTCAAGAGCCCTTGGATGATCGGACTTGAAGAATATAGTCCGGATGAGGTTGGGCTCAGCAAATACAAAGAGATGATTAAAGACGCTCAGGTGAAAGCTGGATTAGACCTCATCGAGATGGCTATCCTCTCCAAGCCTTGGCATATCTATCATCCCGACTCGGAAGTAGCCAGATGGACTGAGCAGGTTCTTGAGAATCTGAAAGATCCAGATTTCACTCAAGCTCTCCATGAGATGCTTTCAGCCATCTGGGCCGGCTTTAGCGTCACCGAAGTAGTGTGGGGTTACGATAAAGCGAATCAGAAAGTCATCATTCGCCCTCGAACAGGACTGAAGGTTCTGGATCCTGAAACTATCACTTTCAAAACCTCGGAGAAAGGCCGTCTTGAAGAGATTAAGCAGACAATGGGCGCGGAACCAGTCACACTCGATCCGGAGCGAACATTCATCTGGAGTTTCCGAAAGAAGTTCGGCAACTACTACGGGGAATCCATTCTCCGACCCGTCTATACAAACTGGTATGCGAAAAGATGGTTGATGGGTTTCTCCAACATCTACATGGAGCAGTTCGGCTCACCGATCTACGTTGGCACAGTGAAAGAGCCGGGTGACATAGATGCGATGGAGAAGACTCTGAAGGGGCTGCGGGTCTCCGGAGTCGCAGTTCTCTTGGAAGGCTGGAAGATCGAGGTTCTAGAAGCTAAGTCTCGAGGAGACGTTCCATTCCTCGATTACATCAGATATCAAGACGAGATGATTATGCGTCGCCTACTCATCGGCAGCCTAGTTTTGACGAAAGAGCGGGGAGGAGCTTTAGCGTTAGGGCAAGTCCACTTCGACGTCTTCCTAATGAGTATCGACGCGATGAGAGGAGACCTGGTCAGCCTCATCAACGCCATCATCAATAAGCTCATCTCCTTCAACTTTGAGACTGAAGCTCCAGCTCGATTCGCATTCGAACCTCTCACCGAGGAAGATCTCGAACGGCTCGCAACCGTGTTCACTTCTCTGATCGAAGCTGAAGTCATAGAGCCCGATGAATCTTGGATTAGAGAGCGTCTAGGTTTCCCAGCTAAACCTACGCCTGAAGAGATAGCGACTGAGAAGAAACCTCTCTCAACTGAAGAAGAGAAGGAAGTGAAACCTTCGAAGGAAGCTGCCGGAGAACCGAAGAAGATGACTAGGAGATCTCTCCGAATCTGGTGGCCATAGATGACCGAGGAAGCAGTGAGAGCTCAATCTCCAATCGGGAAGAGAATCTACGACAGCCTCCCCAATGAAATCTTACTCCTCGAAGAATTCGTGACCGGAGTAGGAAGCATCGTTGAAGCCGACCGACAGCCTCATGACATAGATATTCTCTACCGCCAGGACACTAGAAATCAGTATCTTGAACGGAAAGTGGGAGAGCATATCCCTCAAGACCTCCGGCCCTACCTTCATATAATCTACGATTCAAGGGGTAAGCATGGTCCCGGCCTACCCTTCTATGATCTCGTGCTCAAGAAGAGAACCAAGTTAGAAGTGCTGCCTCACGCCTACAAGACTCAATTATTCAAGCCGATTCCGATGGCTAAGCCAGTTAAACTCGAACCGGTAAGCTTGGAGGAGCTCTCGTAACCTACAGCTCCCGTTGTAATGTACCGCTTGCTCTCAGGTTGAGTGGACTTCCTTTTGACCAGATGGATCGTCGAGAAGGTTCCTTCAGACGCCAATAGATTCATGATTCATAGGCGACTTGATGAAGCTCAAGCCTTCGGCGAGAACGGCGCAGCGATCTCTCTCAGCCCTGAGATTCTGAATTCAATAGCCGGGATCAAGGAGCCTTCGAAATTCATTATAGACGGCTACCTTGATCAGGAGGGCCTTTACCGAATCTTCGATATCTTATGGTGGGAGAACACTGAACTATTCGATTCTCCTCTTGAGCATCGGAAAGGCTTCCTCTCGAAGTGGCCTGAAACTTCGCACATCAAGATCCTGCCCTACTATCGTTGCAGCGATATCTCTGAGATCAAGAATGCCATCGTTGAATTAGGATCCTGCGGAATCGATGAGATCTACCTGATCCGAAGGGCAGAGGGATTCTATCCGCTGGATGGGAAGGCTGAGGATTGGCATTACTTTCAATGTCCCAGAATGATGGCCTCAGCCGGCTCAGATAAACGGATCCAAGAGCTCGTGGATTCTGGGAAATGGGAGGATCTGAAGGCTGAGGATCGATTTGAACTCATGATTCAACGGAGAGGCTTGGAGCCTCTCTATCCGTTTGCGCCACTCAAAACCTCGAAGAAAGGCTATCGGATTCAAGAGCTCTGGACCTTAACTGGCGTCCGAGGCTTGATGCAGGAATGGTTTCAAGGTCCGGCGACTGTTGCGGTTGAAGTGAAATTCGACGGCTTCAGGGTTGTAATCCATAAGAAGGAAAAGGAAGTCAGAATTGACACAGAATCTGGAGACGACATCTCGAAGAATCTACCGAACCTCTCTGCCGACGTTAAGACGTTGATGTGTGAAAGCTGCATCTTGGATAGTGAACTCGTTCCCTACGATGAAGAAGGAAAAGCTTTAGGCCGCCGGAAGGGTGCTGAAGCCAGAGGCAGCAAAGTCATCGATGACTCCTATTGGATCGCCCATGTCTTCGACCTACTCTACCTTAACGGGGAAGATCTTCATCGAGAACCCTACTCGAGACGCCGAGAACTGCTGAAAGGCTTAGAGCTTCCGGCTGTTGATCTCCCGAAGATCCCTCCGAAACCGAAGTTCCATCTCCATGAGAACTCAGTTAGACTCGCGAAGAATGTGGATCAAGCGCTCCGCTTCGCGGGAGAAGTCTCCAAGGTCAAATACTCTGAGGGTGCGATGTTCAAGCTTTGGGATGGAGACTATCCGCTCAACGGAGCCACTTTAACTTGGGCGAAGATGAAGAAGAGCTTCGAGATCGACTGCATCCTCCTAGCCAAGTTTCCAGCCGTCCATAAAACAGGACCGGAGAAAGGTAAGCCGATTGAAGGCAACTACGTCTGGCTTGCTGGGATCGGTCCACTCGATGAATCTCAAATCCCTGAGGACGGGAAGGTGCATAAGATCTCATGAGCCAAACGGAATCCGCTTA
>Ga0315309_1001499_pt1 | contig 13915 bp, 17 predicted proteins | sample TDP4_MG_FD_203080 | JGI IMG/M metagenome (GOLD analysis project Ga0315309, IMG submission 203080) | Freshwater sediment microbial communities from Lake Towuti, South Sulawesi, Indonesia - TDP4 | ecosystem: Environmental > Aquatic > Freshwater > Lake > Sediment | place: Indonesia: South Sulawesi...
CAAGATCCTCCAGATTTATGAAGGAACCAACCAGATTCAACGAAACGTGATCGGCCAAGAGTTGATCAAAGAGTATGCTGGGAGGAAATAGGGAATACCTTTAGAAAGGAATGGTCTTTGTCGATGGGTAAGGGCAAAGATGCCAGTTTAGACAGCAGGTTAAGTATTCGGTCTTAAAGATTTAACCTTACCTTTTTACGTAACCGAAACCGGCATCCTGACCTTAACCTTAACCCAAAAACATTATGAAAAGGATAGCTTTTGTTTTCCCTGGACAGGGCTCTCAATATGTGGGAATGGGAAAAGAACTCCACGATAACTTCGGGGTTGCGAGAGAGGTCTTTGAGGAGGCGGATGACACCCTCAGCTTCTCCATCTCTGGCCTCTGTTTTAAAGGGCCAGAAGAGGAATTGAAGCTGACGGAGAATACCCAACCTGCCGTTCTGACGACGAGCATCGCTGTCCTTAGGGTGCTCCAAGCAGAAAAAGGGATGAATCCCCAGCTCGCCGCAGGACATAGCCTGGGAGAATACAGCGCCCTGGTGGCGTCCGGGGGACTCAGCTTTGCGGAAGCGGTGAAAACCGTGCGCCTTCGCGGAAGGTTTATGCAGGAGGCTGTGCCGGTAGGAGAAGGAGCCATGGCTGCCGTTCTCGGAATGGAGCGGGAGGAGGTCGAAAAGCTCTGTGAGGAGACTGCAGATAGAGAGGTTCTCTCGCCTGCGAATTTTAACTGTCCGGGTCAAATGGTTATCGCAGGACATTCAGGAGCGGTGCAACGGGCGATCGAAAAGGTAAGGCAGAATGGAAAGAAAGCGGTCTTGCTTCCCGTGAGCGCACCATTCCATTCTCCTTTAATGAAGCCTGCAGCAGATCGTTTGGAGAAGGCATTGGAAGAAATTTCTGTAAAAGATCTTCGTATCCCTGTGGTGACGAATGTCGAGGCGGAGATCAATACCTTGAAGCATAGGGTAAAAGCGCTATTAGTGGCTCAAGTGTCGAGTCCTGTCCGCTGGGAAGAGTCCATGCGGAGAATGATTGGAGAGGGGATCGAAAAGGTACTTGAGGTAGGGCCCGGAAAAGTGCTTTCCGGTTTAATGAAACGGATCAACCAGAACATAGAAACTGCGAATGTGGAAGATCTGCAAACTCTAAAAAAGATTTCATCATAACATGGAAGAATTGGAACTGAAGGGAAAAGTGGGTTTGGTGACCGGCGCAGCCCAGGGAATCGGAAGGGCTGTTGCGCTGCTCCTTGCGCAAAAAGGGGCTGACATCGTTGTTTCAGATATCAATCTCGAAAAGGCTGAAGAGACAGCAAAGGAGATTGAGGCGATCGGTCGAAAGGCCATGGCCATCAGAGTAGATGTGGCCAACGCAAATGATGTGGAGCGTATGGTGGAAGCCGTTTTGGGAAGATTCGGCCAAATTGATATCCTGGTGAACAACGCCGGGATCGCTCGGGACAAACTCGTTCTAAGGATGACCGAGGAAGACTGGGATGCTGTTCTTAATGTCAATCTGAAAGGAACTTTCAATTGTACGAAGGTGGTTATCCGGCACATGTCCAAGCAGCGGAGAGGAAAGATCGTCAACATCGCCTCGGTCTCTGGAGAAATGGGGAACGTGGGCCAGGCGAACTATTCCGCTTCAAAGGCAGGCGTGATCGGATTTACGAAAACGATTGCCCGAGAGTTTGCTCAGAGGGGCATTAATGTCAATGCGATCGCTCCGGGCTATATTGAGACACCGATGACTGATGCCCTTCCGGAGAAGGCAAAAGAGGAATTGAGAAGGTTGATTCCCATGGACCGTTTGGGCCGACCCGAGGATGTGGCAGAAGCCGTATTCTTTCTTGTTTCAGAGGCGTCGAGTTACATTACCGGACAGGTCCTGAACGTTAATGGTGGAATCTATATGTAAAAGAGAAAATTCGAATATCGAAATCCGAAACAAAGATGTTAAATCCTAAACTCGAAACCCTAAACTCTAAACAAACTCAAATGTCCAAAACAGAAAACTCAAAACCGTATAGCCTTTTGACCCATTCGGCGGCGCCAAGCCCCGCCCTTCAGGGCGGGGTGTAAAGCACCGCTCAGGGTCAATCCTGAGCAAGCCCCAGCATTTATGCTGGGGAGTCGAAGGGTTGACTTTTAGATTTTGGATTTGTTTAGGATTTAGAGTTTAGAGTTTAAACCGTTTCGAATTTCGTGCTTAGAATTTAATCCATTGAGGGAGGTGATTTCATGTCCAATAATGTTGAGAAGAGGGTCAAGGAAATCATTGTAGAACAGTTGGGTGTGAATGAAAGCGAAGTGACGGTCGAGGCCAAATTCGTCGATGACTTAGGAGCGGATTCCCTCGACCTGGTCGAACTGGTCATGGCTCTGGAGGAGGAGTACAACATGGAAATTTCCGACGAGGATGCAGAAAAGATCCTGACCGTCGGCGATGCCATCGAATATATCCAGAGCCACATCGCTGCGTAAACGTGGGGCTTAACGTAGCTGAAGGAGGGTTGGTTTTTTGAGAAGAAGGGTTTTAGTCACAGGGGTGGGGTTGGTGGTTCCCACCGGGATTGGAACTGAAACGGCATGGAAGAACATCTGTGAGGGAAAGTCAGGCATTGGTCCTTTGACCCGGTTCGATCCCAACGGATTCGAGACGAGAATTGCAGCTGAAGTGAAAGGTTTTAATCCGGAGGCATACATTGAGAAGAAAGAGATCAAAAAAATGGATCTCTTCATCCAGTATGCCTTGGCTGCTACGAAAGAAGCCTTAGAGGATTCCCAGTTGAAAGTCACACCGGAGAATTGTGACCGAATTGGTGTGATCGTTGGTACAGGATTGGGCGGATTGCCCACCCTCGAAAAATATCACCAAATCCTTTTGGAAAGAGGGCCGAGCCGAATCTCACCTTTTTTTATCCCAATGCTCATTGCGAATTTGGCCTCAGGGCAGATTGCCATCCATTTCGGAGCAAAGGGGCCGAATACCTGTATGGTGACGGCTTGTGCCACAGGGGGGCATTGCATCGGAGATGCCTTTCGAGCCATTGTCTATGGAGATGCAGACGCCATCATCGCCGGAGGGACCGAAGCGAACATTACTCCTCTGACTGTGGCCGGGTTCAATGCGATGAAGGCCCTCTCAACTCGAAACGAAGAGCCAGAGAAGGCCTGCCGACCCTTTGAGAAGAATCGGGATGGATTTGTCGTCGCAGAGGGTGCCGGAATCGTCATCTTAGAAGAACTTGAATTCGCATTGAAGCGAGGATCAAAGATCTATGGGGAATTGATCGGCTATGGATATACAGGCGATGCCTATCATATGACTGCACCTCCTCCTGAAGGGGAAGGAGCTGCACGATGCATGCAAATGGCGATTAAAGATGCAGGCATCAGGCCAGAGGATGTCGACCACATCAATGCCCATGGAACCTCTACTCCCCTCAACGACCTCACCGAGACCCAAGCGATTAAGACAGTTTTTGGCCAACATGCCAAAAAGGTAGCCATCAGTGCAACCAAATCGATGACTGGTCATCTCCTTGGGGCCGCAGGTAGCACGGAAGCCATCTTTACTCTCTTAGCCATTCGAGATAGCATCCTCCCGCCTACGATCAACTATGAAGTCCCGGATCCGGAGTGCGATCTCGATTATGTCCCCAATGTGGCAAGGCGGCAACCTTTGACAGTAGCCATGTCCAACGCCTTTGGATTTGGCGGAACCAACGCCACGCTCATCTTTAGAAAATTCTCAGGATAGGACGATGCAGATCGGTTTAGCGTGTGATCACGGCGGCTTCGAACTCAAAGAAGAGATAAAAGCCCTCTTGAGATCGATCGATGTCGAACCGATCGATATGGGGACGTTTAGCGAAGATTCGGTCGATTATCCAGACTTTGGTATCTTGGTAGCTGAGAAGGTATCGAGCGGGGAGTTGGAAAGAGGGATCCTCATCTGCGGGACTGGGATTGGGATGTCGATCTTAGCCAATAAATTTCCAAGGGTGAGAGCCGCCCTGGCGAATGATCTTTATTCCTGTCGATGCAGTAGAGAACACAATGATTCCAATATCTTAGTGATCGGTGGCCGAATCGTCGGAAAAGATCTGGCAAAAGAGATTGTGAAGGTGTGGCTTGACACCCCTTTTGAAGGGGGGAGACATAAAAGGCGTGTGGAGAAAATAGAGGCCCTTGAAAAGAAAAACTTTAAAAAGTTAAGCTCCAAATCCCAAGGTTATTAGATCATTAGGTCAATAAGTGATCTGTTATTGAGTGACTTAATGACTCAGTGACTTAATGACCAAGAAAGATTGGAATTTGGGATTTGCAATTTGAACATATCCTCTTGATGGCTCACCCTTGAAACAGAGAGAGAAAAGAAAGGTTCATTCCCCTCGTCCCTCTTGGGAAGAATACTTCATGGACATCACCCATCTTGTAGCCAAGCGCTCCACCTGCCTTCGAAGGCAGGTGGGAGCCATCCTCGTTAAAGACAAAAAGATTTTGGCCACAGGTTATAATGGTGCTCCTTCCCGATTAGAACACTGCCTTGATATCGGCTGCCTCCGGCAGAAACGGAGTATCCCCTCTGGAGAACGTCACGAACTCTGCCGGGGCCTTCATGCAGAACAGAATGCGATCATTCAAGCCGCTTACCATGGGGTGGGGATTCGTGGCGCCACCCTCTACTGTACGAATCATCCCTGCATTATCTGTTCAAAGATGCTTATCAATGCCGGCATTGAGAGGATTGTCTTTGAGGAAGGCTATGCGGATGCCCTCGCTAAAGAGATGTTGAAAGAATCAGGGATCGAAGTCGAAAAAATGAACAGAAGGTCGAAAGTGGAAGGTAGAAAGTAGAAGATAGGCATAAAAAAATCCACTCTCTACTTTCCACGCTCAACTATCGAACCATATGAAATGTCCTTTCTGCAACCATTCTGAAAGTAAGGTGGTCGATTCTCGTCTTGGCAAGGATAAGGATACGATTCGGCGAAGAAGGGAGTGTCTCAGTTGTAAGAAGCGATTTACGACATGTGAGAGACCAGAGGATGCCCTTCCGTTGGTCGTCAAGAAGGATGGTAGAAGAGAACCTTTCAATCGCCTCAAGATCTTCAACGGTCTGAAAAAGGCCTGTGAAAAGAGGTCGATCAGCATCAATTTGATTGAGAAGATCGTCAATCGCATTGAGCTCTATTTTCAAGAAAAAGGGGAAAAGGAGGTCAAGAGTTCTGAGATCGGAGAGAAGGTGATGGAGGAACTCCATCGGTTAGATGGCGTGGCCTATGTCCGTTTTGCCTCTGTCTACCGACAGTTTAAAGATATTCAAGAGTTCATGGATGAGCTAAAGGAGCTTCTCGGGAATAAAGAAGAGGCCAAAAAGAAATAAAAGTCAATCGGTTAGAGGTTAAGATGCCGGTTTGGTCATTCGGTTACGATGTTCGTCTTTGAAACTCTTTAACCGTAACCCTTTGACGATTTACGATACGGGCTTCGTCACCGTAACCGGAATACCATCTTTGTGAAATCTACAATGAAGGATGATGAACACTGGATGAAAAGGGCTCTCCATCTTGCAGAAAAGGGGAGGGGACGGACCTCGCCCAATCCCATGGTTGGTGCTGTTCTCGTCAAAGATGGTAAGGTTGTAGGAGAAGGATACCATATCAAGGCAGGAGCCGATCATGCCGAAATTACTGCCCTAAGGCAGGCCGGGGAAGAAGCCAGAGGAGCTACCCTCTATCTTAACCTGGAGCCGTGCACCCATTACGGGAAAACCCCCCCTTGTGCACCTGCAGTGATCCAAGCAGAAGTGAAACGGGTTGTGATTGGCATGGAAGATCCCAATCCCCTTGTCAGGGGAAGGGGTGTGGAAAGCCTGAAAGGCGCGGGCATCGATGTGGATGTAGGGATTTTGGAAAAAGAATGCAGAGGATTGAACGAGGCCTTTTGCAAATACATTATGAAGAAAGAGCCGTTCGTTATTCTCAAGGTGGCTGCCTCACTCGACGGGAGAATTGCAGTGAGGGATGGCGATTCCAAATGGATCTCAGGGGAGCTTTCAAGGCGTTTTGTTCACCGGATGAGAGACCAAACGGATGGGGTAGTCGTCGGCATTGGTACAGTGTTGAGGGATGACCCCATATTAACGGCCCGGATCAAAAAGGGAAGAGACCCTTATCGCATCATTTTGGACAGTAGGCTCCGGATTCCAGAAGAGGCAAAGGTGATTGAAAATTCTCCCTCGAAAGCGATCATTGTCACGACCGAGCTTGCAGCAAGAGATCGGGTCCAAAAGTTAGAGAAGAAGGGTATCCGAATCCTGATCGTCGATTCGAAAGAAGGAAGGGTCGATTTGAAGGCCTGTCTTTCTAAACTTGGAGAAATGGGAATGATGAGCCTGCTGGTGGAGGGCGGAAGCCGGATCAATGGTGCGTTTCTGGATGAGGGGCTGATCGATAAAATCTTCCTCTTCCTCTCTCCTAAATTGATCGGTGATGGGGAGGCACCAGGAATCTTTGGTGGGGTTGGAAAAAGAGCCCTTAAGGAAGCGTTTCCTCTGAATAGAGTCAGGGTGAAGAGGATTGGAGAGGACATCCTCGTCGAAGGGTATTTAAATTCCAATGTCAAATGTCAAAGGACAAATGCCAAATGAAATCCAAAGTTCAAATTTCAAGAAAAACATTGTGACATTGTTCCAGGATTCGACTCTTCTGGAATTATGCTTTTGGATTTTGAACTTTGACATTCCTTTGACATTTGGATTTTGGTATTTGTGATTATGTTTGGAAATTCATTATGTTTACAGGAATCATAGAGGATAAGGGGAAGATCTTGACAGTGGAGCACCGAGGTCAGGGGAAGAAGGTTACCTTGGAATTGCCCATCGATTTGACAGAGGTGCAACTCGGTGATAGTATTAATGTAAATGGCGTCTGTCTGACCGTTACCAAGAAGAGAAAGCAGGTAATCGGTGTTGATCTGTCGCCCGAAACCCTCCAAAAGACTACCCTGGGCGAGTTAAGAGAGGGGGATCAAGTTAATCTGGAGAGGGCATTAAGACTGAGTGACCGTCTGGGAGGCCATATTGTAACAGGACACGCCGATGGTATTGGGGTGATTACAGGGAGAAGAGAAGAGGGCGATTTTCTCCATCTGAAAATACGAATTCCAGAATCCGTAGGTAAGTATGTTGTCCCAAAAGGATCTATTGCCATCGACGGGATCAGCTTGACCGTAAACGAGTATAGGGAAGGGGAGTTCAATATCACCCTCATCCCTTATACCCTCGAAAAGACAACCCTTATCCAAAAGAAAATAGGGGATCATGTCAATGTCGAAGCGGATATTTTAGGAAAATATGTTGAGAAGATGGTGAAACAGGGAGATGAGAAGTCAAAAGGTGTGGATCTTTCTTTTTTAAAGGAGCATGGTTTTATTGAAAGTGAACCCCGTTAGATAGGACAGGGCTTTCTAACGGAGTGAACGAGGAGTCATATGGTCAGCACCATTGAAGAGGGATTAGAGGACATCCGCCAAGGAAAGATGGTGATCTTGGTGGATGATGAAGATCGTGAGAACGAAGGTGATCTTACGATGGCGGCGGAGAAGGTGACGCCTGAGGCCATCAATTTTATGGCAAAATATGGAAGGGGACTGATCTGTCTTTCATTAACAGAAGCGAGGCTCAATGAGCTCCGCCTCCCCATGATGGTCTTTGAAAATACATCAAGATTTCAGACTGCCTTTACGATTTCGATCGATGCCCGTCGGGGAGTGACGACAGGCATCTCGGCAGCCGACCGCGCATGTACCATTTTGACTGCCATCGATGATGAGACCAAACCAGAGGATTTGGTTGCCCCTGGTCATATCTTTCCTTTAAAAGCAAGAGAGGGCGGAGTTTTAGTGCGGACAGGTCAGACTGAAGGATCGGTCGATCTCGCAAGGTTAGCAGGCCTTAAGCCGGCCGGAGTGATCTGTGAGATCATGAAGGATGACGGAACCATGGCCAGGATGCCAGACCTGCAAATCTTTGCCAAAGAACATGGTTTGAAGATCGTTACGATCGCTGACCTGATCAAATATCGACTCAGTAAGGAGTCACTGGTTCGACGGATTGCAACGGCCACACTTCCCACGAAATATGGGGGGTTGTTTACGGCCATCGCATACGAAAACGATATCGATTCCTATCACCATATTGCTCTGGTCAAAGGAGAGATTGGTCTGGAAGATAAGGTCCTGGTGAGGGTGCATTCGCAATGCTTGACCGGTGATGTGTTCGGATCGAAAAGATGTGACTGCGAGGAACAGCTCCATACCGCCATGGCTATGGTTGACAAAGAGGGCAAGGGCGTCATCGTCTATATGAGGCAAGAGGGAAGAGGGATTGGGTTGGTTAATAAATTGAGGGCCTATTGCCTTCAAGATCAAGGTAAGGATACGGTAGAGGCCAACGAGGAACTGGGATTCAAGGCCGATATGAGGGACTACGGGATCGGGGCTCAAATTCTTGTCGATTTAGGCCTCCATAAAATTCGGCTCATGACGAACAACCCTCGAAAGATTATCGGCTTAGAGGGATACGGAATTGAAGTGGTCGAGAGGGTTCCCATCGAGACAAGACCTCACCAGGAGAACATCGAATACCTGAAAGCTAAAGCGAGGAAGATGGGCCACCTGCTCTCGATCAAAACAGGCGAATAGCCCATTCAATTCCCAATGTAAAATGTGAAATGGAAATTGAAAAAGGGAAAAATATTTTTAATTTATTTTTGTTTTCAAAGGAGGATGAAGATGGCCAAAACCCTGGAAGGCAAATTAGTGGCGAAGGGACTCAAGTTCGGGATCGTGGTGAGCCGGTTCAATAACTTCATCAGTGACCGACTTCTGGAGGGTGCATTGGATGCCCTGAGACGAAACGGCGCCGAAGAGGCTGATTGTGTCGTGGTTCGGGTTCCGGGAGCCTTTGAGATTCCTCTGGCTGCCAAGAAGTTGGTCAGAAGCGGCCGATACGATGCGGTCATCTGCCTCGGTTCTGTGATCCGCGGAGCGACGCCCCATTTTGCCTACATCGCCACTGAAGTGACCAAGGGAATTGCAAGCCTCACTTTGGAGAGTGAGATCCCAGTGGCGTTTGGGGTTTTGACTACCGATACCATTGAACAGGCGATTGAACGAGCAGGGACCAAGATCGGGAATAAAGGTTTCGATGCTGCCATGTCAGCCATCGAAATGGCCAATCTCCTGAAGGAGATTGGAAAGGGATAACCATCGTTTTGAGGAAAAGTCGGTTCGACTCGATTCCAAGAAGAAAATCGAGGGAGTTTGCGCTCCAGGTTCTTTATCAATTAGATATCATCAAACAGGACGCTATTAAAACTCTCGCTCAGTTTCGGGATCATTTTTCAGGGAACCGCGAGAGAGATGAATTTATGGAACAGCTTGTCCTTGGCGTCCTCGAGCACCGCGAAGAAATCGATCACCTCATCGAAAAATGTTCGGAAAACTGGCGCCTGGATCGGATGAACATGATCGACCGCACCATTCTCCGGATGGCCATTTACGAGCTCCTTTATCTTGAAGAGATTCCTCCTAAGGTGACGCTGAACGAAGCGATTGAACTCGGGAAACGGTTTGGATCCGAGGATTCTGGAAGTTTCATCAACGGCATCCTGGATCGGATTCAGAATGAAGTTGTCCATAAGCCCATTCAATGAGAATAGGCTTTCGGTTAAGGTCACGAAGCCTGTTTGGTATATCGTTAAAGGGTTATGGTTAAAGATTTCGAAGACGAACATCGTAACCGTTTGACGATACGGGCATCGTTACCGTTACCTTTGGAGTAAAGACTTTTATTTCTAAGCAATATGGACGTGATCCTTTCCACTGAAAAAACTGGTACTCAAGAATGCGACGTCCTTGTGACCGGATTTTTTGAGGATGAAAGACCTCTCAGGGGATCAAGTGGATGGATCGATTGGAGACTCAACGGAACATTATCTCGTTTCTTGATAGAGAAGCGACTGACCGGCAACTGGCAGGAGACAACGCTCATCCCTTCCCAAGGAAGGGTCAGTCCACGAATGATCCTGCTTCTCGGTTTAGGAAAGGTGAGGGAATACAGTTACCTTCGCCTGAGGGAGCTTTCTGCTTTTCTATTAGATACTCTGAAAAAACTTAATACCTTGAGTGTCTGTCTCTCTTTTCCATATGAAGAAGGCTACAACGTGGATTGCGGTAAATTGGCAGAAGTCCTGATCGAGGGCATTGCGGATTGCCTGGATCTCAGTCAATATTCGTTCAATGAACAGTGGATTAAAGGGCTCCGACTCCTTTTTGAAGAGGGCGAGGAACGTTTCCGTGAAATCCTTTTGGGGGTCCAGACAGCAAAGTCGATCTTAGAAGATCGACTCACCATCCGAATCTTTGCTGCCTCAGAAAAAGGTCATCAGAGTATCAGATTATCAGGTGATGAATATCAGAGTATCAGGAGATCAGGCTGAGAGTCTTGAAATGGTTAGTCCTGATGTGCCGATTTCCTGGTATCCTTCATCCCGATTCCCTGATTACCTCATATCCGTAATTAAGCACCGAACAGTTTCTCTTCAAAATATTTGAGGGTCCTCCTCAACCCCTCCTTCCGGCTCACTCTTGGCTCCCACCCCAGGGCTCTTTTGGCCTTCCTGATGTCGGGTTGCCTCACCTTTGGGTCGTTCTGAGGTAGGGGAAAGAAGACGATTCGGCTCTTACTCCCAGTTAATCCGATGATCTCTTTTGCGAAGTCAAGGATAGAGATCTCCTCAGGGTTTCCCAGGTTGACAGGTTCTGGCTCTTCCGAATAGAGAAGTCTCTTAATCCCATCGATCAGATCTGCAACATAGCAGAAGCTACGCGTCTGATTACCGTCACCATATACGGTGAGATCCTCTCCCTTCAATGCCTGAACCATGAAGTTAGGCAAGGCTCTTCCATCGTCAAGCCTCATACGGGGGCCATAGGTATTGAAGATTCTCGCAATTCGCGTTTGGACGCCGTGGGTTCGATGGTAAGCCATGGTAATGGATTCGGCAAATCGTTTTGCCTCATCGTAGACCCCTCTCGGGACAACGGGGTCCACATTCCCTGGATAGGACTCGGATTGGGGATGCTCTTTTGGGTCTCCATAGACTTCGGAAGTGGAGGCCAGGAGAAACCTTGCCTTTTTCTCTTTAGCCAATCCCAGAGCCTTGTGTGTTCCCAACGATCCGACTTTCAATGTCTGGATAGGATAGTCCAGATAATCCTTAGGGCTGGCCAAGGAGGCAAAGTGGAGGATGTTATCGAGTCTTCCGTTGACATGGAGATAGTCGGTCACATCGTATTTAATAAATTTGAACCTTTCGTGACCCATGAGATGGCTGATATTTTCAATGTTTTCTTTGAGGATCAGGTTATCCATACAGATGACTTCATGGCCCAAGCTGATAAAGAGATCGCAGAGATGGGAACCGAGAAATCCTGCTCCACCTGTAATCAAAGTCCTTTCCATTTCATTCCTCCTGGAATCCCCCGCATCTTTTTAGCAATGCGAGGCATTACGCGTTCCTGTGTTTCCAGTGGTTAGCAAAGATATTGTCGTCGCTCTGAAAATTAACATACCGGAAAAAACTTGTAAACAATCTTTAGCTGATATGATATAAACCAAATGACCTTTGTGACAAAATAGCCATTCCTCTCATAGAAGATGCATCTCATTATTGACGGTTATAATCTTCTCCATGTGACTCGTTCTCTCAGCCAATTGAGTTCGATCGAACTTGAATGGGAAAGGGACCGACTGATCAATCAACTCTCAGTCTATCGACAGCTCAGACCATATCCGATCACTGTCGTTTTTGATGGTTGGCAAGGAGGTTGGAACAGAGAAACGAGAGAAATGAAAAAGGGGATCGAAGTGATCTTCTCAAAGCTGGGGGAAAAGGCTGACGAGGTCATCAGAAGGTTCATTAGAAAGGAAGGGTCTTCGGCAGTTGTCATTACCTCCGATCGCGATATCTCGAGGTATGCTGGAAGGATGGCCACTGCCGTCATCTCCTCGGACCAATTTAGGGAGAAGATGGAAAAATCTTCCGTTCAGGTGGAGAAGGACTTCGAAGATGAGGTGGAGGGAGAAAGAGGACTCAAGAGAACAGGATCATCGAGAAGGTTTTCCAAAGAAGAGAGAAGGAGAAGGTCGGTCTTAAAGAAACTTTAACTGGGAAGCAACTGCCTTTTGGAAATTTATAAATCTAAATGTCAAAATATTTAGTAGTCTTTATCTTTTTGTTATTCGGTCTTTAGATTTCATTTGAACTTTGAACTTTGTCATTTGACATTGCCTTTACCCCGTTAGAAAGCCCTAGCATTTATGCTGGTGATGGTAGAAATAGAAAGCATCAGCTCCTTATTGAGGGTGGGGTCAAAGCCCCGCCCTTTCTAACGGGGTTTATTTATGCCCTCCACTTATTTTCGGTCCCCTGAAGAAGCCTTGAGATATTCGATTGATGTCGGTAGAGGATCAGGGCGGCGATGAAGACACTTAGAATGAAGTAGGCCCGAGAGTCAGATCTGAAAAATGCAATTAGAATTGGCATTGTCGTTGCGGTACATATTGACCCCAGGGAGATAAATCTCCATCTCCATACCAGTGCAGAAAAGAGAAGGAATTCTATCAGAACAGCAAGGGGCGAGATGACAACGTAGACGCCCACGGCAGTGGCCACCCCCTTCCCACCTTTGAATCCGAGGAAAATGGGGAAGATGTGACCGAGAAAAGGACTCAGGCCCGCGATGGCAATCCAATGGTCCGGGAGGTTCCACTGGTTAGCCATCCATATGGGAGCGACTCCCTTCAACACGTCTGCGATCAATGTGAGAATACCCAACGTTTTTCCGGCCGTACGGAAGATATTGGTCGCCCCAATATTTTGACTCCCCATCTTTCTGGGGTCGACCTTCGAAAAGAGTTTGGTGAAAACGAGTCCGAAGGGAATCGAACCTAAGAGATAACCGAAAAGAGCGACAAAGATTCCGATAGGCATGACCGCTTCTTAATCTGAATGCAAATCAAATATAATATTTAGGAAATTAAATCAAGCAGAAAATGGGTCGGAAGGAGGTCTCTATTAAAATTTGAATTAGGATTGAAAATCGGCGCTACGGGTTTTATAAGATAAAGAGCTTCCCGTAGGAATCAAATTATGAATAACAATTCTCCAATTCAGTTGGAGGAATAAGATATGCCAAAACCTAAGGTTCTAATCAGTCAGAAGATTTTTGATAGGGCCGCCGCTACCGTCAAGGAATATTTCGAAGTCGAAGAAACTCAAAGCGACACACCTCTCCCTATGGAAATCCTGATACAGAAACTTCAGGGCAAAGCAGGGGCCATCATCTTGCTTACCGATCTCATCAATGAAAACCTCCTTTCGAAATGCCGTGACCTGAAGATCCTTTCGAACGTGGCTGTAGGTTATAACAACATTGATGTCGCTGCATGCACGCGTCGAAAGATCATGGTGACGAACACCCCTGGAGTCTTGGACGATACCACGGCTGACTTTACCTGGACACTGCTCCTCGCTACTGCAAGGCGAGTGGTGGAGGCAGACCTCTATCTGCGGTCCTCCAAATGGAAAGGATGGGGGTTGATGGAATTTCTTGGATACGATGTCCACCATAAGATCCTCGGCATCTGTGGTCTTGGAAGGATTGGGCAGCGCGTTGCCCGAAGGGCTAAGGGGTTTGATATGGAGATACTTTATACCGACATCTCTCGAGCGGCTCCGTCCATAGAAAAGGATTTGGGAGCCCGATTTGTCGATAAGAAGACGTTGCTGGCAGAGTCTGACTTCGTAACCCTGCATGTCCCTTTGCTCCCTGAGACC
>Ga0315309_1001500_pt1 | contig 13899 bp, 13 predicted proteins | sample TDP4_MG_FD_203080 | JGI IMG/M metagenome (GOLD analysis project Ga0315309, IMG submission 203080) | Freshwater sediment microbial communities from Lake Towuti, South Sulawesi, Indonesia - TDP4 | ecosystem: Environmental > Aquatic > Freshwater > Lake > Sediment | place: Indonesia: South Sulawesi...
GAGTTTCTTCCTGCCGTCAACAACCCCCTTCAAAAGGGTTAATATATCATAGATCTTCTCACGTTTTAGATTGTCTTCCAAGGAATTCTTGTTTGCAATGAGCACGGCGGTAGATTCCATGATCGTCTCGATCACCTTCAAATCGTTCTGTTCCAGAGAGGAACCAGTCTCTGTCACCTCAATGATCGCATCAGCGTCCTCAGGCGGCTTAGCTTCAGTGGCGCCAAAAGAAAGGTAGATGCTGACCTTTTGGTTCTCGCCCTTTCTCCACCAAGGTGTCACAATCATGGGATCAACTCCACCAAAAAACCTTTGATAGACTGGATTGCCCTTCAGGTACTCGGCTGAAAGGTTCAAGTACTCAGTGGAAATCCTGAGCGTCCTGCTCTCACCTATAAACTCCTCCAGTAAGTCTGAAAGGGAGTTTATCTCACTCCAAGATCTGTGCACAGCCACAACGAGTTTAACCCTAGAATATTCTAAATCGAGCAGAACCTCAACGTCGGCATGCGTCTCCTCTATCCAGTCTAGTCCTGTGATGCCTACGTCTTGCAAGCCTTCACTGACCAAGATGGGTATCTCCTGAGGCCTAAGGATCTTCAGTTCAATCTTCGGATCGTTGATTGAAGGTCGATAGGTTCTCTCTGCTCCAGAGATGACGTAGCCTGCGCGTTCTAGGATCTTAAACGTAGCCTCCGCCAAGTGGCCTTTAGGAATCGCCAACCTTACTTTCTCCATAGACTTAGCACTCCCGATTTTTGAGCTAAACCTAGCGAATATGACATAACGAGATACAGGAGATCTTTGAGCCGCATAATATACTCTGGGATTCTGAAGATTAAAAGGGTGAGGGGGTCTTTGCATCCAAAGTCTAGAATAAGATCATTCAGCTCAGAGATGAACACAAACGCCTCTTGTGAACTCGATCCCTCACTGTTACCACTCGAACAATAGGCTACCTTATAATCATATAAAGCTTTCTATACTTTTTCTCGATGGTAGACCTTTGGCAGGATGACCACCCCCGCAGCCAAGTCTATACGCGAGGACAGAGAGCATGGTCACTGAAACGGTCATCGGCGCGTCCGCAATAGTTGATTGTACACCTAAGGAGGGAAGTAACTTGGTTAAAATGGGCGTTGGAGAATATGCCCATTCCCATGTCCTAGGCTAACCATGTGTGAGGTTGATGACGTCGTATAGAGAAAGGAGATGTACCAGAGGAGATAAAGAAAATCATGGTACGATACACGGTAACCTTCGTGATGAAGTATCTAGGAAACTACGTGTCCTTTCTCGTCTTCCTAAAACTGTCCTCCCTCTAATCTAGCTCCGATGTGCGGAAGTCAAACCAGAACCTACAGAAAGGTGCACTTCGCGCTCTTGAGTGCCTTTCATATCAAGACGAAACCGGTTTGACCATGCTTCGTAAGACATTCCACGCAATAGTCTACTTCGGATTAACCATCGTATGATAAGTGAGTGTGAGATCTAAGTTTCACTTTTTTGGAATAAGCCCTGTGAGCGGTATGGGCAATAGGACTCTCTCATCCATCTCGGCTGCGAATTCATCAATCTGGAAAGCTTGATTCTCACAGCTGAAAAAGAAACATAAACTGACAGGATTTCTCGGTTCATCTGTGAAACTAAGAGAGAATTGTGAAGTGTTTCCGCTTAACTTGCAACCTTGACCGTGAATGGCTTGTTAAGGCTTCTTCAGCTCCCAGCCTAGGTCTATCTTTTTAGGTCCAAGTCTGATCATCGTTTCCTCTAGCATTTTATCCACTCCTCTCTTGAAATCTTCATCAGCGTAGAGTATGATTCCTTCTGTCAACGCGTCTAGAGCTGTCATCCTTCCATGCTTGAGCATCTCCTCAAACTCTCGGGTTGTATATATGTGAGGCTCGACTGGGAAGCCCATAATCACCGTGTATAATAAATCCCATCGATCTTTGAAATCTAATGGTACACTATCTGAGACCACAAGCAGGTCGAGGTCACTACCTCTGTGCCAGTCCCCCCTCACAAAACTTCCGTATAAAATAGCCAGTTTTGGCTTAAGTTTGTCTGCAGCTTCTAGGATGTACTTTTTTAGCCTTCCAACAACTTCTTCATGTAATCTATGATCTTCCTCGCTGAATTGATACACCTTTCAGAATCCTCCCTTGAATATAGTTTGTGGCTAGGTAGGGAAACGTTTGGATGTAAATTTGGGTATCTTGGCGGAGCATAATGCTTGTCTAAGAGGCGGGCGTCATCATAGAACCCCTCAAACCTTAAGCCGACCACCCTCTCTAAATTTTCTAGGAGCTCAAGTACAGAGTGACCTTTGGCCTCAATTCTATTCGAGTATAGGGTTGCCTTAACAGCCTTTTCAGCGGCTTGTTGAGAGTGGAAGCACGAAGCAGAGTAATGTCCACTCATTAACAGATCTTCTGCAACCCTTAAATCCTCCCAAGCATCCTCTAGCCACCTTAATGCCTCACGCTTCCAATAATTTAGAGACAGTAAGCATCCCACCGAGGCTTCCCAAACGTATGATATGATATACGTGAATTATCTTGATAAACCTTCTTAAGAGCAGAAATTCTTTCTAATTCATTTAAAAAACCCTCACTGTATTCATTTCACTAACTCCACACCCAAACATATCAATCCAGATAAAGGAGCTAGAAGCGCCCTGCCCGCGCAAACCAAAGAACAAAGTCCACTACTTCATGTACCTTGTCAAGGCCGTCTTGACATCTAGCCCCTCATGGACGATGCTACATAACACTCTAACCATTCCGGTCGGGTTCTCATGTTGGAAGACATTCCTTCCGGCCGCCACTCCAGCCCCGCCAGCTCTTACCGAGCTGCAAACCATCTGGCAGAACTCCTCATCAGTCTCGGTCTTAGGACCGCCAGCCATGACGACCGGCACCAAGCATCCATTAACAACCTCCCTGAATGTGTCCTCACTCCCCGTGTAGTTCGTTTTCACGACATCTGCCCCAAGTTCAGCCCCTATGCGGGCTGCATGCTTAACAACGTCCACATCGTACTCGTTCTTTATCTTATCTCCTCTCGGGTACATCATCGCGAGAAGTGGCATCCCCCAATCTTCGCATATCTTTGCGATCCTGCCGAGGAACTTGAGCTGCTCTTGCTCCGTCTTCGACCCAACGTTTATCTGGATAGAGACGGCGTCTGCGCCCAGTTTCATGGCCTCTATTACGTCGGCTACTTGTATCTTCGCGTTTGGGTCTGGTCCGAGCGCCGTGCTTCCTGAAAGGTGCATTATTAACCCTATGTCTTTGCCGTAGCCCCTGTAGCCAGCCCTTATGATTCCTTTGTGTAATAATACGGCGTTTGCTCCGCCTTCAGCAACCTGGTTTACGATCGTCTTCATGTCTTCTAGTCCTCTAATTGGTCCCATCGTTATCCCATGGTCCATTGGGATTATCACGGTCTTCCTCGTGTTTCGGTTTATAACTCTGTCTATCCTGATTCTCTTGCCGATCTCGGTCATGAGAAACCCTCACTCTTTAAGTACCAAGCACAAGAGCCAATTAAACATTTACCCTTTTGCGCATCCTCTTTATAGAGTAGTAGCCAACTTCACATCAACCTATCCAAGATATAGTAGAATAGGGTTGAGAAAGATTCAATTAATGCCACCGCAAAGATCGAACCAAAGAATTGTCCAGTTAACAGATAAGTCATCAAGATAGCTATCGGATCAACCACCAATCTGTAAATCAAGGTTTTCTTAAGCGAGGTTCTACGCGAACGCAAAATTGGCGGGGCATCAACACCACAACCTCGACTCCTTAATCTAGATTACTCGGATTTAAGTTTTGCCATGAAAAACTTTAATATGAGTCATTCATATTCATTCTATTGCGCGAAGAAAATGAGGCCTCTCTATGAAAGCGAAGAATGATGCAAGCCTTGGCTCTCTGATGTTCTTTGGCTATTACGGCTACATCATTTAAAAGAGGAGAGGTCTGAAACAATCTTTCTTTCACGTTGCTTCGATCTCTCCGTTTTGGAGGAAATATGAATTGAGTGTAAACGAAGAACGATCCTACCATTGCCTCGTCGTGAAGTTCGGTGGAAGTAGCCTAGCGGATGCTCCGAGCATATTGAAGGCTGTGAAATCAGTGATCGAGGAAAGAAGCAGAGGGACACAGATAGCTGTTGTTGTATCCGCTATGGGCAAGACAACGGATCATCTGCTCTCCACGGCAAGGCAAGCGAGCGGCAGCAGTTCTTCACTTGATGAAGTGGATGACATAATTGCGATGGGCGAGAGAACAAGTGCCAGAGTCTTTGCCGCAGCATTAAGAGCTAGAGGCGAAAGGAGCATCTATCTGGATCCATCGGATCCTGATTGGCCAATCATAACGGACGATTCGTTTGGCAATGCCAAGCCAATTCTCTCAGTCTGCGACAGAATAATCGAGAAGTCGATTCAACCTCTGCTCAATGATGGAGTAACCGTTGTTGTCCCCGGGTTCATAGGCAGAACCGAGAAAGGAGAAGAAACAACAATGGGTAGGGGTGGAAGCGATGTAACCGCTATGATTCTCGCTCGAGCTCTCTCAGCCGATCAGATTGTTCTAGTTACCGACGTAGATGGCATAATGTCAGCTGATCCCAAAATAATCGAGAAGCCACGAATTCTAAGCGACATTGAGATCGAAGTTCTTGCCAGAATAGCTGACTGCGGTTCAAAGTTTGTCCATAAAAAAGCCTTAAGATACAAAAGCCCACTAATTGATGTGAAGATCATAAATAATGCAAGGGCAGACCTTAGATCTGAAGGAACGATAGTCAGGGGTAGTTTTCCAGAAGGGATCATGGTTGAATCGAACCCAGAGGCTTCTATGGCAGTCACAATCACAGGCAAAGCATTATCGGAATCGCCAGAGACAATCCAGAAGGTACTTCAGCAGATAAGAGAGTTCAATGTTCCCATCTTCGGAATGTCGATAAACCATGACTCGTTGATCCTCTACCTGCCTATGAATAGTTCAAATAAGCTTCTAGAAGGTTTGCATTCTATCGTCACAGCGGATGAGAGAACAGTGGCCCTAGCCGTTAGGCAAAACTTGGCTTTTGTTAGTGTTAAGGGCTTGGAACTTGAAGAGACCCCCGGCATAGTAAGCGTGATGTCAGGGGCTCTCTCCTCAGCCAACATTAATATCTATGGAATCTTCACGATTACCTCAAGCGTTTTGTTGTTCGTCGACTTAAGAGACAAGGAGCGTGCTGTTCAGTTGATAAGAGATTCGATCAGGAAATATACGAGCCTAGAAGAGGGGGAAAAATGAGGGAACTATGGGCAAAAATAGACGTCAACATGGTCCAAGATGAGAAAAACAAACTGATTCGCTCGACGCACGACATATGCACCGCCTACATAGTTGAGCCTCAAGATGCAGACTTAGCAAGGAAGAACGGAGCCAGAAACATCGTAACAACAGCTAGGGATGCCAACATCTTACTCGTAGAGAACGTAGATGACGTCGCCAGAGTCAAAGAAGAAAACAAGACCACGTGCGCAATTGTAACGGTTGAATCGAAAGAGGATGAGAAGAAGATAATCGATCTGGCCGAATCTTTGACCGACTACATCGTAGCCAAATTCCTAGATTGGAGAGTCATACCATTAGAAAACCTCATAGCTCAGGTACATGGAAAGAGTAGACTTCTCGCATTCGCATCAAACGCACAAGAGGCCAAGCTGGCTCTAGAAACACTGGAGATGGGCACGGACGGAATCGTCGCGGAGATCACAGACGTCGAAGAGATAATGAAGATCCACGACGCCATAAAGGGGGCTACGTCAAGGATATCTGAGGCTGAGGCTGCTGAGAAGATAGTGTTATGCACGGCTGAGGTTGTTGAGGTCAAGCCTCTCGGCTCCGGCGCTAGGGTCTGCATAGACACAACCGACATTATGAAGGACGGTGAAGGCCTTCTAGTTGGTTGTCAATCTTCAGGGCTCTTTCTGGTCCAAGCTGAGGTTTATGAGACTCCTTTTGTTGCTTCACGTCCCTTCAGGGTGAACGCTGGTTCCATCGCGCTTTATGTTCTTGCGCCAAGTGGTAGGACAAGGTATCTCTCCGAACTGAAGGCTGGAGACGAGGTGTTAGTAGTGGACCGTTCTGGCAGGAGGAGGACGACGAACATTTGTCGTGTGAAGATCGAGTGGAGACCCTTAATTCTCATCGAGGCCGAATGGAAAGACAAACGGGTTAAGACGATGCTTCAAAACGCTGAGACCATCAGAGTTGTAACAGAGGATGGAACGAAGTCTGTGTCTGGGCTGAGTAAAGGCGACAAGGTCCTAGTTCACGTAGAAGAGGGCGGAAGACACTTTGGGACTCTTGTAAAGGAAGAGAAAGTGATCGAAAGGTGAGGGTTCAGATCTGTGTGCCAGTGGCAGCAAAGTGTCCGTCCGAACTCTCATCAATGATTGAAAGGGCTGAGGGTGAAGGCGCAGATCTTATCGAGGTTCGTCTAGATTACCTAGAAGGCATAGAGGGCATAGAGAAAATAGTTGAATATGCATCAGTTCCACTGATCGCTACAAATAGGCAGTATGAACAAGGCGGATATCGCGTCCAAGACGAAGGGAGCAGGGTCCAGAATCTGATGAAGGCTGCTGAAAGCGGTTTCCAGTATGCCGACATAGAGTTAACAACGGAAGATCTTAGAGATGTAAATTCCGCGTTAAGGGACCTAGGTGTGAAACCGATCGTTTCTTTCCACAATTTTACATGTACTCCCAGCTTGTCCGAGATGGGGAAAATAGTAGAAGATCAGATGAGGGTAGGTGCGGAGGTTTGTAAGCTGGTGACCATGGCTAAGAGCATAGAGGACAACTTGCCTTGTCTGCTTCTCTCGTCTAAAATATGTAAAGTAGCGAAGATCGTCTGCTTCGCTATGGGTGAGAAGGGGCTCATATCCAGAGCCTTTTCGCCGATCTTCGGAGGATGCTTCACCTACGCCTCAATTGGGAAAGGCATGGAAACGGCTCCGGGGCAGATCACCATATCCGAGCTCAAGAACCTCTATAGAACTCTAGGTGTTGAGGTTTGAAGATATCCGGGAAGACGAAGGTTTGCGCTGTTATAGGTGACCCGGTTGAGCATTCATTGAGTCCGTGCATTCATAATGTTGCTTTTCAACATTTGGGCTTGGACTATGTTTACGTAGCATACACTGTAAAGGAAGATGGGCTCAGAGACGCGGTCACAGGGGTTAAAAACCTTGGGATTTACGGGTTGAATGTAACTATGCCCCACAAGGTTAAGATCATCCGGTATCTAGATCGCTTAGATGAGACTGCTAGAGAGGTCGGCGCCGTTAATACTGTTGTGAACGACGTGGAGATGGTCGGTTACAACACGGATGGTTTGGGCGCGCTGAATGCTTTAAAGGCTTGTGGAGGAGGCCCGCGCGGCAGGAAGGTTGTGATATTAGGGGCCGGGGGCGCCTCGAGGTCAATCTCATTCGCCATAGCGCAGCAGGCAAGTGAACTGGTAATACTCAACAGAACCCCTCAAAATGCGGAGATGCTCGCAACTAGAATATCAGATGTGACAGGTAGGAGAGTGAGATGGGGGAGACTGTCTGGTGACCTTCTAGCTAAGGAGCTCAAGGACGCCAGCATACTGGTCAATGCGACCTCGGTTGGGATGCACCCAAATGATTCTGAGACTCCGGTGGAAAAAAGTCTTCTACGACGAGATATGATCGTCTTCGATTTTGTTTATAACCCTCCTGAGACCAGACTGCTGGAGGAAGCAAAATCCCTAGGGGCAAAGGTCATAGACGGTCTAGCGATGCTTGTCTATCAAGGAGCAGCTTCATTTGAGATATGGACGGGGATGAAGGCTCCGGTTGAAGTTATGATGAAAGCCGCGAGAGACGAGTCAAAAATATAGGAATATGAGGCGAGATAAAACTCTTGAGTTTGATAGGGAAAGCTGTTGCTCATGGGGCTGTAACCGTCATCAACGCCATATCCTGTGGCTTTGGGGCAGCTATAGGCGTAGACCTCAAAACTGAAGCCAAGGTTAGGCTGACCGATGAGCCTGGGATAATTAAGGGTCGAATACTCTCAGACCCCGGGGAAAGCCCAGTCTTGATCGAGAAAGTCGTAAGCCACGTCATGAACCATTTTAGCCTCAAAGATAAATATGGAGCCTCCGTGGAAACGCGATCGGATATTCCAATAGCCAGAGGACTAAAAAGCAGCAGCGTAGCAGCTAACGCAATTGTGCTCGCTACTTTCTCAGCTCTAAGCAAGGAGGTTGACGACTTGACCGTGGTGAACCTCGGAGTTGATGCTGCCATAGATGCCAAAGTGACAATAACGGGCGCCTTTGACGATGCATGCGCCTCGTACTTCGGCGGCTTAGTGATAACCGATAATTATCAGAGGAAGATTCTGAAACAGTTTGACGCTGAGGACTATGCTGTCTTGATCCATGTACCGCCAAAGAAGGCATATACGGCGAGTTCAAACGTTGAAAGGATGAGACTCATAGCGAAAGAGGTGAAGGCGGCGCATGAACTAGCGCTTTTGGGTGAATACTGGGAGGCGATGACCATAAATGGGATACTCCACTCAACAGTTTTGGGTTACGATCCGTCAATAATCTTGGATGCGTTGTCGGCTAAAGCGATAGCAGCCGGATTGTCCGGCAAGGGTCCAGCTGTCGCAGCTGTCGTTTCGAAAGACCATCTCGGAGAAGTCAGGGATGTGTGGGAACGCTATGTCGGTGAGCTCATTGAAACGAGGGTGAACCACGAAAAAGCTCATATCTTGATGTGATAGGCTTGACCGATTTAATAGTGAAAAAGACGGAAACGTTGAGCGGAACCGTTACGGCGCCGCCCTCAAAAGCTCATACTCACAGGGCTCTTGTAGCTGCTTCCCTCTCAGAAGGCGTATCCAAAATAGAGAACGCGCTGATATGTGACGATACTTTGGCAACGATCAATGCATGTCGGATGTTAGGCGCTGAGATAAGTGAGGTTGAGGATGCCTTTGCGGTTAAGGGCGTATCAAAGCCGAACACTCCAGAAAACGTGATCGACTGCAGGGAATCGGGCGCGACAATCCGTTTCCTAACGCCTGTCTGCGCCCTAGCCGACGGCATCTCAGTCCTAGCTGGAAGACAAGGCCTTCTCAGGAGACCCATGAAACCTCTCTTAGAGGCCTTGAAGCAGCTTAGAGTCGACTGCTACTCCGCACGGCATGATGGTTTTCCACCAATAATCGTCTTTGGGGGCGGAATAAAGGGTGGCAGAACGGCCATCTGGGGTGACGTGAGCTCCCAATTCATCTCGGGCTTGTTGTTTGCTACGCCGATGGCAAGCAACAGTACAGAGGTCCTTGTGACTACTGATCTTGAGTCTAAACCATACGTCACGATGACTCTCGACGTTCTTCATAAGCATGGAATTAAATTCGATTTTCAATTAGACTACAGAAGATTTGACATTCCGCCGAACCAGAGATATGCGCCCTCTGATCACGTAATCGAAGGCGATTACTCTTCTGCAGCTTTTCTTCTAGCGGCTGCAGCCATAACTAACTCAAGGGTGAGAATTAACGGGCTTAAAAGGGAGACTCTTCAAGGTGACAAGGTCATAGTAAACGTTCTCAGAGAAATGGGTGCTTGGGTCGAATTAGGTGAAGATTATGTTGAAGTTAGAGGCGTCGGTCACAGTCTCAGAGGGATGAACCTCGATCTGAGCGATAGCCCTGATCTGGTACCTGTATGTGCCGTTGTAGCTTCTTCCGCCAAGGGCAGAACAATGATCAGCGGTGTTAAGAGGTTGCATTTTAAGGAGTCTGATAGGATGCTCTCTCTATCCAGTGAGTTGGGTAAGATGGGTGTTAAGATCACAGACCTGGAAGGTCAACTCATAATCGAGGGAGGAAGCCTCCGAGGAGCTGAGCTCAACTCTCATAATGATCATAGAATCGCAATGGCTTGCGCAGTTGCAGCCCTGCGAGCTGAAGGAGAAACGGTGATTCATGGAATTGATTGCATCAGTAAGTCTTACCCAAACTTTGTCAAAGATTTACGTGAGCTAGGAGGTAATCTGATTGAACGGTAACTCGATTGGAAAAGCCCTCGTCTTGACATGCTTCGGCGAGAGCCATGGCAAATGCGTTGGAGCCGTAATAGATGGCTGCCCAGCCGGTCTGCCGATAAGTGAAAGGGAGATTCAAGCCGAGTTAGAGAAGAGGAGACCGGGCTTTACCGATGTTAGTACGCCAAGAATAGAACAGGACACGGTTGAGATTCTTTCAGGTGTTTACAATGGTTTTGCAACGGGCGCACCGATCTGTATGCTCGTCCAGAACCAAGATGTGGACTCGCGACCCTACGAGTTGATAAGGAATAAGCCCCGCCCGGGCCATGCGGATTATACCGCCTATATTAGATATGGAGGATTCAATGACTTCAGAGGTGGGGGAAGATTCTCAGGCCGGATAACAGCCGCCTACGTCATGGCTGGGGCTCTTGCCCGAAAACTTTTGAGCACAATGAACATCGAAGTTTTAGCCCACACAGTACAGATTGGAAGAGTTATGCTTTCAAAAGAAGTTTCATATAATGATATTCGTCGAAATGTCTATCAGAATCCAGTTCGTTGCGCCGCTCCTGAAACGGCATCATCTATGAGAGACGAGATTCTAGAGGCATCCGCGTCTGGAGACAGCGTCGGCGGCATTGTTGAAGCCTTAGCTCTTAATGTCCCGGCGGGGTTAGGCGATCCGATATTCGGCTCATTAGATTCGGACATCGCCAAGTTGTTTTTTAATATTCCGGCTGTTAAGGGCGTCGAGTTTGGATCCGGATTCAAATCCGCTTCGATGAAGGGTTCAGAGAATAATGACGAGTACGTGCTCAAGGAAGGAAAGGTGTCCACCTTAACGAATAATGCTGGCGGAATATTGGGCGGAATCTCAACGGGCATGCCCATCTTAGTCAGAGTCGCCTTTAAACCGACATCTTCAATTCCCAAGAAGCAGAAGACAGTTGATCTAAGTCGAATGGAGGAGACTGAGATCGAGTTTACAGGTTGGAGTGACCCATGCGTCGTTCCTAGAGCAGTCCCCGTGGTCGAGTCGTGTCTAGCATTTATCCTCGCTGACCACGCAATAAGAGCTGGGAAAATACCGAGAATTTTGAAATGATGCTCTCAGATGAAATCTCTTGGTTGTTGAATTTATCTTCATCGGATATGTATTACGCTATTAGGACAATCGTCTCAGATCAGACTTAGCTCTGTTTCAGCGTTATCACGTTTACGGAATGGGGATTTAGAGAAAGGACGGCTTCTTCTTTATCGATTTCAGGGCGTTTTTCTTCTATCCTAACTTCGCTAGGTTTGTCTAATGTGTTTCTGTCCTCTGTGGATCTGCCTGCAACATACAATTGGGACGCCTTTTTGGGCTTGAAGCCCCTAAAGGATACCCTGAGATCCGCAGGTTCGCTTTCATGCTTATTCACAGCGTATAGGTAGAGGGTCTTTCTGTCTTCTGTGATCGTGGCGGAGAGATCTACGAAGGGAACGTATTCCTTGAATTCCTCTGAGAGGTAAGAGGGTGAATCTGCGGCTGTCTTAAGGGCTAGGTTTCCAGTGTTGGCGGCATACATTTTAAAGACCAGATACTGCGGTGTCAAAACCATGCGTCCATCGTCTAACGCGATGATCAAAGGTAGAACGTTCACCGTCTGGGCGAAGCCTCCTATGGGCACCATCGTGCAGAGCCTGTGAAGCACGTTTAGGATCGATCCGGTGAGGATAGCGTCTCCGACGCTTGTAACCTGCTCGTGCAAGGGAGCCTTAGCCTGAGGATACCAGACGTTCCACTCGTCGAAAGCCAGCCTTATCTCTTTCTTAACACCATACCTTCGCCTAGCAGACTCCACAAGTCCGTAAACATCTCTAAGTCTGCGCTCTACGTCCAGTGAGACAGCGGTCAGCTCCCTGTGAGCCTTCTCGCCTCCAATATAGATGTGCACGGATAGGTAGTCAAAGTATTCTCCTGCACCCTTAACCATCTCGAGATTCCACTCGGGGTCTTCGCAGCCGACGGCTACGAGCTCAATATTTGGGTCAGCCTTACGCATCTCATTGGCAAACTCAACTGTTCTTCGAGCACATTCTTTACCGTCTAGACAGAATCCCACTTGCCACTTTCCATAAAGCTCGTTCCCAATGCCCCAGAGCTTAACCCCATAAGGCTCACGTTGCCCATCGCTTCGCCTAAGGGAGGCATAATGGGTACCTCCAGCCGAGTTACAGTATTCTACCCAGCTGGCAGCTTCCTCAGGGTTCCCGTTCCCAGAGTTAACGACTATGAAAGGCTCAGTGCCTACGAGCTTACACCATTCTAGAAACTCGACGGTTCCAAACTCGTTGGGTTCCTCAGCCCCCCAAGCCAAGTCGAGGCGACTAGGTCGCTGTCCTCTGGGTCCAACGCCGTCGAGCCAATGGTATCCAGAAGAGAAGTTCCCTCCGGGCCACCTTACGATTGGAGGCTTCAGCTCCCTAATCGCTTCTAACACATCTAAGCGGAAGCCCCTTACGTTAGGTATCTTTGAGCCTTCGCCAACCCAGACTCCGCCGTAAATACATTTACCCAAATGCTCTATAAACTGGCCATAACACCGCCTGTCAAGCCTCCCTAAGGGCGAAGCCGCATCAACGAAGCCTTTACACTCCAAGAAAACCACCCAAACATATTCCTCAGATTTATCAGTTAGATTTAGTACGGAATCAATTTAAGACTTGCGCCTTTTTTGCCATAACATCGCGTAGAACATGTAGAACGCTAGGCTCGTGTGGATGCTGGGTTTGTTCTACTTTTTCTAGGTGAACTTGTAACCTAGAAGGTTCTTCAGACTTTCGACTTGGGCCTCGTGGACGCCAAAACCACCCGTTGTGTTCTCGAAAGATCATCCGATAGGCGGGAATTGAGATGAGCGAAATGTTGATCATCACATTTTCTACATTCACACTGCAATCCTGAGGTTCTTTATCTCTTGCTCAGGAATTCGTCCGTTGAGATTGCTTCAACATTTATCTCGTTTGCCTTTTCCTCAAGTTCCTTATCACCTGTGATCAGGGTAAAATCGTTCTTCTTTGCTATATGCAGGTATGAAGCATCATAAAACGCGATCTTCAGTCTTGCGGATATCTTCATAACCTCCACGAAATTCTCAGTGTATTCAACGCTCTCAATCCTCATGATCTCCAGTATCTTAGCCACATCTTCAGCTCTCTTTACGGCTTCCTCAAGAGTTGTCGATCCCTTAAGAACACATTCTTTCCAGACAACATTGCCCAGCTCGTAGCCAGCCAGATCTAAGGTTGCACCGCCTCTGATGATTTCTGCCGCCTTTCCTCGTAATCTTCTCAAAATAACCGCAATCGCGCTGGAATCCAGAAAAAGCATCTACCTCAGCCTCGACTCCCTAATGCTTCTGGTAATTTCTTCTTCAGGGATCTTTGCGAAAAACTCTCCTAGTCCGTCAGACGCCTTCGTAGCCTCTTCAAGCCTTCTCCTCTCAACTTCTTCCTCCAGCGCCCTTCTCACGACTTCGCTCACAGAAATGCCGTATCTACCAATCTCTTCCTTAAGGGTTCTAGGCACCCTTACGGTCACAACCACATTGGTCATAATACCATCTCTGTAATGACAAAGTTGTATTACCTGCATTTAAATATTCGTAACAATATTCTAACGCGAACTATCCGTACTTTTTTCCCTCTTGGGCTTTCGGCCCAACATAGTAGGATGACAGGTCTCGCTATTGTTCGACTCTTTGATATTCTTGTACAGGAACTCCTTGATCTAAGTCTAGCATTCGC
>Ga0315309_1001501_pt1 | contig 13893 bp, 12 predicted proteins | sample TDP4_MG_FD_203080 | JGI IMG/M metagenome (GOLD analysis project Ga0315309, IMG submission 203080) | Freshwater sediment microbial communities from Lake Towuti, South Sulawesi, Indonesia - TDP4 | ecosystem: Environmental > Aquatic > Freshwater > Lake > Sediment | place: Indonesia: South Sulawesi...
TTCGAAGTCAATCTTTCACACATTAAAACCTTCGAGAAGCCGTCAGTAACAACGGCGATAGAATTCAAAACGAAGAATGGAAAAGTCAACGTCATGCTAAGAGATGTGGGCGCGCTGGCCGATTTCGGACCCCACCATTTAGATGAACAAGATTTCGAGGCGATTGAAAAGGCTGATTACATTTGTGTTTTTAACTGGGCTGGAACAAGACGATTCGGAACAGAATTGGCTAAAACTGTTTTTAACCACGTAAAAACTAAAGGAAAAGGCAACACCTACTATGATACGGCAGATCCAACCCCAAACAAAGGAGAGATTCCTGAACTGGTGAAGAACGTTTTACAAAGCAAAAACGTGGATATCTTAAGCGTAAACGAGAATGAGGCTGTTTGCTATGCATCAAAGCTAAGCGACCAAGTGAAAGCACTTCGAAAAAAGCTACAGTTTGACGAGTTGGCAATGGAATCAGCAAGAATTCTAGCATCCCAGCTATCGGCAAGGGTTGACTTACACACAACACGCTTTTCAGCGACGTTCACCAAAAAAGGCGAAACCATTATTCCGGCCTTCAAAGTTCCAGTCTTAAGGGCAACAGGCGCTGGCGACGCGTGGAACGCTGGGAACATATTAGGAGACGCCTATGGGCTTTCGGATGGTTGTAGACTTGCATTAGCCAACGCGGTTGCGGCCTGTTACGTCTCGAACCCGAGTGGGATGCATCCTACGCGAAAACAGCTGATAAAATTCTGTGAAAAGGTAAAGCGAAAAACAACTTTGTAGCATTTTTCAGCCATAGTCTATTTTAGCTTCATTTAAGACCTTAACACCAAACTTTACAATCTGTGCATAATTATTTAAATAGATTCTCCACTTTAACCATGAAGGCACGCATTTGGTGAAGGGCTTGAAGTCGAAACTCTTTGGCAGTTCTGGTGTGCGTGGAATAGTCAATGTTGATTTAACGCCGATTTTGGCTACTAAAATAGGTCTGGCTGTTGTGACGTTTTCTAAGGCGACAAGGGTGCTTGTAGCTCGGGACACCAGAGTTTCGGGTTCAATGCTTGAGAACGCTTTGGTTTCTGGTCTTTTGGCTGGAGGAGCCGATGTTAGTTGCTTGGGTGTTGTGCCCACTCCTGTTTTGGCGTATTTGACTAGGAAGTTGAAGGCTGATGCGGGTGTGATGATTACGGCTTCGCATAATCCGCCTCAATACAATGGCATAAAAGTTTTCGATAAGGATAGCTTGGCCTACGGTGATAAGAGCCAAGATGAAGTTGAAAGGTTAATTGAAGATGGAAGTTTTAGTCTGGTGGATTGGCGGAGCGTCGGTGAAGCGGTTTCCATTAATGAAAGCCATCGGTATGTGGAGACTATAAGGAAAAACGTGAATTTGCATAAGAAATGGCATACCATAGTCGACCCCGGATGTGGAGCGACCTACAGCCTCGCACCAATGATTTTTACAAGTCTAGGATGTAAAGTAACCGCCATAAACTCTCAGCCGAACGGGTTTTTCCCAGCTAGAAGCCCGGAACCAAACGCTGAGTCTTTAAAGCCTCTAGCTAAAATTGTCCGAGAGCTAAATGCAGACGTAGGAATCGCTTACGACGGAGACGGTGACAGAGCAGCTTTCATCGATGAGGAAGGTAATTTTGTGGATCTTGACCGCATTTTGGCGGCTTATGCAGTATATGTTGCGAGGAAGAAAGGCGAAGGAGTTGTGGTGACGAATGTGGAGGCGTCTATGTGTGTTGAGAAAATGGTGGAGGCCCATGGTGGAAGAGTCGTAAGGACAAAGGTCGGGGATGTTTACGTTGCAGAAGGCATAAAAAAGTATAATGCCATCTTTGGTGGGGAGCCCTGTGGAGCGTGGATACATCCCCAATTTCATTACTGCCCGGACGGAATAATCTCGTCGGTGACGCTTTTGAAAGCCCTTGAGGATGAGGATAAGAGTCTGCAGGAAATCGTAGCTGAAACGCCCCATTATCCAATCCTAAGAGAGAACATCACCTGCAAGAACGAAGCAAAATATAAAGTTGTAGAAAAAGTCGGAGAAGGTTTAAAGTCTGTCTTTTCAAGCTACAGAGGTTTCTCAACCGTTGATGGTGTCCGATTAACTCTTGAGAACGGGTGGATTTTGGTTAGGGCTTCTGGCACTGAACCGCTTGTGAGGCTAACGGTTGAGAGTGAATCATTAAAAGCGGCAAAAGAAACAATGAAAGAGGGAATGGCTCTCGTCAAGAAACTGGTTGGTGGGATGAAGAAATGAAAGCAGTGATTTTAGCCGCTGGAGAAGGCTTGAGACTTCAGCCGATCACGTCAACGAGACCAAAACATCTGATAAAGGTTGGTGGAAAACCGATACTTGAGCACTGTTTGAGGGCTGTGAAAACGTGTGGAATAGACGAAGCGCTGATAGTTGTTCATTATATGGGAGACGTGATTCGCCAGTATTTTGGTGACGGCAGAGATTTTGGGTTAAAAATCGACTACGTAGAGCAAAAGGAGGTGCTTGGGACCGGAAACGCCATAGGCGCTGTGGAGCCATACATAACGGATGACTTTCTGCTTGTTTATGGCGATTTGCTCTTCTCCGTCAACGCTGTGAAAGACGTTATTGACTCGCATAAGAAGGAAAAACCGGCCGCAACCATGGCTGTTGTTCCAGTGGAGAATCCGGAAGATTATGGCGTAGTGGAGCTTGAGGATGAGAGATACGTTAAGCGTGTGGTTGAGAAGCCAAAACGTGAGGAAGCTCCGTCAAACTTGGCTAATGCTGGCATGTATGTTTTTTCGATGGAGATTTTTGGTAAAATAAGGGAGACGGGGGCTTCGGCTAGGGGTGAGTGGGAAGTAACCGACTCGATTTCCTTGCTGCCTGGGGAGAAAAAGACTGTTTTGGCTGTCAAAATTTTGGGGGATGATTGGATAGATATTGGGAGGCCATGGGATTTGCTTGAGGCAAACCGTTGGGCGCTAATGAAGATGGAACATAAGGTTTGTGGACTTGTGGAAAGCGGTGCCCATCTAATCGGCCCGGTGGCACTCATGGAAACTGCCCGTGTACGCTCAGGAGCATACGTTGAAGGCCCCATATTTATAGATGAGGAGAGCGACATAGGACCAAACTGTTACATTCGTCCCTACACGAGCATAGGCAAGAAAGTGCGCATAGGCAACGCTTGCGAGATAAAAAACAGCATAGTTATGGATAAAGCGCACATCGGACATTTGTCTTATGTTGGAGACAGCGTAGTAGGCGAAAACTGTAATTTGGGCGCGGGTACAATAACAGCCAATTACAGGCTTGACGCAGGAACTGTTGAGATGATGGTGAAGGATAGGGTTGTGGATAGTGGAAGAACAAAACTTGGGGCGGTTTTAGGCGACGGCGTTAAGGCTGGGATAAATACGCTTTTCATGCCAGGCATCAAGGTGGGAAACAACAGCTGGATTGGACCAAACGTTATTGTTTACCGCGACCTGCCAGCTAACACGATAGTAACATTGAAGCAAAACCTTGAGGAACGAAAGCTAAATCCGTAGATGATGAGCTCAGAATATTGCGGAAAATGACAGAACTAACCTTCACATTCAAAGGCTAGTCTTTGGGAAGCTTTCAAAATCGTCTAGCCTTACTTCTTACCTAATAAATAAAGAAAGACTGCAGGGATCACTCCGAACAACCATAGCTTCCAAGCTATGTAGACCAGCCAAAGTTCGTGAGGTATTATGCTAAGAGCTAATGGTATGGTCCCTATTGCTATTCCAAAACTAGAGGCAATAATCCATATCTGTCTTAACTTCGTGTTATTCACCTCTTTCTAAGTCCTAACCTAATTCCTTGATGGGGTGGCACAGCAATTACAGACCGTAACAACCCAACAATAGCGTAGGGTATTGCCAACTTATCAGTGACAGCTAGCTTTATGGCACAGTAATGAAGTGTGGCTGCAAAGGAGATATCAAGTCCCGTGAAGATTGTTCTCCAATTCTTGTCCATTCTCGTTCCTTCCCCTTCTCCCTCCTATATGAATCACGATTTGACTGTGGTAAATAAATCTGCATAGAGGAGTCTTCTAGTTCTGGTGGAAACTTCTTTTATTATATTAATTACAGTATTGAAATTGTTGGCTTCGTTATGCTCGCAGAACTTCAAGTTGATTTGTAGTCTTCCTTTTTTGTCTATAACTCTATCTCGCTTGGTTAAAATCCTAAATACGTGTTTTCACAACTGTTAGGCGGTGGTGGAGGTTTAAAGGTGTCTGTAGCGCAGAGGAAGTTTTTCACCGAAGTCACGGCGCTGGTGGATAAGAGCGTGATCGTTTCGACCACAACTGGAAAAACTTATAGTGGAACGTTGATGGGCATCAACCCCGACACATTAAGCCTAGTTTTATCGGAATCAAAGGACGAGGAAGGAAAATTATTGCACAGGGTTTTCCTTAACGGAAGCGTCGTCGCCCAAATATTAAGCGTGGAAAAGCCCTTCGACCTAAAAGCCCTTGCAGACCGGCTCGAGAAAGTTTTTCCGACAATGGTGAGGCTCTACGAGGACAAGGGGTTCATTTGGGTCATGGACAAGGTCAAAGCGACAGAGAAAGGTGTCGTAGAGGGTTCAGGCCCAGCGGCTGAGCGAGTGCAAAAAGTTTACGAGCAATTCATCAGTGAGGTTAAGAGCTAGATAAACCCGTGAAACACGGAGCATTAATAACCGTTCACATTTTTCTCCTACCCTGTTATGTCTGGGCTATTCGAGGTCTTTCAGTAGTTTTTTATACTCTTCTGCCGTGAGACGCCATCCCGCTGCAATCATTTGGTCTATGGCTTCCCTAACCTGCTTCTTTGAAAGTTTTCCCCTAAAAAGCAGCCTCAATAGAAGATAGACTGTCCCGTGGGTTTCTATGTTATAGATGCGCGCAACTTGTCTAGCAATGCTTTCATCCAGTATGGCTATTCCGTTCATTTCCTTTGCCAAAGCAAGCACTTCAACTTCAGCATGATGCAGATCGGGAATCTTCGCAAGTTGCTTAATAAAAGCAACATTACTAGGCTTTTTCACCTTTACAATTGATTGCTGAACTAGTTGCTCAGCTACAAACGCGTCTGGTGCGCCTAAACTCTTTCCCTTTCTAACAACCTCTTGGACAACCTCGGGAGTTGTGTATTTTTCTTCTGAAAACCGAATTAGGACGTTTGAAAACCCTATTTTACAAAGGTAAATGAGCGGCGTAGCATCGAATACAAGTGGTTTCAGAAGTTTCATCTTTATGCTTCAGCCTTTTCGGCGGCTTCGATGTCCTCTTCCAAATCTCTCGCAGTTACATGGGTCACTATTCTCAATCTGTTCAGCTCCTCAAGCATCTCTCTTATGGACAATCCGGCAATTTGAGAGGCTTTCCAAAGTGTTATCTTCTCCGTTCTGTAGAGCTCGATTGCACGCTTTTTCTTCCACTCGTTCACTCCTATCTCTAATATGCGCCGTATTGCAGCGGACTTGTCCAAACCCTCTTCCTTCATGAATCTGATGATTTCCTCTTCCAATTCTATGGGAATGCGGGTTGCGACTGTTTTCTGCATCTCGAACACCGTTTGTTTACAACTATTAACAGTTGCAAATACACAAAAAAACCTTTCGCATAAAAAGCCAATCCCAAACCCGAAAAAGAGAGAAAGGAAGGTATGAGGCTTAGCCTAAGTTGACTTTATGCTTGTCGGCATGACGATTATTTTTTCGTTGGGTATTTGGCGTCGACAAAATCCAAAACTTTTCTGACGGTTTTTTCGCCCAATCCCTTTACTGAGAGCAGCTCGGCTTTTGATGCTTGGAAAACACGTCTAACACTCCCGAATTTCTTAAGTAGTGCCTCAGCCCTCTCAGGACCTATTTGTGGTAGGCTTTGCACTGCTAATAGCTGTGTCTGCTTTAGGCTGTAGGCCTTTGGCTTGTGCTTGACGGCTATTTTCCTCCTCCTTTCTTCCTGAACCCTTTTTGCTAAGCTGTGGAGGAACATGGCTGTGTTCTCCTCGTCAGGCGTGAATATTATGGAAATTTTATGGTCTGCAATGATTTTTGCCAGAGTGCCCCAGAAAACCTGAGGATTATGAATCGATTTCAAAGCCTTTATAACGTCTCCTTCGACCAGTAGAAACGGGTTCGCATAGGTTTCGGCCAACCGCTCAATCTGCTCAAAAAGCCTACCGTCAAATGTCGAACGGAAAAAGTCGTGGAGTTCTTTCCTTTCAACAGCGTAATCTGCTGAAACCACGTAGTCGGCAGGCGCCAAAGCCCTCTCAACAACCTCACAGCCAAGCTCAATGAGGGAGTCTTTGACATCCAAACTCTCGCGAACATCCGCAAAAACCGTGGGCTTAAACCCTTCGGACATAAGCACACCCAAAAACATCAACAATCTCGCTCCACTTAAACCTAAAGGCTAGCAACAAACTTCTTTTATGACGAAGCCTAACTTAAAATGGAGCGGGTGGCTTTGGAGTTTTACGTTGGGCTTCAGGCTGGTTCTACTCGTGGAGTGAAGGTGGGAAAATTTGACTAATATGTTGCGAACTCAAGAGAGATGCTGAGCACATTGAAAGAGGTTAGGTGACATTATGAGTGAAGAGTCGTCTACAAAAGCGAAGTATGTTTGCCGAAGGTGTGGCGAAGCTTATTCCTTTAAGGATTACGAAAATAGCCGTTTCTGTGGAAAATGCGGAACTCTACTAAAGAAAGCCTCTAATTTAGAAGCGTTAAAGTTAGAAGCAAGGAGCGAAGGCAGAATCGACTTTCAAAAACTGGCAAGGGAATTCTTTCCCTATCCGAGCTTTCGCCCCTTTCAGCTTAACGCAATAAGATTCGCTTTTGACGTTATCAGAAATGGTAAATTGGGTTTGCTTTCTTCTCCCTGCGGCACTGGAAAGTCAATTTCGGTATTAACAGCCTATTTCATGGCTAAGGAGTTAGACAATTCGGTTGGCAGGCTTCTCGCATTGACCAGAACGAGAAACCAGCTCGAGATTTATTGCAGAGAGCTAAAGAGCATTAAAGAACAGCACGATGTAAGCGTCGCGGCTTCCGTTTTTAAGAGCAAGAAGGAGATGTGCCCTCTCGCAGCAGAAGACCAGAAGCTCAGAGATGTCAGCTATCGCGATTTCCTCTACTATTGCAAGGGCTTAAAGGAAGGCAACTTCGGGAAAACATGCAGGTATTACGACAGGACCTATAGCGGATGGAAGCCCAGCTGGCACGCTCACGCTGTTGTTAACAAGGTTATAGAAGTCGGACCCCTACTGCCCGATGAAGTGTTTGAAGTCTGCCGTGATAAGGAGATTTGTCCTTATGAGGCCACCAAGATTCTGGCAAGATACGCCGACATAATCATAGGCAACTACAACTACATCCTCGTAGACTCCATTAGAGGGGCCATCCTAGGAAGAGCCGGAATACGGACGAGGGATATAAACTGCGTTTTTGACGAGGCCCACAGCTTGCCTTACTATGCTGCAGGCATCTTCTCAGACGAGCTTTCATCAACATCTGTCAGAAGGGCACTGAAGGAAGTTGAAGCCTTTGGTTTGGACGATTTCGGCTTCATAAACGCTTTAAATGAAGTGATGGTTGGGCTTGGAAGAAATGCTTACAAGAATTACGGGTTGGAAGTTGAACACATCATCGGAAGAGACGCGGTGGTTAAGGCTTTGTTGAAAAGCCTTGGAGTCAATACCGATAAGTGGCTGAAGATTGTTTCCGAACTCTCAGATTTGGGAGAAGTTGTTCGACAGAGAAGGGCTGAGGCAGGCAAAAGTCCAATTTCTTACCTATCCCGCTGTGCGGGTTTTATCTCAGACTGGGTTAGCCTTACTGGTTCCAGCTATGTGCGGTACGTTAAGGTTGAGATGGATAAGGACGGAAGGAAAAGCGTGAGGCTTGGAATCAGATGCCTCGACCCTGCCTTAGCCTCAAGCGTGATAAATGAGCTTCGCTCCGCCATTCTTATGTCTGGGACGCTTTGGCACACGGATTATTACATTGATGTTCTGGGAATGGAGAGGAGACGCTGCGAAAGCACGGAGCTTCTAAGCCCGTTTCCGCCTGAGAATAGACTTATTCTGGTGGATAAGGCGGTTACTACAAAGTTTGAGAAACGAGGCGAAAGACAGTGGAAGAGGATAGCCGAACACCTTGGGCAAGTAATCAGGCGAGTTGATGGAAGGATGGCTGTTTACTTTCCGTCATACGAGGTGATGAGGGAGGTTGTTAAAATTGCAAAGTCTGATTCGCCTCTCGTTGTTGAGGAAAGGGACACAAGGATTTTGGATGTGCTTCGATTCTTGAAAGATAATGAACGATGCGTGGTTTTTGGTGTGGCGAGGGGCAAGATCAGCGAGGGAGTTGACATGACAAACGAGGGAAAAAGCCTGCTCTCAGCTGTTATCATCGTTGGTTTGCCATATCCAAAGAGGACGGAGCTCCAGGCTGCCCTATACGAGTATTTTAGGGAGAAATTTGGAAACAAAGCCATAGAATATGCAAACGACATCCCATGCTTAAACGCGTTGGCACAGTCTGCTGGAAGACTACTAAGAAACCCTGAAGACAGGGGAATCATTGTCATCATGGACAGACGCGCAGCTGGAAGGTTTAAGCGAAAACTTCCAGGGGATTGGAGGGATGAGATGAAACCTCACCTGAGAATAGAGAAAATCCTCAACAGAATCGAAAATTTCACAAGTGCGCGTCTAGACTAGACGAACCAGCGGAACTGCTGTTCCTCTCTCTTCTTTTCTTCTCTGACGACTCTGACCAAGCCAAAGGATTCCAACAGTTTCTTTGTGTACTCAGCGGCAAACTCCAACCTTGACAAATCGATGTTTAAGTTCAAAAATCTGCTCAGCGTCGGCAAAACAGAGCGTGTCGCATTCGCGTCTGGATACGTGCCTGGCGTCTCCACCAGAAGGGAAAAGCCCTTAAAGCCTCTGAGTTTACCGAGGCCTATCAAAAGGCCGGCGACACCGAATATCTGTCCAACCATCAGTTTTGCTCCAAGGCTCAGGGCTTCATTTAGGGCTTCAGGGTCCGTGGCGGCACAGTAAATCTGCGGAGTTGTTTTCGCTTCTTCGATTTTGAAGCCACCCAAAGTTATGATGAAGCGGCAGCCCAGCTCTTGAGCTATGTCCAAAACACGCCCGCAAAGCTCATATTGTCCAAAGGTTGTTAGAGCCTGTGTGTTGCCGTACCATATAATTAAGTCGCGACCGCCATCGCTTCTCTTGTGGTAGTAGAGCTCGTTTATCGGAGAGCGTGTGCCGCCTGTTTCTGTGGTCACCGCCAAGTCTTGGAAGGAGTTGGACAGGATTTCGGCGAAACGCTTAGCCTTCAATTCTTGTATTAGGTGCAAGGCTGCGATGTTAGCTACAAACCCTATGCCAGGCAAGCCCTCGATTAGGACAGGGTTATTAAGCTTCGGTTTTTCGTAAACCTTAACAGCGCAAACCATGTTTCTGGCTTCCTTCGCAACAGACACGTAATTTAGAGGAAATATAATATAAGTGTGTTTAGCTCGGTGAACACGCACATGGTCCATAATTCTTAAATAGATGACCGCCGTTTTCGAGGGTTGGTCGGTCGGTTTGGCAAGGGGCAACGGAATTGAGTCGACTTATGACATACGGAAGAAACATACTAATCCTTTCCGTCATCTTCCTAGTGGGCTCCTTGGCCATTAACCTAACCACTCCGATATGGCCCATCTACATAGAACGTTCCCTCCACGCATCCATGACGGAACTAGGATTCGTGTTCTCTATATCGAACGCCGTCGCTGCAGTCATGCAAATTCCAAGCGGATTACTGTCAGACAAGTACGGCAGAAAGCGAATACACGCGTTAGGTACATTGCTGGCTGCTTTCCCGCCGATTTTGTATGCTTTGGCTAACAAATGGATGGATTTGGTGCCTTGGGTTATGCTGTCAGGCTTTGCAACTGGCTTATACATACCAGTCCGATGGGCGATAGTAGCGGACGATTCCTCAACTGAAACTATGGCTAAGGCCTACAGCTGGACGAACATTTCTTGGTTGGTGGGCTCCACTGTTGCTCCCTTTGTGGGCGGAATTGCCGCTGACTATTTTGGCATACGCTTTCCATTCTTCGCCTGTTCCATACTGGTTTTCGCTGTTTTCCCTCTAACACTCCTTATGCAGGAGACCAGGAGGAAGCCGCAGGCGAGGGCTATTAGCAACGTGAATGAAGAAGCGGGCACGATTGATGGATATCTGCTTACAATGATTGTTTTCTCGTTGATTAACATAATTCAGGGCGTGGGGATAGGCGTGACTTCACCAGTGATTCCGGTCTTCGTCGAATCGAGCTTTCCGGTGGACTACACTTTTATAGGCATACTGTATGCGATTGGCTTCGGGGTTGCCTCCATACTCGTGCAAATTCCAGGAAGCAAGTTCAGCGACCTATTCGACAGAAGGAAGGTTATGTTTGTAACTTTCGCGGCTTCTGCCCCCTTTTTCCTGCTGTTTGCGTACTCTCGGAACACTTTAGAGTTGATTGTTTTTATGTTTGTGTCAAATGCCATACTGAATTCTTCATGGGCTGCGTTTCAGACCCTTATAATGGAGGCTACACCGCCATCGAAGTGGGGTCTAGTAAACGGGATTTCTGCGACGACCTGGTGGATAGGGCTAATGGTTGGAAACGCCGTCAGCGGCGTTCTTTGGGACGGCTGGGGCGTGTTGGCGCCTTTTTATGCTTCCTCTTTAGCCATAGGATTGTCTGCAATACCACCGCTTCTTCTGAAAGAGACAAGAGTCAAGGCTAAAAATGCTCGATAGCGACATTTTTTATAAGCGCGTTTAGCTGATTTTGTTTAGGTCTACCGTTGACTTTCGAAATAAAAGACGCGGATTTGCTCGCAAGGATCGGGAAAATAAAAACCAAAAGTGGAACTATTGAAACTCCTTTGCTGTTTCCGGTGATAAACCCTGTTGTGCAGCCAGTCGTTCCCAGAAAGATTTGCGAGGATTTCGGGTTTGAGGCGTTGATAACCAACGCTTACATATTGAAGAAACATTTTCAGAGTCAGCCAATTGAAGAAGGCTTGCATGAATTTTTGGACTATGATGGAGTTATAATGACTGATTCTGGGGCCTATCAGATTCTTGTTTATGGAGACATAGAAATCAGCCCAACTGAAATTGTCGAATTTCAGGAGCGCATAGACACAGACATAGCCACAATTCTTGATTGGCCAACAGGCTGGAAGGCCTCGAGAGCTTACGCAGAAAAAACGGTTAACGAAACCCTCAAGAGAGCCAGAGAACTCTTCAAAATCAAAACAAGAGAGGACATCCTCTGGGTTGGTCCGGTTCAAGGAGGCCAACACTTGGACCTTATAGTGAAATCCGCAAAAGAAATGGGAAAACTGCCTTTTCAGATATACGCTTTGGGAAGTCCGACAGAGGTTATGGAAAACTACCGATTCGATATCTTAGTAAACATGATTATGACTGCCAAAATGAATCTTCCCGTTGAAAAGCCCCTTCACCTCTTTGGGGCTGGTCACCCCTTCATGTTTTCTTTGGCGGTGGCCCTTGGATGTGACCTTTTTGATTCTGCAGCCTACGCTATATATGCCAGAGAAAATCGTTACATGACGGAAACTGGGACATCAAGGCTGAATGAGCTTGACTATTTTCCATGCCCGTGCCCAAAGTGCTCAAAAAAAACGCCAAAAGAAGCTTCAGAAATGTCTCAAAAGGAAAAGCAAGCCTTTCTTGCCGAACATAACCTTTATGTTTGCATTTCCGAGTTAAAACGCATAAAACAAGCCATAAAAGACGGCAGATTATGGGAGCACTTAGAATTGAGGGCCCATGGACATCCAGCACTACTCCAAGCACTAAAAAATTTGAAGAAGTATGAGGATTTCATCGAAAGACATTCTCCAACAGCAAAAAAGAGCGGGCTCTTCTTCTTCGATTCCGTCGGGCTTGTTCGACCAGAAGTTGTCAGACACAGGAAAAGGCTAATGGAAAGATATTCTAAGCCAGAGGAAGCCAAAATTCTTTTACTTATTCCCCAAACTCAAACAAAGCCGTTCCATAAATCGAAAAAATTTAAAGAAATTGAAAAACTGCTTCAGCAAACGATTAAAGAATGTCTAAGCAAGGTTCACATATGTTTTTACGCTGCTCCCTTCGGAGTAATCCCCATGGAGCTTGATGAGGTTTATCCCCTCTCTCAACATGAAACCGCTCTTCCGCTTGATAAAGAAGCGGTTGAGTATGTGGCAAATCAGGTGGCAGACTACATTAGTCGAATGAACTATGAGGGGGTTGTGCTTCTTCATAGCCCAGAAGATTGGAAAGAGTCCGTCTTGAAAAAGTGCAAGAGAACCTGCTCCAAGAGAAACATTAGATTCAAATATTTCAATGTTAAAGAAGCGCGGAGCAAAGCCATTTTAACCGATTTAGGAAAGGTCTTGCTGGAAGGCTGAGCGAGTGTCCTCAATTCGTGTTGATTTGCACGTTCACACAAAGTACTCATTTGATGCATCAGTCCACCCAAAAATCATAGTTGACCAGCTTTATGCACACCCCTTCATAAAAGCCGTTGCCATAACAGACCACAACACAGTTGAGGGCTATTACAAAGTTAGGGAACTGGCTTCCCCATACCAAGACATTGTTATAATTCCGGGAGTTGAGGTAGCCACGGTTGAAGGTGACTTGATAATTTTGGGCGTTGCAGAACTGCCGCCCAAACCATGGACTGTCAAAAGCGTGATCGATTTCGCAAGGGAAAGAGGAGCGCTGGCCATCGTTGCCCATCCGTATAGAGCGTATGGTCTGGGCGACTCAGCAAAGAACTATGATGTTGATGCCATCGAAGTTTTGAACGGCGGTTCTTCATCCTACACCAATAGAATGGCTGAAAGTTTAGCTAAAGCGATGGGTTTGCCAGGTGTCGCTGGCAGCGACGCCCACCACATCGATGAATTGTGGACTGCATACACGGAGGTTCAAGCTTCTTCGGATATCGATGAGATTTTGAAAGCCATAAAGAGGGGGTTTGTTAGGGTTGTCTCAACAGGAAAGTCAATACGTTTTTAAAAGAGCGATTAGCATGATTACTGCATTAGTGGATGAAAAGAAATGAGTCCATTACAAATCGGGTTTCTGGGCGGAACTCACGAAGTCGGCAGAATAGCCATAGCCGTAAAGACTGAAAAAGCACAGGTTTTGCTAGACTATGGAGTCATGTTAAACCATGAGCCAGGCTTTCCGATGCACGTACCGCCCAAAGATGTTGACGCATTAATTTTATCCCACAGCCATCTGGACCATTCTGGGGCTGTCCCCATTTTCTACATTCACGGAAAGAAGCCGCTGTACACAAACAAGTTAAATTTGGAACTAACCCAGCTACTGATATCCGACTTTATCCACCTCTCCAGCTACTATTTACCATTTGAATACCTTGAGCTAAAGTCTATGATGAGGAGCAACAAGCATGTGGATTACGGCTTCAAAGAAGAAATTGGAGATATAAAATTTCAGCTTTTAAACGCTGGGCATACTCCCGGAAGCGCCCAAATACTTGTCGAAGCTGAGGGAAAGAGGCTGCTTTACACGGGCGACTTCAACACCGTAGACACGAGGCTCTTGGAAGGCGCAAGGATGCAATATGGCGACTTAGACGCAGTGATAATCGAAAGTACCTACGCAGACGAAGACCACACGGAACGTTTGGAGCTGGAAAAACGCTTTGCAGGTGAGGTGACTGATGTCGTGGAAAGAGGAGGCACAGTTCTCGTTCCAGCCTTCGGGGTTGGAAGATCCCAAGAAATCGCGTGCGTTCTAACCGCTCATCACTT
>Ga0315309_1001502_pt1 | contig 13890 bp, 11 predicted proteins | sample TDP4_MG_FD_203080 | JGI IMG/M metagenome (GOLD analysis project Ga0315309, IMG submission 203080) | Freshwater sediment microbial communities from Lake Towuti, South Sulawesi, Indonesia - TDP4 | ecosystem: Environmental > Aquatic > Freshwater > Lake > Sediment | place: Indonesia: South Sulawesi...
CCCGGTTGCGCCCCAGAGCTATACCCCAGGGTCGCCGGCAGTGCTACGAGCTATAAAGTGCGACTTTGACGTCAGGAAGCAAATCAAGCTAAGACTAAAAGTCCTATCAGAAATGGGGCACCCTACAGATAAGATTGAGCTAATAGTAATGGGGGGTACCTTCCTGGCTTCCCCCGAGGATTACCAGTACCAGTTTATCAAGGACTGTTTTGACGCCCTTAATGGTGAGGAATCGGCCGACCTGGGAGAGGCAAAACGACTTAATGAAACCGCCAAACATCGCTGCACTGGGCTCTGTATTGAGACCAGGCCAGATTGGTGCGGGCAGAAGGAAATAGAGCGGATGCTTGAGTTTGGCACTACCAGGGTAGAGCTCGGGGTTCAGACCCTGGATGATGACATCTACCGGCTGGTAAGAAGAGGGCATAAGGTTGAAGATGTGGTCAGGGCTACCGCCTTGCTCCGGAAGCATGGCTTTAAGGTGCACTATCACTGGATGCCGGGACTGCCCGGCTCAACCCCGGAAAAGGATTTAGCACTATCTGAGATGCTATTTAATGACTCCCGCTTTAGGCCGGATGGCTTGAAGCTATATCCGACAATGGTGGTTCAAGGCACCGAGCTGGAGAGGTGGTATCAGGAAAATCGTTACCAGCCCTACGACAACAAGACCTTGATTAACCTGATGATTAATATTAAGTCCATCGTGCCCAAGTATGTCCGGATATCGCGGGTTCTCCGTGATATCCCGGCCAGGTTTATCACCGCTGGTTGCAAGGATTCGCTGCGAGGGGTGATTAAGCAGCGGATGAAGCAGAGGGGGGTTGAGTGTAAGTGCATCCGCTGCCGGGAGTATGGCCATCGGGCTCAGGATGGCTGGGAAATAGGCGAGCCTCACTTAGTAAGAATAGATTATGAAGCCTCAGGGGGTAAGGAAATCTTCCTCTCCTTTGAGGACGAGGCGGAAACCCTGTTTGGAATGTTGCGGCTGAGAATTCAACCCAAGCCAGGAGGAAATTCAGCCTTGATACGGGAATTGCATGTTTACGGACCTGAGGTTCCCCTTAGTGAACAGAAAGAAGGAGCCGCTCAGCATAGAGGTCTGGGTAAAGCCCTGCTCCAGGAGGCTGAGCAAATTGCCGGTGAAGAATTTCGGGCGCCGAGAATGATAATTCTGAGCGGCGTTGGCGCTAGAGAATACTACCGCGCTGAATTTGGCTATCGTCCACAGGGCGACTATATGGTTAAGGAGCTTGGCTCTTAAGGAAGTCTATCGCCCACTGGATGGCGTCCTCGTCTTCCTTAAGCTCATAATCTGGGTCTAATCCCTTACCCTCAATGAGACGACCTTTGGGGGTGAGCCAGCGAGCGGTGGTGATGTATAACCCTGAGCCGTCTTGAAGCTGGCGCAGGACATCAACACTGCCCTTGCCATAGGTCTTAGCGCCGGCAACCGTAGCCCGGGCGTAGTCTTGCAGGGCTCCAACCAGTACCTCACTGCCGCTAGCACTATAGCCATCAACCAGAACCACCAATGGCAGGTCGGTGCTTACTCGGCTGGGTCTGACCGAGGAGGTAGTATGCTTTCCCTCATTGTCCACCACATCAACCACCACCCCTTCCTTAAGGAAGAAGCCAGCGACATCAATTACTGTATCCAGCAGGCCACCGGGATTGCTGCGCAGGTCAAGGATAATGCCAGCCGCTCCCTGCTTGGTAACGGTCTTTAGCACCGATGATAGTTCCTGGCCAGTGCGCTCAGAAAAATAGGTGATTTTGATGTAAGCGACGTCCTCCTTCATCTCAAAGCTGACACTGGGCACCTCAATCTCAGCCCTGATTATCTCAATCACCTCTGGTTCGGTCTCGCCCTGGTGAAGGACGGAGAGGGTGACCGGGGTCCCCTTGGGGCCCTGGATATTGAGCACAGCCTCAGTCAGGCTCATTTCTGAGGTAGACCGGCCGTTGACCTCCAGGATTATATCGCCCGCCCTGATGCCTGCCTTTTCTGCCGGTGAGCCAGCAATCGGGGCAACAATTGTTATCTGCTTATCTTTTTCTGCTACAAAGGCGCCAATGCCCTCAAATTTCCCCTCCAGGCTTCTCAAGCTCAGCTGGTAGGTTTCGGCATCAAGGTAGGAGGTGTAAGGGTCATCCAGAGCCTCAACCATCCCCTTAATTGCCCCCTCAGTCAATGTGGCGGTGTCAAGCTTGTCCTTGTCCACATAGTCCTGGTAGATTATGTTCCACGCCTGGGTTATAACATCTAGACCCTGCTGTGGTGAGGTTGGGGTTGGGATTCTTGAACCTAGGGCACAACCGGCCCCGAAGGATAGGGCGAGAATTACCGCCAGTAATATACCTGCTGCTATAATTTTTATTTTTTTTGACATCGGACTTATTCCCCTTTTCATATTAATTAGATTTGTCACTACCCCTTTCCTAGCCTGACATCCACCACAGCTGGCTTCCCCTTACGAATTTGGTTCATGGCCTCTTTTAAGGTTGGCAGAACATCATCCGGGTCTTCCACCATTCGCCCGTAACCACCGCAGGCTTGAGCTACCAAGCCATAGTCGGGGGTTGGCACAATATCTACCCCCGCCTCAAATGCCATCTTGTCAGAGAGTTTGGTCCCAGAAAGCCTCTGGACAATCCCCCTGATAACACCGTATGACTGATTGTTAAAGATGACTGATAGAAATGGAGCGTGGTAAGAACTGGCAGACCAGAGAGTTGCAACAGGACAACCCCAGACAAAACCACCATCCGTCATCAGACTCACCACAGTTCTATCTGGAGCTGCCACTTTTGCTCCGAGAGCAGCCCCCAATGCCCACTGGATGGAACCACCAGCGCAGCCCAATAGGGTTCCCGGTTTGGTCCGTTCAATCTGCTCTGTTACCGACGCTGATTGGCTTAGGGTATGGTTAACTATGATTGTGTCCTCGTCCACAACCTCATTTATACAGTGACAGAGCCAGTCTGGGGAGATCGGCTTCTGGCTGGAGCTTTTCACCCCCAAAGTGTGCCACTCGTTTCGCTCCTTCTGGTGCTTACGCTCTAGTTGACTGAAGCGTTCACGAAATTTGGCGCGCTTTTCGGGAGTTAGTCTCTGGCGGATTATCTTATTTAGAGCCGGTATGGCTTCTCTCGAGTCAGCCTCAATAAAAACATCTGCCCCACGGTGCCAAAGAGGTCTACCCTGCGTCAAGGGATCAATATCTATATGGATGATTTTAGCCTCTGGTCGGGGGAACCCCTCTGCCGGTACGTACGGTGTATCATAGTCAATGACCAAGAGCATATCGGCATCCGATATGTAGGGATTTGCCTTCCGGCTTCCCCCAATCTGTTCGATTCCGGCAGAGAGGGGATGCGTAGTTGGGAAATTCATCCTGGTTAGACCAGAAAGCACCGGTGCGCATAGAGTCTCCGCTAGCTCTACCAGTGATGCCACCGATTCAGGATACCGGCTGGAATAGCCTGCCACTATAAGAGGGTTTTTCGCTTCAATCAACATCTCGGCTGCTTTACTAAGACTGTCATCGTCAGTCGGCGCAGTTGACGATATTGCCACTGTCGCCGATGGTGGGATAGTCACCTTATCGACCCTTTTTGTAAGAACTTCCCAGGGGTAAGATAGATAAACCGGTCCGCAAGGCTCGGTGAAAGCAGTTCGAAAAGCCTGCTGGAGAACATCATGAATATTCTCATTGCTGCCTAGTTTATGATCCCACTTGACACAATTACGCATTATGCTGCATTGGTCGAAAGGCTCTTTCAACCAATTTACTCGCTGGCCTGAGGGCATTTCCCCAGCCCAGAGGATGACGGGTATTCGTCCCCACTGCGCGTTATGCATTGCTCCACCTACCTGAAGGGTACCCAACTCATCATGTACCATAACCACCTGTGGCCGCCCCGAAACCATGTAGTGTCCATGGGCGGCAGCCATAGCTACCGATTCGTCGAGGCACAGTATCAGTTTTGGAGCGCGTTTACCCGATGCTCTGTATTTTGAGATAGCCACCTGGAGGGGAGTGGTGTCACTTCCCGGGTTAAAGAAGATACACTCCACGCCATTTGCGTTTAGCACCTCCGCGAAAGCTTCTGCCCCTTCATACTTTTCCATAAGTTTTACCTCCTCGGGGTGGACCGAAAGCAGCTCGCTCTTTTTCCCATTCGGCCCGGTAGGCTGAAGCTATCCGCTCCTTGCGCTCTGCAGGCCAATCCGGGTCCCAACCCAGACCCAGGTCTTGACCAACAAGGACTATGGCAAATTCCGTCATCCTGGGTCTTTTCTCAATGATAGTGGTGATATTGCATATCCGTCCCGGTGATTTACAATCAGTACACCGCCCATCAACGGCACATGGTGCCTGTATTCCCATAGTCATGCCATGATATGGAGCGATAACATACTTTACCCGCTTAATTGCTTCATCAACATTACGCACAATCTTGTTCTGCCCGATGACCAGTATGACCTTCTGCGGTCCGAAGATCATGTGGGCTACCCGATTGCCGGTGGCATCAATATTTACCAGTTTCCCGTCCAGCGTAACTGCGTTACTGCTGGCCAGTAGTATATCACTCTGCAAACGCCTAAAGTCTTCAATCGGTACCTGCCCTGGTCGAAAAATTTGAAGATTCCCACGTTTGGTTAGCTCATCTCTAAGTCCAATTTGTCTGATTGTCATTGAGCCACCCATCCCAACCTTAGCCTTAAGTGGTATCATATCAAGGACTGTTTTTGCTGCAGTTTTGGCATCCTCTACAAACTCCACGGTGTCAAACCGGTTTGCCTTTAGCGATTTTACCACTGTTTTGGTGTCTTGGTCGCTTCCTTTAGTCATTCCAATCTCCTTTGAGCCAGTTAGCCATACTTTAAGCCGTTATTTGCCTGGCTGTCAATGCCCTCGGATAAAGATAATTAGTACGCACATCGTTGGCAGTTTGTGATAGAATAGCAGTAAAATTGCTTAGCGTAGAAGGAGGAAAACCTTGGGGAATTCCTATTCGTTAAAGATTGATGCCTATTCTCACATTTCACCCCCAAAATATACTGAAGCTATTCGCAAAGCCTACCCGGCGTTTTACAACCAGATATTAGGAAACACACCCCCACTGTTCGACCTGGATGAGAGATTCCGGATAATGGACATGTATGCGCCTATAGTGCAGGTATTGACCGTGGGACCAGTCCCACCACTGGAGGTATTTGCCGATCCTAAAAAATCGGTGAACCTGGCGAAGATGGCCAATGATGAGATGGCGGAACTTGTCCTGAAATACCGGGATAGATTTGTTGCCGCCATTGCCTTGCTTCCCATGAATGACATCGAAGCGGCTTTGAAAGAGACTGACCGGGCAATCAATGAACTTGGGTTCAGAGGTATCTATGTGCACAGCAATATCAACGGTAAGCCCCTGGACTCTCCAGAGTTCCTGCCGCTTTTCGAAAAGATGGCCAAATACAATCTGCCGATATATATCCACCCCTGGAGGGGTGATGACTTCGCTGACTATAAAATTGAAAACACATCGAAGTACCTGATAGCCAGTATATTTGGCTGGCCATATGAGACTACGGTAGCGATGACCCGCCTGGTATTTAGCGGAATTCTGGAAAAGTATCCAAACTTGAAGGTGATTACCCATCACTGCGGCGGAATGGTCCCCTATTATGAACAAAGGATATTGCAGCATTACGGTCAGCAGGATAGAACCTATCACAAACAGGCGGTGTACTTGCATGGGCTCACCAAGACTCCGATTGAATATTACAAGATGTTCTACAATGACACAGCGATTCACGGCAACACCCCGGCCTTGATGTTAGCTTATCACTTTTGGGGCGCTGACCATTTAGTGTTTGGGGCAGATATGCCTCTGGGTGATTATTATTTTGGTTTTAGAAGTTATCGGCAGACCATAAATGCTATCGAAGCAATGGACATAACTGACGACGAAAAGAAGAAGATATTCGTGGACAATGCCTTGGGTCTTCTACGTATACCGGTTTGAGGCTTAGGGGTGCTGCTGTTAACAATACTGGAATCGAGCTTTCTCCTGGTTACTGTTTTGGTGACGCCTCCTTGGGTTGCTTTTCATATATGGTGGTATGCGCCCCGCTAGTGTCAACCCCCACATAGCTAAATCCGGTATATTCGCCAACACTGTTGGGGTCAAACTCCTGCTTAAGCCTGCCATACCATATATGGTAATTGGAGACACGTGGCCCGGTTACCTCAACCGGTAGGAATAATGGTAAGGCAAAGCAGCCATCTAAAGCCCTCTGGCCCACCTTCCTTAGCCATTCCTGTACGGCTTTAGCCGATTCCGGGTCATATGGATTATAGCGGCAGAATATCTCGGTATGCCCGAGATGAGCCTGTTCCTCCCCCCAGCCGAACTGCTGCCCATCATCGGCGATTACCAGGCCCTTTTTTATCAGTTCCCTCTTCATTACCGCCGCCTCTTCCAGCCACCTTATGTGCACGTCGTATCTCTGGCCTTCAACCATCATTGAAGAGAATGCCCCGCCGGCGCGGAAGGTCTCCCTGATAGAGCCGGTGACCCTGATGCACTGGAAGAGGAGAGTCCCTTCTACTGCCGGGTCTTCAACCGCTTTTAAGGACTTGCCACCGGTTTCCTTTATAATCTGCTCCAGCACCCTTTTCTTATATTCAAAGTCTTCAGGAAAGTTGCCGGCGATTATTACCAGAAACCCGGGCCCCTGCACCTCTTTGGTAAACCGCTCCAGGGTGGCAAAATCCTCCTCATTACTTGTCGTTATGTTAGAAGATACCATTGACGGACAAAAGCCCATCAGCTCGTAAGCAATTTCACTTTCACCGATCTTAAGGTCGGCTTCAACCAGTTTCTCCAGGGAAGGGAAGCTGAAATATCGCACCATCAGGTTTGGCGGAAACTGACTGAACCTGTAGCGTGGTGATGTCCCTTCCAGGGGAAATCTTGCTGGACCCGGCCAGTGATAGACCTTGGTTGCCTGCTTGGTAATAATACCCCCGCTTCTAAGTATGCCTCTCAAAGATGGTCCTGGTCCGTCACCACAGAACCACTCAGCCGAAGAACCAAGAGTACCCAGCCTGATTATCTCCCCCTCATCGGTTACCCACTCTGTTGCCAGGTCGTTGCGGTCACCGGTGCTTGTCGTCATCCCCATATGGCCATGACCGGATAGGGCGAGAGCGGTGCAGTTAGACCCAGCCCCCTTCATGTTACAATTCAAGCCCCTTTTGAAGAGCTCAGCCTGTAGCTGTGCCGAGACGACATAGGGCTCAACCACGGCATACATGTTCTTCTCGTTAATTTCAATTATGCGGTTCATCCTTCTCAGGTCTAGATAGACAAGGTCTGAGGTGGGAGGAAAAAACACCCAGCCGGTACTTACCCCCTTGAATGGTATCCGGTGCTTATTACATATCCTGACAATCGCCTGAACCTCTTCCGTGCTCCCTGGGAGCACCAAGGTTAACAGCCTGGAACGATAAGCATCCATTATAACCGGGTCATCGGAGATATTCTCCGGTCTGACCACATCCTCTATCTCTTTATAAGCCTCCCTGCTTATAGCCATGGTTCATTAACCCCCTTTCTTAGATGGCCTTCTCTACTAATTCAACGATGTCATAGACCTTCAGGCGGCCACCATTCTCCTTGATGGTCTCACTAAGGTTCTTCTCACACCAGGGGCAGGCGCTAACAATCGCCTCAGCCCCGGTAGACTCAGCTTCTTCAATCCTCTTTTTTGCTGTCCACGTGGCGAAATCGGGGTTGGACTCGTTAACACCACCGCCAGCCCCACAGCACCAGGAGTACTCCTTTATCCGGTCCATTTCGGCAAGCTTCAGACCGGGGATACTCATCAGCACCTCCCGCGGCGGGGCATAGACACCATTGGTGCCCCGTCGGTATATCTTTGGCGGCTCAAAGATAAACCTGTGCCCGGGAACCCTCTTCCCTTCCCAGTGTATCCACGGCTCACCCAGCCGGCCCAGGTAGCAAGGGTCATGATAGGTAACATTCAAATCCACCTTCTTGTTCAGCTTGAGTTTACCCTCTTTGATGAGGCGGGCAAGATATTCGGTGATATGAAGCACCTCAAGGTCACCCTTGAGATTGTACTTGTCGTATAGCACCTTGAAGGCCTGATAGCCGTCGGCACAGCCGGTTACAAGCGTCTTGATGCCAGCCTTCTTAATCAGGGCCATATTCTTTTTTGCCTGATTAAGGAAGTCTTCTTTGTAGCCCATCTGATAGGCACGACCGCCGCAGCAGGTCTCCCCGTCAGTGGCGATACCAAAATCTACCCCGGCCTTCTGCAGTATCCTTACCGTGGCCCTGGCCAGCTTCTGCATCTCCTTATCATAGCTTGTCAGACAGCCGACGTGATAGAGCATGTCCACCTTCTCTTTAGTGGCGTCTTTAAGGTCCAGTCCTTCGGCCCAGGCGGCGCGCTTTCCCTTGGCGCCTGGCATCATCGTGCCCTGTTTCCGCAGGCCGGTGATTACCTTGTCGAGGGCAGGGTTGGTATGACCATCCTTGACACACCTGATCCTGAATTCATTGATGGGCAAGAGTACTTCCATGTCCATAGCATATTTACAGGATACATCACAGGCGCCGCACATCTGGCAGTTATAGACTATATGAAGGAGCTTATCGTTGTATTGAAATCCGCTCTTCAACATCTCCTTGGCAATTTGCAATCTGCCACTACCGGAGTAGGCATGGAAATTATATTTCGCGATGCTGGGACATGCGTACGAATGCTGAACTCCCTTCACCTTTTGTAGGGGTATAAATTTGCAGGCTGAACACCAGCAGCACATCTCGATATCACCCTGGTAGTCTTCTACTGCCATCTCTGCTCCTTCCTCAATTTATTCCTCTAGGCTTTCTCCCAGTCTTAAAAGCATAGCTTTCCCGGATTCATAACATGGTTTGGATCTAATATCGCCTTAACCTTGGTTAAGGCGGCAACGTAGGCCGCATCCCGGTTAATAATCATCCTGGCACTTTTACCATAAGGCCTGGAGAAGTGGGCACCTGTTGCCATTAAGGAATTGATGGCAAGGGCTGATAACTTCTTGATTTGCCCCATCTCACGGGGGTTTTCCGGGTTGTAAAAAAGGTTAAACTCGCAATGGCAGTTGGCACCCTGTACTATCGGCTGGAGGTAAACACCCACGTCTGAGACGGGGTAGCCGGATTTATTAGCTAGGTCATACATGACCCCGATTTGACCCTGGAGCTTATCATAGATGGTTATAAAGAATATATCGTGGCAGGCACCTTTATAACGGAGCTTCCAGTATGGCTCAGGGGAAGGCCGCTTTATCAGTTTCAGCAACTTATCGGCTGAGACCCCACCGACAGCTCTTACTGCTTCCACTCCCACCCGCTTGGTTATTTCCGAGATGCCCTTTATCTGAGAACTCACCCTATCTTCAGGAAAATAATTATAGCCGGCTACGTTATAGAAAAGCACCCAGGGGGGTAAAGAATCCTTCAAATCACGGTAATCCCCGGGCCATTTTTCCGCCATAATAGCCGCCAGATTAGTATTGTTCAGCAAAAAGCACTCATTAACCAGTCTCAGCCTTATCAGCCAGTGAGTTAGCTCAAGCAGCCTATCGAGATCTGAGGAGCCAACCACGAAAGGTTCTTCAAGTTTGGGGAGTAGTTCACATCTTAGCGATGCCCAAGTTACGATGCCCATCGTCCCCTGTGCTCCCTGGATAAGCCTGTACCAGGCAGCCGGACCGGGCCCATACGGTGTCTTTTGTGCCCCCCCGGCTGCCCACTGCTCCTCTATTGTACCTGGCCCGGCTGCCTGCCCGGTTCTAAACATGTCGCCGGTGCCAAAGACTACCTCAACACAAGCCAGCGGGTCTGAAATATCCCATTGATACTTGGGCATGATTACAGGCTCCCTCTCGAGCATACTACCGACAACAGTCTTCGACTTCCGCAGCAGTAAAGGCATGTTGAGCCTGAGCCCTTCTTTTTCTACCGCTGGTATTAGTTCCCCGAATGTTACTCCTGGCTCAACCATGGCGACCCGGTGAGCTCGGTCAACCCTGATAACCTTTTTCATTTTACTTAAATCTACGATAACAGCCCCTCCAGTACCGGGAACGGTATCGCCCCGGAAATGGGGAAGGCCTGAACTCACTGGCACCAGCGGTGTAAGAGTCTCATTAGCAAGATTTACTATCTTCTGTACGTCACCGGCATTTGTTGGCTTTACCACGCATACCGGCCTTACTGAATTAACAAAGCTCATATCCCTGGAGTATTCATCCAGCGTCGCTGGTTCATAACTTATGTTGTCAGACCCAACAATTTTCACCAGCTTCTCTCTTTCAATCATTTTTGCCCCCTTTTGCTTTTAGCTAAAATAAAAAGCTCCATCTGAAAGAATGTACCAGTAATACTGATCCAGGTTGCGTTCAAAAGTCAACAGGTCAAGTAAACCTGTAAGCCGAGTTCTGTATCCTTCAGGTGAAGGACGGTGACCATCTATCTAGCCCTTCCGTTACCGGAAGGGTCAAGCGACCAACCCGGGACAGGCCGGGCGTCCCTTTGTCCCTCTATTTGGTCTTGCTCCGGGTGGGGTTTACCCAGCCGACTGGTCACCCAGTCGCTGGTGAGCTCTTGCCTCACCATTTCACCCTTACCCCTCAAAGAAGGGCGGTATGTTTCTGTGGCACTTTCCGTAGGGTTACCCCTCCTGGGTGTTACCCAGCACCCTGCCCGGTGGAGCTCAGACTTTCCTCCCCCCTTCAAAGAAAGGGAGCGGTCACCCGGTTTACTTGACCTAATTACACTGTAATATAGAATGCATTATAAGTCAACAATTAGGCGAGAAATAGGATACGCCCGCAACTGCTGCACTGCACCAGATTGCCACTTCTTGCCCGGTGTAACTCGGTGACGGGTAGTGATATCCGGCAGCCACGGCATATCCCTTGCTCCACTTTTGCCACTGCCATTCCCTTTTCTTTCCTGAGTGCCTGATAGAACTCAAGTGTCTCTGAGTCAATCTCGTTGGTCAGTAGCTGGCGTTTATGCCTGAGGTCGGAGAGTATGGCTTTGTGCTTCTCTAGTTCGTTAGATAGCTGCTGTTGCCGGCGTTGCCACTCCGCTTCTAGTGTTTCCAGCTCGCTGCTTAACCTGGCGACACTGGTTTCAGATAGCTCAACCTGGTCAATTATCTCTAGTGCTTTTTCTTCCCGCTGGTCACGCCTGGTCTTGAGCGTCTCAACTTCATGCTGAAGGTTGGTCAGCTCCTTGGGGTTCTTTATGTCGCCGCTGAATAGCTTTTTTTCGGCGGCAGTGAGCTTGGTTGAAACGTCATCTATCTCCCACTCTGCCGAGCGCTGTTTGCGCCGCAGTTCCTCCAGGTGTTGCTGCTCTAGCTGGAGTTGGTTCTGGGTCTTGACCACAGCCTCACTTTCTCCCAGCTGGCGGGCAATCTGGTCCAGCGCCCGCTCATTGGACTCAATCTCTAGGTCAATATCCTGAAGTTGATAGAGCTGTCTGGCAACACCCATTTTTTAGTTCCAGCCTATTCTATAACGGCTATTCCATAATATCAATCACGACAAATGCTTATAGTCATCTTAGAACATATGTGCTACTATAAATATTATGAAAGGGGGAGGCGATGAGGCTACTGAGACTAGCCGTGGAAATTCAGCGATGGGACCTAGCCGCCCATACCATTATCCTGGCTACTGCCAGACTACTGAAGAACGGAGATAGACCGCATGCCAGTAAAAGCGAGGGGAAAAAGAGGCACCCCAAAGGGCAAACAGCCTAGTTTCTATGCCAAAGTCCTTGACGAGGCAGAGCGGCTCGATTTTGAGTTAGCCTCTGGCGTTGAGGGCATTGATGGTGAGATTGCTCTGCTCAGGGTCAAGATAAAGTCCCTTCTGGAGAATGAGCCGGAGAATATCAGGCTTATTCTCCAGATGACCAACGCCCTGGAGAGACTGATCAGGACCAGGTATAACATCAGCAAAGAGCAGAGGAAGGGACTGAAGGAGGCGATTGGTAATGTCCTCAGAGATATTGCTCTCCCCCTCGGGATTGGCATTGGGGTTGCCGCTAAAAAGCAGGGAGGGGGGTGAGGTTAATAGGCAGTAATCTGCATATAAATAGGCTACGCCCCTACCAGCGTGAGGTAGCTTTAGCCGTCTTGGACAGCGTTTTTGGCAAGAAGGGGCTTACCTTCTCCGTGGAAATGGCTCGTCAGGGGGGTAAGAATGAGCTATCGGCTCAGCTTGAGCTTTTGCTTTTAACCCTCTTTATGGCCGAGCCGAAGAACCTGGTGAAGTGCTCGCCTACATTTAAGCCCCAGACCGTCATCTCAATGATGCGGCTGAAGGATAGATTAAATGACGCCGGCTTTAATGGCATCTGGGTGGCTGAGCTTGGTTATATCATCAGGCTGGGTAACGCCAGGGCAATATTCCTCTCGGCTGATGAGTCGGCTAATGTGGTGGGCAATACCGCCCATATCCTGCTGGAGATAGATGAGTCCCAGGACGTGAGCAAGGAGAAATATACCAAGGAGTTCAAGCCGATGGGGGCAGCGACTAATGTTACCACCGTCCACTACGGCACAACCTGGGATGACTCTTCCCTGCTTGAGGAGGTAAAGCAGACCAACCTTGAGCTGGAGAGGAAGGACGCCGTCAAGCGCCACTTCCGGTATGACTGGCAGGAAATAGCCAAGTATAACCCCGATTACCTGGCTTATGTTGAAGCGGAAAGAGAGCGCCTGGGTGAGAATCACCCCCTGTTTTTAACCCAGTACCGGCTTTTACCCATCCATGGCGGTGGGGGATTCTTCAGTCAGCAGCAATTGGCTCAGCTTCAGGGAGAGCATGTAAGAAAGCACCGTCCTGACCCGGGCAAGGTCTATGTTGTCGGCATCGACCTGGCTGGGGAGGCCGAGACGGAGGAGGGAGCATATTTAATAAGCCTGAAGCCGCGCCAGGATTCCACCGTGGTTACCATCGGCGAGCTGGACTTCTCCAGTTGTGACGATGTCCAGAAGCAGCCAAGAATATATGTTGTTGAGCACTACTGCTGGAAGGGCAAAAGACACACCGAGCTCTATCCTCAGTTAGTTGATATCCTCAAGAATGTGTGGCACTGCCGAAGGATAGTGGTTGATGCTACCGGCATCGGTCAGCCGGTAAGCTCATTCCTGAGACAGGCGCTCGGGGCAAGGGTCTTTCCCTTTATCTTCACCCAGCGGGCAAAGTCGGATTTAGGCTTTAATCTGTTAGCGACGATTAACTCGGGGCGGCTCAAGAGCTATAAGGGCGATGGCTCAGAGGAGTACCGGGAATTCTGGTTTGAGATGGAGAAGGCTAAGAGCCAGTTCCGCCCATCGCAGACGATGAATTTCTATGTTGACCCTTCTGAGGGGCATGACGATTTCCTGATGAGCCTGGCGCTTCTGGTTGAAGCCGGAAACCAGTATGTGCCAAGGGGGGCAAGGGGGGTGTAAGGGACTAAAAATTTATCTAAAGTAACCCCAAAGGGGATTGACAATGGCTTTGGTTAGTGATAAGCTAACCTCCCCGAAAGGTCAAGGGGGACTAAACAATGTGCCTGTTTGTATAATAAGCGGAATTGACAGCTGTATTATTATTAGATATTATTTTATTGGGGGAGAAGAAAAATGAACCAATTTGAACCAAATGCTCTAGCGTTGGAATACCAAGGAAATTACGGGACAGCCAGAGGGGATTTGGATATCTCTAATATCGTGAATAATCCCTTTGTTAATAGCCCACGAGGCATCCTTGGTTTGGGCTTCCCTGAAAAGTCTAGCGATTT
>Ga0315309_1001503_pt1 | contig 13888 bp, 4 predicted proteins | sample TDP4_MG_FD_203080 | JGI IMG/M metagenome (GOLD analysis project Ga0315309, IMG submission 203080) | Freshwater sediment microbial communities from Lake Towuti, South Sulawesi, Indonesia - TDP4 | ecosystem: Environmental > Aquatic > Freshwater > Lake > Sediment | place: Indonesia: South Sulawesi...
CAGACGGGAAAACCGGTTCTGCGGAGTCACACCGGCTCATTACGGAGATCGATGAATCGACCACTCGGCTCAGATTTCCCTCGCTCTAGGCTTGGAAAATAGCACATAATTGACTGCCCTTTCAGTTTGGCTTTTATTCCCAATACTCACCATCAGTTTTGTATGTTTTCCGGCGGGTCTTTGGCGTGGAAGAGGGTTTGGGGTCTGCTCTCTCTGGCCCTTCTGGTCGCCAACTCGGTTTTGGCTATCTTTCCCGTTTCAGCCGCTTCAGCTGGCGGAGAGGTTCAGTCTGGAGTGAGGTCTCTTCCACCCGGTGTTGTGACGTATTCCTTCACCGAGCCCTCCGCCGTCTCGAGCGTCGTGGACGATAGGACGATCGACCCCTACTTGAATGAGACGGGCCTGCAGTACATGTTTGTGACCACGTTCGGCAACTACAGCTTCGACAGAACTAGGCCCTACGTCATGACCTTCACTTATGGAAGCTTGCTGTCAAGGAGCGCCTTCCTGATCAACGCTTCCCGTCCTCTTCATCCGTCTCATCCGGTCGTCACACAGGTCAACGACACGTTCTTCGAGTGTCGGTACGCAGCCCTCTCGAAGGGTTCGCCTGCAGGAACGGTTACCTTCACGGCCGAGTTCTCGAGAGAGGAGAGGCCTAAGCTGAGCGTTGCCTTCTCAGGGAACGAAACGTTCGGGGATCTGAACATAGTCTGGGGGGTAGCTACACCTGCCTCGTTCTTGAGGATGGAACGCGACAAGACGCTTCGGCTTGGCTCAAACAACATGTCCGCGGTTCCGCTCGCTAGCCGGAAGGCGCACATCGGAACATCTTCTGACCCCTCCAGCTGGGATCTCTGGCTTACAGTGGATTGGGAGGATGCGCCCTCCGGACGGCTCTATGAAGCCTCCTTCAATTGGCCGGAGCTGTTCCCCGGTTCAGGGGTAGTCATCTCCTTTCCCGCCAACCTGTCCTGCGTGGACCCCACGATCGTGGCCTCAGACGGCGGTGAGTGGGCAACGTATGTGTCGCCTGAAAGGAAGGTCGTCTATGACGGAGACTACTATTGGGTTTTCTACCATATAGGCACCACAACAAACGGAAGAATACGGTATGCCACGTCCGTCGACGGGGTCTCATGGAGCACTCCCACCTACGTTCCCACGGACCCGATCGTGTCCGAGGGCTTCGATGTGAAACTCTGGGGTGGTCATTTCTACTTGGCGTATTGGTGCTGGGGTTGGAAGAACCCATCCACGAATGTATGGAAACAATATACGAAGTTCATCAAAGGCTCGATAAATGGGTCCACAGTGGTATGGGGTCCTCAGCGAACCATCGTGGAATGTTCAGGAATGTATGGTACCGACGTTCTGTGGCATGTGTCGGTTGCAGTGGATTCGAATGGTGTGCCCGCCGTGGCAGGAAGCTTCAGTGCATCGATCCCAGCACTATACATAGCGACCGACTCGAACGGCACGAGCTGGAGCACGCGAAAGGACTTGGAGGCAAGTGGGTCCGCCTATCGTGTCGGAGTAGTCGCCACCGGCTCCAACTCATACTACGCTGTCTACACCTACAACTCAAAGCTGAAGGGAGCCAGAGTTGTCAGCGGCAACGTCATCAGCGAAGGTGAGATCGGTCTTCTCTCTTCCGCAAGCAACGAGCATTCTGAAGCTGTTGACTCCTCCGGGAATATACGCGTTGTCTACGCCGGCAGCGAGAGCAGCCTCAGGTATAGCAAGAGAGCAGCGGGAGGAACAAGTTGGTCCACTCCAGCCGAGATCAAGTCAACCACTTCTCTTACCTCGCTGACGCTCACGCTTGGCCTACTATACCGCTTGAACGCCCTCTACATAGATGGGGGTATACTGAAGTATACGCATTCATCCGATGGCTCCACTTGGTCACCTAGCACAACGCCGTTCGGTAGTAGCCTCAACAACCCCGCATTCGTTTCCTCCCCTGAGAACGCCACAACCCTTGCCACAATACCCCTCACCTGGACTGAAGGAACCGCAAGCCCCCACAACGTCATGTTCGGCTATCTAGCGATGCCAACGGGTTCCTCGGGCACGCCGTCGTCAGACCCGTGGAACAGGCCGGGGCTTTCTCCCTATCAAGAATACTTCAAGCAGCTAGCAGAGTACGTCTCCCCTGGCAGCGGCCTCTTGACCATCAAGCAGACAGACCTATACCTGCCAGGAAGAGAATTGGATCTAGCCATAACCAGGGTCTTCACAACCCCCTTAGCGTTCCTGAACGGGGATTCACCGTACAACCTCGAAATATATCCGTGGGCGAACTTGGGTAGTGGGTGGCAGCTCAACTTCCCCTGGATCGGCAAGACCTACCTACACCTCTGGGACGGGCAGCAGTACCCCATGAACTGGACCAACAATATCTACGAGAACCACAGAGGGCAACACTTCAAACTCGTCAAGCACGCCAATGGTTCCTACACGCTCTACACAGGACCGGGGACGAGATACATCTTCGACTCAGAGAAGAGACTCACCGACATAGTGGACAGGACTGGAAACAACCGAATCGAATTCAGCTACTCCGGAAGCAAGATCGCACAGATCACCGACACCATTGGCCGAACCGTCATCCTCTCATACGACTCCGACGGGAGACTTGCCAGCGTGCAGTCCGGCCAACGCACCATCCAATATGGATACCTAGACAACAAGCTTGTCAGCGTCACGGACCCCGCAGGAAGAACAACACAGTACAAGTACGATACCGGAACCAGTAACTGGCTTGTCAACGGCACAATCTATCCAACAGGAGGACACACAAGCTACACATATGGAAGCTCCCCAATAGGGGTAAACCTCGTCACCTACCTCGTTACCCTCCAAAACCAGTATTCATCAAGCGATGTCCTCAGCAACAGCAGAAGCTTCAACTACACTCTGAAGGACGGCGAAGTTACAAATAGCAAGGTGGCTCAAGCCGGCGCAGATCCATCGATCCAGGCCTACACCTACTATGAGTTCAGCAGCACATCTCAATCGAATAACAGAACCACGCTAGACGGCAACAAGGTGCAGCTGAACAAGCTCATAACTTTCTATGATCAGTACGGAGCGGCAGTTCAAGAGGACGTGTACAGAGGCAACGCCACCACCAAGTCCTACTCCAACCACTACGGCTACGATGGCTGGGGCAACCTCCTCTACTTAAAAGATGCTAAGGAGCACGAAGCGTTCTGGGCTTACGCCAGGTCAAGTATCCCCTGGTTGAGCGGCTGGAACTACAGGAAGCGGTTCGATGTCACAGGACAGCCAGGTGCGGGGACAAATTATCAGATCAAGATAGTTGTTCACAGGACTTCAGGCACAGACAGCGGCAAAGACGTCTACCTAGGCACGAAGTGCAGATCAGACTTTGGAGACATCAGATTCACCAAAGCCGACAGAGAAACTCTGATGGACTACTGGATGGAGTCGAAGACCGACAGCGAGGCAGTCTTCTGGGTAGAAGTCAGCGAAGACCTAAGCTCAGACAAGAGCCTCTACATCTACTACGATCCGTCGATCGATCGATCGACGACCAGCAACGGACCCGCCACATTCTTGTTCTTCGATCATTTCAACAACCTTGATCACTGGACAGACGTAGCTTTGTCTGGGTGGACTTGCAGCGACAGTTGTGCCGTGAGTCCTGGAACCACTGCACCCCACTCTCTGTTGAAGTCGGACTTCGACGCGCTGGAGAACATGAATGTAGAGGCAATATTCCAGTACACGGCTTTTGGCACGTACCGAGAGTTTCACATGCATCCCTCCGCCAAAGACATGAACGACAGATGGTTCACCCGTTTGATCTGGCGATGGGGCCACTGGGAGGTGGAGTGGTGCAAGACAATTGGCGGCGCAAGCTCCGAAGGCGACATAAACACAAACCCCGGCTCATACACAACAGGCGTCTGGTACCGCTACAGAGAAAAATGCAAAGGAGACCAAGTTGAAGTCTTCATCAACGACGTAAGCAAGGGTGCCGTCACCGAGGCCGACCGGTGGGGGACGATCAGCAACTCGAAGGTCGGCATCGGCAGTTGCAACGCTCTGCTCAGGGTAGACTGGATTTTCGTCCGCAAATACGCGGCCACCGAGCCGTCCATCTCCCAGTGGGGCAGCGAAGAGCAATCGACTGGCTTCGTTCGACCTGATGGAACGAAGCCAGATTTCACGAGCGCGTTCTATGACAACCTGGTCGAGGAGAACATCCACGGCCTCCTAGTTGGGGAGGCTGAGTCTCAGAATGGATCCAAGAACATCGAGGCATACTACAAGCGCGATTTCGTTGGGAACCTCCTCGAGGAGAAGGCTCTCCACAACGGAGGCTGGCTCTACACCAAACACACATACGACATCTATGGAAACCGCCTCTCCACCACAGACGCCAACAACCACAGTACACAATACACATACTCCCCTACGTATCAACACGCCTACCTCACCAAGGTCGGCAACATTCTTGGAGAATCGAACGTCACCAAGAGCTACGGCTACGACCTCTCCACAGGCGACCTTCTCACGGAGACCGACCCGAACGGTCACACCACAACCTATCAGTATGACGTTCTGGGGCGGCTCACAAGCGTCACCTATCCCCCCGTGGGAGGCGTCTCGGCTTCGAAGACCTATGCCTACGACGACATCAACAACATCTTAACCAGGACCAACGAGAACGGCCACGTAGTAAAGCAATACTATGACGGGTTAGGCCGCCTCACAAAGATCGAGCGTTACAACGGCAGCCAGGCCTACAGCACAGAGACCTACAGCTACAACTGGCTGGACAAGGTCGAGAACCACACCACGACAACAGGCAGCCTCTACACCTACGACTACGACGCACTCGGCCGCCTCATCAACGCCTCGAACCCAGACGGCACATACAGCTACACACTGTACGATGACGCCGGCTTCACCACGACCAGCATCGATGAGAACGGCCACAACAAGACATATGGTTACGACGAGCTTGGCCGCCTCATCTGGGCAAAAGAGTATCCACAACCCACATCTCCCCACACCACGAGCTACACCTACGACCAAGTCGGGAACCTTCTAAAGATCATTGAAGGTCAATCGACAAGTGGTCCTTGGCTGAGCGGCTGGAAGTACAGGAAGAAATGCAACATCACCGGACAGTCTGGAGCAGGAACAAACTATCAGGTAAAGACCACAGTTCACTATGGGAGCGGGTCTGATAGCGGCAGTGATGTGTACTGCAGCTCTAAGTGCAAGGCCGATTTCGGAGACATCAGGTTCACTGCGAATGATGCAAAGACTCAGCTGGACTACTGGATAGAGAAGAAGACGGATAACGATAAGGCGACATTCTGGGTAGAAGTCTCAGCAGACTTGAGCAGCAGCCAGTCGATCTATCTGTACTACGGGAAAAACGATACAACCACAACGTCAAGCGGCCCGAACACGTTCATATTCTTTGATGATTTCAGCGGTGATTTGAGTAAATGGACGGCGGGCAACTCTGGCCTTGCAACTCCGTCAATAGTTGGCGGAGAACTAAAACTCACTGGGACGGGCTCAGGCGGAAACTATTGGTGGAGTTGGGGGTATGCCTATACGGGAACCGTTGCTACCGGGGGAGACAATTTCAAAGTCCATGCCAAAGCAAAAATGCCGTCTGGAAGCATAGGATATGAGTGTTGGCTAGGCATAAGAAAAAGTAACACCGACGCGGTGATGGTAAGTAAGTATCGCTATAGCCCAAGCGCACAATGGCAAGCGGAGGACGGGCTTTGTACGAACCTGAACCACGGCAGGGATGGCATTTCAGGTATTCACGTGACCGATAAAACGCAGACGTGGGTTGAATCTTGGTCAGATCTCGCGCTGTTCCATGACGCATCAGCTAACCAAGTAAAGGCCTATGATGATAGTACTCTGTTGAACACGCTTAGCAAGGATTATGGTACGAACAATTTGTCAATATATTGTGGTGGAAACGTGAGACAGTCCGGTAACACAATTACTGCGCATTGGGATAACGTCTTTGTGCGTAAATGTCTTGCTACGGAGCCTTCAGTTTCTTCATGGAGCAGCGAAGAGGTCGTCGGCGAGGGCCAGGTGACCACCTACGAATACGACGATCTCAACCGCCTGGTCAAGACCGCCTACTCTGACGGTTCCATCGAGAGCCTGACCTACGACAACGTGGGCAACCTCATCAGCAGACTGGATCCCAAAGGCAACTCGATAGCTTACTCATACGACGCTCTGAACCGACTTACCAAGACAACCTATCCTAATGGCTCAACCATCACCTACACCTACGACGGAGCTGGCAATCGCCTCACCATGAAGGACCCCAGCTCCGAGACCTACTACCGCTACAACGAGAGAAACTGGCTGACCAACGAGACCAAGGTCATCGACGGGACAAGGTACTCCAAGCTCTACACCAGCGACAAGCTGGGAAACATCCTCACCCTGACCTACCCGGACAGCTTCCAGCTAACCTACACCTACGACGCCCTAGACCGACTCAAGACAGCAGGGAGCTACGCAGCCTTCACATACACACTCGACGACAAGGTGTACACCGTCAGGTACGGGAACGGCGTTCAGACGACCTACAGCTATGACGTTCGAAGCCGACCCATGCGCATACTGACTAAGTTCAACTCCCTGACGCTCCTAGACCTCAACTACACATACGACGGGGAGGGGAACGTACTCAGCATAAACACAGAGACATACTGGTACGACACCCTCGACCGCTTAACGAGCTCAAGCGGGCCGTGGGGGAGCATCTCCTACACCTACGATGCCGTGGGCAACAGGCTCACAAAGACCGAGGGAGGCACAATAAACTATGAGTACGGAGCCTGCAACAGGCTCACCCAGGCTGGAAGCGCCACGTACAGCTACGACGCCAACGGAAACCTCGCCACCAAGAACGATGGAACAAACAGCTGGACCTACAGCTACGACTACGAGAACCGTCTCACACAGGTCAAGAAGAACGGCCAGACCATCGCGCAGTACGTCTACGACAGCGGCGGACAGCGGATCAAGAAGACCGAGGGTGCCGTCACCGAGGTCCACATCTACCAGGGCCTCGACATCATCTACCAGCGGTTCACCGGCAACGACACCACAACCAAGAGGATCTACGGGGCCGGTCGCCAGGTCGCCGAGATCCAGGGCGGCGGCGTGAGGTATCTTCACCAGGACTTCTTGGGCAGCACGAGGGTTGTGAGCGACCCCAGCGGTGTTGTGAGGTTCAGCAGCAGCTACAAGCCCTTCGGACCCAGCCACGGGGAGAGCGGCCACGAGACCCACAAGTACACAGGAAAACCCCAAGACTCAGCGACAGCCCTATACTACTTCGGCGCAAGATACTACGACCCCGAGATTGGGAGGTTCATCACACAAGACCCAGGGACGGCCAGGCTGACAGAGCCCCAAACACTCAACAGATACGTCTACTCGGTCAACAACCCCCTCAGATACGTCGACCCAAACGGAGCTGAGCACCTCGCCCCAGGAGACATCAAGGACTTCCTCGAATGGAACAAAGAGTACGGAGAGAACGTTGTGCCCTCCGAATGGCGCCCATACGTGTACGGCGGGCTCATCGCACTCGAGGTGGGTATAATGGCGGCGCCTTTCGCGTATGCTGCCGCAGCAGCAGCTGCTCCCGCTATCAAGGGAGCTCTCGCGGCTGGGGGAGGATGGCTTGCGGAGAGGGCCGTCGCAGCCAAAGACTGGATCGTTGAGAAGGCACACAATGCATGGAACGCTCTCAAAGGATGGTTCACCGGATCGAAGGCTCAAGTGACCGCAAACCGAGAGGCGGGCCTTGAATTCCAAGAAGCGGTAGGAGACATGTATGGGTTGAAGCCAAATGTTGGGCCGGATCGAGTTGTTGCGGAATGGGGAGGAAAAAGTTACATCGCTGACTATATGGACCCGCTTGCCGAAGCCAAGAATGTTCAATACCTATACATGAACCGTCAATTGCAGATCGCTTATCAGTACGCCAAGACAACAGCCACTCAGTTCACCATATATGTTCCTGAGTATACTAAAATAGCAGGGACAGTAGGACAACATATAAAATCGGGAATCTTCCATCTTGTCAGAGTCCCCTATTAGGAGTGAGAATGAATGAAGTTTGAACGCTACGTCTCGCTCGACCTCGAAACCTTGATTCCGCTGCAGTCTGTGGAGCTAGCGCGTGATCTACTCCAATTGCTTGCGTCTTACGGGCCGGAGTTCACTCCGAAACGAATGGGCCTGACAGAGCCGCTGAGACAGAAGTTCGATCTCTCTAAAGCAATCGAGATTTGGATGAACGACGATAATTCGAGTATTATGTTTGAGGCTGACCCCTACGAGACCAGCATAGTCGTAACGTGGTCCATAAATCCCGCAAGACCGTTCAGCTCGATCGGGATCAGTATCGATGAATCCTACTTCCAGTCAGAGGAGAACGCCCAGAAGTTCATCGACCTAGCGAAGAGCCTCTACTCATTCCTGTCAGCTGTCTACGGCAATTCTATGCACCATAACGACTGGGAGGCAAAGGCCTACGTCGATATGGTGGGGCCTAATGGAAAGGTGATCGGGAAGGAGTCTGTCGGGGGGACGCCTGACTGGGGCTTGGTGGATGTTTACTGGGCGAACTTCCTCGGACCCGCCTACGTGGACTTGTTCGGCGAAGAGAGGCTTCTGACCGCTCCATGCGAGAGGTGTGAACGACTACCCGACGGAGGATTCATGATCCTCACAAGCGCATCCCCACTACTCTACGACAGACCCGAGATCACGGAGATCGAGAGAGCACTGAAAGACCACCTGGATAACGATGCGTTCTTCGATCGAAGCAACCCCGAGAAGAAGCTCAGAGCCCCTCGCTTCCCCCAGCCTCAGAGGCCAGAGAAAGTGGAATTTCGTTGGAGGGAAGAGCCCGTCAGCCGGAGAGAGAGGGAGGCCGCTCTCCGCTGGATAGAGGAAAACGAGGTCTACGCGAAGGCTTTTGTGGAGAAGATGAGGAGACGAGGAGTGAAGCTTGACTACTCTGAAGAGAGCCTGGATTTGGTCGATAGATACGTTCTCGAGTCGCGGCGGCGAGGAGACCAGTTAAATGATGAAGATCTTCTGGAGATCGGGGCCTACGTGGCGCAAACCGTCATCCGAAACCTTGGTGGAGAGTGGAGCTTCAAAGAAGAGTTCGGGGAACCATGCCTCACAACCCAAGGCACAGGCACATTTCCTAGAAACAAGGTCTGGAAGCTGTGGAAGTTCGGGGAGGGGGACTGCGTAGCCTATTGGTATGACGTGCTAAAGAGCGGGCTACTGCAGAGCCCTCGGTAGCCGCATACCGATCGATCTCAATCGACGACAAAAGGATATTGACACAATGATTTTTTTTGGGACCGGTCTACATAACATCTGGGTCACGCATGGCTTTCAAGAAGGGATTTCTTGTAGGGGTTGGGATTGCTCTCGTAGTGCGGTTTGGGATTATCAGATCCCCATCCGATCCCATGCATCACTGGTTGGCCCCCATCGTGGGCCTCCTGTTCATCCCGATTGATTATGCAAGACGCGAAGGACGACTGTTGAACCTGCCGTACTACTCGACGGTAGAAGGAGCGGTGGCAGGTTTCATTTTGGGCTATATCTTTATCAACCTGGCTGAAGGCCGATGGCTGCCCATTCCCGCCTGAAGGCCGATGGGACAGTCACTACTCTGCAGGGGACTACGATCGATCGATGAAGTGGGCGTACCAGGAATAGGCTGAACGCTGCAGCGCCTCTTGTCCCCTTCTCTGTCGTTCGGTACTTATTCGATCGGTCGGTCAAACCTTTGCCGAATCAAGTGTATTAACTGTCGATGCATTTGATCTCGAGAACGTATCCACCATCTCTGACTCTGAACCCAAGACCTCTTCATTCTCTGTCCTTCATAGAAGAGTCAGGATAGGTTTCTCCAGCCCTTTATTAAAAGGAGTAGCAGTATTAGTGCTAGTACTGTCGTTCCTATGGCTGGTCCTAACGTTAGGTCCGTGAGCAGGTTTGCGATTAGAAGTGATGCACCCAGTAAGCTCCCCCACTTCTGTCTATACGAAAGAGAGATAGCGGCGACTGGCAAAAGGAGCCCAATAGCCAGATAGGTTCCACCATAGAGTGGGAGTGTTCCTCCCAGGATTTGTCCGAAGGGCCACGATTTGATCGAGAAGAATGTTGTTAGTCCTCCCGAGCTTAGAACAATGCCTGTCCAGATCAGGAAGAAACTGTATATCATGAACCCGCCAGCCGCAAATATTATGGGATATTTTCTTGTTGGAGGACTTACGAAAGTTGGGTACATCCTTAATTTAGGTATGAAATTTCTAATGAAGTTCTCTACGATAGCACGTGCATGCCAACGCATTGGGCTTTGAGTGTGGACCTTTATGTCTTGGAAGAGCTTCTCCGAATGTTTTTCGAGTGCCCCTCCCACCAGCTGAAGGGCTTCAAGGTGCCTTCCTTTGGAGACGCCAACTTCATTGTCAACTTCAGCCAGCGTCTCTTTGACAGCCTTCGGCCAGTCGAAGGCTTGATCGAGCACTTGTTGTGTGGGTGTGTCGATGATCTTCCACATCTTCTCTATGTGCAGTTTCAGGGTTTCTGGATTGGAGGGGGTGCGTGTGCGTACCGCGCCAACATATAGCTTGGCTGAGCAGTGAACTAGTAGTTTCGAGAACTCGTTGTCTAGTAGTGGATGGAATAGCTGCCAGAGCGTTGGGGTGTCGTAGGGGTGTTGCCAAGGTATCCAGGCAAGCCCTCTTTCAACGTCCCTAATCACTTTTTCCTCGACAAGGGGCATAGTGTTCAGCCTTGACGTGACCTCCATTCCCTTGGTAGAAAGAATGTATGGGGCGAAGCGCCCACTCTTGGTGACCAATCCTCTCTCTAGCAGTTTCTCTAGGTCTTCTGTTAGAGACCTCCTGCTGAGATCGGTCTTCTCTACAAGAGCGGTGAAGCGAAGGCCTTCCTTCGAGTGAAGTAGGCTGTAGAGGATCTTCTTCTCTCCGGGGCGTAGCCGCGAATAATCCCCTTCCACGCCATAGTTTGGTTCAAAGTTTGGCTTAAGGTTTTAGATGGTTGAGGTGCCTAAACATGTTGAGGTGAGTAAGCAAGAACCAAGGAGGGGTCGCGTACCTCAGGCGACAGACGCTGCTGTTGCTTCGCTGTTCTCCTCGAAACCATGGATGAACTGAGGAAGATCGGTCACCGAGGAGATACTCAAAGTAAATCAAGATGCCTATTCCCCTTTTCTTTTTCCCGGGGGGCTCCGCTCAAAGAGGGGAGTGGAGGCATGTGGACAAGCGAGGGATGAGAAACTGGTTTCTTATGCCATCCCTGAGTCCGCGGAATCTCGATCGATCGACGCCGCAATGACTTCGTTCACGGTTCATTCTTTCACTCCTAGAACGGTGGAAGGCTTCACCGATCTGCCGTCGAGGGACGTCGACATTTTCCTTGGCAGAAGCCCGGGTGGGGTGGTGGGCCTGCTGAAAAGGAACCCCATGAAGAAAGGGGGAAGGCACGCGCGCAGAAAATACATTATGTCCTTTGGGGGTGGGGTAACCCTCCCCACTTCCCCGCTCCGGGGAAAGAAGGTTCCACGAAGCCAACGACTTTCGATGAAGAGAGCTGAGCAGCGAAGAGCTGAGGAGAGATCCTCAGCTCACCCTTCATTTTTTGCTTTCATTTTCCCGGATGAAACGATTCCGGCGCCGCGCATGAAGGCGGCGAAAGGATGAGGGGTTCGAGTTGCTTGGCTCAGCGACGATGATTCGTTCCATCCGGCTCCTGATGAACCCTCGTGAAGGGCTGGTTGGGGCATGGATGTTCGATGGGTGTGTCCGATGAACCCCCGTGAGGACGACCCGCCGTCACGCCGCAGTTGAACCGGCTTCGCGGACGAGGACAAAGGTACGCTGATCTACATGGACCTCGAGCCTGGCTCAGCGATGGGTCAGGCTCTTCGGCGCGTTAAACCCTGATTGTTCACTCCTCTCTCCCTTCGCCTTGTGTGGCTCCAACCATCCCAGGGCGTTTGAATTGAAGGAAGAGGGAGCTTCACCTCCCTTCGTCCCAGCTGAGAGAGATGCTGGCGCCCCGATCACCATACGGGGCGTAGGAAAGGAGGTGAAAGCTCCCTCGGCTATCAAGCCGCGCCCTGGGGGAGCAGTGCATGTGAGACGTATGTACGCATACAGGGTTGTGAAGGGTGAGCTAAGGTTCGACAACACGGACGACGAGGAGAAGATCCTCAGACTCATGGAACAATGGAGGAAAGCCATTAATGACGTTGAGCACCGCGAATGGCATTTGAGCGCTCTGCCCAGCCATCTGCAGAGGACCGCGAAGGAACACGTTGAGGAGCAGAGGAAGAGCATGACGGCCAATGGAGTCAGGCGGGAACCAGTGCTGCATGAGTGGCTGACGCAGCTCTACCCGCAGTACGTCAGGTTCTTTGAAAACAATTTCCGCCAAGTTTCTTTGACTACCTTGGAGCCAAAGAAGCCTGTAGTGGCAGAGTTCCGTAGCAGGCGTTGGAGGCTTCTGAGGGATGCTCTGAATTCACCGACCCGCGAAGGATGCGAGAAACGCCATGTTCTCGAAGTATGCAAACCTAAGCTGATCTACAACACATGCGACAGGAAGTTCTACTTGATCTACGCTGTCCGTAAGCTCGTCTCCTTGCCGACGGAGGAGGAGCTTGAAAAACTGTTGAACGAGGGCTTCAACGTTGTGGGCGCCGACATCAACCTAGACGACGTTACCTACGCAGTCTTCCACCTGAGCAACGGTGGGGCCAAGAGGCTCCACACCGGCAGGTGCAGGTGGGGCATCGGCGAGTGGATACGGGTCAGAAGGATCGACGCCTTCGCCAAGAGACATCACGGGACGAGTGCGTCCCGACATTGGATGAGGTTGAAGCGCAGATCAGCCGCTAAGGCCGGTGAAGCAGCCAACGAGATAGTCAACACAGCGAAGAGGTTCGACGCCAAAGCAATTGTCTACGAGAAGCTCAGCGACAAATTCCCTAAGAAAGGTGAGGACTACAACTACAAGATGCACATGTGGTTCCATCGAAGGACAATGAGGTACCTCGTGAACAACGCTGGGTGGGAGGGGCTGGCTGCTTTCCCCGTTCAAGCGTGGGAGACGAGCAGCAGATGCCCAAGATGCAACGCGAAGCTGCCAAAACCTAGCACGAAATCCCACAGGGATTGGCAGGTACGAAGATGCGGGCGGTGTGGCTTCACCGACGACAGAGACCACATAGCCTGCGCGAACATAGCGAGGAAGTTCTATGTGAGGCTGCTGAGGCTGAGACTCCGCAACATCCTCCCGCAGATGACTACCCACCGGTAGCAGCGGAGGATGTCAACGGGGGAGGCCGGGTGCGCGCCCAGCCCCCTCCGAGAGGCACAACGACAACTGGAATGGAGTGCCCAACGTAAGCGGGGGTCCAGGGACCGCCCACGACGAATGCAGGGCGAACGTAGCCACGAAAACCTTAAACAAAGGGTCTCAAAGGAGCGGCAAGAGGGCGAAGCGCGCTGCAGAAGCAGGTAGGGAAAACTCAGAAGAGCCATGAGGTTGACCGGCTGGCGCAGGCAATCTTGGAAAACCCAACCGTCCTGTCCTTCCGTCTGCAGAAGGTCAGATCCAACCTTCTTCATCAGTTGAGGAAAAAACTGAGAGGGCAGGGTGATATGGTTGTCTGCAAGAAGACGCTGTTCTCGAGAGCCGCTGACAAAGCCGGCAAGCCAAACTTGAAGAAGCTCGTTGAAGATGAGAAGGAGCCGATTGGCTTCATCTTCACAGATCAGAA
>Ga0315309_1001504_pt1 | contig 13882 bp, 13 predicted proteins | sample TDP4_MG_FD_203080 | JGI IMG/M metagenome (GOLD analysis project Ga0315309, IMG submission 203080) | Freshwater sediment microbial communities from Lake Towuti, South Sulawesi, Indonesia - TDP4 | ecosystem: Environmental > Aquatic > Freshwater > Lake > Sediment | place: Indonesia: South Sulawesi...
TGGCTGAATAGCTTTTCCACGCTGTAGGTACGCATGAAATCTAGCGCAGCAGTGTAATCGCCGTAAAAGATGTAATCGAGCAGAGGGTAGGCCATGTCCTCACGGTCATAGGGTCGCCTGGCCTCGGCTGTGAGGCGAATCAAGGCAGCGTTCCAGACAACCGTTTCGTCTTGAGCGTTGAGCGCCTGTGCCTGCTCGATGGTGGCCAGGGCGTCTTTCCACAGCCCGGCCTGTGCCAGCTCCACGGCGCGGTTGTTCAGGTCGCGCAGGTCGGCGGGGGCCGATTCGGGTAGGGGCGTGAGCGGCACCTCAATCAGTTGCGAACCATCCCAGCGTAGGACGGTGAAATTCACCAGGTGCACGCCGCACGCATAGCAGAATACATAAGGATCCGTGGCATCCAGCAATACTTCCAGTAAGCCGTCGCCGTTCAGGTCCTCCACACGACTGCCACCAGGGCTGGGAGTAAAGTGCGCCACCTCGACCTTTAACGCCTGACCATCAAAACTCAGCAGGTGGTAGGTGCCGCCGTGGGCGCCGGCGCCACCTTGGAGTTGTAGCCAGATGCGGCTCGGCTCGACGTTCATTTGACTGACCGAACCTTCAAAGACATAGTCGGGACCAAATGCCTTGGGATCGGGGCCCCCACCCAACTCCAGGCGCGTCAGTTCCTGCCAGCCCGCATCGCTGCGGGTGTAGATAGCGACAAAGTGATTCTGCGGTGGGTCACCGAAACCGTGCATACCGACGGAAAAAACAGCCCAGAGGGGTGGGCTGCCGCTGCTGACAGTGAGCGGCAACGCGCCCACTTCCACGATGCCGCCAGGCGAAAACCCAGACGTGTCGGGGGTGGGTGTGGGGGGCAGACTGGCCTCGATCATACTTTTCAGTTCTGCAGACTCTGCGTCCTGGGCGCAGTTGAGGTCAATGGTGTACAACTGCTGCTCAGGTGCCAGTTGGCACTCCGAAATGGGCTGGTCCTGGGGGCAATTGGCATCCTCCGACGGCTCCCAACCGACGGTCAACAGACACAACTCACTGGCCCGCTGGAAACCGGTGGCCGTGCCGGTGGGGCCATCGGCCGCATACATGGAATCCTCGCGCCACCCCTGGTACCTGAACATCTCCCTCAGGGTGTCAGCGACGGCCATAAAGTTCTCGAAATCCAGACCGGTGCCCGTGGCTATCGCCTGGCAGCCGGTGCCAGCCTTCCCGCTGACATAGTCCTGGAAGAACGCTTCGGCCGTCGCCACGTCCACGCCCAGCGTTTGCGCCATGGCGTTCGCCAGATCGTCACACACGGCTGGGTTCAACGGCTGAAGATCGCCCACTGCCTCTGGCGCAACAGTAGCAGTCGGTGCCTCTGGCACAGCAATAGCCGTCGGTACCGGTGTTGGTGTCTCGGTCGGTGCGGCGGGTGGTTCCGTAGGAGCGAGGGTCGGTTGCGCTATGGGAGGCACTTCCGTCGGTGTTCCACTGCACGCGCTGATAAAGGCCAACAAGAGCAACGCGCCAATCCAATAGCGGTGACTCACAAAGACCTTTTCGACGTTCATAAGGGTTTTTCCTCCTCGTTCGGAGAAAAGTACTTGGACGGTGTTCAATATTCCTTGGCGGCATAACCGGTTTTGGCTGCGCTCAAGGGCACGTTTGCTATTGCTCATCTTGTCACCAAATTTGGTGCTATCGAAAGCCAGCACCACCGGCGACCGCGCTCCGCGCGGATTCAACCCTGGGGGGCGTAGCCCCCCAGACCCCCCAGAGGATCAGAGCCCAGAGCTTTCAGAGCCCAGAGGGGAAATGACGGGGGACACCACTTCCCGAAACCCGTTGATCCCGTCACGGTCGGTCGGGCCGTCCCCGCTGCGGCCGGCGCAGCGTACGTACCCACGACTGATGTCGAACGCGCCCCCACGCAACACACGGCGGCCTTCAGCCTCAAGGTCTTCCCGGCCATCCTCCAGGTCGTAGGGGTAACCCTTGTAAATGCTCCGCGTCCACTCCCACACGTTGCCAGCCATGTCCGCCGCGCCATAGGGACTATCGCCGCCCGGCGAATACTGGCCGACGGGTGTGGTGTCGCCCGGCTCACCCTCTGCGCTGTTCAATTTGGTCTCGTCCCACTCATTTCCCCAGGGATAAATCCGGCCATCCGTGCCCCGGGCGGCCTTCTCCCACTCGGCCTCGGTCGGCAGGCGGTAGAGTTTGCCGCTCTTTTGACTCAGCCATTGGCAGTAGGCCACTGCATCGTGCCACGATACGTTCACGACCGGATGGCCGTCTTTTCCCTCAGGATAACTTTCTCCATCCCAGTGTTGTGGTGGCTCGCGCCCGGTTTCCTGCACAAAGGCCTGGTACTCGGCGTTTGTCACCGGGTAGCGGCCAATGCGATACGTGCCGAGTTCGACGCTGTGCTGAGGTTGTTCTGCTTTTGCGAAATTTTCGGGCAATCCGCTGGCTATCGCCTGTCGCACTTGTTCGGCGGTCGAACCCATCAAGAACGACCCAGCCGGGACATGCACGGTTGGCGGCTCAAAGTCCTGGCGTTCCCACCCCTCCAACAAATCAAGCGCCAGGTTCGCGGTCAAAACTTGAGGTGTGTCATACCAACCAGAGCCATCCAATACGGACTGCAACCGCCGCCTGAGCTGTTGCTTCACCTCTTGAGATTCTTCCCTGAGCAGGGGGGTTTCATCTGCCAGCATTGTCTGCTGGGCCATACTTTTGACAGCAACTTGTGCCTGCGCCAGTTCCGCGTACAGGACAGCATCCAGCCGCGCCCGGATGCTGTCCGGGGTTTCGCCCAACAACGATACTTCGAGCAACGAGAGGGCAATGCTGGCAGATTCTGCTTCAGCGGGTGTATAGCGGTCGGGATCGCTCAATACCCCTTCGAGCCGCTCGACGTAAGCTTGCCCAATGCGCTGCCGGGCTGGCTCATCCACGCCTCGTTTCAGGATTTCGTCCACCTGGGCCTTGATCTGCGCGCGATCACCGCCTAACAATGCCTTACGTTCGCGGCGGTTGGGGCGCACCTGCTTGGCGACACCCTCGGTGGTGGCAATCAGGTAAATGTAAGTGCTGATTTGGTCGCGTTGATCATCGTCATTAAAGTGCCTTTCGCTAGCGCGCAGCATGTCATGGAGCGCCTTCAGGCCGGTTACCTCAATCAGGCCAGGTTTGGCCTCTGAGTCCTTCGTCTCTGGTTTCCCAACCAGAACCCAGCCTACCTCCTCGTCACCTTCGAGCGACTCGTCATCCAGGCCGTCCGCCAATGCCTTCTCTTCGACCTTCAGCAAGAACATCGGGTGTCTGACCAGGTATTCGTGTAAGGTCCGAAATCGGCTTTGGATGACTACCATCAGCGTGCCGCCTCCGGCAATGGGGTTAAGGACCAGCGACAACACGTCCCCCCAGCCGGCCTCAGGCTTGGCAATCAGCAGCCCTACTATCATCGGGGTAATGACCAGCACAATCCGGTAGCTGTTGCTGGCCAACTGGCGCAACAGTTTGCGTTTGTCTATCCGTCGCCAAAGGGACAGCTTGCCATGGACCTTGCTAAATCGCCGATGCGCACGTTGCTCCTCCCACCCCTACTACATTAATGCACCCGGAGATGATAACGCCGCCCTCGCCCAACTTTAATCATCGCGCAGAATCTGATTTGTGCGGGGCTCTGCTCAAGCCTCCTCACGCAGCATAGCCGTCAACTTGGCCGAGTGGATGTGGCAGATGGCCACGGCGATGGCGTCGGCAGCGTCGTCCGGTTGGGGCACGCTGTCCAGAGCGAGGAGCATCCTGACCATTTGCTGGACCTGGTCTTTGGTCGCTCGCCCATAGCCAGCGATGGCCTGCTTGACCTGAAGAGGGGTGTATTCATGGATGGGCAGCCCGGCGTTGGCGGCGGCCAGGAGGGTCACGCCTCGCGCCTGGCCCACGCTCAGGGCCGTGCGCACGTTCTTGCTGAAGAAGAGCTCCTCCACAGCCACCGCCGTGGGCTGCCGGTCCTCGATCAAAGCCATCAGTTCCTGGTAGATGCGTTGCAGGCGCTCAGGCAGGGGCCAATCCGAGGAGGTGGTGATCGCCCCGTAGGCCACCAGGGACAAATCATCACCTTCACCCTTCACCAACCCATAACCGGTGATGGCTGTGCCCGGGTCTATCCCCAGGACCAACATCTAGGCCGTCGCCTCGTATTTGGCCATGACCTCGTCGCTGAGGTCCAGGTTGGAGTAGACCTGCTGTACGTCGTCCACCTCTTCCAGCCTCTCCACAAGGTTCATGACCTGGAAGGTCTCTTTCTCACCCAGTTGGGACAGGCTCTTGGGGATCATGGCCAGCTCTGCTGAGTCAATAGCCAGGCCCTGTTCTTGCAGTGATTCCCGTACCGTCTGAAAGTCCTCCGGCTTGGTGAAGACTTCCACCAGGTCGCTGGCGACGGTCACATCGTCAGCCCCGGCCTCGATGGCGATCATGGCCAGCTCATCGGGATCGCTGTCATTCACGTCAAGGGTGATATAACCCTTGGGCTCGAAGAGCCAGGCCACACAACCGGACTCACCCAGGCTGCCGCCATGCCGATTGAAAACGCTGCGCACTTCGGCCACCGCCCGGTTGCGGTTGTCGGTGGTGACTTGCACCAGCATGGCCACCCCATGAGGTCCATAGCCTTCAAAAGTGAGCTCCGCCAGAGCCTCTCCCTTCTCCAGTCCAGCTCCTCGCCTGATGGCCCGCTCGATGTTCTCCTTGGGCATGTTGGCCTGCCTGGCCTTCTCAACGATCAGCCGTAGCTTGAAGTTTGTGTCGGGATCGGGCCCCTCCCGGGCAGCGATCTGCAGTTCGCGCCCTAACTTGGTAAAGATCTTCCCTCGTCTGGCATCCTCGGCGCCCTTCTTGCGCTTTATGGTTGACCACTTGGAATGTCCTGACATAGACACCTCCCCCTAAAAAACCAATATAGAATCCGGTCACCCCGGAAAGCGACTGAACTTACCCTATTATACCATCAGAATTTCCTGTTTACAAGCAGCTTTGCCAGTTCCCGCAGACCGTCCTGGCCTTCGTTCTCCATCCCCGCAGCCTCCAGTTCGGACAGGGCTCGCCCGTGGTAATCCAGGGCCATCTGCTGAGCGTACTGGCGGGCTCCCAGCGCCTGGAGGCTGTCCAGGACCACCTGGATGGCGTCCTCGTCAATCACTTTTCGCCGGTAGACTTCACGTACCCGCTGCTCGGAAACGGGGAGGGATGCTTCCTGTTGCAGTGCGTAGACGATGGGCAGCGATTTCTTGCGTTGGTGGATATCACCAGCCTGAGGCTTGCCTGTTGCTTTTTCTTCCCCCCAGATGCCCAGGATATCGTCCTCAATCTGAAAGGCCATGCCCAGGTTTTCGCCGAAGCCGGCGTAACGGGCGGCCAACCCGGCATCGCCGCTGCCCAGCAGGGCTCCAAGTCGGGTGGAACAGGACAGGAGGGCGGCCGTTTTGCGGCGGATCATGGCCAGATATTGGTCCACATCCACGTCCAGGCGGTCCTCGAAGCTCATGTCCAGATATTGACCTTCGCAGAGGGCCAGGCAGGTCTGGTCGAAGACCCGGCAGGCGGCCAGCACACGTTCGTTGGACAGGCCCTTCTCTGACAGGCGCTGCAAAGCCAGGTGAGCCAGTACAAACATCCCATCGCCGGCGTTGATAGCCTGAGGCTCACCCCAGATCTTCCACACGGTGGTGCGGTGACGGCGGGTTGGGCTGTTATCCTCGATGTCATCGTGAAGCAGGGAGAAGTTGTGGATCAACTCTACGGCCGCCGCAGCGGGCAAAGCCTGTTGGGGCTCTCCTCCGACTGCCTGACAGGCCAGCAGGCAGAAGAGAGGCCGTAGACGCTTGCCGCCAGCCTGGGAACGGGTTGTCTCAAAGCTCTCGTCGGTCCACCCCAGATGATAGTGCATCATACCGTAGAAGGGGCTCAGTCGTTGATCAGGGATGGACAGAACCTGTCTGAGCTCTTCCTCGATGGCTGGCAGGTATCTGTCAAAGATGTCTTGCAGGCTCATATTGGCTCCTTAAGGAACTCTACTGGCTCAACACCTGGCCAATGGGCTTCAGGAAAGGCGTGCCTTGCAAGGCGTCAAGGTCTGCTGCCCCGATGCAGAACATGGCCGTGCGCAGTTCCTCAGTGATCTCGTGGATCTTCTGGCCCACGGCCTCGGCAGAGATGGTGGCCGGGCGTAAGAAGGGTGTAGCCAGGGCCGTGGCGTCGGCGCCGAGGGCCATGGCTTTAGCCACCTCGATACCGGTGTAGATGCCGCCGCTGGCGATGAGGGTGGTCTGCGGCGCACCCCGTCGGGCCAGGCAAATGGATTCAGCCGTGGGGATGCCCCAGTCAGCGAAATCGGCTGCAATCTGACGGGTCAGCTCATCGTTGGTGCGATGCCTCTCCACCTGACTCCAGGATGTCCCGCCCGCGCCGGCCACGTCAATGGCCGCCACCCCCGCACCGGCCAATTTGCGGGCCACTTCCTCCGAAATGCCCCAGCCGACCTCCTTGACAATGATGGGCACAGGCAAATGGCGGCACACATCCTCAATCCTGGCCAGCAGGCCAACAAAGTTGACGTCGCCGCTGTCCTGGAGCGCCTCCTGCAGGGGGTTCAAATGCAGGATAAGGCCATCGGCCTCGATCATCTCCACCGCTCGCCGACATTCATCGAGGCCATAGCCATGGTTGAGTTGCACTGCCCCCAGGTTGGCCAGCAGCAAGATATCGGGGGCTACACGGCGCACCTGGTAGGTATAGGCCCATTGGGGGTCTTCGATGGCTGCCCTTTGTGAACCCACGCCCATCCCCACACCATGAGCCTGGGCAGCACGGGCCAGGTTCATGTTGATCCGCTCGGCGGCCTCGGTGCCTCCTGTCATGGACGAAATGATCAGAGGGGCTTTTAGCTCTCTGCCCAATAGGATTGTCGAGAGATTGATTTCCCCACGGTTTATCTCCGGCAGAGCCTGATGGATGAAGCGGTATCTCTCCAGGCCCGTGGTCAGCCGGCGAAAGCTCACATCCTCTTCCAGAGAAATGCGCAGGTGGTCTGATTTCCGTTGAGTGTGCACCGGGCTTTCATTCTCCATGATTTTACACCTGCCGAGCATAGCTCTTGCGCCACTGACTGGCAGATAGCAGATGGTTCGCCATCAGCCATAAGCTATCAGCCATCAGCCAGCGGGCACAGGCGGCACAGGCGCAACTTTTGGCCTGCGGCGGTGTTGAAATCTTTAGAAATAGCTCAACCAGAATATTACCAGTGGTGTGAGCTATTGTCAAGCCGGAAGAACCAGATTTTCAGGAGAGGGGGTTTTGACTATATTGGCATTGGCTGGTAGAATAGAAGAGATGACCTTTTCTCACAAAAAGTCTAAGGGAAGGAGGTGAACAAGTTGGACCGAGAGGAGATATTCGCGAAGGTGAAAGCGCTCATCGTTGAGCAGTTGGGTGTTGACGAAGACAAAGTCACGCTCGAGGCTAACTTCCGGGAGGACTTGGAGGCCGACTCCCTGGACCTGGTGGAATTGATCATGGCCTTCGAGGAGGAGTTTGGCGGGGAAATCTCCGACGAGGAGGCCCAGGAGATCACCACGGTTGGCCAGGCGGTGGACTACCTGGTGAAGCACCTTGGGGAGGAGTAATTCACAACCAGACAAGTTATTCATCATTCAAGCGGAGCTACCGATACAGGATACCAGTTGGTATCCTGTGTCTTTTAGGTGCTGTAATGGAGGGGGCTATGGTGATTATTGACCGCCAGCGGTGCGGCTATTGCGGTGGCTGCGTCAGCCTCTGCCCGGTGGGGGCCGTCGAACTGGCCGAGACGAGACTGATGATTGACCAGGCTTGCATTGACTGTGGGTTGTGCCTGGGTGCGTGTCCGGTGGGAGCGCTGAGCCTGGAAGGGCAGGAGGTGAAACGAGGCCGCCAGGGGTTGGTTTTGCAGCGGCGCTACGATGTGGTTGTAGTGGGGGCGGGACCGGCTGGCTCCACAGCGGCGCGCCGGGCGGCAGAACTGGGCCTCTCGGTGCTCCTTCTGGAGAAGCGCCAGGAGATCGGCTCCCCCGTGCGCTGCGCCGAGGGCGTGGGCCACGAGCTGCTGGTTCCTTTCATCGAGCCTGACGAGCGCTGGATCTCAGCCAGAATAGACAAGGCCCAGTTCACCACCATGGCGGGGGATCGGGCCGAGACGAGGCGGGCCGAAGGGGGAAAGGGTTACGTGCTGGAGCGGCGGGTCTTTGACCGCGTCCTGGCCGAGAAGGCAGTCGAAGCCGGAGCCCAACTGGCGGTCAAGACGGCGGCCAGGGGTCTCCTGATTGGGGATGGATTTGTACGGGGCGTCATCGTTGAGGGAGAAGGTAACGTGGAAATCGAGGCAGCCGTGGTCATCGGCGCTGATGGAGTGGAATCACGGGTAGGGCCGTGGGCGGGCCTGGACACGACTCTGCCGCCGAAAGACGCCATGGCCTGCGCCCAGTTCTTGCTGGCGGGCATTGACATTGACCCCACCTGTTGTTCCTACTACATTTCTCAGGAGCTCGCCCCCGGCGGCTACGCCTGGGTCTTCCCTAAGGGCGAGGGCAAGGCCAACGTGGGGCTGGGGGTCCAGGCGGACATGGCCGCCTGGCCAGCCCTGGATTACCTGACGCGCTTCATTGAGGGGCAGCCACATCTGGGCCAGGGCAGTCCGGTGACTCTGGTAGTGGGAGGTGTGCCGGTGGCCCTGCCCCCAGAACGGTTGGTAACCGATGGTTGCCTGTTGGTGGCGACGCCGCCCGCCAGGTAGACCCCCTGACCGGAGGGGGCATCACCAACGCCATGACGGCCGGACAGTACGCTGCCGAGGTGGCGGCCCAGGCTATTGAGGCGGGTGACACTTCGGCAAGAAAATTGGCAGCGTACGAGGAACGCTGGGCGGCTACTCTGGGGCGCAAGATGGCCCGCAACTATCGCCTGAAGGAGCGCTTTGGGCCCGCCCAGCGAGCTTCCAAGGACTTTAGCAGGCTTTTCGCTGTGGCGGCGGGCGGCAAGTAGAAGCCTTGCGAAGGTTTCCTCGAACCTTCGCAAGGCTTTAGACCTCGGCAGTGGCCTCGATTACCCTGGCCCTGGTTATCCGAATCAGGTCCTCTACGCTCAACTTCAGGTTGATGCCCCGGCAGCCGGCGCTGACCAGGACGTGGGAGAGTCTCGTGGCCGGCCGGTCTATGTACACGTCGAAGCCGCGGTTGATCAGCGCCAGAGCCGAGATGCCCCCTACCTGCAACCCGGTCAGGGACTCGGCTTCCTTGTAGGAGGCCATGCTCAGTTTCTTCTCCCCTACCGCGCGGGCCAGCCGCTTGAGGTCCAGTTCCCGGTCGCCAGCCACCAGCACCAGCAGAGGCTTGCCCTGTTGGCGCACCACCACCAGGGTCTTGTAGACCTGGTGGGCGGGCAGACCCAGCACCTCGGCCACCCCGTCGGCCGAGTGGATTTCAGGGTCGAAGGTATAAATCTCAAAGGGTATTTGGCAGGCCTCCAGCATCCGCATGGTGTTGGTTTTCTCCACGACAATTGAAACTCCTCTCCAAATGCCTTCCATCGTGAAGCATCGAGCATTTCCTTATCATCGTCCCACCTGCCGCAACAGCTTGGCCAGCAAGGTTGACTTGAATCAGGGCCACGCTGCGCAGGTCCAGAAAACGACGGCTTCCTCGTCGCCAGGTTCATTGTGGGGGGCGTGAAGGGTGCCCGCTGGGATGTAGAAGGCGTGGCCAGCAGGTATCTCGAAGGTCTGTCCGATTTCCGGCAGCTCACACCAACAAGTCCCCTGGAGCACAAAGTACACCTCGGGACCGGAATGGGCCATGGCCTGCTTGCCCAGACGTATGCCCGGCGGCAGGGTGAAAGTGCCGCAGTGGAAGCCTCCCTCTTGCTGGACAAAGAAGCTCAGGTAACCGCCCCCGCTGGTAGGACGGCCGGGAGCATCTTCAATTCTGATCGTATGTGCCTGTTGTTGCACTCTCGATTTCCTTTGTAGGCATTCAGGTGCCAGGCACTTACATGGCTGCTTAGGCCTGAAGGTTGTCTTCGAAATGGTTCGCACTTTTCTCTAGGCAATCTGTCAGAAGTGCCTGGCACCTACTCGTTAAACTGTTGCACGCTGGGCCGCAGATCGAGTTCATCAATCAGGGCGTTCAACTCGGCGTCGCTGAGGGGGCGGCCCTGGCCGGCATAGGCGGTCAGGGCTGCTTCCATCAGGTTGGTGCCGAAAGAGCGGCCTTCGAACCGGGGCGTGGTCGTGATCACCTGGCGCACGCCCCGCGCCTGCAGCAATTCGATGTTCTCGGGGGTAGTGGTATTGGTAATGACTGTCTTGCCCGTGAGGTCATCGGGCAAATACTTGCGCATGAAGAGAAAGTCGCCGGCGATCAGATCGGCCTCCTGCCAATAGCGCTGGTACTTGGGCTCGGCCTCTGTACCCCCGCTACCATAAAAGAGCATGGACATGGGAAAGTAACTGACGATGGGGAACAGGATGCGGGCCAACCTGCGGTAAGCGACCAGGCCTCGTATGGGGATGGGGATGCCGAGGGCGATCATGAGATCGCCAATGACCACTTCATCGGACACGTCTGTCACGGCCTGGGCCAGGCCCATGCGGTCCACAGCCACCGGCACGAAAGCGCGGCGGAAATGGAGCCGGCCGCCCAGCGCTGGCGCTGCCAGCTCGAAAACGCGCCGCTCTAAAGTGTGCTTCAGCCCACGGCCATCCACCACCGGCGTCTGGTGGACGTCCTGGACCAGCTTCAGAGCGGCGCGCAGGGGGTATTCGCGGTCATCCAGACGCAGGTACAGGTCAACGCCGCCCACGCCCAGAGCATCTACCACGCCGTCCAGTTCGGCGAACAGGCGCTGCGCTTTCGGCACGTCGCCGTCGGTGCCAATGCGCTCGACGCTGATCTGCTGGCCCTTGAAATCAACGACGACCCGCTTGTCGCGGGCAGAGCTTCCCAGGCTGACGCTGACGGCTCGTTTCATGAGGCAACTCCTTCCCGCCGCGCCACCACCAGCACGCGGTCCGTCTTCGGCCCTGGTTCGGCCGCGCCTTCGGCGTGGGCGTCGTAGATGGCCAGCACTGTCAGACCAATCGGTTCCAACAAGGCGCGTATCTTCGCCACGGGATAACCCCGCTCGACGTGGGTCTCCGCGAACCGCTCCCACATTTTACCCCGACGGATGAAGCCGTGGAAGACCAGTGTGTTGGTCAAGGTCTCGTGATCCCAGTGGGTGCGGCCGACGATGAACCGGTCATCGGTATCGAGCCGGACGAAATCGCGGCTACCCCATCCCTCAGCCAGGCCGAAGATGGTGTTCATATCGAAGACGTAGAGGCCGCCATCGCGCAGCGCGGCGGCCGCACAGCGAAACGCGGCTGCCAGGTCGGTCTCCTCCAGCAGGTAGTTGAGGCTGTCGTACATGCAGGTCACGAGGTCGGCGGGTTCGTTGAGGGCGAAATCGCGCATGTCGGCTTCGACGAGCGTGACCTTCTCCTGTAGCCCCGCCTCGGCGAGGCGCTGGCGGGCCTGGGCCAGCATGTGCGGTGAGCGATCCACGCCCGTGACGCGGTAGCCGGCCTGGGCGAACTGGGCTGCGGCGATGCCGGTGCCGCAGGCCACGTCCACGATGTGGTCAATCTCGTTCAGGCCGTGCTCGGCCGCCAAGGCAAGCACCCGGTCGGCCATCCCCTCGGCAAAATCCCCCCACCCAGCGAGGTCGTACAGCGTGGCCAGTATCTCGTATGGCTCTGTCATGCTCGCCTCCTGGATCACTGAATCACTGAAGGACACTGACGGCACTGATCCGCTCAATTCGCCAATCGCTTGATCTGCAGCTTGCTGGCCCCAAAATTGAGCAGGAGCCCTACTTTGTAGCCAGATGCCTTGAGGTATGACAACGCCTGTACAAAGTCCACGTCCTCAAGTGCCGCCTTGGCTTTGATCTCGACCATGACGTCGTCAATCACAAAATCCACCCGCTTGCGCCCCACCTTCGTGCCCTTGTAGGTTACGTCCATCCAGACCTCGCGGCTGAATTCCAGATCGTGCGCAGGCAACTCAACAGCCAGAGCGCGCTGATAGATGACTTCCTCAAAGCCGGGGCCAAGGGTACGACGTACCTCTTTAGCAGCAGCGATGATTCGCGCCGTCACGTCAGAGAGGGGATACTCGTCCTTCACGTATTGCTGGCTCATCTTTCACCTCTCTTTCAGTGTACTCATTTCCTCAGTGTTTCAGTGATTCTGATACCCCGCCCATAGAATCACTGAAACACTGAGGACACTGACTGCACTGATCATTCCTCAGTGTCCTCATCCTCACTCAGTGCCTCAGTGGTTCCCAGGGGAGAGAAAGGAGCCGCCGCCACCCCCACCCGCACACCGACGTCCCCGTGGCGGTAGTCTGGGTCGCTCCTGAAGCGGATCGCACAGCGGGCGTAGTCTACATTGTGGTCGAAGGAGCCGCCCCGCAACACGCGGAGACTACTGCCCGGCTCCCATTCGCTGGCCGTCCACTCCCACACGTTGCCCGCCATATCCGCGCAGCCACAGGGGCTATCACCATTCGGCGAATACCGCCCCACCGGCGTGGTGGTGCCGATTCCACCCTCATAGGTGTTGCACCGGGCGGGGTCAAAAGTATCTCCCCAAGGATAGATACGGCCGTCCATCCCCCGCGCCGCCTTCTCCCACTCCTGCTCGGTGAGCAACCTCACCCCAGCCCACTCGGCGTAGGCCATGGCATCGTGCCAGCTCACCTGCACCACCGGGTGGTCCATGCGGTCCTTGATGCTGCTGTCGGGGCCTTCAGGGTGGCGCCAGTCAAAGCCCTTGACGTACTTCGCCGTCTTGGCGTTCCACCCTCCCTCTTTCTCCGCTGTGGTCACGTAGCCCGTGGCCTCCACGAAACGGGCGAACTCGGCGTTGGTCACCGGCGTGCGGGCGACGAAAAAGCCCTGCTCGATGCGTGCCACCTGCACCGGAAAGCCATACTGCCCACCCATAATGAACGGCCCTGGCGGCACCCAGGCCACCCCCTCCGGTACCTCCAGCCCCGGCGGGGGCGGCGGGGGCCAGTCCTCCATCGCCTCGGCCAGCAGGCCATGCACAAAGCCCCGCATCTCCTCGTTGATCATCATCTCCGGCGCGCTGCCATCTAACAGCTTCGGCGCCAGCCACTGAGCCACGAAGAACTCCTGAAAGCTCTTGTGCACAAAGCGATAGTTCCCCTCAGAGTCGCGGTTCAGAAACGAGCAGGTGCGGATGTCGTGCTCAAAGTAGTCAATCTCTTCGGCTTTTTCCAGGCGGAAATGCTGGCGCACCCGCTCCGGCAGCCGCGAGTAGTGGATGCTCAACTGGTCGCGACGCAGCGTCTCCAGCCCCAGTTCCTGCATGAACAGGCGCTTGTCGGCGCGGGTGATGAGTTTGCGGCCCTTTTCCTCGTCGCGGGCCAGCCACAGGTCGGTGTAGGCCTCGTACAGGCGCGCCGCGTTGATGATCTGCCCAGGCTTCAGTTCGGGCAGGGAGCGGGCGATCATGTCCAGTAGCACCGGCCGCTGGGCCAGTTCCGCCAGGTTGTAGGTGCTCTCGATCTGCTGCCAGTACCGTTCCCACTCAGCGGGGAAACGCGCCCGCAGCATGGCCCGGATGTCGCCCTGGTCGAAGGGCAAAAGGTGCACGATCTCAAAGTTGGGCCGGTTGGTCAGGTCAATTTCACTACCGGACACTTTTTCAAGCGGTTGACTCATGGTATACTTTAGTCCAAAACCAGTGTCGGGAGCATACCATGAGTGACAACTTGCGCCGGTA
>Ga0315309_1001506_pt1 | contig 13871 bp, 15 predicted proteins | sample TDP4_MG_FD_203080 | JGI IMG/M metagenome (GOLD analysis project Ga0315309, IMG submission 203080) | Freshwater sediment microbial communities from Lake Towuti, South Sulawesi, Indonesia - TDP4 | ecosystem: Environmental > Aquatic > Freshwater > Lake > Sediment | place: Indonesia: South Sulawesi...
AAATCGCGATAATTCTTGCACGAACTTTATCTCCTTCGCTCAGCATCCTTTTCGACTCTTTGGCCATCAACTGGGACTTCTTCATATTGTACGAAATGAAGTCGTCTGTGACTTGGCTCACATGGCAAAGACCATCAGTTGGTCCCAATCTGATGAATGCGCCAAACTCTACAATCTCCACAACTTCTCCTTCCGCAATCTCCTGTTGCTCAGGCTTAAAGGAGAGTACTCTGAAGGTCACCTCGTGGTAGGCTCCACCGTCTCCTGGTAAAAGCTTGCCAATTCCTACATCAATCACTTCAACTATGCTTATTACGAATCCTATATCGGGGTCAGAAATGCCTCCGTAGTCCTTGATCAGCATGTCCATTGCTACTTTTGTAATGTCTTCTCCGAAACGTTCGGGGGGTATCCTAATGGTGTCCTTAAGTGTTACTAGCTTATACATTGCATATGTCTCCTCCTGAGGCGTAATAGAAGCATATCAATCATGATCTAGTGAGCAATCACAAGAGTCAAGTGGATTTAGTTGATGACCTAGGTCACTTACGTAGCCATCCATTTCCATATGAGATTTCTCCCTCAAGAATAGTACTGGTATACCCATTTCAGTCAACCGTTTTCGTAGCTTACCGTCGTTGGTGGCGACAATGGCTCTTAGATCTCTTGCCACTCTCAAGATCACGTCATCCATTTCTTCTTCGCCCACAGGTACGTTATCTAATCTGTTGAACTTCTCCACAGTCTTCAGGGCTAACGTTAACCTCTTTTTTCTTTTCCCTCCCTTCGAATGCCTTAGAAGATCTTTGAGCTCGAGTAATGTTCCTGAAAGAATCACAGGCACGAATTTTGTCGAGAGAACTCTTTCGATTTCAGATACCGGATCCACCTTGCACTCAAGTGAGCTTATTATTATGCTCGAATCGAATATCACAACCAGCCTTTCATTCTGTTCATTTTTGTATAACATAAATCCATGGCTCCAAAGTTCAGGCTGAACAGCCTAGCTAATCTTACCCCAACCTATTAGTCTCCATCTTCCTGAGATCCTTCTGCTTATTGCAACCCTAGAATTCTGCTCGGCGCAGACCGATCTGTTCAATTTGATGTCAGCAACATCGCTTCTGGCGCTTGTTATTAGACCCGCGGTTGCCGCTGTGCCTACGTTAAGCATTAATAGTTCATTTGTACGAATCGGGGTCACTAATTCTTGCCCAACTGTCCCAACAGCCCTTTCCAGCAACGTGAAGTGAATAGTGACCTGATCCCAAACTGGCGGAATCGTACCTGGCTTGCCCACTACGCTTCCCACCAGACCATCTGCTTTAGTCAGTGATGGGTCGAGAAGCGTACCTACTCCTATTAACCCACCTGGCTTTGCTTCAGTGAGTCTGATTTGTTTACCTGCTGAGAGACTAGTCACCTTGGTGAATATGGAGGTGTATTTTTCCTTGCCGCCCTCGCTCAGCTTCACACCTGGGCGTATCTCTATCTCCTCGCCTGCTTTCAGCACACCCTGAAGCAGTGATCCCCCGATTACTCCTCCAACCAGGTTCTTGGGCTCAGTTCCAGGTTTGTTAACGTCAAATGATCTTGCTACATACATACGGGAAGGCTTACCTGGATCCCTTTTGGGGGTTGGGATCCTGTCTTCAATAGCTTTTATCAGGTAGTCGATATTGGCGCCATGTATAGCGGATACGGGTATAATGGGTGCCCCGTCTGCCTTGGTGTCCCTGACAAACTGGGTTATTTGCTTGTAGTTCTCCATCGCTTTCTCGCGCGACACTAGCTCGATCTTGTTTTGAATGACAACAATATTCTTCACGCCAATTATCTCCAGAGCTACCAGATGTTCCCTAGTTTGTGGTTGGGGACATGATTCATTTGCCGCTATTACAAGAATTGCGCCGTCTATGATAGCCGCCCCAGACAACATCGTCGCCATTAGTATCTCATGACCGGGTGAGTCTACAAAGGAAACCTTACGTAGCGTTTCTAGGGCTCCACCACAATGGGGGCATTTTCCTTTAGAGATGGAATCTGTAGTATAGCATTCCGGAGCTGGACACTTTGAACACCTCATTATAATTGTATCAGCATACCCTAACTTGATCGTGACTCCTCTTCTGATTTCTTCCGAGTGTCTTATGGTCCACTCTCCTGAAAGGGTCTTGACAAGCGTCGTCTTGCCGTGATCGACGTGGCCACAAGTACCAATGTTCAGCTCTGCTTGACGTGAGACACCGTCATTTCTCTCTGTTTCCTTGACCCGTCTGATCTCCGGTCACCTCAGTGAAATGACTGATCAACTGAACAGCAAGCTTAAGTTACTTTTCCCCTTCTTTCTTCCGCACTCCGCCACTTCCTATGATTTCTTCTAGGGTCTTCTCTCCTCTTTTTGTGACTTTCGCATTCACTTGAGTTATTTCGCGCGTTACTGTGCTTCCTCTGACCATTTTCCTCTTTCTTACACCCTTTTCTTTTGGACGATAACCAGAGCCACCTGCAAGGAGGATCCTTTTCCTTCCCTCACCATGCATATCTGACCGCATTGGGAATCCATCCCTGTCGCTACCGCCCGTAATCAATAGTTCGTACCCCTTAAATCCAATTAGATCCCCCGTAACAGTTTCTCCAATCTTCCTCCCAAACAGACTTCTCGCCTTGTCTTCGCTTATCTCTATTTGGTAGGCTCTCTTAGCCGCAGGATCCGATACGACTAGCTTTACTCCCGGCATTGATACCCAATCCTATGATGTTCTCTTACATTCTCAGTAGGGTAAGAAGATAATGATTTTTATATCTATCTGAAGTTACAAGGCGAAAGCTGGGTTCTTTCTTCTCTTTATTTCAATGAATTCAGATAACGTCTCAAGATCCTCGGGGGGTAACTCGTTTTCGAGCTTCTGTCTTATTACTCTGATGTCTTGTTCGGGTATGTTTGCGTATAGAGTGTCCCCTTCATTGACATTTCTTCCAATTAGGATGTTGCCTTTTATCGAGATCGCCACGGAGCTTCCCTTTGAGGCTTGTGTTACCGTTTTTCCTTCGTCTTGGATCTGGGCGATTTCCCCAACTTCATCTGACTTCTCATTCAGCAGCGATATCCTTGATCTTATTACCCCTACGAGCACTTCGACTCCAACGATGGCTGGGTTGCTTCTCCTGAAGATATATCCTGGCAGTATTTTTATCTTGGCTGGGAGAACAAGTGAGCTGAATGTCTTTCTTTTTTCCTCCTCCTTCTTTTGTTTAACCCATTCCTCGTATTCTTGGACTAACCTATATACAACATCGTTTCTAAAGATCGGTATTCCCAACTTAGTGGCTTCTTCCTTCGCCTCAGGTAGAATCCTCACATTAAAAGATAGTATGACCGCAGAAAGAGGCGCATCGACTTTGACGGCTAGAGCTTCCATGATGTCTCTTTTTGACACATCGCTCACATCGGCGATTCTTATGGATATCTTCCGTTCTCCCAAGTATACGACCATAGCTTCAAGTGCCCCTAATGTATCAGCTTTCAGTATAACTCCTTCTTTGTCCGTGCTAATCTTTATGCGATTTATTTCTGACCTAACGTCAGTAATTGCGCGTCTGACATCATCATTGGTTTCAGCCACGATTAAGGGAGCCCCAGCCACTGAGTTCTCAAGTTGAGGCGCGATTACCTTGACGCCTGCAGCGGCTGAGACTTCGTCAACATGAATGAATTTGTCCCGTGATTCCCCTGTCTCTACTAAGGGCCTAGGTTGCACCAAACCGCGCACTTTAGTGACGATAGCTTCATCCTTTCCGCCGACGACAATCGTATCACCCCTGTTCAGGATTCCATTGTAGATTATCACATCTATCGTAGTCCCTAAGCCAGGTTCCTCCCTGACCTCCAGAATAGTTCCCCTTGCCGGGCCTTCTTCTATCTGTAATCTACTCATCATGTAGCTTTGGGTAAGCCCTGCAAGTATGGCAAGTAGCTCCGGTATACCTTCTCCTGTCTTCGCACTTGTGGGCACTATTGCTACAGTCTTTGTGAATTCCGTAACCCTGTCAAAGCGATCAGCGTCAAAACCTTCTCTTGACAATTCACCCATTAACTCATAGATCCTTTCGTCGACAAATTTCTTTACGTAGCTGTCTTGCTTAGCGATCGAATCAGTAAATGAAGCATTTGGACTTGCTATCCACCCATCTGTTCTGTCGACCTTGTTGTAAGCCACCAAGAAAGGTGTCTTTCTCGCTTTCAGGATGGTTATTGACTCGTAAGTCTGCGCTTCGAGTCCTTTGGTGAAATCCACCACAAGAATTGCTATGTCGGCTGCTGCGCCCCCTCTGCGCCTCAGGTTCATGAAGATCTCATGGCCTGGTGTGTCAATTATTAGAAGACCTGGGATAGTCAGTTTTATCTTGAACTTATCTAAGAGGTCTCCACAGATTTTCTGGATAGTTAAGAGGGGAAGATGTGAAGCGCCTATGTGTTGTGTTAGCCCACCTGCTTCGCGCAGACTTATGGCAGTCCCACGAATCTTGTCGAGGAGAGTAGTCTTACCAGCGTTGACGTGACCTAAGACTGCAACGATTGGTTGTCTAATAGGCAATTCAAGTAAACCCCCGGTTGTACATGGATAACCGTATAAGGCATGAATTGGGAAAGTAAGCGCAAGATCCTGTTTGAGGATGGTTGGTAGAGTCACTGCGTTATATAGATGATGAAGATGATGGAAGAGACTTTACTGGTATTAAAACCTGATGCTGTTCTCAGAAGGTTTGCAGGTGTTGAAGCTTTAAAAGTTCTTCTGTCAAGGGGTTTCAGTGTTTTAGCCTTCAGAGAAATGCTAGTGTCGAAGAAACTTGCTGAGAAACATTACGCTGTTCACGAAGGAAAGTCTTTCTATAGTTGGCTTATCAAGTTCATAACCTCGGGCCCAGTGGTTGCGATACGGGTCGAAGGTGAAGATGTGATCCAAGAGACAAGGAAAATTCTTGGTTCAACATTTGCACACAACGCGGAGCCCACTAGTCTCAGAGGCAAGTATGGGCTCTATGGAGGAATCAACGTCGCACATGCATCAGATAGCCAGCAAACCGCATTAGAGGAAATCGGACTCTGGGAACGAGAAGCAAAACTTACTAGAAGTCCGGCAGAGTCGGTCGCCAAACAAATGGGCTCTTATATCAAGTTTTACGTTTCCAAGAAAACTTTAGACCATACTCAAGAGCTTCGCGCCATCTGCATAGGAATTGCAGAAGACAGGATCAACGAGAAGACTGGTAAGGAAAAAATCTCTAAGCTTCTTAGTGAAGAAATCCTGAAAGGTGACAGGAAATACCTGAAGGGGTTCTCGGCCGCAGTTGTGGAAACCTGCCTGATGGATAGGATGAAGAAAGAGTAGCCTGAATCTCAAATCATTTCTTGATGGTTTTCCTTTTCTTAGGTTGTCGCAGACTTGTCCACTTCAGTTTCCTGGGGTCTCTTCCCAGTTTGATCATGTTTTTTCTGCATTTCGATGAACAGAAGTTCATGGTGACTCCATCGTTTCTAACGTACATTATACCCGTGCCGAACTTGATGGTGAAGCCACAGAATGAGCACTTGATTTCCCTAACCATTTGCACCACCTAGCTTTGTAATCTTGCTTGCGTTCGATTCTTGGCTCATGGCGTTCTCAGTTTTCTTGCTTCTCTCTCTGTTTCTCGAAGTATGAGGGTGTCTCCAGCTCTGACTGGACCCTTAACGTTTCTAGTTAGTATTCTTCCCTTGTCTCGTCCTTCAAGCACTCTTACTTTTACCTGAGTTATTTCTCCTGTTACTCCAGTTCTCCCAACTACCTGTATAACTTCGACTGGTATCGACATGTCTTCTATTGTTGGACCTTTTGACATGTTGCCTTGCTCACCTTCCATCATAGAATTCTAATACCAGTAGTTGAATAATGTTTTCTTCCCAGGTCGATCTTTTCGCTTTCGTTCTTGGCGAAAGGTGCCTGTTCAGTTCTCATCCTTTTGTTACTTTCCCAGTTTCCCTTATTTCCCTAAGCTTGCTTATGATCTCTTTCAGAAGCTTATCTGCTTCGCCAGCTTCCGTGATTGTTACTGCCGAGGCTGACACATCGATTCCGCAGGCTTTTCCCAATTTCTCTTTACTTGGTACAAATAGGAATGGGACCTTTTTCTCATCGCAGATGTACGGCAGTGGCGCTACAATCTCGGGTGGGTCTACATCTGAAGCTATGACAACGAGTTTTGCTAGGCCTCGTTCAACTGCCTTCGTAGACTCGTTTGTTCCTTTCTTAACCTTTCCACTTTTCTTTGTCGCTTCGATTGCTTGGTATGCTTTGTCGGAAAGCTCTTTTGGCACCTCAAACTTCTTCAACAAAATAGTTCTCACCCCTAGATAGAGGATCATCTTGGATCTACCTAACTGGTAGTATCTCGGTAAAGAGGATCTGTATAAAAGTCTTATGCTTTCAACAAACTTGAACTTTTTTCTCTGGATTGCTTTTACTGCATTCCAGTTTTATCGCGCAGGTCTCCCCTACGCCTAGCGAATTCACTTGGATCGAATCCTCGCACTCTCAGCCATTCTGCAAGCTGTCCTCTTACTACGAGATTTGCTTTGCTCAGAGCCTTCAAGTGCGTTGACCCGGTCAGGTACATTACGGTCTTCAGTTCTCTGACTATTCTCTTGATCATGCTCTTGAGACTCTCGTTGTCGCCTGTGTATGCAGGCTTGAGGAAAGGTGATGCTATTCCTGCCGAGTGAGCGCCTAAGGCAATGGCTTTTGCTACGTCAATTCCGCTTCTTACTCCTCCCGTTCCTATTACCTTCAGCTTCTTGGTTGCCGACGTTTCGACGATGCTTGCAGCTGTTGGAATTCCCCAATCCCTGAAAGCGAAACCAAGAGGACTCTCCGCAGCTTTATTTTCTACTTGGCTCAGCTCTCTATAGGCTTCCACGGCGGACCAACTAGTCCCTCCAGCTCCGCCGACATCCACTCCTCCCACGTGTATGTCAGCGAGCTTGCAAGCTTCTTCGTAGGCGATCCCGCACCCAGTTTCTTTTGCGACCACGGGAACGTCGAGTTTGTCGACAATATCCTTAATCTTGCCCAAAACTCCTCTGGTGTTGGTCTCCCCCTCTGGCTGAACTGCTTCTTGGAGAGGATTAAGATGGACTGCTAATGCGTCAGCTTGTATCATCTCAACAGCTTTTCTAGCTTCTAGAAGCCCGTACCCTTTAGCGAGCTGAGGTCCTCCTATGTTTGCTATGATCAGTGTGTCGGGAGCGATTTTCCTTACGATCGAAAAGGTTTCGCTTAGTGAAGGGTCCTCGATGGCTGCTCTTTGGCTTCCGACGCCCATTCCTATTTTCATTTCTTGGGCTACCTTTGCCAATACCGTGTTTATTCTCTTAGCTATGGGATGCCCGCCGGTCATCCCTGCTATGATCAGAGGCGCATTCAGTTTTCTTCCAAATAGTTCCGTTGCAGTTTCCACATCCTTCATATCTATTTCAGGAAGGGCGTTATGGATTAGTTCAACGTCTTCAAATCCTGTTTTCTTTTGACTAGCTTGGACATTCTTGGTCAGTGATATTTGGATGTGGTCGATCTTTCGCTTACTAGTCAGTGCAACTGTTTTCTCGTTCTCTTCTTTCTTCTCATCGGACGTATCGGTTACCAATGTTCCACCCCACAAAAAGGCACAGTCCTAAGACGAATTCTAGAGCTCCAACGGGATGATTATCCTTCCTCTTCTTGACCTACTCGAAAGGTTTGCAGTAGTATTATATTGTTGTATCATCTTTTGAAGAGTGTAATGTTCACTTCATTATTAATATTGGGGTTGGTGCCTCAGAGCTTGAAGAAGAAGAGAAATATTTTGCTGAAACTGGGTGGCAGCGTTGTCACCCACAAGGGCGCCAGGAGTTTTCCACTCAACCCAAACGAGATGTGGAACAACGCCACTAGCTTCATCAACATCAAGGCGATTAAGAAGATATCTTCAGAGATAAAGGAATGCCTCCCTGACCTAGGCTACCTGATCATAGTTCATGGAGCTGGGGTGTTCGGGCACTTCCCCGTTAGTAGATTCCTTAAGTCTGATGCCAATCACCAAGTGCTCGTTGGATGGCCTTTGACTTTGTACTCCGTTGGATTGGAGAACCTTATTCTGCAGAATCATATGCTTGGCGAAGGAATCCCAGTGGTCAGCGTTCCTCCACGCTCCTTGTTTACGGTAACAGTTCGAGATGCAGATCGTCCATGGGTTGGTGTTGATGCATCCTTTGATTGCACAATAGTTAGGAGACTACTTAAGCACTACATACCTGTTCTCTTTGGGGATCTAGTGTTTGATCAAAAAGGTGATCCGGCTGTTCTATCGGGTGACACCATTCTCTACCTCTGCGCGAGAGAGTTGAAAGACGTGAACCTGGTGGTTGCTGGAACAGATGTTCAAGGTATTTTTACTGATGATCCAAAGCAAAATCCCAATGCACACCTTATAAAAAAGGTGACTCTTTCTGGACAGGGTGAGATATCACTGAAAGAGGGTTCGTATCGTGATGTCGATGGAGGAATGAGTCGGAAATTAAAAGAACTAACTTCAATTGCAAAGCTGGGCATACCATCAATGGTAATCGATGCCTCCAAAGAAGGGAACATTTCTAAGGCTTTGAGGGGCGAGCAAGTAGGCACCTTGATCGTGCCTTGACGTAATGTTGGTCCAACATGGCTCAATTTTCACGCCATCGGTGGTCTTACTTGTCACGATCACCGCACCTCCGGCTCCCTTGATCTCGGCGGCTACACTAGTAATGCTATCGTCCGAACACAACGCTACCATGCAACCTCCCCCTCCTGCGCCGACCACATTTTAGCGCGCCCAACGCGTGGATAATTCCCTTTTTCCAATTTCCCCCGTTTTTGGGGTGGGGTTGGTTATTATGGTTAGGGTGTCGAGTAGGTTCTAAAAACTGGTGCGTGCCCCTCGATTATTACGTGGAAGAGAGAGGCTCCAACCAGAGACATTTTTAGCCTTATCTTAGTTGCATTAGAGAGTAATTCCGAATCTCTTCAAAACCTACTCGATGTCGTGAGGGTGAAAACCTCGGAGTTGCACAGCAAAAACTAGCTACTCTAGTGTCGAGACACACTAAGAAGGGATAATTTCCGCTGTGGCTCCGAGGCAGCATAACAATCTCGGTCCCACTATTTATAAATTCACCAGCCCCCCTAAACATATAAATAGAGGATGAACCATTTCTTAGTTGCACCTTTGTACGTCAGCAATGTCGAGACACATCAGGAAGGAAGCGCAGGTTCGATCCAGAAATTTAGTGAAGTTAAGCGTGGATCGAAGTCCGAAATACCCGCCCGCTGACCGCATTGGCGAACGAAAATCTGAGACGATGATTCCTCTGCGGGCGAGCAGTGTCCACTCCCAAGTTGTGGTCAGTGAAGCCAGGGCTAGTTGCTCTGGAGGCGTGTCACCGCCTAGCCCTAATTGAAGGGCAGAAAGAGAACGCAAATGAGAATGAAAGGATTAGAGGAGGAGAGTGAGAGTGAATACTGGGATCATGAGTTCACCAAAGTGTAAAGTGACGATAGGCGCTATTTTCATTACAATGTTTATCTTTGCCTTCGTCTACGCGCAACCGGCCGCAGCATGTTGGCAGACGCCTCAGCCTGGAACCTACCAGAACATCTCGGTTCAAGCCGCCCACCGCATGATAGAGAGAGACCACGACGACCGAATTCTCATCTTGGATGTCAGGTACCAGTGCGAGTACAGCATGGGACACCTGTATGGAGCAGTCCTGATACCATACGACCAGCTTCAAGCGAGAATCAGCGAACTTGAAGCATATAAGAACAGTGAGATAATAGTCTACTGCAAATCGGGCTACAGGAGCCAGATAGCGTGCGAAATCCTTGCGAACCACAGCTTCACGCGGGTCTACAACATGGTGGGAGGCATCCTAGCATGGATAAGCGCAGGTTATTCGATCTACACAACCTACCACTACGCCACCGTAAACGTTGCAGATGGGGAAGTCCTAACGCACATAGAGCCGCTACTCATATACCAGACAGTTTCTACGCCCTGCACGCAAAACCAGACACAACCAAGCTGCAATCAACCTACGAATACCACCAATATCCAGTCGACAGTGTTGGAGCAGAGTGGAAATCGCACAGTGACTCTGCTGACATACGAGGTTAATGGGACGGCTTTTGAGATGACTATTGCGAGAACTCTGCTCTGGAGCTATGAAGAACACACGAGCGAAATCGATAAATCAGCTCGATTTATTTCCATGGAGATTATGAGCGGAGAGGTATCTGCACAATTCTACGCTCTCAGCTACAGAGTTCAGTGCTCAGAGTACAACCTAACCATTGATACAGTGCTTAAACCGTTGAACTCGGAAGCCTACAACAGCTCCTACACAATCGTCAACTATGTGCCAGCTGAGAAACCAGTCAAATCATAACTCGTCAGTTTCAATTCTTCAGTCAGTCTATCGCAACAGTACGCTATCCTTGGGATAATCTCTGGAAAGATAGGAAAGCTCTATGAGAAGAGTGGAGACGAGACTCTGGCACATCTCGCCAAAGGGTATGGCATTATGGCGGAACAAACCAAGTATCTGTCTAAGCTTGTTGAGGAACAACTGCAAAAGTACGATATGCCCATAGTTACCGCTAATGCATTGATTGGGGACGACTTCTGGGCATGCCTCTTTTGCATGATAGGATGTACTGCCGGAGCGTTATTATTTTGTTTAGGATGTTGTGCTTTGACAGCTTTCTGCTGTACCTGCTGGTTGATGATGATTGAGAATCCATATATTGACCCATTGTTGCTTTGCCATATAGTGTGCACGGCGCTGGGCTTGTGCCCCTAGTCATTAGAATAAGAGAAGATTTAACCCTGAGAACTGCTTTGGTGAGATGGTGAAGATGTCTCGTAGAATTCTCCTAGTTTTTTTCTCCCTTCTTTTTTTCTCCGGGTTTCTTGTCTTCATTATTATACCGCTGATTCTGCAGTCCGGTATAGTTGGAGTAACTGATCTCGTTTATAGACTTCTGTATTTCGGTTTGGCTTCCCTGCTTCTCGTTGTCGTGTATCACCTGAGGACTGGGGGCTCCCCGAGGCAACTTAGAGTTTTCTGGACAGTCGTTGTTGCACTAGTTTTTGCCTTTCCTTTCGCCGCCGTCTGTTGGGTCATAGCTAGAGCACTCATAGGGCCGCCTCCCACTCTATTTATTCCCCTTTATTTGGTGGGCTTGGCATTGGGAATGCTTATAGGCTACTGGGTGGGTAAGAGAGCAGCCAAAGAAGAAGAGTCGAGTAACCTAGATTTAAGCTAAATTTAGGATGGCGGATCGCCCTATCTAACTGGGGGACTCTGTGGCGCCGGCGACGTTGTATTCTGCTTGTGTAGGGATGAGGAGAGACTGGGGCTTTTCCTTGTCGAGTTTTTCTGGGATGCTTTGATGCCACGTTTCTCTGATTAGCTTTGTCGATATTGAAGCATTGCGTTAGGCGGAAGCAGATAGGTAAATAGAAAGAGGAAAGGGAGACGGCAGCACTGAAAAGGGGGAGTTGAGTAGTTGACGTTCTAGCCTCAGTCTGGACAGTTTAGTAGCAAGTGGGATGTGAGTATACCAATGTCGAGAAGTGACGACTCAAGGGAAACGGAGTTGAGAGGTGTCGGCTGGCTCACACGGAGAAGGAAGTTAATCACAGCACTCATAGCGCATTAATGGATTTGGCTCTTATTACGAGGTTCCTCGGCAATGCGACCTCAGGTACTCCGACGTCGATGGTGTTGAGCATGGTGTCAGCGCGCACAAGCCGTGAATAACCCTACTTTCCTTTGCTGAGTTGCCTTCTTGTGCCATTGGCAAATTCTGGCGGGTCCATCTTGTGGGCACTCTCTGCTGCATACGTTCGCAGGGTCTCTTCCCTCCAAAAGTTCTTTCCTAACAAGATTCTTTGGAAACCCGCTCGACGCCCAACCACTAAACAGCCATAGCCAAGAAAACAAACGAAAAACAGAAAAAGAGAATTATTCACGCGTTATGCGCGCGAAAATAGCTACCTTCTTATGATTCAAGCAGTTTCCTTAGATCCTCGATCATCATGAGTAGCCTCTCTACTTTCGTTAGGAAGATGTGTTTACTCATCCCCTTCTTCGAAACCGCCACAACATAGTACCTCTTGTCTAAGTCCTTGATGAGGGTAAACCTCCCACTCCTAACCTTCAGGACACTGTAATCAAGCGCACTACCGTCGACACACCAAGTAGCCTCCCCAACACTTGCAACTAATGATGTGAGACCCCTCCCAACCCCTACACCGAAATACCTCATCGATCCGCTAGCCATCACTCCTATTTGCTCCATCATCGTAGTTGGTTGTGGCTGTGGTTGTGGCGCCTCCGCTACTATGAGGCCTGAGCCTTGGGCGATGAGCTGGTTCGCTTCGATGGTCTCCTTCTCGTCGGTCGCAATCTTCAAGAGGGTCTCCCTGTACTTGTCGTATGCTGGCATCACGTCATTCAACACCACTCGCATAGCTCTGTTCGAACTTCCGTCGCAGATACTCGTCTCGTACACGCCCCTCAACATTGCGCCTCCTTTTATCCCTCGCTCAGTAGCCGTTGCACTGCTAACCGCGTCGGTCAGTTCACTCCTCAGGTGTGATGTGACGAGTCCCTTTTGCTCCCTCTCTCGGAGTAGGTCTACCTTGTGTAGAAGAATGTACACTTTCAAGTTAGTTGGGTCTGAGTACTTCAATGCTGAGTATATTACTCTCCTCAGGTACTCCTTTGCTTTCACGGTTGCCTTCTCATCGGATGCGTCGACGACGAACACAACCGCATCCATCGATCCGAAGACTTCCTTCTCAAGCCTATCATGCCACTCGTCCACGTAAGCCTCCTGCCCACCGAGGTCGACAACCCTGAAGAAGAAGTCTATGTGCTTAAACTTCTTCTCCTCCCAATATGTCGGCTCCGAAGGCTTGCCGAGAACATCCTCAACATCCTCACCCTCGAAGAAAACCCGTCTGATACTAGTCTTCCCACTGCCAGGAGGCCCCATGAAGACAACCTTGACCACTAGTTCGTCACCTCTTCAGCTCATACTTATGAGGATCCAGTCTGAACTCCATTGATCTGAAACCCAACCTCAACAAAAAGGTACTCTTACCACTGGTAAAGACACCGCTGGTGCTGCTTTCCCTCCCTACCCAGTTTTTACCCAACTTTGAGACTATGACTAGCCCGGATTGCATAAGCCCGCTGAGATGTCTATATAGGGTTCGACGGTAGGTGGAGAGCTTTTCCACAGGCTTTCCTTCCCCGTTGTCTGTACCTATTCTCCCATTGCTAATTTTCTCCTTGCCCTCTTGCCCTTCTTCCTTCGTGAGTTTTGTCAGCAGTTCTCCCAATGTTAATCCTTCAGGCATGGTTGTTAGAGCTTCAAGTATTCTTGTCTTCGCCTGGCTAGCGAGGATCGAGGAGAATTTGATCACCCTGTCGGCGTCGCTGACCTCCTCAACCACGCCGCCTAGCTTCGTGACCTTGATTACGGGTTTCAGCTTCAAGTATATCGTCATCATAGGCTTGAATGAGCTGGAGGCGTCGCGAACCTCAATCAACCCAAGCTCACTCCAGTCTCTGAGGACCCTGTCCAAGTAAGCCCTAGTGACCTTCAAACCCCTCATGGCGTCAACCTTGCTGTAGGGTCGGCTTAGGAGGAAGCCGAGAAGCATGAACCTGGTATAAGCCGCGTCACGCCTACCTGAAGAGACGAGCAGAGAAAGATTCCTCCGCAAGCGGGGCAGAGGGGGAAGAA
>Ga0315309_1001507_pt1 | contig 13870 bp, 16 predicted proteins | sample TDP4_MG_FD_203080 | JGI IMG/M metagenome (GOLD analysis project Ga0315309, IMG submission 203080) | Freshwater sediment microbial communities from Lake Towuti, South Sulawesi, Indonesia - TDP4 | ecosystem: Environmental > Aquatic > Freshwater > Lake > Sediment | place: Indonesia: South Sulawesi...
AGTTTCTGATTCGCTGATTTTCGCAAACTCTTGAAGCAAATGGTCTGCCCGGAATCTTTTCTTACATTTTAGGCATTCAACCATAGGCTCCTTAAAGTGGTCGACATGACCAGAGGCTTCGAAAACCTTGCCCGGGGCGATTATAGGCGATTCTATTTCTAAAATTCCAAGTTTGTTCACAAAAAGTGCTCTAAGTTTCTTTTCAACGTTCTGCTTTAGTTTTGCACCTAAGGGACCATAAGTCAAAAAGCCGCCTGCGCCGCCGTATATCTCATATGATTGCCAAAAGAAGCCTCGTCTACGTGCTAACTCGTTGATTATCGTCGACTTGTCAGGGGTTTTGATTTCGTCTGTCAATTTTGCTCAGCCTTTTTACAATTAATGCTTAAAGACTTTAAGGCTTACTAAAATAATAATTTGTTCCAAAATAACAAAGCTTGGTGAAGGAGTGTCCCATGCAAGACGTTATCTTAAGGATTATTAAATAAAATATCTGGTGCGTGAAAATATGAGGTTAGATATAGCTATTTTAAATGGATTAGTTATTGATGGTGCAGGAAATCCATGGTTCAGAGCTGACATCGGCATATTGGACAATAGAATGGTGAAGATTGGCAGGATAAGAAAAGAAGATGCAGATAAAGTGATCGATGCTGCCAGATGCTATGTTACACCAGGTTTTATAGATGCTCACTCCCATTCAGATCATGTTTATGTAATTCGTCCAGATGCTGACAGCATGGTTCGACAGGGCATAACAACCGAAGTTGTAGGCAATTGCGGCACCTCTGCTTATCCACTTAAGGGCGAGGCAGCTAAGAGATGGCGTTTAGCCCATGCCAACTTACTTCCTTCAGATGTTGCCGTGGACTGGTCTACTCTCTCAGAATATAGAGAAAGAGTGAATAAGCAAGGGCTTCCTGTAAACATTGTCCCCTTAGTTGGACATGGAACAGTTAGAACATGCGTTATCGGGATTGAAAATCGTCCTCCGTCAAGCCATGAACTGGATGAAATGAAGAAGCTTGTCAGCCTGGCGATGGAAGACGGTGCCTTTGGTATGTCTACGGGGCTAGTTTATCTGCCAGGATCTTGGGCTAAGACGGATGAGATAGTGGAACTTGCAAAAGTTGTGACAACGTATGGCGGAATATATGCCTCCCATGTTAGGGGAGAGAGAGAAACAATAGTTGAGGCTGATGCAGAGGCAATAGAGATCGGGCGCAGAGCTGGACTACCTGTTGAAATATCGCATAATGGTCCAAAATATGGAGGGTGGGGGAAATCTAAAGAGACATTGCCTCTCATGGAAAAGGCTAGAGAAGAGGGAATAGACGTAACTTTTGACAATGATACTCACACCTACCTTGAAACATCAGTTGGGGGAAGCACTCTTCCACAATGGCTTGTAGGTAAAAGCTTGGAGGACAAACTCAAAATCTTAAGCGATCCTGAAAAACGAAGGCAAGTAAAATATGAGATGATAAATGACCCATTTCCAAGGCAAGGACCAGCTGGGCCGCTTAAACACGAAGTTTTTGAGAGAATAATAGTTCTTCATGCCCAAAAGAATAAGGCTTTTGTTGGAAAAAGCATAAAGGAGATCGCTAAGCTCAGGAATGTTGATCCTTGGGATGCGTACTTCGATCTTTTTGTCGAGGAACAAGGGCGCGAAGCTTTAATAACTGATTATTTGGATGAAGAGGAGCTACAGACTATTTCTAAGCATCCATTGTTTATGTTTTGCACCGATGGCGCCGCCACATCCATGGGGCTTGATAAGAAAGGCCCACATATGCCTCTTGGAATGTGCTCATATGGTGAATACGCAAACATTCTAGGAAGATGGGTAAGAGGTAAGAAAGTTCTATCTCTTCAAGAAGCAATAAGAAAGTGCACATCTTATCCAGCGCAACGATTTGGGTTGCTGGACAGAGGCTTACTACGACCCGGAATGGTTGCCGACATAGTTATTTTCGACTTAAAAAAGATAAAGGATAAGGCAACTGGCTTCTGGCCGCACAAATATCCGTTCCAAAATTATCCGCCAGATTACCCCGAAGGAATAAGATATGTACTTGTAAATGGCAAAATAGCCGTGGAAGAAGAACATTTCACTGGAACACTGGCAGGAAAGTGTCTAGACAAACGTGACTACCTTTAATGAATTGCCAATCCTCTGTCACAGATGAAATTCGCTGAATTCGCCCTTGCAGAGGCAAGAGCTGCAAAAGTGATAAGTGAATTGGAGCTAACAAGTTTCTATTTGGGTCAGACTTCCTAGAAACATGCTGGACACCGAACGACGACATGATAAGAACGAAAAGACTTCCCCTAGCAGAAGAAATAAAAAAGATACCGGGATTAAACGCAAAAAATTTATTAAATTTATAACATTGTTCCAAACTCTATTTTAGGTGTTCGACAATCTTCACTTTCTGCATTTTTCCGTTTTCATCTATTTGGAATTCAAGCATTGCGCGGTCTTTTGCGTTTTTCTTGCTGTTAAATTCTGTTCCGCAACGTCCACATTCAATGTCTGATTCCATTTCCATGACATACCATGATGCATCTACATAATAATGCCCACATTTTGGACAATGCAAAACAGCAACATCCAACCAAGCCTTCATTTCAAGTATCTCCATTCCAGCCATATGGTAACATAGTGTTTTATAAAGCAGTCGCCAAATATGGAATGCCAATAAGAAGGAAAAAAGTTGCCGAAGATAAAAGTTGCTTTAGTGGGTGTTGGAAACTGTGCGTCAGCCTTCGTTCAAGGCTTGCAGTATTATGGTAATTGCGAGAAAGAGGAAGAAAGCATTGGACTGCGACACCTCTTTTTAGGGGGTTTGCATCCAAGAGACATCAAGATTGTTGCAGCCTTCGACATTGACGGTCGAAAAGTTGGGAAAGACTTGTCTGAGGGCATTTTTGCACCGCCAAACAATGCTCCAAAATTAGTTGATGTTCAACCATGCAGTGTCATTGTGCTTAAAGGCCCAGTTTTGGACGGTGTAGGCGAATACACAAAAAACGTTGTGCAGATAAGCAATCTTTCAGAAGTGAATGTTCCAAAGGCGTTGAAAGAAAGTGATACGGAAATGGTGCTTAATTTGCTTCCGAGCGGTGCTGTTAAGGCTTCTAAATGGTATGCGGAGCAAGCATTAATTGCCGGTTGCGCTTTTGTGAATGCCACACCTACTTTTGTTGCCAGTGACGCTGCGTGGGCTAGGCGTTTTGAAGAGGCTGGGATTCCACTTGTGGGTGACGACCTAATTGATCAAGTGGGCGCAACTACGTTGCATAAAACCTTGCTGAAACTGCTTTCGATGAATGGCGTTCGAATTGTTGAAACCTATCAGCTTGACGTTGGCGGAGGCACAGAATCTCTAGATACGTTGGAAAGAACGAGAGATGTTAAACGAGCTGTTAAAACGAAGTCTGTTGAAGCTGCATTGCCCTATAAGGCTGAGGTGGTTGCTGGCTCAACAGATTATGTGGACTTTTTGCAGAATAAACGCGACAGCTACTTCTGGATTAGGGGAGTATACTTTGGCAAAGTGCCCATGCAAATAGATTTGAAACTTTCAACAGTTGACGCGCCAAACGCTGGCTCCGTCCTGTTTGATGTTGTAAGGGCTGTTAAAATCGCTTTAAATAGGAAACTGAAAGGGTCAATATTGCCAATTTGTGCTTACGCTTTTAAACATCCATCGCAACTGATGCCACTTGAAACTGCCGAGAAAATGTTCACTGATTTCATTACGGAAAAGGCACGAGTTTAAGCCGTTTATTTTGCGGCTAATTTTTGCAGTTCACGTATTATTTTTTCCTTTGCTCCGCTTTGCTTCATCTTCTCCTTCAACAGGGTTATCGTTTTTACAGGTGTCGGGTCTATGCCTCGCAACAATGCCAAATAAACACTTGCAAAATCTCCGATGAGGACTGTGGATAACATTTTGGCTAATCTGCTTTTGCCCATGCTCCAAACTTCAAAAACTTTCGCGGACTCTCTACATATCAAATTTTTTGTGGCCTCGATTCTTTGACGAATTTCCTCCTGCTCATCTTTGTCGCGAATGAGAATTACTGAAAAAAGTTTTGCTAGTTCCTCTGCTGCTTCCCAACCGACAACTTCATTGTGGTTAAGTTCTGGGAAAAACTCCCATTTTGATGGAACCTTGCTGTTTTCATTGAATTGCTGCTTGAAACGCTGGGCAACAGCACGATAAATCCCAAATCCATAAACAACTGGAACTGTGCCGCTGATGTTTAATGCCAACTTTTTTGAAAAATTGACGCTGAGTGGTTTTTCAGGCGAATTCCCATCGCTAACTCGTTTTAAGACTTGGATAGCTTCAGAAATTTCTGCATGAAAATCTGAAACTAAACCGATTTTCTCCAAAATTATGGGCAAAGGCATAAAAAGATATGGAAGGGCTGCTCGGGGAGGCATAGTCGGAGGAATGCGCACATATGGCGCATTCAGTTTTTCAGCAAATTCGAGGAGTCTTCCGCCGGAGCTTATGCAAACAGTCATGCAGCGCCGCTTAAGCGCATCGAGAAATACGCTTAGGGATTCTTCAGTTTCTCCCGAGTAACTCACAACAACCACTAGGGTGTTTTTGTTTGCATATGCCGGTAGTGAATACTCTCTGTTGACTTCTATAGGAACGGACATTTTATCTCTTGCCCAGTCTTTTAGAAGTTCCCCATCGATGGCAGAGCCACCCATGCCAGCCACAATAATTGTTTGCGGCTTGGGATAACTAATTGAAACGGTTTTGGCTAGTTTTGCGGCTTCTTCATAATGTTTTGGAGCTTCAACGCAAAAGGAAAGCATACTGCTCTCATCAATTTTTTTAATTTCGCCAAGATCATCCAAAATTCTGCTTTTTGGCATTTTCTTCACTCTTTTTCGCCATTTGTAAAATCTTATATTATGCTTTTAGCTTTTAAGCGAAAGTTCTATAATAGCAATCAAAATAGCAATCTTAAGTTTTTATCTTTGAAAAACAATGTTTTAAACGGGTTAAGGCGGAAAATATAATTTGAACAGGAAAAAGCTTTCTATAGCCATACCGGCTTCTGTTGTTTCGGATACTCCTCACTTACGCGAGAAAACCTCGAAGATAGGCTTGGTTGGAAGAGCATCCGCAATTTTCAGAGTAGACGAAATCATAATTTATCCAGATGATCCAAAGGTTAACCAAACAGCCAGCATGAATTTAATTGCAACCTTACTCACATACATGGAGACACCACAGTATCTGCGAAAAAGACTTTTCAAGCTTAGACCAGAGTTGCAGTATGCAGGAGTACTTCCACCATTACGGACGCCACATCATCCACTAAACCGTAAAATGAAAAATCTGAAGACTGGCGAATATCGTGAAGGCGCCACCATATCTAAAACAAAGCAGGGAATGCTTATAGATATTGGCGTTGAGCAGCCAGCATTGATGCCGAACAAGCATTTGCCCATGAGCAAGCGGTTCACCGTGAAAATTACGAAGGTTGAAAGGCGGGTTGAGGTTGAACTGGCAAATCGTGACGAAATAGCAGGGTATTGGGGATATGTTGTTACTATGGAAAAGCGTCCTTTTGGAAAGTTTGTGAAAAGCAGATGTTTCGATTTGACTATCGCAACTTCTAAGCATGGTGTTTCGTTGTCAGATGTGTCAGAAGAAATAGCTGAAAAATGGAGAAAAGCAAATACGATTCTCGTAGCTTTCGGAGCACCCACGCAAGGGTTGTACGAAATAGTCAAAAATGAAGGACTAAACTTGGACGATGTGGTCGATTTTGTTGTTAACACCATTCCGATGCAGGGAACAGAAACCGTTCGAACCGAAGAGGCACTTATCGCTTCTTTGGCAATTTTGAACATACAATATGGCTTTAACGTTTAAATGTTTGTTTTGCCTATGTGCGGATATGTACTTCGACATCGCCATGCCCTTGACGCTTTTCTTTGTAACATTAGCGTCCATGCTTTTGAGCGAGAAAACTGAGAGTAAACTGAAGTCTGTTTTTGAAAAGAGGGAGTTTGCTTTGAGAGATTCTATTTTGCTTGCGACTTTGATTGTGGTTATGGTTTCGCTCATAGTTTGGGTTCCGCAAATGGGCTTGATGATATTATATTTGTTCTCTTACTCAATGCTTCTTTTCGTGTTTACATATCTATTTTCAAACAAGCGTTGGTACTTGGCAATAGTGCCGTCAGCAGTATTCGTATTGCTATATATTTTTTTCAAAGATACCCCCATATGGTTTGATTATTTGTTTAATTTCCTGTTTAACGTCTATGGCGTAATTTTCGCCATCCTGATTACTCTTTACATAGGCAGCTTGTTCACATGGAAAACCACAATTATCTTTACTTGTCTACTAACCGTCATGGACACTATCTTAGTTCTGGTAACGGGAACCACGGTTGATGTAGCAAAAAAAACGATAGGTCTCAGGCTTCCAGTAGCTATCGTCATACCAATTGTTCCACTGATTGTAACTGAAGGAGGGGTGGGAATAACGCTTTTGGGTTTAGGCGACTTTTTATTTGCAGGATTACTAGCTATACAAACTTTCAAAAAGTATGGTAAAAAGTTTGCACTTCTATCTATCATGGCAATGACTGTCTCATTCTTTATCTTCGAAGCCTTCCTACCCACATACCAATCAGGAGCTTTTCCGGGTACGGTGATGATTATCTGCGGATGGCTACCATTAGCACTTTGGAAAAGACTGAAGCATTAAGAAGATGAATTCCGCAAAAAGAAATTGATAGAATAAGAATGAGGATTTTCTAGCCGAATAGTGCTCCTAAGCCTTCAAGCGCTGCTTCTTCTTTTGCCTTCTCTTCCTCTTCCTTCTTTTTCTTCTCTTCTTTCGGTTTAGCTTCTGCCGCAGGAGCAGGTGCCGCTGGTGCCGCTGCCGGAGCAGCCATCATGGTTGGTGCAGATTTTATTGCTTCTTCAATGTTGACCTCGGCTAAGGAAGCCACTAATGCTTTTACTCTTACTGCGTCAACGTTTATGCCTGCCGCTGTCAAAACTTGCGTTAGGTTTTCTTCGTTAATTTCTTTTCCAGCCTTGTGAAGGAGCATCGCAGCGTAAACGTATTCCATACCTTTTCACCTCTACATTCAACTATTTTAGCTTTTTTCTGACTTTTCAGCTGGCACAGCCTTTTCCTTTAAAGTAGGCAATCTACTACTTTTAGATATCTTATTAGTTAAGCTACTGTGCCCATTACCATACATCTTTTAACCCTTTTTAACAAGTAATTCTTTCGGTTCAAATACCAAGCTTTGAAATATAAACCTTTTCTGTGCTTCGCTTCTGTTCTTTAGAGACTCCATGTAATCGAGAAGCGTATCCAACAGTTGGATTTAAAGCCTAGAAAAGGTTCACAGAGAAAAAGATGAAGAAATGAGAGTATTGAGTTTTCTTTATATTGTACGAGTTGTAGATAAAGAAGTGACGATAAAAGAACGCAGTGAGTTAGGTTAGGTTGGAAGGCTTGAATTGTCCTTTATGTGTATTGGATTTGAAAAAAGAGAAAATATACTACGAAGACAAATCCTTCATTGTTTTAAGAACTAAAAATCTAAAAGGACACAGAGAAAGGATTATGATAGCCTATAAACAGCATGAACATACAATACCTTACAAAGCCTATGAGCGTGCTCTGGATATACTTTCTAAAATAGGTAGGAAAGTTTTCAGCTATGCTCCTAAATTTGTGATTATGGATACGACATTTGCTACCATAAATGACCATTGGCATTTAGTTGTTACAGATCTTGACCCTAAAAGCGAAGATTTCGACCTGATATTGGCTACTAAATGGATTAAAGTTGTAGATAACATATTAGCAGAATAACAATCTCCAATAACAAATAGACTTTTCTTCTATAAGTTGATTCAAGAAAAACATTTAATTCGATTCATAGGGATATAATTGTAGGAGAAGGGGAGAAAGAAAAATGAAGAAAGCAGTTTCCGGAATAATGTTGACAGTGCTTTTAATAGGCATGTTAACTTTGGCATTTAACATTCAGTCTCTTAGGGCGAGCGCAACTGTTAAATCAGTCGTGTTATTCAGTTGGGACGGTGTCGCAAGAACAGTCTTCAAAGAGCTTTACGACGCTGGGCAACTGCCATTCATCCAAAGTCCTCCTTTTGTGATAAACATGATGGACAACTGGCAGTTTAATGCCGTAACGGTTACAAGGCCGCAGCATGCTACAATGTTTAGCGGCTACTTGGCAGACGTAACTGGCATCTGGACCAACGACCCTACTAAGAACCTTTCTGGAGCCAGTTTGCCGCAAGGTTACTCGGTGTTTGAACGTGTGAAAAACTATTCCAACCAGACAAGAATTGCGGGAGCGACAGGCAAACCTAAAAACGTAGGCGACATGCTCGGCTTTAGCCCTCCACCCGCAGGTCAGCCGGAAATCACATATACTAACGAACATGGCTTCGACACTTTTGTTGTTCATACTCGGTTGCTACAGGATTATCCGCCTGAGCTGATAAATACGACCAAGAATGTTGCGGGAGAAACGTGTCTGAGGTTGGCGGAGAACACGCCTCCTTTCTTCTATATGTTCCATTTTGCAGACCCCGACCACACTGGACATCGCTACGGCTTCAACAGTACGCAATATAGAGATGCAATAAGAGCTTGCGACAACATTACAAAATACATCTGTGATAAGCTTGCAAACTCAGCACCCGCAATAATTGTGACAAGTGACCATGGATTTGGTAAACCTACAGTCTATAGTCACTCGAACGCGCCGAACACTTTCTTAGCCACAAACCTTCCAATTCGGTACGCTGAAGCACATGAAGTCGATGTCACCCCGACAATCTACGATTACCTGGAGATTCCGATCGCAGGATTTACCCCTGCAATCGAAGGGCATTCACTAATGTCAATTCCAGGCGATGTTGACGGCGACAGAGACGTTGACATCTACGACATCACCAGCATATGCACTGTTTACGGCTCAATATTGGGACAGCCGCAGTACAAACCCAACTGCGACATAAATGGTGATGGAAAAATAGACATCTACGACGTAGTCACAGCCTGCATACACTACGGACAGAAAAATCCATAAATTCCATTTTATTATTGAGCCAAATGTTATTAGAGCTGTAGAAGAAAGATTCATTAACAAAATAACGTATGCTGATAACTATGGAAAATCGGAGGATATTTTACTACTTAAACTTAACATTTCAGCATGCGCCTTTCTAATCAAGTCTGCTATTGTTTCCTTTGTGGGAACAGCTGCATTCATTGAAAGCAAATAGGCTTTTTGATGGGCAATTTGCAAAAGCACCACGGTGCTTTCCGATGTTGGATAAGCTATGCTCAGTGACAAAGCAAAGGCACCCGCCCGAGCCCTTTCAATGCTTTGTTTGGTTTCGTTTATGTCTATTCGAAGCTTTTCCTGAGTTATTATCAAGCCGTCGTCGTACATTACTTTCATTGCAAGTCCAGCTTCAACCGGCTTTATTCCAAGCTTTGACAAGACGCTCGCAAGCCTCTCCGAGATTACATCACCCTTCCTAGCAACCAAAGTATCTTTGTTTATCCAGACACTTCCAGACTCGATTCTTGTTGGCAAACCAACAGCGTTCAGCTGACTAATTATTGGACCAGGAGCCTGTCCGGTGTTTCCCGCTGGAACTACCACGTCAAATGCTGCTATATCGCCAGCCTTTGCGGTTGTTCTGACTTTTCCCTTTTCTAGAATCAATGCCAACCTGAAGGGGTTCAAATCCGTGAATAAGAAAACACTCGACCTCGTCAAATGTTCCACAAGTTTTTCCAGTTCCGGCTTTTCTTTGCAGTTTTCAATCGCCTTTTTCATCAGCGTGTTTTTTATAACCCTCATATACACCTTGTCCGCCAGGTTCCTCTTGAACTCTTGCAGTTGAGTTGCCCTGACCTTCTGTAAGCCAGCGATTCCAACAGCCTTGTATTGCTTTAGTAGCCGTGTTATCTCTTCAACTTCACTGATTTTTTCCTGCAAAACCTGTTGGGATGGCATTGGTTTTCATCTCCTATGGTTTAATCTTTACAGGCGTGCCCATGGATGTTTTTATGTAGGCGAACTTGATGTTTTTAATTCCCTTTTTAAGTTTTCCCTCTATAACCCTTAAAACCGCCTGAACGTTCTCGGCTATTTCCTCTTCTTTCATGCTTTCCGTTCCTACACGACACTGCAGAACTGGCTGGTTACGCATTCTTACAGTGACTGTTTTACGATGCTTCTCTATCAAACTTGCTATGTCTGCTGTTGGTGGAACTGGAATGGGCATTTTCCCCCTCGGACCTAAAACGGAACCTAAAATTTTACCTACCAAAGGCATTAAGGGAGCCTCAGCAATGAAAAAGTCATATTCATTAGCAATTTTCCGCAGTTCCCGCTTTTTACCAGCCAATCCCTCAAGCTCAGCCCTTCCAATGACGAGGTCTGCATTTGCCCTTCTTGCTTTTAGAGCTAATTCTCCAGAGGCAATAACACATACTTTGTTTGGTTTTTCCGGCGAATACGGCAACTCTATAATTTCTTGAATCTTGCCTTCGGACGATTTCATGTCAACATCTTTCAGGCTTAGAACAAACTCTATTGATTGAGCGAAGTTTCTTTTTTCGGATTTTTCCTTCACTTCTTTAACTGCCGCTAGTATTGTTTTCTGGTCTAAGGGCATCTTAAAGACCTCGTGCCAATGAGGGAATAGAACGCAGTTATAAAAATATTCTTATCCTTCACTCTTACTAAATATTTCGTCATACTTACCTTCGTCGATTTCTCTTTGCACTTCTCTGGGGTCTCTGCTTTCAACGGTAACTCCCATACTAACACAACTTCCCAAAACTTCCTTCGCGGCTGCCTTCAAAGTTTTTGCCAAAAGCTCTTGACGTTTAATCTTTGCTATGCGTATGACTTGTTCAAAGGTAAGGTTTCCAACTTTTTGCGTGCTCGGCGTTCCCGAGCCTTTCTCTATTTTTAATTCGCTGACAACTAAAGCAGACATTGTTGGCGTTCCAACGCTAACTTCAAACTCTTTAGTTTCAGGATCAACCGCGACTTTCACTGGAACCTTCATTCCAGAATAATCTTTTGTAAGCTCATTTATCCTGTTCACAATCGCTAAGACATTTACGCCCAGTGGACCTAGAGCTGGACCTAAGGGCGGTCCAGCTGTTGCTTGCCCCCCGCTTACGAGTAGTTCTACAATTTTTTTCTCGGCCATTTACGTTTTCCCGCCTTCGGTTTTTGCTTTTTCCACAAGCTTGACGTAATCGGAATGAACAGTTATTGGCAAAGTGAAAGTTGCTTCTAACAATTCGAGTGTGACCTCCGCCTTAGCCTTATCAATACGGGTTATTTTTGCACGCATGCCCTTAAACGGTCCACCTGTCACTTCCACTATGTCATTTTCGCTTAACTCTTCAATTACGGGTTTCCTGACTACGTATCTTTCAATTTCAGAAAAACTTACAATACCTGGAACCCTTGACCGTACATGCCTTATGCCCACTATAGCTTCTTCCACAAAATGTGGTCCTTCAGCTTCCACAAAGACATATCCCCTTAGAGTTTCGGGCACGAGAATAGCCTTTATTGGTATGTTATTCATCTCGATTCTTGAGGCAATAAGTTTAGCTACATTTCTCTCTTGCCCCGTTGTTGTTTTTACGGCAAAAATCTTTATTGGATATCCTTCTTCGCTTTTCTCCATAAAGTTTCTTCCTTCTAAGTTGCAGCAGTTCCACTTGGTTGCAGAATCGAAGCCAATACCTTAATGACAAAACCTACTAGGCCGATTGCTCCTATACCCAACAAGCATATTTTTATTGATAGCCAAATCTCGCTTCTTCCTGGTTTTACTGCAAGTTTTAGTGTTCTTGCACATTGAAGTAGGAAAGATCTTAAGCCCATGGTTCATCGCACACTCAACATTTCAATCTGATATAAACGTTACTGTAGCTGTCGGTTCTGATAGATAAATTAAACCATTTCTATTAACTTTTTGTGTGTTTGTTTGTGTGTGCGTGCAACGGTGCTAGGCCCGTCTATTTGGAGCCAAATAGGTTATTGCGGAAACAGACCTGACAATTAGTTGGTTTTTTGGAAAAATTGATATACGCACTCCAAAGCCTTTTGGAAGCCTCAGCCAAAGGGACGCTCGCTCGCTTCCCCCCTCTACTGATACACCCCCAACAAAACAATGAATGGCATTAAGACTAGAAACGTTTGACTTCTGATTTTGCGGAAAAGCTATAGCGCGCTTTTTCTATTTCACGTTGCATTCGTGCAATTGAACAGTTTGGTTTGTTCATTCCACTGATAGGAAAGCTGAATTGGAAATATGCCATTTGCCTTCAAGAACTGGAAGATGTCTGCCTTTTCCAATGTAAGCGTTATCGAGAATTCAGTTGTGATGTTTTCCCAAACTCGGAAATAAATCACTTTCTGATTTGAGTCACCTTTATGAAGCACGAACTTGACTTTCACAGTAAAATTGTCCACTTGCTCATACGGCAATTCTGTCTGGTCTGAGAAAGTCGCATTGTGGAAGGTCATCACAAGATAGAAATCTCCATCCATACCACCACCATTCTTGCAATAAGCAGTAATGTGATTTAATCCTTCTGCAAGCGTGTCTGGTTTCTCAAGCCAATAATCAATAGAGGCTTGATTGCTCTGGATTGCAACTACTACACCTAAAACCGCAACGAACAGAGCCAACACGGCAAGAACTACCTTCAATTCTTTTGAAACCATTATTTGCACCAATACCCAATTCATTGTAGGAAATCTCGTTCTTTAGTTTTGTGCACACATGCTGAAACAGAAAAATTATATACCTTTAGCCCAGAGCACGCGCTAATAGCTAGAGCTGGAGACGTTTGGCTTTCCGCCAAACTCCCACCGATGCGAGCAAGGCCGTTTACCACAAACCCGCCCAACACTCACGCCGTGTGTAGAATAGTGATAATCCACAAGCCTAATAAGAAACAGACCTTTAGGGAAAAAATAGGTTTTACTCTATGCCCCTCGAGTTTGTGGAAGACGCAATCTCTCTTAGTGGTTTAACAGGTACAAAATTGAAATGTGACATGATAGGCCTGTACTACTCATTTTGGTGGGGGATTACTTCAGGAGGTCCAAGAGTAAATCACCGATATCCTACAGCCATAGTTGAACTAAACGCTGCAACAGGTGAAGACTATATCAAAGAAACTAGGGAAACGGTTCTGGGTTCAGCAGGCCATGCCTTAGAGCTTAAGATTAGTGAAGCCCCTAAAACAGAATCCCTAAAAGTAGTTTTTGTAGAGGATCATCTTGGGTGCTATACTCATCTCAAAAATGTTATCAGAAGAAGATGGCCTACCGTTTCTATAGACGAAGCTGAAGGCCCAATCTCCTTCAACTCATCAAATATCTATCTCTTCAATAAGACCCTTAACGAAACTCTTCAAGAAATTCACGACATTGAACTAGGTAACGCTCTTTACTTTTTCGACCCACTTAGAAGTGTAGAATACTCTACCATCGAGAGTGTCGCTCGCAGTAGAATGCACAACTTCTTCCAAACAGGAACAGAGTTCATTATTTTTGTCTTCACTTCTGACTGGTTTCTTGGGAGAGAAGATTTTTCTGCCTTACCTTGTACTACTAGAGAGAGTGCTTGGACTGAGGAAGAGAAGGTTTCAGTTTCAGAGGCTGATGATCTATTTGGAAACACAGTATGGCGAAATTACATATTAACAAATGCGCCAACTTATCAGAAAGAAAAAACATTGATAGAACTTTATAGGAGAAGATTGAATA
>Ga0315309_1001509_pt1 | contig 13855 bp, 17 predicted proteins | sample TDP4_MG_FD_203080 | JGI IMG/M metagenome (GOLD analysis project Ga0315309, IMG submission 203080) | Freshwater sediment microbial communities from Lake Towuti, South Sulawesi, Indonesia - TDP4 | ecosystem: Environmental > Aquatic > Freshwater > Lake > Sediment | place: Indonesia: South Sulawesi...
ACAGGCAGATTTCTCGCTTTCGCGCGCGCCATGCTTCATCAGACTCTTAATCATCTTCACTTTTCTTTTGACAGTGGCTGGCTTCAGACTCTTCTTGCTCAGCAAATAGGTCATGTATCTGGTTAGGGTTTCAGAAACTGCATGGAGTGCGGGGGGTGGGATTTGAACCCACGAAGGCCTACGCCACAGGGTCCTAAGCCCTGCTCCTTAGACCAGGCTTGGAAACCCCCGCTCCCTCGCCTTTTTTTCATTCAGCATAAACAAGAAGAAGCCCTATTTGAATTAAGCCTTTCCCGAACATCAAACCCCCAAAAAAGACCAAACCCCACACCTTTCATTCAATACAATTCATATTTGGATCCTAATAGGATCCTAATAGAGGGGCTCTACCCCCCTCTACCCGTCTGTCTGTCTCTCCATCCATCACTCAGTATCACTTTCTAATAGAGGGCGGTCTAGCCCCGTGCGCACACACACAAACAAAATCAGTCTCTCTTCTTCTCCTCAAAAAACTCCTGCAACCGCCTAGTCTCAGGCTGACTCAAAACCTCAGCACATCTTCTAGGGTCCAGAGACTTAAAATCCAAACCCAAAGTTTCTAACAACCTTTGCACACCCCTAGCCAAGCTAGGCGCTGCTAACACACCTCTCACCTCCCGATTCACTGAACTCCTAACAGCATCAACGTACTTGGACAACTGCAAAGCCGCCTCTTTACTCGCAGTCTTCCTCTTGATCTCAACAACCACGAACCTGCCAGCCTTATCAACACCGTAGACATCAACAAACCCGGGCTCAACCTTCTTCTCATACGCAATAGGCTTGAAACCATCCTCAACCAACGAAGGCTCAATCAAAATCGCCTTCTGCATATCCTCCTCACTGGCGTACAAAGCAAACACGCCTTCATCAACCAGACTCAAGACTAAGAGCAAATAGACACTCTCAAAAGATATACGAACCGACTCAGGCGGCTTCCTCCTCACAGCACGAATCTGCAAAGAGTTTCCAAAGATAATAGGTTGAAATACACACCCAGGCGGTTGCCAATTAACGGGTTCATAACCCACAGGTCTATGAACCAAAACTGAACCATCCTCTTTGAAGATCACTATGCGTTCACCAAGCTCTAGCTTGGAGCTGGCACGTCCTCGGTAGTCAACCCAGCAGTTACCAACTATTACGAGTGCTCTCCGCTTAGAAAGAGCCTCTCTTACCAGCAAGACCGCCCTCTCAACAGCGGGATTCTGCGCAACAATAACAGGCTCTCGACTCGACATTACTGGTTTCGCCAACAAAGTTTAGAAGACATCAAAACCAAATAAGACTTCTGAAAAGCCCATGACAGAATGGAAGAAGAAACGTCGAACCATGCGGCACTACGACCAGTCAGCATCTGTGTATGATGCACAATACTACGAGGAACAACAGGCAAAAATAAACACAGCATTATCTGAGTTCACCCTTAAAAAAGAAAGCCTCATACTAGACGCAGGCTGCGGAACAGGCTTGCTATTTCCCCATGTCGCAGAGAAAGCTAAACTCGTCGTGGGCATAGACGTTTCATTTAGCATCCTCAACGAAGCAAAGAAACGAGTGAAAAGCCAAGCAAACGCAGCAGTAGTAAGAGCTGACGCAGATCACACACCTTTCCCAAACGACATCTTTGACGCCGTCTTCGCAATTACCCTGCTTCAAAACACACCCAACCCCCATCAAACTCTCACAGAAATAAAACGTGTAACCAAACAAAACGCCCCCATAGTTGCCACAGGTTTGAAGAAAGCCCTCTCTCAAAAAGAATTCGTGCAACTGCTTAGGTTAGCTGGACTCGAAATAGAGGCTTTGAGACTCGATGAAAACCTTAAAGAATGCGTCGCGATGTGCACGAAATCCTCAAAGAAAACCTTAAAAGAACCCAGACGGCTCTGTAATAGCCCAGAGGAATAATTAAATGCCGACTCATGGAAGCCTTGCAAAAGCTGGAAAAGTCAGGGGTCAAACTCCCAAAATCGCACCAACAGAAAAAAGGGGACGAATGCCCAGAATGCGTAGTCGACGTAACTACGAGAAGCGAATTGTCCTTCAGCGCAAATCTGGACAGAACTGGCTTTAGAACAGGTTATTTTTTGACTTAAAAACGAGCAACTCCTATTCTTTGTCTTTTCATTGGTTCTGCATCGCCTAGAGTAAATGTGAACAAGAGCTGCTCGTTGAAACTGATGATGAAGTTTCAATCTCATTCATTTTAAGTCATGAAGATTTTGGCAATTATTTCCGTTAATTTTGCGGAAAACAAAAATACCAAAACATGTACTTACTTTATGATGGGGGTGAATTAAACGAGATTTGCACCAGCCATTCTGCTTTGCCTGATGCTTGTCTCAGTAATCTATTGTTTCAGTGTTGCTCTCTCCACGTCTTTAAACATTCAAACTTTAAAAGTAAATCGTTGGGTTAACGCTCGTGTAAATAACTATTATTTGGCAGCACACATGACGCACGATATTGATCCAATGGGCGAACCTATTGACGATCCAAAACCAAACTAATACTGAGTCAGCGCATAACAAGTTTGGGAAACGTTTGAAGGGAGGATGCGTCTGAGCCGGCTTGAAGACTTCGAGTGGATGCTTCATTATCTCAAGGTATTAGACCCAATCAACGCAAAAATAATTGAAGGACTGGGTAGACACGACCCAAAAAACATTTCGGCACTCGCAAAATCTATCGGTCGGCCTTCTACAACTGTTGCTTTTCGCATCAAAAAACTGATGGGCGAAGGTTATCTCAAAGTTAGAGCGAAACTCAATTCTCCTAAGCTCGGGTTAATGAAGGCTGTTCTCTTTGCTGACACAAAGCATGGACTTGAAGAAAAATTATTTAAAGTAATTGAGAACGTAGGCTACTGGTCTTACATAGCGTCCTGCTACGGCAAATTCAACGGCTTCTACGCTGTTTTTTCCTTTCCCGCTGTATACAAAAAGAAACTAGAAGACTATTTAGACCAAGCTAAGCAACTGGGAGTCTTATCAAATTACGTGTTTCATTGGACGACGAACATCTACGAGGTAGCTCCCAACTTTAATTGGTTCGACTTCAAAAAGAGAGCGTGGAGTTTTCCATGGGAAAAATGGGTTAAAGAGATTCTGAAAAACTCAAGAAATCTCCCCACACATCTAATGGATCCAAAGATTTACGCTGTAATGTTTGACAAAATCGATTTGCTCATTCTGAAGGAGATGGAGAAAAACGGGACGATTGGGTTTACAGAGTTAGCCCAAGTGGTTAAGATAACACCGCAAGGGGTTCGACACAGATATTATCAGCATGTAGTCAAAAGAGGCCTCATTGCTGAGTATGAAATCTCTATTTTCCCATATCCGTTACAGTCATCCGACCTTTGTGGCATTTTCCTAGATTTTGAAAATGAGGAATCTCTAGCTAAGTTTGTCAACACGCTCCAGAACAAGCCCTTCATACTCAACTACGCGAAGGCTATTGGACGAAATTCTCTTGTAGTTCACTCTTATACGCCAAAGATCGAATTCTCAAACTTCATTGAATCGCTTAACCGTTTAGTCGAAAATGGTTTAGTGAAAGACTTCTTTTACGTTACGTTAGATGTTGCATCTTTTAGACGCCAAACCGTGTCTTTTGAATACTTTAAGGATGGTAAGTGGATCTACAACCACGAAGAAAAGATGAAGGAACTTATGACGATTGTGCCCCTCAAAATCGTCTAGACAATGTTGACTTACGAGACTTAAGTAGCGCGTGCGCAGAAAGATTCGGTTTCATTTTCTACAAAAAAACTGACTTTTTTTATAGTTTGTAAAAACTTTTAAGTGTGAACATGTTATTTGTTTATCGACTTCGAAGAGAGCACGTAAGAGAGAAAAGGGACAAAGAATGGAAGGCTGGATAGAAGGTGCTTTGGCGCATCCTTCTTCTGAATCCTTTCTCTCTCTTCAGCGGGTCTAGCCTTCCGTTCGTCCAACCTGTTGCTGAGTATCGTGCTTGTTTTCAGTCTTAAGACCTTTGGAAGAATCTTCTAGTATTTATGTAACGCTGCGGGTGACTGCGTTGTTCCTTAGAGAAGGCTTCTAAACACGCTACTTTTCTGGAGAAATCAGCGGACAAATTTTTTTAGTAGTTCTGATAATTTTACTTAATGTTCAGAAGAAAAAATAGTCTCGATGTGGGTGTCATACATTGAATGAGCCTCTTATGTCGGCGGGCATAGCATTAATCAATGGCAACATAATAACAATGGCTCCCTCGAGGCCGAGGGCGAATGCAGTCGCCATAAGAGACTCCAAAATAGTTGCAGTTGGCACAACTACTCACGTGAAGCAGTGGATTGGCAAAGACACGAAGATAATAGACTTGCGAAGAAAAACTGTTGTTCCGGGGCTTATCGATACACACGCGCACATGGCTGGCTTCGGACGTTCATTCTCTTGGATTAATCTGAGAGGCGTCAGATCAATAAAAGAGATGAAGAGACAACTACAAGAGCGAGTGCAACAAACGCCTAAGGGGAAGTGGATTCTGGGACGAGGATGGGACCAAGACCGCTTCAAAGAAAGACGATATCCAACTCGATGGGATCTAGACGAGGTTTCACCTTTCAACCCAGTGGTTTTCAATCGTGTTTGTGGTCACATCTGCGTCGCAAACAGCAAGGCTTTTGAACTCGCAAAAATAACCAAAGAATCGCTTCCACCACCAAGTGGACAGATAGATAGAGACCCAAAGACTGGCGAGCCCACGGGTATCTTGAGAGAGGCAGCCACAGACCTCGTTTGGAGCATTCTACCAGAGCCAAGTGAAGAAGAACTGACCAAAGCGTGCGGCCTGGCGTGTGAGAAGGCTGCAGAAGCCGGGTTAACAAGCGTCCACTGGTTCGTATACAAACCAATCGAGATTCGCATTCTTCAAAGGCTACGCGAGCAAGGCAAACTGCCATTGCGAGTCTACATAGTGATCCCAATTGAGTTTCTGCGTTGCCTAGAAGACAGTGGCGTCTGCACAGGGTTCGGCGACCACACCTTAAGGATTGGAGGCGTCAAGATTCTTGCTGATGGCTCCTTAGGTGCCCGTACAGCAGCCCTTAACGAGCCGTATAATGATGAGCCTTCGACTAAGGGAATACTTTGTTACAGTCAGAAAGAATTGTACGAGATGGTAATGAAGGCTCAGAAAGTGGGCTTTCAGGTGTGTGTCCATGCCATAGGCGACAGAGCCATGAGTACGGTGTTGAACGCTTTTGAAAAAGCCTTGAAAGATTTCCATAAAAAAGTGCTTCGTCACCGTGTGGAACATGCGTCAGTCTTGAATAAGCAACTTATTGAGCACTTGAAAAAGCTTGGCTTAATCGCTTGTGTTCAGCCTCACTTTGTCGAATCGGATTTTTGGGTTGAGGCTCGTCTGGGACCAGTTAGAGCCAGGTGGACTTATCCGTTTAAGACTCTCATGGAAAGTGGGGTTTTGATTGCTGGTGGTTCTGACTGCCCTGTGGAGCCTATCAGTCCCTTGTTGGGTGTTTATGCTCTAGTGGCTAGAGAGTCTTTTCCTGAAGAGCGAGTCAGTGTTGAAGAGGCATTGAAGATTTACACTGTCAATGCGGCATACGCTTCTTTTGAGGAAGACGTTAAGGGTTCGATAGAGAAGGGTAAGCTGGCTGACTTCACTGTTTTGTCTCACAACCCGTTTACGGTTAAGCATGAGAGAGTCAAAGACATCAAGGTTGAGATGACCATTGTCGGAGGGAGAATTGTTTATTCGAGGTCACGCTAGTTAAATCGCTTGTTTAGTGGTTTTTTGAGACTTTTTTGCGGTAGAGTTTCATGGCGTATCTGACGATTTTTCGAGCTTCTTCTGCGTTTCTCCATGCCTTGAATTTTACCCATTTTTTGGGTTCTAATCGTTTGTAGACTTCGAAGAATTCTTGAATTTCACGCAGTTTGTGTGGGTGAACGTCTGTGAGGTCTTTGAACCCGTCCCATCTAGGGTCGTTTGTTGGTACTGATAGGATTTTGGGGTCTTCTCCTTCCTCGTCTTCCATGATTAGGACTCCGATTGTTCGGGCTTTGATTACGCAGCCGACTTCTAAGGGTTCGTAGCTTAGGACCATGATGTCTAATGGGTCGTTGTCGTCGAACCATGTTTGTGGGATGAAGCCGTATTCCACTGGGAAGACCACTGATGAGTAGAGTACGCGGTCGAGGACAAAGGCTTTCCAGTCTATTTTGTATTCGTATTTGTCTCGTGAGCCGCTTATGACTTCTATTATGACGTTGACCGTTTCGGGTGGGTTGTCGCCTGAGGGTATGTCTCGCCATAGGTTCATGGTAACTTGAGAAGAAACATTCTTTGATATATCCGTTTTCATTCTGTTTGAGCGAGAACCAAATTTTGTGTTTGTGTGTGCGCTGGGCTAGCCTAGCCCCTCTATTTGGAGCCAAATAGGTTTTTCTATAGAAGATGTCCTTTTCTGGTGTTTTGGGTTTGGTTGCAAAACGCTTTATTAGTGTCAAGTTTATTTCTTGACTGTTTTAAAGAGTATACGTGTGTGAAATCATGGGCCGGTAGTCTAGTTGGTTAGGACGGCGCCCTCACGCGGCGCAGGTCGCAGGTTCAAATCCTGCCCGGCCCATCACAGAAAAAGCATTGCTGATTTGAGGGAAGAATGATAGTTTGTGGTCATCATTTCTTTTATCATGGGTTGGACTGTTTGTTTAATTTGACTTGTTCTAGTATAAAGGTCTTTGAGAGAAAAACAATAAAAAACTTCTATTTACACTTTTGTGCATCCATAAATGATATAATTTTGAATTACAAGTAGTTATACTAGAGGGAGCGAGGGGTGCAAAAGCGTAGTTGGACAGCGATTACTGTCGATATTTTAGAAGTAACCTTAACTCCTGCTAACAAAATGAGGATAATGTACAGGTCAAACTTGAATTTTGAGCGATTCAACAGGTATTTCTACGATTTGTTGAGGAAGGGTTTCATAGAGGAAATGAACGATTCGAATGGGCGGCCAGTATACAAAACTACTGAACGCGGCAGAACGTTGTTGGAGATTCTTCGAAAGGCTCAAGAACTTGTTTCTTCTGACGAACCCTAGATTTTTATCGCTACCTCCTTAATTTTGCTGTTCATTCGCAAGCTTACCTCCAGCTCGACGTGGCTGACGTTGCTGAAATGGGTGGATTGGACGTCGACGCTGGTTTCTGGAGGAATGATAAATGTTGCTACAGTGGTTTTGGTTTCAGGCGGTTCGCTTTCTTCTGGGAGAAGAAGCTTCCATATGGGTTCAATCTTTATTCTGTTTGTTTTGGTGTCGTGTTTGAGTAGGCCGTGCTCAGAAAGGTAGTTTATGAATTCGGTGAGTTTGCTTATCTGGAGTCCGAGCTGCTCTGACAGCTCATCTATGTTGTGCCATGCTCCGTCTTTGATGGCGGCGAAGAATTTGTCAATGCTCAAGAGCGATCATGTATAGTAGTCGGGAGGCAATATTTTAATTAAGAAGAACCTTAAGTATAGTTTTTCCTGACCGTGATTTATGTATTTTTTTGATACTTTTTTATAGAATATTTGCAATTAATAATTCATATCTTAGAGCTATACTTTTCGTTCTACTCGTTTTATAAAATAGAAGCTGAATTTACTATACTTGAGCTGTGAGTAGTAGAAAGGAGTTTTCCAGTAGCCTTGTCGCTCCGCTCCGATGTCATGGAGGGATCTGAGAGTGCTCGAAAGGCGGTTTTTCAAGCTCTCGTGGATGATGTTAGGAAAGAGTGGAGGCTCCTTTGGCGTGATCGCATCGATGACAAGGTTAGGGCAGAGGGAATGGCAAACAGGGACTATTCGTTGTTGTTTGTTGATCGTGGCACAGTGATAGTTGCGACTAGGGATTTTAAGCCGTTGAATTTGAAGGAGATTCTCCTTTTGCACGAGATTGAGAACGTTGAGCGGATTGTTCCTCCTCATCCTTCTGTGGGTGGATGGGGAAAGTTCGCTCGCAATATTCTAAACAGGCAGAGGCGTGCTCGAAAATGGAAGCCGCCAGAGCCGCGTCGAAAAAACCGCGAAAAGAATTTGCAGCTGAAGAAAGGCGGCAGAGGTTGGCTTCATTTTTAATAGTATGAAGAAGTAAGGCGTTTTCGTTACTTGTTTCGAACTGATTTTCAGCTTTGTGATGTTACTTGTCGCCGTATGGCGGGTGATGTTGTTGTCCAGAGTTTTGAATCTTAATCTAGGAAAGAAAGAGAGGAAGAATCGGCACCGACTGGAAATTGTAAGAGACATGCTGTCTATTGTTTCGGTGAAAGTTAGGAAAACTAGGATTATGTATCAGGCTAATTTGAGTTTTCCACTTACGGAAAAGTACTTGAAGAGTCTTGTAGAGAGGGGTTTAGTAAAATGTGACGTTGATTCCTGCTACTTCATCACTGAAAGAGGAAAGGAGTTTCTTCAAATGTACGCCGATTACCTTGATCGGTGTAGGAGAATTGGTGAGGACATCAGTGGAGTTCGTAAGGATAGGTTACTTTTGGAGAATATTTGTTTCAACAACGATTTCAATTGTAAGCAAGCGTCCAATAGAAGAGAAGTTCTCGTGCAATATTAAAGCGAAATAATGCGTGGTCGTCATGTTGTCAGCTACTAAGTTGCGTTTTTTCTATGCGATGGTTTTGTTTTTCGTTCTATCATGGGTTCTGATGTCTTCGGTTTTTGCGTCAAGCAATCGAGAATTGGCTTTTTACTCTATTTCTGAGGCTGAGCAGTCGGTGGCTCTGGCGTATGATGCTGTTTTGAATGCTGAGAGGGCGGGGGCCAACGTTTCAGGTTTATTGGTTAGGTTGAACGATGCCGCTGGGTTGCTCTCTGAGGCTCGAATGGCGTTTGAAGCTGGTAATTTTGACGAGTCGGTTCGTCTGTCTCGTTTGTCAAGTGGAATTGGAGGTCAGGTTTGGGATGAGGCTGAAACGTTGAGAGTAGAAGCCAGCGACGCAGCTGCTGACAGGGTATGGTTGTTTTTTGCTGAGTCGGTCTTAGCTGTTGCATTTGTCCTTTTTGCCAGCTTTGCGGGTTATCTGTATTTCAAGCGGTGGTATTACAGGCGGTTGTTGAAGATGAGGCCTAGAGTTGGGCAAGTATGACGTTTAGGTTCCAGGACTATCGCACCCTGTTTCTTGGGGCTAGCTTGATTTCTGTGTTGTTGGCAGCTTCTCCGGTGTTGAGCACTGTTGTTTCTTTTCCTAGAGGTGGCGAGAGGTTTTCTGAGCTTTGGCTTTTAGGACCAAACCACATGGCAGAAGATTATCCCTTTAATGTTCGGGTTGGAGAGAACTACAGTGTTTATTTGGGTTTGAGTAATCACATGGGCGAGGCTATGTATTATGCGGTTTATGTGAAGTTTAGGAATCAGTCTCAGCCACTTCCGAATTCAACTTTGTCTCAGCCGAGTTCTTTATCTTCTCTGTATGAGTTGCGTGCCTTTGCCGCTGATGGTGGAACATGGGAGAAGCTTGTGACTTTTTCTTTTTTGGAGTTTTCGCGTTTTGGGAATTCGAGTTTTGTTAAGGGTTTAGTGATTAATGACCAGGTTGTGCATGTTGACTCATCAGCGGTTTGGGATGTAGAACACGTTGGGTTATATTATCAGTTATTTTTTGAGCTTTGGCTTTACGACGTACCTTTGCAGGGTTTTGTGTTTCATAATCGGTTTGTTGGAATCTGGATTAACATGACTGGTTAGGTGAAAGACTTTGCAGAGTGGAAGAGATGGGTCTTCTTCGGATGCGTTTGAACAGGCGTTGATTCAAGTTGTCAGGAATGATCATCCTGAGACTTTGGAGAAGGCTATTGAGCTTGCTCGTTTGAGGTTTGCCGATTGTGATGAGTCTGTTGTGGATCATGTTTTGCGTCTTGAAAGTCAGGGTAAACTATTGTTTGAAAAGCCTTTAGCCACCATTCCGTCTTCTGTGATTGGGTTCTTCTTGTCAAGCTGGGCTGCTTGGTTTTGGGCTCTATTTGTGTCTGCTGTGGCTACTACCGTTATGGTTTTTGTGGTTCCTGAGAATGTTTTTCCCCTGGTTTATGTTCGGTATGTGTTTGGTGCGGTTTTTGTTTTGTTTCTTCCGGGTTTTAGTTTGATTAGGGCTTTGTTTGGCAGTAAAGAACTTGACAATATTGAGCGTTTGGCTTTGAGCATTGGTTTGAGTTTAGCTCTGGTTCCGTTAGCTGGCCTCTTATTGAATTATACGCCTTGGGGCATAAGAACTGCGCCTGTAACGTTAAGTTTGCTTGCTTTGACTTTGGTCTTTGCATGTGCAGCTGTTGCTAGAGAGTATAGTGTTAGGAAAGTTAGTTGAGAATTATTTGCGTGTGTGCAACGGTTCTAGATCCTTCTGTTTGGAGTCAAATAAGAGTGGAGGCAGGCGTGCGATTAGGCTTCCGTAACACCTCAAGACCTACCCCCCTATTTTTTTGTCATTCATTTGCTTCGACAGTTTCAGGCGCATATTGAGTGTCATTTCAACATCGAAGGTGAGGAGAGGGATCTACGTGTCTGTAAGTAAAGATGATGTTACTGTTGTGTTGCCTACTTTGAATGAGGAGGAGGCTATTGGGAAGGTTATTGAGGAGTTGAAGCAAGTAGGTTATCATAATATTCTTGTGGTAGACGGCTATTCAACTGATAGAACCGTGAAGATTGCTGGGGCAAATGGCTGCTGCGTTGTTCTTCAGCATAGTAGTGGTAAATGTGGAGCTGTTGAAACAGCAATTGAGAATGTTAAGACGCCGTATATGCTTGTTATGGATGGCGATTGCACATATGACCCAAAGGATATTGAGAATTTCTTGACACATTGTGAAAAATATGACCAAATTATCGGTGTTCGGGCTATTGGAAGAACCAATATTCCGCGTTTGAACCGCTTTGGAAACTGGTTCATTACTAAGACTTTTAACATGCTTATGGGAACCAAACTGAGTGATGTATGTTCTGGAATGTACTTGCTTAGAACAGAATTAGCGCGACAGTTTGAATTGAACACAAGAAGTTTCGATGTTGAAGTTGAGATTGCTGCTCAGACCGCTACGAAAGGAAAGATCACAGAGATTCCAATAGCTTATAGGAAACGAGTAGGCTGCCAAAAGCTCAGTTCTTTGAAGAACGGTTTTGGAATTATCCGAAGTCTTTTTGGTTTAGCTCGTTCACATAACCCTGTCCTGCTATTTTCAGCTGTCTCTACTGCATCCATCATTCCTGCGTCGATCATGCTCGCATGGGTATCATATGAAGTATTAATACATAACATTTGGCATAGCGGAGTTGCTTTAGTGGGCATTATGTTACTCTTGTTTGCGTCTCAAGCGTTTGCAGTAGCTACGATTTCCATTCTTCTGAAGCGGATGGAGAAGAGGATATCGGATCAAATCAGAAGAAGTGACCAACTGAAGTCCTAATAGAGTTAATGTTCTTGTCTCGTATAGATCGTGTTTGAGTTTAGGAAGACCAAGATTTTGAGGAGAGAAGCCTAGTGCTTACAGCTCTAGAGTGGGTCGTCACATTTTTCTTGGGCGTTCATTTCGGGACACCGCTCGCATATTATGCTTATCTGAGGAGAGTAATGGAGAGACCGTGGGGGATTAGACTCGACGATAATTACAGACCATCGATGGCGGTGATTTTGCCAACTTTCAATGAGTCCGATATAATAGAAAAGAGACTCGATAACATAAAGCAACAGGAGTATCCTAGAGAACTTGTGGAAGTTATAGTTGTAGATTCTAGTAGCGACGAAACGGCTGACATCGTTAAGAACTGGTCAAAAACCAACAATGATCTGTGTCTTAAACTAGTCAAACAAAATGACCTTAAAGGGAAGTTACACGCTATGGATATGGCTATCCAAAAAGTTTCTTCCAATTGCAGAGTCGCCGTATTCACTGACGCTGATGCCTTCTGGGAACCAAAAGCGCTAAGCAAAGCAGCAAGATACTTCGCCGACCTTGCTGTGGGAGCTTTAACTGCATGCATCCGTTATGGGAATGCCAAAGACAAGTTACTTGAAAACACCTACAGAGACTATCACAACTTTATTCATATAGCTGAGTCGAAGGTTCACAGCACACCTGTTCATAATGGTCCGTTTGTCGCTGTCAGAATGGATTTGATCCGCGAAGTTGGCTTACCCCTATTCGATGGAAGCGACGATAGTGCGTTTGGTTCCTTTGTTGCATTAAGAGGTTACAGGGCTCTCCAGGTCGACGACATAACTGTTGAAGAACCTTTTAGAGGAAACCAAGTTTTAAGGAAAATAAGAAGAGCACAGCATCTATTGCTCATTTTCAAGCGCATCAAGAGCTACACGGAGGAGAGAAAACTCTACAGAAAATCATCGTTTGACAGGATCTGGAAACTCGAATGGTGGCTTACCATACTAAATCCGTGGTTGCTGCTATTCGGCACCGGATTCCTCCTATTTGATGTTCTGTTGTCCAGGTCTCTAATTGGTTTGACGCTTTTAATCGTTGGGCTGGCGTCTCTCCTTTCTAAAACGTTTCGAATGTGGGTCTTTCAGCAGTTTTACCTCATAGTAGCGGCTATAAGAAACCTCTGGACTAAAGAAACAATGTGGAGAAAGTGAAACCGCAGTAGACCTTAAATGAAAGTAGCATAACGTAGTGCATGGCAGAACAATTTCATATTGCGTTCGTGTGGTCTGCCCTATGCAATTTCGCTGGGCAGTTCATCACGCGAATGGAAAATCAGTTTAATGCTTCTTTCGTCAATTGGGAGGACTCTGCATAAAAAAGATGGGCGATTTCACCAATAAGAGAGTTCTGGTAACGGGTGGCGCAGGATTTATTGGGTCTCGCTTGGTCGAGCGACTGTTAGACCTAGATAATCGCGTTATTACCATTGATAATCTTTCTTCAGGTAGCCTTGATAATTTACCAGCTCGTTCGCGAAAATTCGGATTTATTAAAGGAGATGTCAGGAATTTTAAACTAGTTAGGAAACTAGCTCAAAAGTCAGATGTTATTTTTCACTTAGCCGATTTTATACCGAATACCAAGCAAGTGGGGCCTGGTCACGTAGTTAAGTTTTCGATGAAAGCCCCCCTTTTGGATCTAGATGTGTGTGTAAGAGGCACCCTGAACATACTTGAAGCTGCTAGACAAACCCATGCTAGCGTTGTCTTTGCCTCAACTGCAGCTGTATACGGCGAGCCGCTCGAAAATCCCGTGAAGGAGACTATGCCTGCAAACCCACTGTCTGCCTACGGCACATCTAAATTTGCGGCTGAGATGTACTGCAAGCTTTTCAACAAAATGCACGGACTTTCTGTCATAATCGCACGCATATTTAACGCATATGGTCCAAGACAAAGAAAATACGTAATGCATGATTTCCTGCTTAAACTTAAGAGAAATCCCAACAACTTAAAAATGCTAGGCTCTGGCAATCATGTTAGAGATTTTATCTACGTGGATGACGTAGTCGATGGACTAGTTTTCCTTAGCGTCAAAAAAGAAGCCTGTGGTCAAACGCTAAATCTAGGAACAGGAGTTCCTACTTCCATACGAAAGCTGGTGGCCTATTTGGCGAAGGCTATGGGAGCTAGACCGGTTATTACCTTTACAGGAGTTTCGTGGAAAGGAGACATAAAAACACTTGTTGCAGATCTTACACAACTGAAAAATATGGGATACTGCCCAAAATATGACCTCAGGCAAGGAATTAAGGACTACCTTTATTGGTATCGGCAAGTTGAAGAATAGATTGCGTATCTCTTGATTTGACTTGGCTGCCTACGGAATTGTCAGA
>Ga0315309_1001511_pt1 | contig 13839 bp, 8 predicted proteins | sample TDP4_MG_FD_203080 | JGI IMG/M metagenome (GOLD analysis project Ga0315309, IMG submission 203080) | Freshwater sediment microbial communities from Lake Towuti, South Sulawesi, Indonesia - TDP4 | ecosystem: Environmental > Aquatic > Freshwater > Lake > Sediment | place: Indonesia: South Sulawesi...
AATTGCATGTTTGACGCCGCAGTATTTCGAGAACTCTTCTTCAAACTTTTGGTTTATCGGACCCCATCCAGACAGGGTCTCAGAAGTCTCAAGAGCATTCTTCACGGCCTCCAGTTCCTCATCTCCGAAGATGCTCCCGATGCCTCTTTCCCAGACTTTGAACTTAAGGCTCACATCAAATCCCTTCAAATGTTGATTGGGGTTTATGTGAATGAGGAAGGTGCTTAAAAAGCAAATCCCCCGGTTTGAAATCGACAGCAATCTCGCCCCTAAACGGTGGCACTTCCTTGAAGTCACGTTCAACCTGGTCTTCTCCGTCTCTGAATACGTGTAAGTATAGTGGCATGCTGCTTTCTCCTTTCAGACTGCACCGCATTTGCTCGGTAGCCACATTGTAGTTCGCATGGACTAGTCTCGAATTATGCAGGTTTTTGGCATATTCCGCGATGTGGCTCCAACTCTTGTAGATCTTTTCGTACTTTGATGTGAGCTCATCAGCATGCGAGAAGAGTCTATCCCACTCCTCTTTGTTCAGAACAGATATGTTCTGTTCATGTGTAACCAACACTGCGAAGGATAAGTTGTCTAGGCAGAGCTTGATGCCGAACGCCGCGTACCATGCCGCAAGCTCGACATCAACTTTCATTCTGCCGGTTTCCCAAAGAAAATCGTAGATTTGGCCTCCGGGTGCTATCACGCCTTTGGCTGTTAATGATTGTAGCACAGATTTGGGAACGTTGCTGTAGCTCGGTGCTGCGATGAAGAGCTCAGGATCATCCGGATGGTGATCAATGACGCCTCCTTGACCACTGAATGGCTTTAAGCCCTTTAGCTTTGTTTCTGGGAGCCCTAGAGCGGACACGCCGTAGGGAACACCAAAGTTATACGGCAGACCGAGGTACGTGATGCCTCTTTTCTTTATGAATGGTATCACGTTCTTCCCGGCTTCGCCGAAGTGAGCTGTTAGTACTTTAGACCACTCGATACCCCATCTATGACGCAATCTGTCTAATGCCTCAAAGAATTGCCTCAGCTCATCTTCGCTATATTCTGTACCATCACTGTGATTAACGGGTGACTTAGGTTTCCAGTATATCTGTTTAGTCCAGGTGAAAGCGTGAACTGAGAATTCGGCCAGTTCAGCGTCATAAAGACGCTTTATGATTTCGGCTTCTTTCTCGCCTATGTTGTCGGTGAATAATGATACGTGGGGTATGAATCCGTGCTTGTTGAGGATTCTAACCCACTCAAAGTTGTTTGCACCACTGCAATCATCAATACGTATCGTAACAAATGGAGGCATAGCCAACATCGCAAAGGGCTTCTTCGCAGCCCAGACGATGCTCTTCCAGAAAATGTCGTCGAGTCCTCCGCCGTGACCGAAGTATCCACTAAGCCAAACTTTTGGAGACAAGGTGAACAGGACGACCTTGCCCTTTCCACAGGTTTCGATGATCAGAGCTGGGCAACCGCTGTTATTTGCAATTATCATAAGGACTCTGTGTTCTCTCTCGATGCTGACGATGTTTCCTACCTCGACGGGCTTGTCAAAACGAATGAAGTCAAGATCCCTAGCATCGGTTATGTAGTGGGCGTTATCCCAAATCCTGATCATCTCCGTGTTCAGATGCGGCATATGCGTGGGTTCTTCCGTGGTCTTTAGACCGAAAGCCTCCTTCAATGGACTCTTATATCGATCTATGTCGCCGTCGAAGCATACTAACCCAACTCCTTCTCTAGCAGCACTTATGATAGACCGGGTGTCCTCTTCCGAGAGGCTCTCCCCTAAATGCTCCTGAGCAATCAATATGACGCTGTGGGCTCTGAGAGGCTCAAGCGACAAGTGGTTCTCGGCTAGGTCAAATACTTCGTACGGCATCCCGAAGAAGCTCAACGCGGACCAGAGGATGTCTTGCAGATTCGCGTATTCTTCCTTATTTGAGCTGTCTACAAGACATAGCAGTGACATATTTCCTAGGACCAGTAGGATACCTCCGACAATAGTCCAAGTATAGGTTAATATCCCTTATATAGTGTGCTTAGAACGTTGAAGGATTTTTGGGGTCTTACATTTAGCCCTGGAATCCTATGCGCGAAATAACGCACGGCCAAAATTATCATTGAAGTTGGTTTTAAACTATCCTCTTCTTCGCCAATATCTATCAGGTCTGATCCGAATACATATGCATTCCTCGCATGGAATGAATGACCGCCTGAACCATCCGACCCCTGCGTAACCAAACAATTCCGCCCTGTAATAATCCCAGTTTGAAGGAACATCAACCTGCAACCAAGAATCGTCAATGAAATCTGTTTTAAACCATCCCTCATCTTCACCGGTATCCATCAAGTCTAATCCGAATCGCCATTTGCCAACAAGAGGAAAAACAACTCTTTTCATAAACAAGAAATCGACTGACTATATTATTTAGTATTTTGATCAGCACGCGCTGAGCGTCGAAAACTCTCCTAACGCTTTTTATTATTTCCTAGAATTCCCGTATTTTTATGTCTTCAAGAGGGTTTCAATTACGTTAAGACATCACGCTCCAATTTACGAACTACTTCAAGCCTTCTAATGCTTATTAACGGGTAATGAACCCATTAGATGTAATAAGACTGAAGAGACAAGATTGTTATGATGGCAAGTCGGCTTCACGGCCCCCTTGATCTGCGTCTAGACCATGTTGAGAAACCCTATATTGGACCTGAAGATGTTTTGCTAGAGATTAAGGCCGCTTCAATATGCGGAACAGACACTTATATCTATCATTATGGAGCGGGAGTTCATCCATTAATAACTGGGCATGAATACTCAGGAGTTGTATCTGAAGTAGGCGAAGATGTTAAGGAATTTGAGGTAGGAGACAGAGCTGACGGAGTCTGGGGCATCTCATGCGGAAAGTGTTGGTACTGCAGAAATGGAAGCCCTAACCTTTGTCAGCCTATGCAAGCCTTCGGCATAACGAATGTGGACGGTTCACACGCGGAGTATATGCGAGTTCCTCGACCGGAGAGGGTTCTAACCAAGCTTCCTAAGGAGATATCGTTCGAAGAAGGAGCGTTGATCTCATGTTCTCTCCCAACTGGGATGTACGGAGTTGAAAGAGCGAAGATCGGTACTGGCGATGCTGTTGCCATTTTCGGCCTTGGAGCTGTAGGAATTAGCACTATTTTGGCTGCAAAGCTAGCGGGAGCGAGCTACATAATAGCGGTTGATCCTGTGGAGTATCGCCGCACATTAGCACAAAGATTTGGTGCTAGTATGTCTCTCGACATCACAGAACTAGAGAAGGCGATGACGGTAGAAGATATTGCTGAAAAGGGTGGAGTTGACCGATCAGTGGTAACTACGGCAGCACCCTCGTCTGTAGGGCAGGCAATAGAGGTTACTAGGAGAGGAGGCAGAGTTGCAGTGGTAGGTTCTGTACAAGAAGCTTCAGTTAACTTCGGGCATGTATCCGAAATGGATATAGCGGGCGTGTTGGGCATGATAGGACCTGACTACATAAAGAAGGCAGTAACATTGGTTCATAGAGGGAGGGTGGACATGAGACTGTATAAAACCATAATCACCCACAGATTGCCACTTGCGGAGATAAAGAAGGCTTATGAAATAGCTGAGAAAAAACAAGAGAACGCATTAAAAATAATAATCACACCGTAAGCAAGGAAGGCAATAAATCCATAGTACTAAATGACTTTATGTGGATAAAAAAATAAAAGGGGTTTTTCTTATGGGACGTATAGGGACCAGAAGTTCGGTAGGCTTTCAACGAACATGCTTCTGATGGCTATGATGACGAACATGGAACCCCATCCTACAAGCCAACCTGTGATCGCTGGCATAAGTTTCTCCTCTAGGGCGCGGACACCGCCGATTTTGAGTACAAGATACTTAACGATCAGGGCAGGTATAACGTATGGAAAAGTCCATTCCATGATCCAGAGACTCATCATCCAGGCGATTGGGTTCAGGAATCCCATCCATATGAACCTCGCCCTGAGAATGTACAGGATTATTGAGAAGACTGCACCGCTGATCATATATGTCCAGTGAGTTGCGTGGTCGTAGTCTACTGCTTGGAATCCCGTGTTAAGGGTCCCCTCTGGATTCGCTATACCTCCCGCACCCATGTTTGTGTGCTCGAAACCGCCGACATGATTGCTCCACCAGACTATTATTACATAGGCAGAGACTGTTGCAAGAACTGTCATTACGGTGGTCATCTTGAAGATATCCGAAACTCTAGTCTTGGTTGAATCAGCGATTTTGTACTGATACAACGTGTAGTCAGGCGCACCCGTCATATATGCTCTTCCCCATCCATGCGGAATTTCGTCCAATACTAATGCTCGGACTGCGGCCGGATTTGTCGTGGGCGCTGAAGACCAAGCTCCTGACAAAACCCCTATGCTGTAAAGGGTAGGTTGCGTCACGTAAATTCCGACTGGTGGGAAGATGGAATATTCAGCGCAGACTCTTGTAGTGCAGCTTGCGAATAGGGTGAATAGTATGAGTTCGGCGAAGGCGATGATGAACGGTATGCCGCTTGCGGTCCAGAAGACGAGCATAGCCATGCTGAAGACAACTATGCCCAAGGCTATCTTGCCTAAAGGAAGATCCTGATCATAGTATTCGCTTTCTTTTCCCTTCCATAGGCTGGATATCGCTTTAAAAGCTCTGATAATGTGGTTTCTGGCCAGGTACATGGTCCAGATGCCGATGCCGATAACCATACCCGTCATCGCGAAGAAAGCGTAGTGGAATGGGCGTCTCCAACCAAAGTACCAAGACGTATAGGTCTCGACGCCGACCTCGTATGGCGCTGCACCAGTCCGCACAAGTATGACGGGAACAATGATGCCGAAGGCAATCCATGCAATGAGGAAGCTCAAAAGCACATCAAAGGAAAGGAAGACGAAAGAGGGCCACATGACATTGTCAAGCCAGCCAGCAATCTGGGCTCCGGGAAGGGCGTCTCTTGTGTACGGACTGTAATCAAACCATACGCTTCCCCAAACGCCAGATATTTCGCCAGGAAGCGCGGGAATGATCTCGCGTATGAAGGGCATTATACTTCCTATCAAGCCGCCAACAAAGAATATCCAAAAGATCTTTTGATTTGTCCCTTTCAAACTAAATAGCCTTGACTTATTGGTTTGTGGGTCTATATCGTAATAGGTTCTCGTTGTGTATGTTATCGGAATGACGCATATGAAGGGTAGCCTCTCGTCCTCGATTAGGGGCCTTCTAAAGAGAACGGTCCATAACTGGCCCAGCAAGACCCATATGAGAAAACCTGAACCCCAGTAAAGCATCGGGACCACCCATGCCCCCCAGTTTAGAACTCCACCCGGGCTTAGGCCTGAATATGCGGCTTTCACGGCCTCGATGTCGGTCGGAACCCAGTATGGCGGTATCGCGCCAGCCCAGTTAGTCGCGTACGGCTCAACCATCTTCACCCAAACCGCCGTGTTCATGCCCAATTCCATATTGACCCATGAGTTATTCGGCGTGCCCGAAAGGACAAAGTAAGTGCCAACCATGAACCAGAACGGTATGTATAGGATAGTCATCTCTTGGATTGAGAGGCGCCATTTCGGATTTATCTTACCAACCATCTCGTTGACTATTAGGATCCATAGATATTGGAGCCAGAAACCGCTGAAGGTCCAAGGTCTGGTGGTCAGCTGCTGGTTGAACTCTCCCACGAAGAACATTATTGGCAAGAGGATGACGCTTAGAACGATGACCCGCTTTGTCAATCCGCTGGAAACTTTCAATTCAGCCAAATTTCTCATATCCCCCATTATAGATAGTCAGTGAGTTTTTTAATAAGTTTTGTGTTAGGTAGCAATCCGCGATTAAGTTTTCATCCCTTCTCGTTGGTGGTCGAGTTAAGGCCACGCTTAACCTCTGTTGTTCAATAAATAAACTAGTTAAGGATGGACAAACTTCTCAGCAACCTTTGCGCTTCCGCTTCTGAGTTGCAGGAGGTTTCTAGTAGTAGACCTTTTGGCGACAATTGATTGATTACGTGTTTTATGCTTTTCTTAGGTATACCCAGGACCAGTAACTTTCCCGCTTCTTGAATCCTCTTGTACATGGGCATCCACTCTGAGCTTTCGCAGCCCAACTTGCCAGCTCCTGGTACCCATTGGATTCCATTCAGCTCCGGTATTCCAAGTAACATATCTAGATGAGGAATCTGTCTAATCCCATCCAGATGGTAGATCGTGTGGTCTAAGCGTTCACATAATTCGCGCAAGCTAGGAAGGACGAATTCTTTGAACATTTTTGGGGACATGTAATAGGCAACGTCATCTTGGATAGGGTACCATCTGTTCGGTGACCATATATCCATCCATGCGGAGTTTCCACCCATTCGCCTTCCTATTATCTGACGTGACTCCTCGTAGCAGATGAACCATGCTTCAAGTACTCGTTCGGCAAGCTCTTTAACTTCATATGCCTTCTTGAATAGGTCTATTACAAAGTTCTTTGGTCCTCTTAACATGGCGATAGTGTCGTAGATTCCGCCGATATCTGTAACTCCCACGAAGAATTTTCCTTCGCCCATCTTGGCCGCCATTTCGGTTATCTGCTTTGTAAGCCTCCACCATCTATTCTCTGGGTCAAGACTCAACCGCCGAAGCTTCTCCCAACCTTCAACTGCTTTAAACCAAAGTGTATCGCTTAGAAACTCGACTTCACAGCCCAAATAAGCCGCCAGGCTTCCAGAACCCATATTGATCCATAGGTTTGGAAAGGCTTCGCCTCCAAAATACATCTTAGAACACAAATCGTCAAACCTTTTGATACCTATTTCAGGGTCAGAAGGATAACGACAGAAGTCCCAGAGATCCCAGGAGGAGGAAGCATTCGGAACCACGTGGCTTTTAGGCGCAGTCACTGTTATCGCCACGCGATCAATGATCTCGCCATCCCACCAGGCTTTCCATCTTTCCTGGGCTTCCGTCCAGTCCCTTTTGTATAGCATGATCTTTTCAACACCACCATCTGTCTAAACAATTCTAACTCTAGATCTGTTCATACTTGTTCATATGATATTCTGACTATTTGTGAAAAAGAAAAAAGGGGGAACGTAGGAGTTTAGGGAACGTATAGAGACCAGAAGTTCGGTATCCCTTCGACCAAGAGCGTTCTAGTGCCCATGAATAGTTGCATCAAGCCCCATCCCACTAGCCAACCTGTGATCGCTGGCATGGTTTTCTCTTCTAGAGCGCGAACTCCGCCGATTCTGAGGACAAGGTACTTGACGATTATTGCGGGTATGACGTATGGGAAAGTCCATTCGACGATCCACATGCTCATCATCCAGGCGATGGGGTTTAGGAATCCCATCCATATAAACCTCATCCTCAAAGCGTACAGGATCATTGATGTGATCGCTCCAGTAATCATGTATATCCAGTGCGTTGTATGGTTGTAATCTACAGCCTCGAAACCTACATTGGCGGTCGATTCAGCCGTAGATATTGTTCCTCCACCCCACGTATTATGTTCAAGGCCTCCAACATGGCTTGCCCACCAGACAGAGAAGACTACAACGAAGACCACGCAGAAAGCAGTCACGAACATAGTCCACTTGAATATATCAATTGCCCTAGTCTTTGTGGAATCTCCCACCTTATATGGATAAAGTATATAATCTGATGCGCCTGGGAGGTAAGCTCTGGTCCATCCATTCATCGGTGCATCCATCATGAAAGTCTGGATTGCGGCTGGGTTTGTCGTGGGCGCGGAAGACCAAGCTCCTGTCAGAACTCCTATGCTGTATAGTGTGGGCTGCGTCACGTAGATTCCTACTGGGGGGAAGACGGAATATTCAGCGCAGACTCTCGCAACGCAGATTGAGAACAAGGTGAATAGCATCAGTTCTGCCAAGGCGATGATAAATGGTATGCCGCTTGCAATCCAAAAGATGAGCATAGATACGCTGAAGACGGCTATGCCAAGAGCTATCTTGCCTAACGGAATTTCTTGGTCGTAGTATTCGCTTTCTTTCCCCTTCCAGAGGCTGGATATGGCGTTGAAGGCTTTTACAATGTGGTTTCTGGCTAAGTATATTGTCCATATGCCGATCCCCATAACCATGCCAGTCATCGCAAAGAAGGCGTAATGGAATGGAGGTCTCCAGCCGAAATACCAAGATGTGTACGTTTCAACACCAACCTCGTAAGGTGCAGCACCAGTCCGCACAAGCACAACTGGAACAATGATGCCGAAGACGATCCAGGCTATGATGAAGGCCGCAAGGAAATCAAATGGGAGGAAGATAAAGACAGGCCACATAACATTATCAAGCCAGCCTGCGAATTGAGCCCCAGGCAGAACGTCTCTTGTGTATGGAGTATAGTCGAACGAAACGGAGCCCCAGACACCTGCAAGTTCTGCTGGAAGCGCTGGGATGATCTCCATGATTATTGGTACGATGCCTCCTATCAATCCGCCGACAAAGAATATCCAAAAGATCTTTGTATGCGTCTGTTTGAGGCTGAATAGCCTGGATTTGTTCGTTTGAGGATCTATGTCATAATATGTCTTTGTCGCGTAGGTTATCGGAGTAGTAGCTATGAAGGGCAACTTTTCATCTTCAATGAAGGGCTTTCTGAACAACACCCCCCACAACTGACCGAGAATGATCCATATGAAATAATATGCGCCCCAGTAAAGCATTGGAACCGTCCAAGCACCCCAGTTTAGGGTCTCACCTGGACGTAGGCCTGAGTACGCGGCTTCTGTAACTGCAAGGTCTGTTGGAACCCAGAACGGCGGAATCGCGGCAGCCCAGTTGGTCGCGTAAGGCTCAGCCACCTTAGCCCAGACTGCTGAAATCATACCAGCAGTGTCAACAAATATGAAGCCTGTTTGAGTTGTTCCAGCCATGTAGTAGTACATGCCAGTTGCGAATATGAATGGTATGTAGAGGACGGTTATCTCTTGTATGGATAGGCGCCATGACGGTTTTATCCTACCTACAAGTTCATTGATCAACAGAAGGTATATGTATGAAAGGAAGAAGCCACCAAGTGACCATGCCCTAGTTGTCAAGTTAACATTGAAGCTTGAGATGGAGAGCATTATTGGCAATAGAATGATGCTTAAGATGATGACACGCTTTGTTAATCCGCTTGGAATTTTCAATTCAGACAAAATTCTCACCGACTATCATATGCTGTTAACTTTTTATAAGCTTTTTGATGAGAAATTGTCGACGAATTTCGGATGGAACCACAGTCAGGGTTTAGCAATGGTGAGCAACGTTTTCAATTGACGAAGAAATGCTGAGCTCAAACCCCAACCTGTTGCGCACATCAGCCTTGCGTATCTTCATCCATAGATGCATAGAGTTCACTGGCAAGTCCGTCCATTCGACAGGAAGGTTCTTACTGCAAAGAGATAGGGTATTTCCCGTTCTTTGCCATAGTCTTTGTGACAGTTTTTAAGCTTACATCTAAGATATCGGAGGGAATGTTCTCTGTAACGCCCATTATAAAGCGGTCACCAGGAGCCGCGTTCCTCAGCATCTCAATAGTACACTTTCTTATTGCGTCGGCGCCGTGTAGGAAAACCGTGGGTGGGAAGTTAGTCCAAATCGTGTAATTGTCTCCCCAGATGTCTCTAGCTTCGCGTATGGAGAGATCACCTACAGGCGGAGGCGTAAAACCGTCAACCGAGTCTATCTTCGTCTTCGGGATTAAGCTAAGCAGAGACTTCAACCTCCCATCCATGTGAACGGAGATAATCTTATCCTTACTGTGTAAAATCTGGGCTAGCTTATCATAGAAGGGAATACAGTACTTCTCAAATATCCTTGGGCTTGTTACTATGCCATTAATATTGTCTGCAACCCAGACAATCTCAGAGGGGGAATCGGCCAGAATACGGTAAAGCTCAAGCGTCTTCTCTTCCATAACATTGAGGAGTTTCTCAAATTCTGAGCGGTTTCTGTAAAGGTCTATGGAAAAACGCCTGTAGCCCATGAACTCAAGCAGCAGCTGCTGGACTGGTGAGCGCCTTCCTGACGTACATACGATGCCATCATCACCCAATTCCCGTTCCGCATCCAAGAAAGGATCGTAGTCTGGGCGATAAACAGTATCCTCAACCATGAACTTTATGACTTCATAATCGGACGCGTCCTTTATCATAAATTCTGTAGTCCATGGAACGTCGTATCCTAATCCGGTCGTTCTCTGCTTTGTAGACACGCTTCCAACAGGGGTGTGGTAGATCGTTTCGCACATTCCTCCACTCGCACTTTGCTCGATCTTCACATTGGGCGTCTCCTGCTCGTATACCGACGCCCACGAAACTAAACCGAGACCCATATTCCTCATTTCGCGTTCAATTCTACCTCTCGGCAGAAGAATCGAAAGGATCATCCACGGTATCCTATCTGGCTCCTCACCTCTAAAAGCAGCCATAATTCTCTCTTTAATACTCATTGCCGCAACCACCCCAAGAGATTATGTAAAATCCTCAATCATCGCTTATATTTTTTTGTATGCGTCCTGTAACTTCGATTGTTATTTTTGAGACCTCATCAAGTATGCTAACTAGACCCCTGTATGTCTTCTCATGTCCAAGAAAACCTTTGCTGAATAGCATCTTCGAGACTGTGATTATCCACGTAATCCTTGATGGATTCCTGTAGAAATCTGCCTTTAGTTTTAGGAATTCTTCCTCCGATTTCATGAATCGAAGATCTGAAGGGTCAAGGCTTTGAAGCGTAGCATATACTTCATGGGGATGCGTTTCGTAGATCAGATCCGTCAAAGCCTGACTTTGCTTCAAGGCGTTGATCAAGTCATTTTTTGGTCTGAGTCCGGCGATGAATCTTTGTGATCTTTGAATCTCGAAGTAAGGCTTAAAAACTAGTGTTCTCCCTAAGAGGCCACTCCATTCTGTCTCGAATTCCAGATTCTTCAGTTCTTGGTAGAGCTTCCGACATTCTTCACGCATCCTCTCTTCAGGTATAATATCTATTAAGCCGATGAATTCGATTTTTGGTTCAAATCCCATCATGGTGGGAACGGATCTAACAACAATTCTGGGAATACTAGAATCTCTAAGTTTTATCGAGACTTCATTGGGGCTTATACTTGACCAGCTTTCCACCATAGAACCTAAAGCTTGAACGACGACAGGTTCTCCACGTAGCTTCCACACCATCTGTTGAACGGTCCGGATAGTTTTATTCTCCTAAGGATTGTCTGCGCTCCCTCACCCTTTCCCCGTATCTCACGCGTTCTCCCTTGCTCAGCGACCTCCAGATTAGCAATTGCTTGCGTAAACTATCAACGAATCCATAGTTGGCTGTTTTCCATACACCTTCATTTCCAGCGAGCATTCTTAAGTAGACTTCAAATGCATAGCGTCTCTCGAATTCAAACCACCTTGCAGAGAAGGAAACCTCTTGCGTGGTGCCGCTTTCAAAGGGCGGCAATGCAACAACCAACTTTAACGCCATATCCTTAAAGGAAATCGATCTAGTTTCTCTAACTGAATACGTTGCTGTCTCTCTGCCCGCCCCCTCAAAGTATTCGTATAGATACTCTAGAATTTCATGTATTTCATCCTGCGAAGTCGCCGTTAACGGAAGAGATATTGACCATTCCCTTCCTTTACCTTTTGTTACTATTCGCCAACGGCGTTCCAAAGAGGGCGTGACGATTCTTGAGGCTTTGACCATGGGATAGATCGTGGAAGCCAACGTTACAAGAAGCAACGCGCAGACAACGATTGCAACTGAGAATGATGAGAAGTTTAACGTAAAATCCGAGGGTAGAAAGCCAGCTTGTATCAGCATAATGTTCAATCCGGAACCTATTATGTAGCCTATGAATGCGCTTAAGACACCATATATTGCAGATTCGGTGAGAAATAGAATGGAAACACCTCTCGGGTTTTGTCCAACAGTGCTATACACATAGATCTCTCGTTCCCGCTCCTTCACATTTCCTAATATAGTCACCATCACATTTGTAAGAGCAACCACAAGAATCATTACCATCGGTGCAAACCCGATTACGAACCATGAAGTTGTCTTGGAGTAACTGTAGATACCTCCTGCCCAACCTATATACACTCCAGCGTCTAAGGCAATCGCAACATCATGCGTAGCCTTGATCAGATCTGTGAAGTTGAGAGCACCTTCACCCTTTGGGTGTGCCGCTATGCTCGCCACATATCCGCCCAAATCTAGCGCGAGCTTATAAGGAACCACCAAAACAGAACCCCACGGTAATGCAAGAGGCCTCGCTCCTCTTTGTGGCACTTGAAATATATTTAGTTCAGTGACCATTTGAGGGTCGATTGGGGTCGAAGGATAGCCGTCAATATCTTCCTTAACCGTTGACGGATCGAAAAACCCGACCACAGCAAGATTCATGCCGCGCCAAGTTACCACCTCCCCAATATCGACACCAAGAGACTTTCTCAAGGATTCAGGTAGGATGGTAGCATAATAATCACCTTCCAGGAATTGCCGTCCTTCCTTCACATTCAACAGGATTTCTGATTCTTTAGATGAAATGCCAAGAATTGCACGTACCATGGTTGTATTGCCAGACGGACCTTTGATCTCGGTGCATGCTCCCATTGGCCTTATAGATTCGGGATAATACCATACTCTTGGGCATATCACCATACTGTCTCCAAGTAGACTTTTCAGGTATGCTTGACATGGCTCATCAAGCAAATCCCGGGGAGGAAGTGCTAGGAACCTTTTAATCAGGATTCCATCGTACGTGGCTTCGCCCGGTAAACGGTTTGCTTTCACCGTTGTTGTCGACGAGGACGAGGTTAGAGAGGTTAATGCCATACTTACAACTATGAGTGTTATTAATGTGAAGAATGTGCGCATTTTTCTCCGTCTCATATTTTCTACGGCTAAGGATGGTAGAAATACAAACTCAGCCATAATCGGAGTGGATTTGAACTTGTGTTTCCCCAAGATTCTTAAAGAAGTTTTCTCGATAATTGATGAAGTTTCGCTGAAGAATAACGAAAGGACAATAATGAGAAAGGCTCCCATCAATATTCCAAGGAAAGAAAGAGACGTATTCGATATCACACGTAGAGATGGATGTAGAAAATAGAAAGCAATAACGGCAGATGCGGCAGTGACGGCCATGCCAAGATATCGGAATCTTCCCCCAGCATGGATGGCGAGACGTTCAAAGAGAACGACGAAAGCTATCAATAGAGATACGTAAACAATTGACGTGTTTCCTAAGTCAAAGAATAACGGCATCACTTCTTCCACATAAGCAGCTGTCACAATCGACCAGCCAATAAGAGCTAAAGAGTATGCTTTTTCAAAGGATCTTGCGCTGTACTGTTTTTCAGCTTCGATTAGGTATTCATGAGCCTTGCTAAGTGTTAAAGAGGCGCTCGTCTTCTGCACCTTGAAAGCTCTCAAACTATTGTAGCGTGATTGTGATACAAGGTACATGTCATGCAGAAAACGTAGTGATGTAAAGATTATGGGCAGAGTTTCGCCCTCCATCATAACATAACCCTGCCCCTCGGGATTTGTTTCACTAGCATTCACAAGTATACCTACTATTCGAAGCTCTCCAGCTAGTGTAACTGTGTAGCAGATAGAGAATGTTTCTTCCGGAAGCACAAAGATCATTGCTACCTTTTCATTCGGGTTGTAGTATGATCCCCAGAATATGGGTATGCTGCGTTGTCCAAAATCGTATGGTATGACATTACCCATAGAGGCATAGAAGACCGATGAAACTCTGGGATCTAAAATTTGACCGCGTCTCATTGTCTGGGGGTCGATCAAGTCGTACAGT
>Ga0315309_1001512_pt1 | contig 13838 bp, 11 predicted proteins | sample TDP4_MG_FD_203080 | JGI IMG/M metagenome (GOLD analysis project Ga0315309, IMG submission 203080) | Freshwater sediment microbial communities from Lake Towuti, South Sulawesi, Indonesia - TDP4 | ecosystem: Environmental > Aquatic > Freshwater > Lake > Sediment | place: Indonesia: South Sulawesi...
GAAGTTAAATGCCTTGCGCAAGGTCAGGTCGAACATTAGGGAGCACATTCTCAAAAGGTGAGGCCGCGAAACTGTGGTGCTATGCGCCGAAACGCCTCTCGCGTTTTTGATAGGTCCGAATGGCCCTCCAAAGATCATACTTGCGGAAATCGGGCCAGAAGATGTCGATGAAGACCAGTTCGCTATAGGCGCTCTGCCAAAGGAGGAAGTTGCTGAGCCTCTCCTCCCCGGAGGTTCTTATGATGAGGTCCACATCCGATTTCGGGAGGTGCGCCGTGTACAGCCCCTTCTCTATCTTCGCCTCATTTATATCCTCTATACTGAGTTTTCCCTCTTCGACGTCGCTCGCTATCTTCCTGACCGCATCCACTATCTCGGCCCTCCCGCCGTAGGCAAAGGCTATGTTGAGGAAGAATCTATCGTACTTCATCGACGTCTCCTCAAGGCTACGGACCAGTTGGATGAGATCGGGCGGGAGGAGGTCGAGTCGTCCCATCACTTTTACCCTAACCCTGTTTTCGTGGATTGCGTCGCCATTCAGGGCCTCCTTGATGTTGTCCCTGAAGATGTCCGTTATGGCGTCTATCTCTTCCTTGGACCTGTTGAAATTCTCCGTGGAGAAGGCATAGATGGTGAGCGACTTAATGCCAATTTCGCGACACCATTCAAGCAGCTGCTTGACCTTCTCCGCCCCTTGCCTATGGCCGGTCGCGTGGTCGAGTCCCAATTGGTCAGCCCATCTCCTGTTCCCATCGAGTATTAGGCCAACGTGCGATGGCTTCGGGCCGTTGGCTATCGCCCTGCCCAGGTACCACTCGTACAGGCGAATTGTAAGCCCATTGTACACGACCTTCGATGCAAGGCGGAAGATGGGGGATTGCAACTAGCGTTTCCCCCGCGACCTAGTCGAGAGTGGGCTGCTTCCTCTCATACTCTTCCTTTCTCGCCCTCTTCGCGCCTCTACTGAATGCGGCCCATCGTACGGCGTAGACGGACAGGCCAGCCGCCAACAGCGTTAGCAGGGCTCGGATTGAGGACTCGATCAGGTTCGAGAGGGTGTTGGCATCGACTGAGATCAATGCGTCAGCTATGGTATTGGCGAGCGGATAGATGGCGACTATCAACACTATTCCCAACACGCTCCTCCAAATATCCTCGCCCCTCTTGTAGGCCGCAGGCACGAGCTTTCCTACGGCAAAGACCATGAGTCCGACCGCCGTTGCATCTATGCTCTGCCTGATCCATTCCCCGAGTAGGATGGATAGGTTGGCCATTATCGTGGCCATGCTAGTCACCTTTGTGGGGTAGAGGGTCCAAATCCTGAAGGCGCCTATGTAACCGCCAACCAGTATCAGGGTGACGGCCGATATGGTCGAGAAGACCTCGATGACGAAAATGGGCGCTGGCAGGGTCGATGTCGCGAACTTCTTCACTTGGGAGAGGACCATCCTGTCCACGTCAAATCCCCTTATCACGGCGGCCGCGCCCACTATCGCTAGGAAGACCGGAAGCGCCCAGCTTGGGGCCAGGGCCAAAAGAACGACCGCGATTCCAGGAGCACCCAGGAACCACTTCTTGAACCTGGGATCGGTTACGAGCATCTTGATGTATCGGCCCAGGACGATATATGATTCCTCAACGGTCCTGCTATGCTTGACCACAACCCTCCTAATCGATGCAAGGGGGAGTTTCGATCTAACCACGGGCACGATGTCTTCATCCCCAAAGCCATCGGTCACGACGACCGTCTCAGTTGGCACGAACTCCGAGGCCACCTGCGCTATCTCCCGCAGTAGCTTCCTGTCGGACTCTAGCGTATCCCGAGGGCCTCCCGTTACGACCGCAACCCTGTAGTCGGATCCGTTCTTCTCCATCTCCTCCGAGATCCTGAGTGCCTCGAACATGGCGTTTGAGTCGGATTCCTCAGGATCGGCTATCGCCAGCCTGGTGGCCGCTTGAAGGACTTGGAGCCTGCCAACTATTGGCGTTGAGACGCCGGTCTTCTGGCCTATGTCGTCATCCCGGTCGATGCACAGAATGAGTATCTTCGACTCGTCTTCCTTGGCCTCGCTCAACCGCTACTGTCTCCGATATTCCTTCCCTTTCCATCGAGAATATATGGCTTGGTCGTCAAAGCCCCTCAGCATCCCCGTGCTTGCAGGGCCCTAGCCCTGCGGGTCGTACAACATATATATCGTCGTCTCCGCCGTAAATATGACTGGAACCCTCTTCCCACCTAGCTTCTCCCTTACCAATATGCTAGGCCTTCACTTCTCTCTTATTTCTGGTCGAGGATATATGTGTTGGTTGCCATCGGGCATTCCAATCTCTTCGATTGATCTCGGGCATGTCCTCTGCGCTGAAGATGGTGGGAAACCTCACGGGGTGGAGGAGCACAAAAGGACTGGAACATAAGAAGACCTGGCAAGGTCAGTTGATGGAGGAGGTATGGCGTGGGGGATCTATTGGGGAACGCCATCCATGTGCTCTTTGCTTTCCAGAAGGATCTTGAATTCGTCCCAAGTGAGCGATTCCCCCCTTTTCAACTTTTCAGATGCCAGCTGGGCGACGCGGCTCCTCGCGTCACGTTTCTGTCGTTGGCTTTCCTGCATCTCCTCGTCCCTCGCCCTCCTCATCTTCATCTGCAGGGCGTGCATCTCGGCTTTCGTAGATACGAGGTCCACGAGCTCCTTGTCTGCCCTCACCTTCAAGTCGGACACTTCCCCCCTTATCTTGGCAACCTCCTTGAGGACATTCATGCGCTCGTCCCGTAGTTCCAGGAAGGAATCGTGCCGCCGATGAGCCTCCTCGACGAGCGCCCTCTTCTCCTCGAGGATGCCCCTTAATTCCTCCCTCAACTCCCCAGCCTGTGCCCTCATGGCCCTCATCTCCAGGGCAATGTTATTCGCGCCCTCGTAGGGTGCCAACCTGCGCCTGAGTTCAGCTATGGATGCCACGATCGCCGATTCCTCCTTTGCGGACGCCCCTGCGGTCACGAGTTTCCATTCAAGGTCGCCAAGTTTCCTGCTCAGCTGCCTCTCATCGCCGGCGAGTTTCGCCCTGAGGCCATCGAGCTTGATGCCGTTCTCCTCGATCTTCGCCCTTATGCCTGAGATCTCGCCCATGACGTGATCTATTCTGCCCTTGACCTCCTGCACCTTTTCATTGACCCTGTCCCTTTCCAGGGCGGCCCCATCGACGGCCTCCCTCATCTTGGCGGCCCTTTCGAGCAACTCCCTCTTCTTCCTGATGAGATCGTTCGACTCCTCCTTGGTTTTGGTCAACTTGCGCTCGATGGCAGCTGCCCTTTGCCCAAGCTCGGCCATCCGTTGGTACTCGTTCTGCAAGCATCGTTCGCACTGCTTTATCCCGACCGTGAATAAAAGCGTAGCTTCGGGATTCCGCTGCAGGGAGCCCATGCTGCCTTTTCCGATGACATGGAATTCGCGATGCCGTAAAGAAATATGTAATGCACTTTCGAATGACTACATCTAATCGTTTCGCTCAGGCCCGATGCCTCGATGAGAGGCTACGCTTCCTTCGCCTTGTCAGATAGCCACCACTTGAGGACTTCTTTCCTCTTCTTCTTCGCCTGAGCTCTCTCGTCCTCTGCTGGCCTGAATTGCTTCTCCCTTGCTTCTGCCAGTTGCTCTCGCGTGTATAGCACCCCGCAGCTCCTGCACACATAGCTCCTGATCGACGCGTCGAAGAGCATCTGGCCACCGCACTCGGGGCAATAGACGACGGGCATGTGCTTCTGGTCCTCTCCTCGTGACCTTATAAACGTTGGCAGTTGGGATGAGTTGAGCCGAACGGCATACTGGCGTAGGTCACACAAATGCATTTATTGGGCACTGGACTGCAACCCGGAGGCGGGGACGTAGTCTAGTATGGTCTTGGGCTGTGTCCCGCCAAGAGGATCCCAGAGCGCGATGCGGGGAACCTGGGGCGCTGGAGACATGGAACGGCCAGAAATCGCGAGTTCAAATGACGATAGAACAGATCTCGCCGTCCCCATTTCCTCTCCCAATTATCGAGAGGTGTTTCAAAAGGCGGACCCTGACGCCACTCTATCCATACGCGTTGATCATCCATATGGGTCTGCCGTCTAGGAATTCCGCAAGCGACTTGGCCGCTTCCCTGCTCTTCGCTAAGGTCGAGACCTGTTCGTCAACCAGCATCCTGACTTTGCCCCTGATGCGTTGGGCTATCAGCGAGGGCATCCCCCCAGATCTGGCGTAATCGGATATGGCCTTCTTCAGGTAGGCGCTTGCGTCGAGATGCCTCCTCCTCGCCATTATGTAGAACCTATCGCCCTGGATCCACGGTCCCACGACGCCCCTACCGGATGCGTAGATGTCCATGTACTTTTGCATATGTGGCGAGCCGATTGGGGGCCCAGTCTTCTTCCTCAGCAGTGGCAAGGTTCTGCTCTCGAGTTCCATTATGATGAATGATGAAGTTTTTTCATCCGTCCAAGCCATGATCCTCGTTACGTTAAAGTCCGCGTTCCTCATGATGCTTTGTATCTTGTCCCTCGCGCTGTAGAGTTGGCCCCAAAATATGTCCGGCGGGGCATTCACCTCCCCCAGCTCAAATGCCAAGAGCTGACGCCTCTCCCTCCTTATTGCCCTGCGGAGCTGAATGGCACTCAGGGACTTCCGCAGCGGGTAGAAGAACCTCGCATCCGGCTCCTTATTGAAGGCAGCGGATGCCGCCATCATGTCACCAAGCTTCGTCTGCGTCAGAGCTGCCGCAACGTTCCTCCTCTCATCCGAAGGGTCCACCACTATCAGGCCGAAGTTGAATGCCCTGTAGGCCTCCGCCTCCCGCCCCCGGTAGTAGCTCATGGGGTCGATGAGGAAGGGAAGTTTGAGCGCGCTCATCGCCTCAATGGTCTTTCGGAAGGTCTTGAAGTTGTGCACCAGGAGCTCACAGAGCAGGCCGCTAAGTCCCCCGACCTTGATCTCGGCCCCATAGACATCAATCCCCTTTGCGAACCTCTTCAGCAACCTGGCCTCGTCCTTCTCTTCGCTCGAGAGGCTATTCCTCACGAACTCGGTGTGGTATGGGGTCCTGTCCGTCGCGGATTTCCATTCCCCAGGCTTCGACTTGAAGCACGGCACGATGTCCAACTTCAGGCCCTTCACGTAGGCCGTTACGAACGGATGCTCAGCATATCTCTCCACGCACCTCTCCTCCCCCCAAATGCCCTTAGCGGTCGAGATCGTGACAGCCGCGATCTCCTCCTTCTCGCATTCGGGCGGGAACCTGACGAATATGTCGACGTCCGTCTCCCCCTTGAGCCACGTGTCCTTGGCCACCGACCCCTCGATGAGGACCTCCACTTGGTACCTTGACCTCGAGAATGCCGTCTCGATCAGTGCCTTTGCGCCGTTGACCTCCTCGAGCATTCGCTCCTTTTGGGCCTCCGTCGGCACGACGCGGCCCCTAACGTAATCGATCACATCCTCTATGGATTTCATGGCCTCGCCTCGCATAGGGTATCGTAAATCGGTCCCTTGGGCGTAAGGGTGCTCTTCTTAAGCCGGACCGGGGAGGTCGTTACTTCGCCTATCGGCTCCTGGCTCAGCTCGCGCGCCTTTTCGACGAGCTTGTCCCTATTCCTACCCGACTTCACCCTCGCGATCGTTATGTGGGATTGGAAATCCTTCGAGTCCGGAGCGAATCCGAAGGGCTTGAGCAGGGCGGCCACTCTGTCCGCCACAATGCTCAGCTCCTCGGCCCCAGATGTAACCCCGAGCCAAACGACGCTGGGCCTGCTTGCCGATGGGAAGAAACCGAGCCCCTCGAGCATTATCCTCTTGGGCATGAGCCCCTCTCCCTTCAGGAATCCGCACATCTCCCTCGTGAGGGACTCCTCGACATCACCAAGGAAGAGGAGGGTGATGTGTAGAATGCTCGGGTCGACGAACTTGAGGTCAGCGTGCGTCAGGGAAAGCTCCCTTTGGATTCTCTCAACGTTGCTTCGGATTACGGGGTCTTCAATGTCCATCGAGGCGAAGCTCCTTAACAACAAAGCCGAAGCCCAACCTAACATGAGGCATGCCGTATTTAAGAACGAGGATGCCCCTCCTATGGTTTATAAGGCGTCCTCAATGATCGTAGTCGCCATCAGATGCCCCATTCAGGCCACGATCCGAATGCTCGTCGCCTTCACGGCCGGAGTCATGGCAGGCGAAGGCTGATCTGCCTAGTCGGTCTGCCCGGATCGGGCAAGTCCACGGTCGCCTCGATGCTCCACGACCACGGGCTTCCGGTGGTCGTAATGGGGGACATCGTCAGGCGGGAGGCGGAGGTGCGCGGCATAAAGCCGAGCCTTGGGAACATGAGGAGGCTGATGTTGAAGCTGAGAAAGGAGAAGGGCGAGGTGGCTGTGGCGGAACTTTGCATCTCGCTGATAGATGGTGCGGGATCGGATACGGTCGTCATCGATGGAGTGAGGAGCTTGGCCGAGATTAGGAGGTTTCGGGAATTCGCCGACACGGTCCTTCTTGGGATCTTCTCGCCTCGATGGTTGAGATTCAAGAGGCTTCGGAGGAGGTGGAGAAGGGACGCGCCTCGGACCCTTAATGACCTTTCCCTGAGGGACATGACGGAGATCGATGTGGGCCTGGGGGACGCCTTCGCATTGGCCGATTACGTGCTGGTCAATGATCGCGGCATGAAGGACCTGAGGCTCTCCGTCAGTAGGGTCTTCCGAAGGATTCGCTATGGTATGTCACAGTAAGCGAAATCCTCAGCAACTTCGACCTCTGGGAAATGGGTCCTTGCCTGAGCAACCAATATGGACGGGTCCTGGTATCTTGCACTTATGTGGAAGAGGAAGAGCCTCTTCGCCTTCGCCTCGCTCGCCACCCTCGCCGCATCCACGCACGTCGAGTGGAAGGTCTCTGCCGCATCTGCGCTGAGCGAACCGTCGAATGTGGAATCATGGATGAGTATGTCGGCGTTTTCAGAGAACCTCGTTAGCCTCTCGCTGTACCTGGTATCGCCCGTGTAGACGACCCTCACACCGGGCCTGGGCGGTCCGACTACGTCGTTGGGCTTGACAGTCCTCCCATCCTTCAGCTTCAGTTCCTTCCCCATTATGAGGAGTGACCTCTCCGGTCCCTCGCCGACGCCCAACCCTCTCGCCTTTTCCACGTCGAACCTCCCCCTCCTCACGTCCTCGGCGAAGGCGTAGGCCTGGCTCTTCCCTTGATGGTCCCCGCTCTCGGTTTGGATGGAATAATCCTTCCCGCGGCAGATCTCCCCCCTCCCATCGACCTCCGAGATCACGACATCGAACGTCAATCCTCGCCTTATGGAGGGCAAGGTTGACTCGACGAACTCAGATAGGCCCGGCGGGCCGAACAATTGCAGCCTCTCCTTCCTTCCCATCAGGCTCATGGTCATGAGGAGTCCAGGCAGGCCCAGCACATGGTCGCCGTGCATGTGGGTGAGGAACACCTTCATCTCCGAGGAGAATCCGACGCCAGCGATGGCCATCTGTCTCTGGGTTCCCTCGCCGCAGTCGAAGAGCAGCAGATCGCCTCCCCACCTTAGAGCTATGGAAGGCAATCCCCTTCTGTTGGTCGGAACACCTGCAGAGGTGCCAAGGAAGACGAGTCTTCCCCTCAAGCTCCATCATCTCCGGAGGACGGCGATCTCCCTTATCAAGCGTTTATTAATGAAGATCGGGTATGACTCCTCGAATTCGAGCCCAACCTTTCGGGCCATCTCCTCGATGCCGATGTTCAGTGGCGACAGGCTCACGAGGAAGCCATTCCTCCGCAGTATCTCGGACGCACCCGAAAGGAGCGCTGAGAACAGGGCCTCGGCCCTCTCCCCGTGGGTAGAGGAGAGCCTGCCGTATGGGGGATCTGTGACGATCGCATCGACCTCCCTGATCGGTAAATTCCTGACGTCGCCCAGGATGAGCCCAAGTTGGGTCGCCCCCGCCCACCTTAGATTCAGCATCGAACCCCTCACCATCTCCTCGGCTATGTCGATGCCGATCGGCCTGCCGCCCATTAGGTGGCACTCCATGAGGGTGCTCCCAACGCCACAGAAGGGGTCCAATACTATCTGGCCTCCCCTAACCCTGGCCAAATTGAGCATGCAGGTTGCGAGTTGGGGCGTCAGATTCGAGGGGTGCGTGAAGGGCCTCAGCCTCGGGGATCTATTCAGGAATCGGCCCCTCTTCGGCGACCAAAGCACCTCCCCTAGGATCGCCTTTCTAAAGCTGACCGCCAGTTGGTAGACCGTGCGGGGATTTACCACATCGACCCTAGCGCCTGTCAAAAGATGGAGCCGTTCCCCCAACATCCTCTCCCATTCCGGGGTATCGGACGGCTCTCCTGCGCCCCCGATCCTTTGTACCCGAACCAGAAATGGGGGTTGAGGGGCGTCGATGGCAATCCCATTGAACCTGGGCATCGCCTCGTGCGGTGAAGGCGGGAGTTGGGCGACCTCTTTGCAGAGGGACTTCAGTAGGGAGCACCTTCGAGCGGCCCTTATCGCCGGACCCCTCTCGCATCTGGCCCTCACCACATTCCCAATATCCTCCACGATCTCAAACCCCGCTCCCTCCGCTTCGCATGCGGCCTTGAGCTCGGCCAGCCCAAGGGGAGGGTTCACCCCAGAGAGCAGGACGAAGAGGCCCTCAGGCAGATCGAGACAGCTCCTCGGCTATCAGGGGGGCGACCGAGACGGTCTTGACTGTTGTCGGAAGGGTGTCCGTCGAGATGATCTCCTCGGCGCCCGCAGCAATTATCCTGTCGAGAGCATCGCCCACCATGAGCGCGTGAACGCACGCGACGACCATCCTCGATGGGTTGCGCCTCCTTAGGATCTTGATGCACTCAGTAACGGTTCCACCTGTGCTGATCACATCGTCGAAGATTATGACGTTCTTGCCGGAAATATCGAAATCGGCATCGGCCATCACGATCTTCCCAGTCGTCCTGTCCCTTGACTTCCTCATGAAGTAGGCCTCCCCGTTCAAGAGCCTCGCCAAGGATCGCGCCCTGTCAAGTGAGCCCTCATCGGGCGCAACTACGGAGGCACAGTTCAGCCTCATCTCCAGCAACTTCTCCGAGACAACGGGCGAGGCATCTATGTTTGTGACTGGGATCGCGAAGCCCTTAGTCGAATCGATGCTGTGGGCGTCCACGGTCATGAAGGCGTCAGCGCCCGCCTCTTTGATGAGCTTGGCCAGAAGCGCTGCCGTTACGACCTCGCCCTCGATGAAGCGCTTATCCTGTCTCGCATATGCGAAGTAAGGTACGACCGCTATCGCCTTTGTCGCCCCATGCTCCTTGACGGCCGACACCAACTGCAGCAACTGAATGGTCGATGTGTCCTGAGGCCTTGAGAGGGTCTGGATGATCGCAACCTCTTCCCCCCTGACCGGGGCCGTCAGCCTCACATAGCCCTCCCCATCTGGGAAAACCTTCGATTCGACATCCACGATCCTCGAATGGAGGAGTTCGGCCACCCTCCTGCTCAGCGCCGAGGAGGTAGGCCCAGCTATTATCCTCACGCAGCTATCACACCGACCTCTCGTCAACGACAGGCATAACTGTTTCGTCCGCGACGGGCATAACCGCTAAATTGCATTCGTCATCGAACATGATCTCACACGTGCAATATGGCATTTAACCAAGAGGCGCTTTCGTCATTGCATTCACATCGGCAATCGGTCACAATGCCCCTGGCCATCGTGATCTCGAATCCGATCCGAACTTCCTAATCCATTCCCGCTAAAACCTTTATAGCCGGCAGAGGTCGCCGATAATCGGATGTCGATATTCAGGGCATACGACATAAGAGGCATATACGGCCTCACATTCGATCCACTTGCTGCCTTCAAGATATCATATGTCTTCTCTAAACACGCCATAAGGCGGGGGCCAATCTTCATCGGCGCTGACAACAGGCGAAATAGCCTGCCGCTTTCGCTCGCCTCCCTGGCAGGGACAACGGCAGCCGGCATCGATGCTGTCAACATCGGAATGGTCCCGACGCCCCTGCTCTACTTCAGTGTCGCACATTACCGCGCCCCCGGGGGCATAATGGTGACCGCCTCCCACAATCCCCCAGAGTATAATGGCCTGAAGCTCGTTACGGAGATGGCCAGGCCTTTGACGTATGAGAGCGGGATAGCCGAAGTAGAGAAGGGGGTGAACGAATTCACAAGCGAAAGGCTCGGAGGGGCGATAGGATCCCTTAGGACACAGAACGTCATCGAGGACTATGTGGATCACATCACAAGGGATACGGAGATATCGGGCGAGATAAAGGTCGTCTTCGAGGCCGGAAATGGGACGGCCGGTCCAGTGCTGAGGAGGGTTGTGGAGAAGCTCGGTCTGGATGCGGAGATACTCCATGAGGTCCCGGATGGCGCCTATCCGGAGGGGATGGTGAACCCCGTCGTGGAGGAGACGCTGGGCCACCTCAAACGGAGGGTCGTAGAGAGCGATGCTGACATCGGCATGGCAGTCGATGTCGACGCGGACAGGTTTGGGGTTGTATCCGGGAGGGGCGAACTGATACCCGGTGACTTCATAATAGGACTTTTTTCGATGCCAATCCTTGAGAGGCGCAGGGGCGCGACGATACTCCTGGATGTCAGGATATCAAAGGCTGTCGAGGAGTTCATAGGATCGCGGGGGGGTGAGGTGCAGTTCACAAAGGTCGGCCATTCGTACATAGCGAATGAGATGTTGGACGGCGATTACCCGCTCGGCGGCGAGATCTCAGGCCACGTATACTTCAAGGACAGGTACTATGGGTACGATGATGGCGTGTATTGCGCGGTCAGGATGTTGGAGCTCCTGACCACCGAGGGCAAATCCTTGGAGCAACTTAGGGACGGATTCAGCAAGACGTTCCTGTCCCCCGAGATGAGAGTTGAGGCCCCCGATAAGGATAAGTTCGAGATCGTCAAGAGGATCGAGTCCGCCCTGAAAAAAAGTGGCGTCGAGGTGGGCACCCTCGATGGCGTCAAGGCCAAGGTGAAGGGGGGATGGTTCTCGATAAGGGCATCGAACACGGAGCCGGCCCTAGTCATAAGGGTCGAAAACGATACCGAAGATGGACTGAAACAGACGATGAAATTCGTGGACAAATTGATCGAGTCCTCAAAGTCAGCCTAAGTGGCTTGGCTGGAAGGACAGAGCGGTTGTCACAATCGCAATTGTAGCATTCGATCCTCAATCGTTTTACTCCACGATCGGCTCATTCGCCTCTTACAATAACTCATGGTGGTGCATCGGACCTTACGCTCGAGATCTTATGACTAGAATTGAACATCAACGTCGATGCGAGAATTCGGAGCTCATCGCAATCCGCTAAGGCTCTCAGGAGAATACGACTGCAACATATAGTAGCTCATCATCAGATTTTCTGGAGGAAAAATTGTTATGCACATCATGGTGAGGCGAGATGTAGATTTGGCCCGTCTAGGGTGTAGGCTGGATGACGAGTCGAGGGTTTTCACCGACCCCTCCGATGAACTGAAGTTAACGCATCAGGACCAGGTCCCCAGGTTTGTCTATTCCCCGCCCGATGAGATCCTCAGCAGGATGTCCGGTGGGCAATTCGAGGACGCGCCCCTCTTCGACCTCCGCGTTCAGGCCGAATACTTAGGGCTCGTGAGGGATGCGGAGTATCCATATTCGATGTTCTCATCGAGGGCGATCCTCTACCCCCACCAGGTCGGCGTTGTACACAAGGTCCTGAAGGAGTGCAAACGCGGGGCATTGCTGGCCGACGAGGTGGGGCTCGGAAAGACCGTGGAAGCCGGCATGATCCTCAAGGAGCTGGCCTGCAGGCGGAGGGCGAAGAAGGTCCTGATAATCGCGCCCCCCATCCTGCTGACCAAATGGTCCCAGGAGCTGGGGAATCGCTTCGGGGAGAGGTGCGCCATATACGATTCGAGGACGAGGGCCCGCCTCAGCAGGAGGCATGAGAACATTTGGGAGCTCAACCCCCGAATCGTATGTTCAATCGACGCCGCGAAGCAGGCCAGGTATAGGGACGAGATCGCTAAGGTCGACTGGGACCTCGTGATAGTCGATGAAGCCCATTGCCTCAGGAATGCCTCCACCGAGAACCACAAGCTGATCAAGGCGCTGCGCAGGAAGATGATCCTTCTCCTAACCGCGACCCCCATAAATAATTCGATACATGAGCTGTTCAATCTCACGTCACTGATAGATCAAGTGCTCGGGCCACCTGAATACTTCTCAATGAGATTCCTGGAGGGTTCGGACGGGCTTTCGATAAAAAACGTCGGGGAGCTGAGGCGCAGGTTGCAGACCGTGATGATCAGGAACCTGAAGAAGAACGTGTACCTTGGTATCGATCGGAGGATCGCGGGTCGGGCGGGCGAGACGCTGCGCCTCGAGCTCACCCCGGGGGAGAAACGACTGTACGAGGAGGTCAGCCTCTACGCTTCGGGCGAATACCTGAAGGCCATGAGGGCGAATGATGCTGCAAGGGGTTTCCTCCTGATCCTGATGCAGAGGATGGTGTGCAGCAGCAGCTTTGCGATCCGTGACTGCCTAAAAAGGAGGATAGAGAGGCTAGAGTTGCTTTTGGGCTCACCTCTGGATATGGGGCGTGCATCGGCCGGGACACACAGGGCCCACAACGTGGCATTGGAGGCGCTCTTCGAGCAGATCGATAGGGGTGCAAAGGCTTCCCTGAAAAGGGATCCTAAGGCATACGATGCCGAACTCGAGATGCTCAGGAGGCTGCACGCTCTTGACGCTGGGATCTCCACAAACGCAAAGGGCGAGAAGCTCCTCGAGGCCATAGCCAGCCTGATTGCCGAGGAACCCGACGCAAAGATACTGATCTTCACCGGATTCAGGTCAACGCAGGCATATCTGGTGGAACTTCTTCGCAGCAGGGGATATGGCGTTGTCAGCCTCAACGGCTCCATGACCGGGGAGGAGAAGGATGCCGCCTGCATGGCATGGCGGGACGATGCCGGCAAGAGGATCATGGTCTCAACCGAGGTCGGCGGTGAGGGGAAGGATTTCCAGTTCTGCCACATCCTGTTCAACTACGACCTGCCTTGGAATCCCATGAGGGTTGAGCAGAGGATCGGTAGGCTTGACCGAATCGGCCAGGAGCACACCGTCAGGATCTTCAACCTGACGACCATCGACACGGTCGAGGAGCACGTCCTCGATCTGCTGGACGACAAGATAGGCCTCTTCCGCAATGTGATGGGGGAGGTCGACCTCATCCTCGGGGATCTCGTCAGAGCCGAAGGTCAGAGCTTTCAGCACATGATCATGCGAATTCATGCGCAAGCCGTTACGATGGAAGCGGAGGAGGAGAGGGTGAGGTTCAGGCAACTCGCCACAAAGTTGGAGTCCGCGAGGAGGGACTTCGAGAGAGGCATCAAACACATGGACAAGAGCGTTTGGTCGAACATGGATCTCTCGGTCTGGCGAGAGGTCATGGGATCTGAGCTGGCGCAGAACATCGGTGGTGATCGGGAGAGGCTTCGGAGGTTCTTCATGGGGTTCCTTGAAGCTCATGGCTCCAAGGCCACCTTTCGAGGTGATGCCCTTTCATTTAAAGTGCCCGCGGCTTTGGCAGGAATGGTTGATGACGCCGAAGGCGACGTCACCGCCACATTGAGTGCGTCGGCCGCGCAGCGGGATCCGACCCTGACCTTGATCGGTTACGGCAGTAGGATGCTATCGGCTGCGATAGAGGAGAGCCGGAAAAAGGGGCTCTGCGCGAAGAAGGTCCTGGCCCTGAGGCCAGAATTAGTTGCAGAAGGGCATCGGGCGTCCATTGAGCTGATAAAT